>Ga0181563_10004037_pt1 | contig 13751 bp, 12 predicted proteins | sample 011ome_25_FD_133759 | JGI IMG/M metagenome (GOLD analysis project Ga0181563, IMG submission 133759) | Coastal salt marsh microbial communities from the Groves Creek Marsh, Skidaway Island, Georgia - 011512CT metaG (megahit assembly) | ecosystem: Environmental > Aquatic > Marine > Intertidal... | reverse complement strand
CTCCTTGCCATAGGCTCCCTGGGTTTCTCGGCTTTGTTTGGAAGCCATTGGAATCCCTTCTCATGACATCTGCACGGCGCTAACATTCATTTGCCGGCGTTCGGCACCTATCTCCTTCATATTCCTCAATTTTGTCGCGCTTCATCAAGCGATTCACACCTTCTGAAACCCATGAATTTCGGTAAACAATTCCTCGCGAGCCTGTTGGGCTCAACCCTCGCCCTCGTCATCGCGGGCACCCTTCTCATCTTCATTTTTGTCGGCGCCCTGGTAGGTGGCTTGACCTCCGCATTCGCCGAAGCCGGCGATTCCGTGGAGGGGGATTTCGACTTTGATTCCGACATCGACGAAGGCTCGGTTCTGCACCTCACCTTCGATGAAGCCCTGGTGGAGCGGGGGATGGAGGTTCCCTTCGCGTTGAACTTCGGCAGCCTCGAGCCCGAGACGCAAATGGGTTTGAATCACTTTCTCGCCGACATCGACCGCGCGGCGGACGACGACGACATTGAAGGCATCCTGATCCAGGCCGACATGGTTTCTGGCTATCCCTCCATGTTGGGGGAGGTCCGCGATGCCCTCGCCCGATTCAAGTCGTCCGGAAAATGGATCGTGGCGTGGAGCGAGGCTTACACGCAGGGCGCCTATTGGTTGTCCACGGTGGCCGATGAGGTCTACCTCCATCCCGAGGGAGGCATGGACATGCGCGGCATGGGCATGGAGACGACCTTTCTCAAGCGGATGCTCGGGGATGTAGGCATTGAGATGACGGTGGTACGCGGTCCCGACAATGCCTACAAGAGTGCCGTAGAGCCTTACCTCCGGGAGGATCTCTCCCCTGCAAATCGCGAGCAGATGACCGCCTTGCTGGAGGATTTCTGGGCCCGCATGGGGGGCGATGTGGCGACGGCACGTGGCATGACCATCGCAGAGCTGGATGGATACATCAACACGTTGGCCATTCGCACGACACAAGACGCCTTGGATCTCGGCTTCGTGGACGGCTTGCTCTACGAGGATGAGCTTCACGCCTTGCTGCTGGAAAAGGGCGCTGCCGAGGATGAGGACGAGGCAAGCCTCGCGGCCTTGGTGGGGTATGGACGCTACCACAACCCCGATGTGTTCGGCGACTTCATGACGACGTTGGAGATGGAACTGACCAGCGACCGTAACAGCGATGAGGACGACGACGATGACGAGGAAGGCCAGGCCAACGCGGTGGCCGTGGTGTTCGCCGTGGGGGGCATTGAGAGTGGTCAAGGAGATGACGCGACCATCGGTTCCGAGCGGATTGCAGGCGCGCTGCGTGAGGCCCGACTCGACCCGGAAGTAGGCGCCGTGGTATTGCGTGTGAACTCCCCTGGAGGAAGCGCATTGGCCAGCGATGTCATCTGGCGCGAGACCGTTTTGTTGAAGGAAGCGGGCAAGCCGGTCGTGGCTTCCATGAGTGATCTCGCCGCCAGCGGAGGTTACTACATCAGCTGTGCAGCCGATCACATCCTGGCTCAACCCAATACGATCACCGGAAGCATCGGTGTGTTCGGTTTGCTGCCAAGTGCAGGCAAGCTGCTCAAGGAGCGGATGAGCTTGGACTTCGATGGGGTCAAACTGCACGAGCACGCGGATGCACTGTCCATGCACACGCCAATCGGCGGTGAGGCGTTGGCCGCCATCAATGAAGGTGTAACGGAGATTTACGATGCCTTCATCGAGCGGGTAGCCGAGGGCCGCGGCATGACAGTGGAAGCTGTGGATGCAGTCGCCAGGGGCAGGGTTTGGACTGGACAGGATGCGATGGACATCGGCCTGGTAGACGGCATGGGCAACCTGAAAGACGCCGTGGCGATGGCCGCGGAGTTGGCCGGGATCGATGACCCCGCGCTCGTTGAGCTTCCCGAAGCGGTGGATCCTTTCGAGCAGTTCATCGAAGACTTCATGGGAGTCAGTGCCATGGCGCAGGTCGCCGAGGCTGCGGGCCTTCCTGACGGCGCCTTGGCCGCGATGATGGAGGTGGAGGCCTTCATGGACATGGCCCCCGCAGACCGCATACAGGCCCGCATGCCGTTCAGCATTCGCATTTACTGATGGCCGGCCGGCATCGAGCCACGCCCATGGAAGCCCTTCCCCGTTTGTCGGAGGAGGGCTTCCGTGTTTCCACCAAAATGCCCCTTCGTTTCGTCCTCGACAACATCCGGAGCGGCCAGAATGTGGGCTCAGTCTTCCGTACGGCCGACGCTTTTCGTTTGAGGGGCATTGATCTTTGCGGTTACACGCGCCGCCCCCCGCACAGGGACATATTGAAGACGGCCCTGGGCGCTGCTGACCATGTGGCATGGACGGAGCACGAGGAGGCAGTTGGGGCCATTCGGAAATTGCAAACCCGAGGTTTTCAAGTCTATGCCTTGGAGCAGGCATCCAACGCATTGATGTTGGAGGCTTGGATGCCTGAGTCCACCGAGCAATGGGCTGTGGTGCTCGGCAATGAGGTGCGCGGATGCAGTGCGGAAGTCCTCGATGCGGTGGACGGCGTCATTGAGATCCCCCAATTCGGGGTCAAGCACAGCCTCAATGTGGCGGTCGCTGCCGGCATGGTCTGCTGGCAGGCCTATCGCAGTATGGGGCCTCCTTCAAACGACTGATTTCACTGGGGTGTTGCCAAGCTTTTTGTTTTCTACCCTAAGAAAAAGCCCCGGTCTGCATGCGCAAACCGGGGCTTTTTGCGAAATCGAATTCGCCGGGCTCAGTCGAGGTCGCGGAATTCGAGGTCCGCACTGGCCTTGCTGGAAAGGCTGGCGTCTTTTTGGACGGCCATGTCGCGGTGCTGCTTGGCCTCGGCACTGTTTCCGAGACGGGCATTGGCGATGGCGAGTACGTAGTGGGCTACGGCACTGTCGTCTCCAGCATTGCCGAGGATGGTCTTGGCACCGTTGGCATCTCCGTTGAGGAGCTTGGCCAGCGCAGCGTTGACCGTGTTCTCACCACTGAAGTTGGAGACGGCCTGGCTGTAGCTGCCCTCTTGAATGGCGAGGATGCCTTTGTTGTACTTGACGGCATCGCCAGCACCGGAGGCACTGGAGAGGAGGCGCTTGGCATCGGTGAGGTTGCCCTTCATGCGGGCCACGGCACCGAGGTTGTTGTTGATGATGGGGCTGTCACCACGCTCATCGGCCGCCATGAAGCGGTCCGCAGCCTGGTTGAGTTTGCCCATCTCCATCAGACAGACACCTTCGTTGTTGGGTCCGCGCCAATCCCCGGTGTGCACGCGGCTCGTTGCCGCGTAAACCTTGAGCTTGTCGTCATTGCTTTCGAACAAGGTGGCCGCGTACAGGGCCTCTTCCACGGTCAGCGTGTCAGGGTTGGACATGGCGAGGTCCATCAGTTCCTCGTCGGTGTATCCCTCGATGTCGTAGTGCAACGTGATCATCGAGCGGCGCAGGGCCGGCAGGATTTCCTTCTCAATCTCCTTGTAGGTCTTGGCGATGTTCTTGATCTCTTCCTCGCGGCGGTTCTTGTCGTTGTACATGGACAGAACGCGCAGAATGAGGTCCTTGTCCTCAATGTCGGAGGCGCGCATCAGTGACTGGAACCCTTCCCAGTCCTCACCCTTCGGGTTGTTTCCGTAGAAACCATCCTCGACGTCCACCTTGGCGCGCTTGAGGAGATTGGCGACAGCCGCATTGGCGCTTTCAGCGCGCTCGAGGGCGAGGTCTTCGTTCAGGGTGATCTCACCTTCGGGAGAAGCGTAGGCGCTGACGGCCGTGCGCTTCAGCATGACGCTGTCGTGATCGGCGGCAAAACCGATGAATTCCTTCAGGGCGACCATGTCATCGTCACGCAGCTCGGCATTCCGAACCCGCGAAGCGTTGTATTCGTAGTTGATCTCGGCTTCGGTCGTGTAGGAGATGACGCGCTGGAAGGCGTCTTCACCCATGACGAAGCGGTCATCGGCCTGCACCCAGTTGGGCGTGGTGATCACACCGTCTCCGAGGACCACCGGTGCAAAATCCATGGATTTGCTGCCCATGGTGCCGCTGATGCGCAGCTCGAGGCGGGCACCATCCTCCATTCCGTCTTGGTATGGAACGGATGCACTGTAGTCAAAGGACTTGGCTGACTTGAACGCCACCACGGTGTAGTTGCCGGCAGCATCTTCGCCTTGGAAACCTTGCGTTTTGAAAGCGGCCTCGCCTCCTTCCCATACGAGTACGGGCGTGGCTTCGATGATGGCCTTCTTGGCGAAATACTTCTCCGGGAAGGTGCCGGAGAGGGACAGTTCAACCTCGCCACCCCGCATGATGAGGGGCTCGGGGTCCATGGAGAGGTTCAATTCCTCGATGGCCTTCTCCATTTTGCCCAGACCTCCGCAACCGGGGAGGGCGAGGAGCAGTGCGAGTGCGGGAAGAAGGAGTGCCAGGGGCTGGCGGAAGATGTATTGCATTTTCATGAATCGTATCGCGGGCAAAAGTAAGGGTTCGTACAACGCCAATCAGGCCTGCACAACCCCCATGGAAGAGAACTTTCTAATACGGGCGTCGATGCGCTTGTCGGCATTTTGCACCCGGAGTTTGCGGAGGTGTTTGAGGATTTCGTCTTTGACGGATGAGAAGGCAGCTTCACGGTCGTTGTGCGCTCCGCCCAGCGGCTCGGGAATGATGCCGTCAATGAGTTTCTGGCTCAGCATGTCGTCTGCCGTCAACTTCAGGGCCTCAGCGGCTTCCACTTTGTGGTCCCATGAGCGCCAGAGGATGCTGGAACAGGACTCGGGTGAGATGACGGAATACCAGGTGTGTTCCATCATGAGCACCCGATCTCCTATGCCGATTCCCAGTGCGCCGCCGGAAGCTCCTTCCCCGATGACAACACAAACCACGGGAACACGGAGTTGCATCATCTCAATGAGGTTGCGCGCAATCGCCTCTCCTTGCCCTCGTTCCTCCGCTTCCAATCCCGGGTACGCCCCAGGCGTGTCAATCAAGCAAACCACCGGGCGGTTGAATTTTTCCGCCAGTTTCATCAGGCGCAGGGCCTTGCGATAGCCCGAGGGGTTGGCCATGCCGAAATTCCGGTACTGACGAAGCTTGGTGTTGGCACCCTTTTGCTGCCCTACGAACATCACGGGCAAGTCATCGATCATCCCAAGTCCGCCGATCATCGCCTTGTCATCCTTGGAACAGCGGTCTCCGTGCAGTTCCATGAACCGACCACCGGTCAACGCCGCAATGTGGTCCAAGGTGTAGGGGCGGTCCGGGTGGCGGGACACCTGCACGCGTTGCCATGGGGTCAGGTTGGAGTATATCTCCTTGCTTACCTCGTCGATTTTTTGTTCGAGGTCGGCCACGGTGCTTTGCATATCGACCTGGCCCTGTCCGTCGATGTTCTGGGCTTGTTCGAGCTGATCCCTCAAAAGGCGGATGGGCTCTTCAAAATCGAGGTAGTTCATTCCGGATGCGTTCCTCTTGATGTCCCCAAAGGAACTTTAATCTGCAAACCTAATGTGGATACGCCTTGTGTGAAGCGCATTGGGAATACGTTGTCAACGATGCGCCCGGAGTTCCGAAACCATGGCGCGAACGGCCATCCCGCGGTGGCTGATGGCATTCTTCTCATGGGAGGGCATTTCCGCGAAGGTCCGTTTCTCACCGGCGGGCTTGAAAACCGGGTCGTAGCCGAAACCGTCAGCCCCACTGCGGGATTCGGCAATGTTGCCACGGCATATCCCTTCGAACGTTCGGGTCCCTTCCGCTCCGGTCAATGCGATGACGGTTCGGAATTGCGCCCCTCTGTCGGCACGGCCTTCCAGGGCGCCGAGCAGTTGGGTCATGTTCGCTTCGGCATCTTTCTGCGGCCCACCGTATCGGGCGGTATACACTCCTGGTGCACCGCCGAGGGCATCGACCTCCAGTCCTGTGTCGTCGGCAAAGCAGTCCACACCGTAATGGCGTTTGACATATTCCGCCTTTTGGATGGCATTGCCCTCGATGGTGTCCGAAGTTTCGGGAATGTCCTCCATGCAACCGATCTCATCGAGTCCGATCACTTCGAAATGGCCGGACAGCAAGTCCGCAATTTCCTTGACCTTTCCTGGGTTGCGGGTGGCAAAGACGAGGCGGGGAAGAGACATGGGGCGAAGATGCGACGCGCTTTACTTCCTCAGGACCTTTCCCGATGCGGTTTCTTCAAACACGCCAAGGAATTCTACCGATCGCGGGCGGATGTTGCCGAGGTCTTTGCATGCTTCGAGCAGCGTTTCCGTCAGGCCTTCCTGTGGCGCCCCTTCCAGGACAAGGGTGATCCGGTCTCCCAGTGTTTCGTCCGCTCGTCCGCAAACGTACCAGCGCCGCGCGTCCAGCATTCCCTGAACAAGCGGAGACAGGAGGCGTTCTACGTTGTGCGGGTGGACCTTGATCCCACCGGAATTCAGCACATCATCCAGTCGCCCCAGCCACCGGAAGGCCGAGGTGTCGTTTGCTGACATCCATTGCGCAGCATCCCGGGTATGGAGTTGCTGCACACCTCGCAGGGGCGAATCGACAATCAGTGCCTGGTCCGCTCCAATGTGAACGGTGACCCCGGGCAAGGGGCGGTAGGCTTCCGAACCCAAGGAACGGGTCGCGATGTGGGTCAAAGTCTCGGTCATTCCGAATCCCACATGGATGCGGCACGCCGATTCCCGTCCCGCTTCGAGCAGTGCGTCTTCCAAGGCAGGTCCAAGGGGGGCACCGCCGAGGAGCAGCTGTTGAAAGCGTCCCAATTGGCCCGATTCCATCAGGTGCTGCGCTTGCATGGGTGTGGCCACGCCGAAATCGAATCGGTTACTGTTGGGCCCCGAGGGAATGGCAACATCCGGAGTGGAACTGGGGAGATTTACGGTCAGCTCCCAGCCGAGGATCAGCGCGCGCCAAACGGCCATTCGCCCCCCGGTTCCAGCCGCCGGCAATGCCGACCATGTGCGGATGCTGTTGCCATTCAAGCCGAAATGAGCGGCGGTGGCGTGCGCGGATGCCCGGACGGCATCCGGATGGAAGCGATGGGTCAAGGGTGGACCTGTGCTGCCCGAAGTGTGGGCGGTTGGTTGACCGTTCTCCCACTCCGCAACGACTGCGTCAAATGCCGCCATCCAAGGATGCGGGGGGGGAGTGGAAGGGGCGTTTCCCGCGGTGATGCGCCAGGGGGCAGTCATGGCAGGATGTCGGTCAAATCCCAGGTGTGGCGTTTTCCATTGGCCCGAGCCAAAGGGTGGTCCATCCTCAAAGTGCCGCCGGATACGACGAGAGGAGAAGGAATGTTGTCTGTAAAAAGGCTGCCCGTGCCCAGTCCCTGTGGCAGGGGGCGGGGATCTTCCGCAATGGCGTCCGCAGCCCACTGTGCGATGGCGTTTAGGCCAATGTTGCTTTCCAGCGCACTCGTGGCCCACCAACCTGCCTCCACTTCAGCGGCCAGGTCAATCCAATGGTTGGCTTCCACAAAGCCGCCAATCAAACTGGGCTTCAGGATGATGAATGCGGGTTTGATGAGGTGCAGGAGGTTTCTTCTCAGTGCGGTGTCCTGTATGCCGATGAGCTCTTCATCCAAGGCCACCGGAATGGGGGATTCCGCACAGATGTACTCCATTTTCTTCCACTGACCGGGGCGAATGGGCTGCTCCATGCTGTGGATGTCATACCCTGCCAAACGGTCCATTTTGCGCAACGTAACCGCAGGGTCTGCATCGTCCAGTCCCCCATTGGCATCGAGACGCAAGGTGACCTTGTCAACGGGAGCTACCGATCGAATCGCCTCAATACAAGCACATTCCTGGTCGAAGTCCAGTGCGCCCACCTTCATTTTCAAAGTAGTGAATCCGCGGTCGAGCAAATCCTGGGCTTGTTCCACCATGGATTCAGGAGTGCCCATCCAGATGAGCCCGTTGATGGGCACGGGATGGCCCTGCGTGAAGGGGCCGGGAAAGAGGGTGCGGTCCCCTTCGGTCAGCAAGTCGATGAGGGCCGTTTCCGCAGCGAAACGGACCGCAGGGTATTGCAGGCTCATCGACCTTGGGTCCAAGGCGCCCGAAGTGGCCAACTTCTTCAGTTCCATCCGCGCCCGGGGGGCAGACTCGGGACTGAGACCGGGAATCAGACTGCATTCGCCGATGCCGATCCGGCCGTCCTCTTCCAGGTCACGTGCCACCACGAAGAAGCTGGGCTTCTCCGTCAACACGCCGCGGGAGGTGCCTGCCGGCTGTTTGAAATGGAGCATTCGCTCCACGATGGTGATTTCCAGACCGGTCATGCCAAGGGGCTGAGAAAAAGGAACAGGGCGATGGCAAACGTGCTCAAGGCGATTTTCTTGAGTTCTCCATCCAGCTCGTGGGGGGCATCGGTCCGCCACACAAAGGCGAGGTTTTTGGCATGGACCAGGGCGAACAGTCCGTACCACAGTTGCCCCCGCCAGGGACCCCCTGAATCCAAAGCCCAGAAGGAGAGGAGGGCGGCCCAACCACAGATGAGCAGCAGGGCGTGGTACTTCTTCCCCCAATGGAATCCACGGCGCACGATGAGGGTGCGCTTTCCCGTGGCTGCATCCGAGGCGTGATCACGAAGGTTGTTCAGGTTGAGCACGGCCACACTGAAAAGCCCAATGGCCATCGAAGGCAACAGCCAGCGCGGGTCGAAGGTGCCAGAAATGAGGGCGGCGGTCCCCGCCACTCCGGCGACGCCAAAGAAGAGCAAGACGCTGATGTCGCCCAGGCCGCTGTATCCGTAGGGCCGTTTGCCGGCGGTGTACGCGTAGGCAGCCGCGATGGCGACCATGCCAATCCCCACCCATTGGACCAGTTGGATCAGGTCGCCTTCAACCGAGAGAAGCACGGTAGCCAAGCCACTGGCAAATGCCAGCGCTGCGGTGGCCGCGACTGCGCGCTTCATTTGCCTGGCGGTAATGCGGCCCGAAGCCACTGCGCGATCCTGTCTTTGCGCGCCTTCGGCACGATCGGCGCCGTTCTCGAAATCGCCGAGGTCGTTGGCGAAGTTCGCCAGGACCTGAAGCAGCAAGACCGTGATGAGGCAGCCTGCGAAAAGGGCGAGGAACCTGTCATCCGGCACGCCTTTGGCTGCAGCCAAAGCTCCCCCGGTAAGCACGCAGGCACTGGCGAGAGGCAAGGTCCGCAGGCGGGCCGCACCGATGAAGTCCCCTAGCATGGACTCAGGGGAACTTTGGGTATTGCTGGAAGTTGGGGTCGCGCTTCTCCAAGAATGCATTCTTGCCCTCCTGGGCTTCTTCCATCAGGTAATACATCATGGTCGCATCGCCTGCAAACTCCATCAAGCCTGCCTGTCCGTCCAGTTCTGCGTTGAGGCCGCGCTTGATCATCCGGATGGCCATGGGCGAGCGTTTCATGATGGTCTGGCACCACTTCACGTAGGTGTCTTCCAGCTTCTCCAGCGGCACGACCGTATTTACCAAGCCCATGCCTTCTGCCTCGCGAGCCGAGTACTGTTCGCAGAGAAACCAAATTTCACGGGCCTTTTTCTGGCCCACGTGGCGGGCGAGGTAGCTGGACCCGAATCCGGCGTCAAAACTGCCGACTTTGGGCCCGGTTTGACCGAAGATGGCGTTTTCCGAAGCAATGGTCAGGTCGCAGACGACATGGAGAACGTGGCCGCCGCCGATGGCATAGCCGTTGACGGCGGCAATGACAGGCTTGGGCAGGGATCTGATTTTGCGGTGCAGGTCAAGCACATTGAGCCGGGGAACACCGTCCCCACCTACATAGCCGCCAACACCCTTGACATTTTGGTCTCCGCCACTGCAGAATGCCTTGTCACCCGCGCCGGTGAGGACCACGACCCCGATGTCTTGCCGCTCCCTGGCAATGTCCATGGCATCGAGCATTTCAATGTTGGTCTCAGGCCGGAAAGCATTGTAGACTTTTTGCCGGTCAATGGTAATGCGGGCGATGCCCTCGAAGAATTCGAACCGAATGTCCTCATAGGACTTGATGGGTTCCCAGTTTCTCACTTGCGACATGGGTATGCTTTGGAGGATTGACAATGCCGACCCGTGCCTTGTTCGATGTGCGGTCCTGAAGGGTCAGCAGGGGGCGCAAAACTAATGCCGGACGAATTCCATATAGCGCAAATATTCTGCGGCACTTTGCTCACCGGGCGTGACAATTTCCAACACCTTGGGTGCGTCAGAGGGTGTCCACCAATCCCGGAGGGCCAACCGGAGGGCTGTCTCGTCCGTCACGCGCTCGTGCTCCAGCCCGTGCAGATCGCACAGCGGGCGCAACTCTGTGTCGTGCTGCCATTCAAAGTGTGAGGTTGCCATGCGGGTGCGATCCGGTCCATCCAACCAGCGGAAAATCCCCCCTCCGCCGTTGTGGATGACAGCGATGCGCAGGTCCGTGGGCAGGGGATGCAAATGGAAAGCGTTGGCGTCGTAGAGAAAGCCCAGCTCCCCCGTGATCAAGGTCACGCGTCTGCCTGCGAGGGAAGCGCCAACCGCCGTGGAGGAGCAGCCATCGATGCCCGCCGCGCCGCGGTTGGACCAGGCCATGGGACCCTTCGTGGGGCTGAACAGGGCCGCATAACGGACCGGAGTGGAATTCCCCAGGTGCAGATCCCAGTCTTCCGGGAGCATGTCGTGCAGACATTCATGGGCCTTGAGGTCGCTCCAAGCGACAGCGGCCATGGCGTCCCCGTGCGCATGGCGGAGCTTTTGCTCAAGCGCCCACCAACGGTTCCGCCATTCCATGGATGTCGAGTGGGACGGACCAGGGGCCGGGGTGGCTGCCAAGGAAGCGGCGCCCGCCTCCAATGCCATGTCCACCGGGCAAGCTACGCCCCGGCACGAAGTTCCGAAGGCATTTGGCGATTGTCCTGATCGGTCGAGGTGGATGTGTTCAGCGACACCTTGGCTGAGCGCAGCGCGCAATCTGCGCGACAACAGGGGAGCGCCGAAGGTGACAATCAGATCGGGTTGAACTTCTGCCCATGGGAGCCCTTCCGAATTCCAAGCGGACAGCCATCGGTCACAGGCGGTGATGACGGGCACATCCTTTTGGGCCAATCCGCTGGTCGGATCTCCTGCGATGACAGCATGTTCAGCCCAGGTCGAGAGGCAGGCGCCGGACAGAGAAAGGGACTGGGTTCCTCCCAAGAGAAGGATGCGTTCTTGGTTTTCTGCCGCCCGCCGCATGCGGCTGCCAAAGGCATGGGCCGCCTCCTGATAGGACAGACGATCAGACGCAGAGTCCCCATTCGGATCTGCGGGGGCAGGGGGTGTTCCCAAGGGATGACCAGCCCCCTCCGTGCCCTCCCCGTAAAGTGGCTCTTCGAAAGGGCAGTTCACATGGATGGGCCCCTTGCCGAGCGCAGCAGCCATGGCGTCGAGTTGCGCTTTCGCTTCCTGCTTGTTGGCCGGAGACCAGGTGAAATGCGCACGGGTATGCAGGGCGTGCAATCCATCCTGCAACAAGGTCTGGCTTTGCCATTCTAGGTGGGCGCCCGCAGGACGGTCAGCGGTCAAACTGATGAGGGGCAAACCTGATCGGTCCGCCTCTGCGAGGGCGGGACCGTGATTCAATGCTGCCGTGCCGCTTGTGCAGCATACGGCCACCGGTCGCTGCAAGGCGAGGGACATGCCGAGCGCATGATGAGCCGCAGATCTTTCGTCCAAGGCCACGCCTCCTGGAAGGTGGGATGGAGCAAAAGCCTGAATGAGGGGGGCATTTCGGGAGCCCGGACTGAAGACAATTCCGCCCAGCCCCCGCTCCATCAGACCCTCAGCCAGCAATCGGGCAGAGGAAAGGGAATCCAGGCCCATGGCTTTCATTCGGCCCAGTGGACGAGGGGGTCGAGGACCGCCCTCAGTTTGTTCCGGGTCTCATTCCATTCCGCAGCGGGGTCGGATGCTGAGGTGATGCCTCCTCCGGCGAAGGCGGTGAGAACCCCTTTGCGAAGCCGGGCGCATCGAAGGTTCACGTAGTAGGCGATGTTCTCGTTTTCGGCGAGTCCAACCCAACCGGTGTAGTAAGCGCGATCGTGGTCTTCATTGGCTGCAATGAAATCGAGGGCCAGCTGTCTCGGAGTCCCCCCCACAGCGGGCGTTGGATGGAGTGCCTCGATGATCTCTTCTGCTGGACGCGTCGCTTCAAAATGAATCCAGGTCCTCAGGTGTTCTATGGGACCGTATTGAATGGTTTGCCTTTCCCCGGCATCGACGTGGGCGCAACCGGCATCGCGCAATGCATCCAACGCTCCTTCAATGACCAGCGCCTGCTCCTCTTGTTCTTTCGGGGTCCATGGATCTGAGACTTCGCCGACGTGGGCCATGCGGGTGCCCGCCAGACAGGCCGTTCGGTACTTCGGCCAACGACCTTCAATGAGAGGCTCCGGAGAAGAGCCAAACCAAGTGCCCAGCGCGGGATGCCGGGCGGCCCAACTAAAGGATTCGGGGTGTGCCAATGCCAATTTTCGCACGATGTCGAAGCCCTCCAAACCTTCCGCGGTGACGTTCAGTTGGCTGGACAGGACCACTTTTTTGAGGGGACCTCGTGCAATGGCCTCACGGGCTTTCTGCACCCGGGCCATGTGGTCTGCTTTGAGGGTTCCATCCAGAGGCTGCACGTGTGCTTTGACGGTAGGACGTGCATCCCGGACCAGCATTTCGACCGTCTCCACATGACCGCGGATGACCACCGGCTCTTCCATTTTCGAGCGCTCCCAAGGGTACAGCCTGAAATAGGCCTCTCCTGCATCATTGGGCACAATCCTCTCCAGAATGGCGCTGCCCGGTCGATGGAACAATACCTCTGCAAGTGACGGGTCGAAATACTCAGAAGTATCGCTCATCATGTACGGTCCGGTTTCGGAATCAGCATCACGGTCAACCGGCTCGTGCAAACCGCCTGCCCATTCTCGTCTTCAATGTCGATGTGCCAAACGTGCAACTTTCCGCCTTCGTGGTGCAGCCGGGCTTTTCCAGTGACCCAGCCGGACCGTACGCTGCGCAAGTGGTTGGCGTTCACCTCTATGCCGACTGCAGCTTTTCCCTTGGAGGCGGCTATGAAATGCGACCCGACAGAACCCAATGTCTCCGCCAAAACCACACTGGCTCCTCCGTGGAGGAGGCCGTACGGCTGGTGCGTGCGGTGGTCAACGGGCATGCGCCCGACCACAGACCCGTGGAGCACCTCGAGCACTTCAATGCCAAGTGCATCTCCAATGGTGTTTTTCCCCAGTGCCTTGAGTTGTTCCTCATCGGGACGATCCGATGGGGGTAGGTGTGCAGACATTTCAATCAAAATTAGAGGCTAATCCAGCGCCTTGCAGCAATGGGGGCATGGATGTTGTCACCCCCTTTTGTGGAGGGAATGAAAATTTTTTTGGTCTCCCGAGGCAACGATTGAAACTCGTGTCGTCTATACACTGGATGTGGCCCTCAAAAGCTGCATCGGTTTCAATATCCTTGCAGGTTTCGGAGGGGGCAGAGATGCCCCCTTCATCCATTCTAGGCCGGGTTTTCGACGGCTACATGCAGGAGTTTCTTGGAAGCAAACCAGGGGTCCGTCAGAAGTGAATCCAACGACCAACTCTGTAAGGGTTCCTTGACAGGAGCCAGTTCTTCTTTCAAATCCCCTCCTTTGAGATAGAGCACGCCATTTTGCAGGCCGTGCCGGTGGTTGCCGGCTACAAGGGGGCGAACCCAATCGAGAAATGCGGGCATCCGCGTCACGGCGCGGCTGACCACGAAGTCAAAAGGAGGCACAT
>Ga0181563_10004034_pt1 | contig 13762 bp, 12 predicted proteins | sample 011ome_25_FD_133759 | JGI IMG/M metagenome (GOLD analysis project Ga0181563, IMG submission 133759) | Coastal salt marsh microbial communities from the Groves Creek Marsh, Skidaway Island, Georgia - 011512CT metaG (megahit assembly) | ecosystem: Environmental > Aquatic > Marine > Intertidal... | reverse complement strand
GGCATGACCACGCCCGAGCGTCCTTCAGCCAGCCCACCCCCGAGGTCCGTCAGGGCCGCGTGAACCGCACCCTGCATCGGCAACCAACGCTCTACTTCTTGGAACCGCGAGCGGCGCAATGGCCCCATCGCGACATCCACCGGCCCTCCCAGAACGCTCAGGTCCCCCTCCGAACAAAGCATCTTTCCGGAAGTGTCCCTCCCTGAGTCGAAGAATCCCACTTTGTAGTGAGCACCCCGAAGCCCGTCTGATTCCAATGCGAGCCGAATGCCTGCTTCACAGTCCCTGGCGATCTGCTGCAATCGCATTTCTTGACCGCTCAGGCTGTCCCTGCCCGAATGAAAGGGAAGAAAAACCGCAATCCGCAGCGTATCCATCGACCAGGTAGGAGGTTTTGGTCGGGGACGCATCTGATCCACGTATTCGGGCACCTCCCGATTTGATTCCTCTCGTTTCTCACCCGCGGTCCCTTCTCCGGATGTCCACAGATCAGGCACCACGGGTGGAACCGTATCCTCCTTGACCTCCTCAGGAATCGATGCAGGGATGCGAAGCACGTCCCCTTTCCGGATGCCACCTTCCGCCCAGGGATTCAAATCAAACAGGGCATTGAGGTCCACGCCATATTGCTTGGCGATCCCGTAGGCCGTCTCCTTTCGCTGGACCGTGTGGGTTCCTGCCGGCTGGGCCCAGAGAAGGGCCGACCAAAGCCCCAGGAAGCACAATGTTCCGCGCAAAATTCCCGCCTTCATTCCCATTCGATGGTGGCAGGGGGTTTGGAACTGATGTCGTAGACCACGCGGTTGATCCCGCGCACTTTGTTGATGATGCTGTTGGACACCTCCGCAAGGAACGCGTGAGGAAAATCCACCCAGTCGGCGGTCATTCCATCCGTGGAACTCACCGCCCTGAGGGCCACGGCCTGCTCGTAGGTCCGCTCATCCCCCATAACACCCACGCTTTGCACGGGCAACAGAATGGTACCGGCCTGCCAAACACGGTCGTAATGACCGTGTTCACGTAGCTTGTCAATCCAGATTCGGTCGGCGTCCTGCAACAGACGCACGTTGTCGGCGTTGACCTCACCCAGGATTCGGATGCCAAGCCCAGGTCCAGGAAAAGGATGTCGGCCCAACAACTGCGCGTCGAGGCCCATTTCACGCCCCACCCGGCGCACTTCGTCCTTGAACAACATGCGCAGGGGTTCCACCACGGACAACTTCATGTAATCCGGAAGTCCGCCGACGTTGTGATGGCTTTTGATGGTGGCACTCGGACCACCTGTGGCGGAAACGCTCTCGATGACATCCGGATAGATTGTCCCCTGCCCCAGCCACTTCACATCCTCGAGCAGACCGCTTTCGTGATCGAACACATCGATGAACGTCGCACCGATGGCTTTCCGCTTCCCCTCCGGATCTGAAACTCCGGCCAATGCCGCATAGAACTGATCTGCCGCACGAACGCCTTTCACATTGAGGCCCATCCCCTCGTATCCCTCGAGCACCTCTTCAAACTCATTCTTTCGAAGGAGCCCGTTGTCGACGAAAATGCAATGCAAACGATCCCCGATGGCCCGGTGCAACAGCATCGCGGCCACGCTGGAATCAACGCCTCCACTCAATCCCAAGACCACACGGTCCTCGCCCAACTTGTCCTTCAAGTCCTGCACGGTGGTGTCGACGAAATGTGCCGGCGTCCAATCCGCCGAACAGCGGCAAATGCCGTGAACAAAATTCCGCAGCAGCGTCAACCCCTCTTCGCTATGGTAAACTTCCGGGTGAAACTGTATGCCCCAGGTCGGCTCGTCATTCATTGCAAACCCAGCAAACTTCACGTCGGTCGTGGAACAAGTGATGCGGGCCCGATTTCCAGCGGACTGCATGGTGTCACCGTGGCTCATCCAGACCGCCCGGCCTTCTGTCATGCCCTGAAAAAGAGGGTCGGATGTGTCGATGTGATTCAAATGGGCCCGGCCGTATTCCCTGCTGTCACTGGGCTCAACCGACCCGCCGCCATCGTGGGCCAACCACTGGGCCCCAAAACACACACCCAACACAGGCCATTGTGACCTGACGCCATCCAAGTCAGGAACAGGGGCATTCACATCCCTGACGCTGTGGGGGCTACCCGAAAGGATGACCCCTTTCCAACGCCGACCTTGCGGATCATCCTCCGGCGACGTCTCAAGCAGTTCGCGCCAATTGCCGTTCCACGGCTTGATCTCAGCGAACGTGTTCAACTCGCGCACCCTCCGGGCAATCAGCTGCGTGTATTGGGAGCCAAAATCGAGAATGAGGATGCTATCCATGGGTGGGTCTCGTGTACCTGCGAAATTAAGGGTGGCATGATGCCCCTCAAGGTCAACGCATCCATCGAATCGGTGTTGTTTTGCACCAATCATGCACGATTCAAACCTGGTTCACCCCGACTCCCCTTCCGCCCTGCCTTTGCTGCCCAACCTGCATGGCCGCCACATCATTCTCGGAAGTGCTTCTCCCAGGCGCAAGCAACTGCTGTCCATGCTGGGGCTCCCCTTCGAAGTCCGCCCCTTGGATGTGGAGGAAGTCTATCCCCACTCACTGAAGGGACCAGAGATCCCGCGCTATCTGAGCGAATTGAAGGCGGTGGCTGCGCGCCCCCACCTGAATGAATCCGACATTCTGATCACGAGCGACACTGTGGTTCAACTGAACGGCGACACCCTAGAAAAACCTGCATCGCATGAAGAAGCAGTCCACATGATCATGTCGCTGTCCGGCCAAACCCATCAAGTGGTTACCGCATTTTGCATCATAGACGGAAGGACACCCGATTTGCTCCAAACAGACCACGACATCACTGAAGTGTCCTTTGAACACCTTTCTACCGAATTCGCGGATCATTACGTCAAAAACCACCAACCCTTTGACAAGGCAGGGGCCTATGGCGCACAAGATTTGATCGGCGCATGCGCCATTCATACCCTAAAAGGGAGCTATTACACTGTAATGGGACTCCCTATGCACAAAATTTTTTCCGCCCTGTATTCCCTTGATTGACTGAGGTTGCAAACCCATCGGCGGGTTTTTCGTTCACTTTTTTTGCAATTTTATTGAACACGCTGCGGGCCTTACGGTTCTTCTGTGTACGTTGAACACGTTCAAAACCACACACACAACATGAACCTCGCATTAATTGCTGCCGACATGGTCGGCGTTGTTGATCTCAGTAATCCTTCTGACATCACCACGATTACCAGCTTCACTTTCTTTGTGGGCTGCATGGCCATGATGGCCGCCTCCGTTTTCTTCTTCTTCGAGATGTGGAACGTCGACAAGAAGTGGCGTACCTCACTCCTTGTGAGCGGACTGATCACGTTTATCGCGTTCGTCCACTACTACTACATGAGGAGCTACCACTTCGCCACGGGTGAAAGCCCAACGTTCTTCCGCTACGTTGACTGGACCCTGACGGTTCCGTTGATGTGCGTTGAGTTCTACCTCATCACGAAAAAGGCCGGTGGAACCATGGGTCTTATGTGGAAACTCATCGTGGCTTCCGTCATCATGCTGGTGACCGGATACCTTGGTGAGACCATCTACAACACGCCCAGCGGCAGCTGGGTCTGGGGATTGCTCTCCGGTATCGCTTACTTCTACATCGCCTACCTCGTATGGTTCGGTGAAGTGAAGCAGTTGGCGGACAATGCCGGTGGCGCCGTTGCCCAGGCCAACAAGGTGTTGGCATGGTTTGTCCTTGTCGGATGGGCCATCTACCCCTTGGGCTACATCCTCGGAACCGAGGGTGGTCTGTTTGGCATGAAGATGGTGGCCGACGCACAGGCTGCACAGGCTTCCATGGATGTTGTCTACAACATCGGTGACGCCATCAACAAGATCGGATTCGGTCTGGTGATTTACGCTTTGGCCGTCAAGGACGGAGCCAAGGGCTGATCCCTCCGCAATCCAGCAAGGAAACCGGGCCCATCCCCTTTTCGGGGGTGGGCCTTTCCTTTGCCCCATGGCCGCTCCTCCCTCCCGCTTCTTTGAAGACCCGCACCGCGTCCGCCGTTGGACACTGGGGCTTGTCATCGGTGCCGCGCTGGGCTCCCTCGCCTTGGCCCGTTTGTGGCCAGAGGGGCAAGTCGGAATCGCTGTCGTCCTCATCCTGGGACTGGGACTGCAGCACGGCGCATTGGACCACATTCTCCATGCACACATGCACGGTGACCCCGAGGGACCACTCCGACAGTCATTTGCCTTGCCGTATGTCGCCGCCATTGGCTTGGCATGGATGGCTTTTGAATGGGCACCCCCCATCATGCTGGGCTTGTTCCTCGCGGTCAGTGCCTACCACTTTGGAATGTCCCACTTGCGCGTGGATGCCATGCGCCATGCCGCCCAACCATCGGGCACAGCTGGAACTACACTGGGGGCCGTCGTGCTCGCACCCATGATCCTCCGTCCCGATGCACTCGAAGTTCTGGCCATTTACGGATGGAACATCTCCCTTGGCTTCGGGGGGCCATGGTTCCCTTTGCAACTGGCTTCAGGAGCGGCGCTTCTGTTGACGGCCGTTCTGCACATGCAATGGCGGACCGGATGGCTTCCGCTTTCAGGCGCATTGCTGGCTTGGTGTGTAGACGATTTGCTTCTGGCTTTTGCCCTGTACTTCACTTTGGGACATGCAAGGGAGGCTTTTTTTGAAGAGTTCAAGGAGCGACAATCCGTATCCACGCATTTCCGCAATCTCTACCTGCGCAGCCTGCCTTTGACCGCTGCCTTTGCCGTCATGGCAGGTGCAGTGCTGTGGGCAATGCACGCTGGCACGCTGGCGGAACGGACCGCATTGAGCTTTTTGCTGGCAGGAACCTTGCCCCACATTGCTGTCCTGGAGGGCTGGGTCACCGCCCGCTTGCGTTGACAGAAAAACCAGCCAGCCAAGGCAAAAAAGTGCCAGATGTTGTCTTTTATTTGTCCCAAATCGATTCACATGAAATACTTGCCTACCCTCGCCCTGTTCGGGCTGATCATCGGCCTCGCATCCTGCAGCCAGGACACCACTTGTACCTGCGAGATTGCCGGAGAGACCACGACCTCAACCTGTGAGGGCTGCACCGGAGATGACCTCGAAGCATTCGAAGCAGCCTGTACCGCAAGCGATGCCGTTGCTCAGATTGCGGGCGGAAGCTGCAGCATCGACTGACCCGAATGCATGACAATCAAAGCAAAGGCGCCCTACAGGCGCCTTTCTTTTTTGGTGCACTCAGGGAATCAACCGCACCTGACCGTCACCGTCCTGCACTTCCCCGATCGGTTCGGAATGGCATTCTTCAGCGGCGAGCAACGCTCTCACCGCCGCTGCGGAATGGGGCGCGACCGCAATGAGCAAGCCTCCACTCGTCTGGGGGTCACAAAGCAGATCCCGATCGAATTCAGAGACCCTCTCCACCCTCAAATTCATGCCATAACCCGCAAAATTCCGCCGGGTCCCTCCTGGAATGCAACCCATGGAATGGTAAGCTTCCAATGCCAGACGGTCCAATGAGGGCAATGCGGAAGCGCGAAAGACCAAATCCACTTGGGTCGCGCGGGCCATTTCCAGACCGTGCCCCGCCAATCCAAAGCCGGTTACATCCGTCATGGCATGAACGCCATCCACCTCGCCCAATGCAGCGCCCACCTTGTTCAGGCGCATCATGTTTTCCGCAGCAGCCTGGAGGTGGGCCGGCTGGACCACGCCCTTCTTTTGTGCAGTGGTCACCATTCCAACGCCCAGAGGCTTCGACAGAAAAAGCCTGTCTCCTGCCTGGGCTCCACCATTGCGTTTGAGGCGTGCAATGTCCACGCGCCCTGTCACGGCCAGACCGAAGATGGGCTCGGGCGAATCGATGCTGTGCCCGCCTGCCAAGGGAATGCCGGCCTCGGCGCAGATGGAGCGGCCGCCTTCCAGTACCCGGCCCGCCACCTCGGGGGCGAGCTTGTCCACGGGCCACCCCAATATGGCAATGGCCATCAGAGGTTTGCCTCCCATGGCGTAGATGTCACTGATGGCATTGGCCGCGGCGATGCGACCAAAGGAATGCGGGTCGTCCACGATGGGCATGAAAAAGTCAGTGGTCGAGACAGCAGCCGTGCCGTCGCCGAGATCGTATACCGCCGCATCGTCGCGAGCGCCATGCCCCACCAACAAGCGCGGGTCGTCTGACTGCGCGCCCAACGCGCCCAGGATGCGATCGAGCACGCCCGGGGCAATCTTGCACCCACAGCCCGCACCGTGGCTGTATTGGGTCAACTTGATGTCTTGCATGGTGCAAAGGTGACTCAGAGGCCCATCGAATCGGCAACCTCCACGAGGCGTCCAGCACATTCCTCTATGGAAAGCCCCTGCAGCTCCACTGGATGGCGCCGATCGCCGGCCCGCTTCTCCAGTCCGTGCTCGTAGGTGCGGTCATAATACTGCAGGGCGATGCGCGCGGCAGTGGACAGGTCCTCCTTATCCAACGCCGCCAGTGCCGTTTCCGTTTCGGTGCCTCCCAGCTCAGCGCGAATGGCTTCGAAACCCTTGCGCAACAACCCTAGATCAAAGGCGCCGTACATGTCCACCAGGTGGGCCACCCTGTCTTCTACGCTTCGGACCATCTCCAATGCAGGGCATGCAATCATGCGCTTGTAGAACGGCTCGGGCAAGTGAACGAGTCCGATCCTCCGGCTCTCATTTTCGACCCAAATGCGCCGTCCATCATCCAGATCGGTCAAGCACTCGGCCAATAGGTTTCGGAAATGCTCGGACGTCGGTTGGGGGTGACGCTCCAAATTCCCAAAGGCGGATCCAAAATGACGCGCAAGGGCTTCGAGATCCACGACCTGTTCACCAGCAGCCCGAAGCGCCTGCAGCACTTGCGTCTTGGCCGAGCCCGTGTATCCTCCGATGCGCACCAAAGGCCAATTCCGCCCCATGAAACCGGGAAGGGTCTGCTTGTACGCCTTGTACCCTCCTTCGAGGAGGACCACAGGCAACCCGGCCGTCCGAAGCAACCACCCCATGGATCCCGAGCGCATTCCGCCGCGCCAGCAATACATGTGAATGGGCCGCCGATCCGGCTCAGCATGGAAGAGCGCCTTGGCCCTCTGCACGGTTTCCACCATCCTCGGACCAATGAAACCCAGCCCCTTTTCTACGGCTTCTTCACGGCCAACCTGCTTGTAGATGGTCCCCACCTCTGACCGCTCCGCATCGCTGAACAAGGGAAAGGAGAGGGCGCCGGGAATGTGGCCATCCTCAAACTCCCCGGGCGAACGGACATCGAGCAACAGCGCCCCCTTCCCACGCGCTCCCGCCAGAAACGCTTCTACCCCCACCTTTTTTTCGGGAACCGCCATGGGCGCAAGTTAGAGCGGGGTGGCCACGGCGTGGCATGATGCCTGCTCATCCTTGGCTTGGGCATGTCAATTCGGGATGCGACGGGGCATGAACCCCATTAGCCGGCATGCGTACACGCAAGTCCAATGCAGAACGGAAATCACACCAAAGCAGAGGTAGATGTCGAAGAAAGAAGGCAGCGTCATGATTGAATCCGGTTGGAGCCGAGCATACGCCTGAATTCAACCCTCTGTTGCGGTGCTCAAAGGCGTTCAGAATCTTCCCACAAGTGAGCGACCCGGCGGGCGGTAAAACAGACGATCAGGCGGTCGCGGGCAGCTTGAAATCAAACAATCCCTGCCGCAAATGATCCGGTGAAGCCTCAAAACCCCACCCCAGCAAGGCTCCGACGACCTCATCCCGGGAGAAATCGACATGGCGGGATTCCGAAGCACCCCAATCGTACACATGGCGCGGCAACCAGGACTCTTGGGCCAATCGCGCGAGCATGGCCTCCCCTGTATCGACCACGCCGTTGCCCCGAATTTCGAGCAAGGCACCCAGGTCCTCGAGCAGGGACTCCTTGTCTTGGGCAAAGGGCGCCTTTTCTCCGGGCCTGATTTCATCCAGGAAGGCATCAAAATGCGCCACGTTGCCGTCTTCGAAATAGCGGAAACACGCCCGCTGGAGCCAGAGGTCACCGAAGAGGATCTGCGCCAACCAATACTGCGTCCAAGCGTTCCAACTGCTGAACTCTGCCATGGAAGCATAAGCCTTGGAAATGGTGGCATCCGAGTGCTTCCACTGGGTGCGGTGCAGCAATTCCATGCGCGCAAAGGCCGCAGTGGAGAAATCCCCGGGGGCCACGGGCCCCTCCTCCTTGCCAAAGGCGGACAACAAATGCCGTGCTCCGAAATACACACTCTCAAATGTGTGGATCAAGCCATTGGAATAGAGGGGGTCGACGAACCCGAACGTACCCGGCGCGGTAAAGTGCCGATCGCCTACCGATTGACGCGAGGCGTATTGAAGGCGACCGGTTCGCTTGAAGGGCATGGTGACTTCGATGCCTTCCAAGTGCCGCTCGATGTCCGGAAAACGGGAAATGAAGGCCCGAAACTCCTCCTCTGGTGAGAGGTCGCTGTTTTCAGGGTGCTTTCGGGGATCGAGCATCAAGCCGATGCTCGCCTTGCGCGAAGAGGAACGGGCGAAATTGTCAAAGGGGATGACCCACATCCATCCACCGTCAAAAACGTGGTGAAAGGTTCCCTCATGCCACTGCCTCCCTTGTGAAGGGGAGGCGATGAGGTGATCAAATGGCTGCAAGCCCTCGACATGGGCGAACAGGGTGCGGCTGTGCGTCATGGCTTCCGGAGCACCGATGCGGTACCCCTGCTGCTCGACCAGCTTGGAGCCCCGACCCGAAGCATCCACGTAATACTCCCCATGGTATTCGTTGAGGGGACAAGAAACCACCACACCACTGGCACCGATGTGGACATTCGTGATGGGGGTTTCCTCGACATAATCCGCACCGTATTGAATCGCAGCGTCGAGCAGGAACTGATCCACCTCCTCGCGGTACAGATGGCTTTCACTGTAGAAGGGCAAATGCGGAGGCACAAGCTGGTGAAGCTTGGATGCTTCCAGTGGCACCCCTTCTGTGTGGTGAGCAAACCCGATGCTGTGCTTCAGGCCACATGAAGGGGTGATGTTGTCTACGATGCGGTCGGCGTGACTCAAATGTCCGATTTCGGGAATTCCGAACCGCTCACCAATGATGAAAGGCCAGATCGCACTCTGAGGCAGCAAGGCCTCTCCCAAGGCAAATCGAGGGTGCTTGCCCCGCTCGATGATGAGGACTTTCAGACCGGACTTCGCCAAAATGGAAGCCATGGATGTACCATAAATGCCGGAGCCAGCGATGATGACATCGTATTTCTTAAGTGGGTCTTGCATGAGCGAGAGGTAAAGGGTGACTCCTAAATTTCGGAAGACTTGCCCGAAACCCAAATGACAATCGTCATAAGGCCCCGGGAATGTGGGCATTGGGATTTTTGGCGTGATGGGGTTGGTACATTGGAGCTTTGAAGTGAAATTGAATCCATGTCGCTGACCCGATGGTTCATTTACTTTGGAATGTGGAATGTGGCAGCAGCGCTGCTCTTCACCTCTGTCCATGAGTTCATGGAGTATCCCATGGTGGATCTCCCCCTCTACATTTTCATTCTGGGATTGATCGCTTACCCCTTTCTGAACAGGATTGTGCTGCGGCGGTCGCCCGCTTCTGTGGGATTGCTCCCCCGCTGGGTCCAGGGTTTCCACTGCCTTTTCTGGGCGGAAGCGGCGATGGAAGCGGTGATATTCACCTGGCTGGACTTTCACAACACGCCGGCCAACGACCCTTATTTCATGGTGTTTTGGATTTGCATCGCAGCTTGGTTCCTGGGGGGGTGGCCTTGGCTGGCCTTCCGTCAAAGGACGCGTCGGTCCCCATTGAACTCAGCGCAATAGCAATCGGGCTTTCTGCACCGCGTCACCGACCTGAAACCGGACGGCATAGACACCCGACGGCCAGTCCGAACAAGGCAAGGCCAAAGGAAGTGAAGTTTGCGCCTCTTCCCAGACCTTGATTCCGGCTGCATTGAAGACGGCAAGCGTCCCCTGTCCCTCTCCGCGCACCTGGATGTAATCGGCGGGACGGGCGGGATTGGGAACAATCGAAAGACCGGACGGGACCGGACCGGGCAAGGGAGCAACAGAGGAAACCCCATTGTCCGCATCGCCTTCCGTCGGTGGCCAAGGCGCAATGGGCGCGGCAATGGTACAGTTGCCGCCCGCAGCCAACAGCAGGTAATCACCCGGCACCCCCGGCGTGAAACTGGGGCCCTCTCCCACCCATTGACCATCGAGGTACCAGGCGTAGGCCAAAGGAATGGGACTGCCTTCCTGTTGGGCCAAGAAACCCTCCTCACTGGCAACCACCGATATCGTGGCCCCACCGAGACAAGGGCCGAATTGCGCGAAGAAAGTATCGTCATCCTCGAGCGACAATTCCAGCATGGGCTGCGAAGCGTCGACCAGACCGAGGGCAGTGTGCAAGTTGTTCTGCCAACCGAGAAAGCCCTGTCCGGGATGGGGAATGGCAGAAATGCGGAGGGGGCACTCTCCGAAATACCGCCCCGTCCAGCCTGTTTCCAGCCCCGACATGCCGTTGACCTGAACCTCACCTGCAAAGGGAGCCGACCAATCCACCGTGAGGATTTCAGGGTCCGAGAACCCGAAATGCTGCTGCACTTGATCCCGCTCCGGAGCAATGCGCTGGGCGTTGTGGTTGCTCATCAAGTCAAGGCGCTGGTGCCAATAGGACAAAGAGGCCGGTGAATTCCAGCGGTTGATGTGCCTGGCCATGACCGGTGCAATGCTCTGAGCAGCGGCATCCAGACCGGCGTCGAAACGAACCGGATCAAAAACGGTCTCCAGCAGGTCGCACGTTCGGGTGGCAAAAGCACACCCGAATTCTGCGTCTGCCACCATTTTGATGAAGAGGTCGTTGAACCGGGAATCGTAAGGCGGGTTCAACGTCAGCGCGAGGTAGTCCTCCCAGGGGCTCGTCCCCCACGCACCGAAGCAGGCATCCGTATCGTAGAGGATGGCCCGCCAGCGCTTGTCCTCCTCGGCTGCCCGGAACATCTTGATGTTCTTGGTGCCCCAGGGCGCCGTGATCCAATCCACGTTCTGCCCGTGGATCTGGAAAATGAAATAGTCGATGAAGGAGGCGACGTCGATCTGCTCCTCGAAGGCGTCGTGGAATGCCGCGGAACCACTGGGCAACAGCAACAAGGGATCCATGCAGGCCTCGAATGCGCTGGGTGCGCCGGTGAGGGTCTCCCATTGATTGACCATGTCCACGCCGTCCTCGTCCCATCCGAAGTTGTCCTCCACGAACTGCTCATCGGACTTCTCCCGGGCGCCGTAAGCACCCCAGTAATCGCCATTGAGGTAGACTTCCACAGGGCGCCAGCCGGAGGCCACGGCATGGGTTTCCAATGCCAGCTCTCCGTAGAAGGCATCCTGGATCTTGTTTTCCCAGGAGGCCTGACCGCCGTTGCGCAAATTGAGGTTACCGAAGGCTTCGATGCCCGGTTTGGAAGCAAAGACGGCATGCTCCAGCGGGCCCGTGTAGCGGGGCTTGAAGTCCAGGCGGAAGGAGCGCTGGGGCTCTGCACGGGACCATCCGCCATGGATTTCCAGATCAAAGCGCGCCTCTGCCACCGGTTCGCCATCGCCATCGAACCACTCCAAGCGGCTCTCACGGGACCAAGGTTGCCAGAAATTGGCGCCCATGTGCGGGTAGTCCTGTCCGGCGTTGGGGCCCATGACGTAAATGCCGGTGTTCCAATCCCAGAGGTGGTCGGGATCGGTAATGATGCTGACCGTCTGCAATCCGCTTTGCGGCTCCCCGATGAAATAGGAACGGTCCACCGTCGCGCTCGGCAACGCACCCTCTGCGAAAGCACGGATGCTCAGGACCGTGGTTTCGTCGGGATTCCAGAAACCGGTGAATACCGCAGACGACGGCGTGGGCTCCGACCCGTCCGTGGTGAACCGCAGGGTCATGGTTGGCGTAGGTTGACCTGGAGGCCCGGAGAAAGTTCCGACCGCCGCAGAGACCGTCGGATTGTTGTACCAGCCCGAGGCGGGCTGAACGTTCGGTGCTGGGGCGATGAAATTGTAGCAGGAGCCGCTGTTCGGTGCGCCCGGTGTCGCTGTGTTCGAGAAGCACCAATTCGACCCCGAGCCCCGCCGCAAAACGATGCCGGAGCGCAGCTCTTGTGGCAGCGAGGCCACATCCAACAGCTCGCCGTCCGCGGTGGAAAGGACCACGGGTTCGCCCGGCTTGAGCTTGAAATTGGCATGGAATCCATGAGGTTCCGGATTCCACCATCCCGGCAAGGCTCCGTATGGGACCTGGGCCTCAGTGGACCTTCCCAGGGCGAGGAAGGGCCGCGCCGTGAGATCGGAAGAATTGGCTCCGGCATTGTGCACCTGGACCGCCAATACATTTTGACCCTGGACCAACCACTCCCGGGGATCAAAGGCCAACGCTTCAGGTGTGCCCCCCTGATAGAGCGCTGCCTCTTGGGCGGAACCCGAAAACTGATCGTAGGCCACGGACACCCCCTCCATGTTCGATGAACGTGCCAATTCCCTGCCGTTCAGAAAGGCGATGTAGCCGTCATCATAATCCACAGACAACCACCCCTGGGCGAGCTCTTCCACGTCATTGACCGGAAAGGTGCGCCTCATGAATAGGGTATTGCCTTCGATCTCAATGGCATCGTCTCCATCACCGTAACCCAAACTGCCAGGACCGACTTCCCAATTGGAAGCATCGAACCCCAGGGTCCGCCAGTCCTGGTTCAAGGGGCCTTGGGGAATGAGGTAGCGCCAGTCATCCGTGTCTTTGGCAGGACATTCCCAATGATGAGGGCTACCCACATCCCGCCCTGATGCAAAAACCAGGAAATGACCACCCGGCGCGAGCTCGAGGTCCGGCAGGGCCCATTTGCCCCAATCTTCCGGATCGTCCGACAGCCAGAGGCCATCCAGGGAAACAGGCTCCTCGCCGGCATTGACCAGTTCCACCCAATCTTCGCCGCGACCGAGCGCATCCTCCAAAGTGCCGTACGCATCGACCTCGTTGATCAGGATTTGTCCGAAAACGCTTCCTCCAAAAGAAGCCAGGATGAGCAACAGCGTTGATGCTCTCCACACCCTTCCTCGGTTTCGTTCACGCTCCATGCAGGGAATGTACGGACTGGAGTCCCGCTCGGTTGCATGTCGCAAGAGAGAAAGGCACCAGCGCACCCACCAAGGCCCCGAATCCGTCCTGCCCCTTGTGAATCCTGCATCTGAATCGGCTCAAAACCATGCTGTCATTTTTTTCTACCCCGTGCATGGACGAATGCCGGAAACCTCTAAATTGGATTTATGCCACCACGTTGGGGGCAGCGTTCATTTCATTCACGATGAAAAACGTGTTCTACGGCTTCGACCCCGAAGACGAGGACTTCGACGAGCTCGACGAAGACTTCGATTACGATGGGGACGAGGACCTCGACGACGATTGGTGATCCTCTGTGGACCCAGGTGCCCTGCACCGTTTCATAGCACCGCCCAACTTCGGAATCGGCGGGCGCCTCAGGCGAAATAACGACTTGACAACCCTGGCCATCGCGGCCGGGGTTGTTGCTTTTGCGGGCCGATTTCAGGTACAAGAGGCGATTTTCCATGAATTGGACCGATTCCCCGGCTAGGAAAGCCTAGATTCGCCGCTCATTACAAGTTTTACCCCATGCAGGGAACAGTCAAATTTTTCAACGACGACAAGGGTTACGGTTTCATCACACCAGAT
>Ga0181563_10004024_pt1 | contig 13777 bp, 11 predicted proteins | sample 011ome_25_FD_133759 | JGI IMG/M metagenome (GOLD analysis project Ga0181563, IMG submission 133759) | Coastal salt marsh microbial communities from the Groves Creek Marsh, Skidaway Island, Georgia - 011512CT metaG (megahit assembly) | ecosystem: Environmental > Aquatic > Marine > Intertidal... | reverse complement strand
GGCTGATGCACTGGGTTTGCCTCGTGCTAAGCTGGTCACTACAGTCAAGCCATCTGGCACCTTGTCTAAGATCATGGACACTACTGAGGGTGTACACAAACCATTGGGTAAGTACATCTTCAACAACGTGACGTTCTCTAAGCATGACGAGATCATTCCAACTCTTGTAGCAGCTGGTTACAAGGTCATCGACAAGCCATTTGAATCTGACAGTGTGTTGGTTACATTCCCTGTAGCCTATGAAGATGTTAAGTTCGATATGGTAGACGGTAAGCATGTTAACCTTGAGTCAGCCATTGGACAGCTTGATCGTTACAAGTTGATGATGGATCACTACGTAGACCACAACTGTTCTGTGACTATCTCTTACGACACAGGTGAAGTACCAGCTATCATTGACTGGATCTTGGACAACTGGGAAACATACGTAGGTGTGTCATTCATCTACCGTAATGATCCTACTAAGACAGCAGCTGACCTAGGTTATGCTTATCTTCCACAAGAGGTTGTATCTGAGGAAGTCTATCGTGCGTATGCTAACACGTTGATGCCAGTAGACTTGACTAACTTGGCCTCTACAGATGATCTGTCTGACGAAGCTTGTGCCACAGGTGCTTGCCCAATCCGTTAACTCTAACCACCTGAGCATGTGTCTAAACTGCTCACACCATTGAAGGAGGTAACCAATGACATTCATTATCATTACACAAGACCAGTGTTCGTACTGCGATAAGGCTAAGAAGCTTATGGTAGACAACAAGATCCACTCTGTAACTCACAACGTCCGTAGATCCAAGTGGCTCAAAGACTTGCTAGGCCAAGCAGGTATCACATCTGTACCTCAGATCTGGAACTCAGAGGGTGAATACATTGGTGGTTACGAAGAGCTTGACAAGTACATCAAGAGCCTCTAAGTTACAGACAACTTCTCTTAGCTCAACTGGACAGAGCAAGTCACTTCTAATGACTAGGTTACAGGTTCGAGTCCTGTAGGGAAGACCAAATTGTCAGTGCAGGTTTGCCAACAACAACAGTTACCTTAGGCGTCAGTAACGCAGTTGTTGAGGGGTTCGATTCCCTTAACTGACACCACAACAGAAGAGGATACACCATGATACGTAAACCATTTAGCAGAGCATTGTACGAGGCATACGATAAGCAAGCTCGTGATGCTTTGGTAGCTTACCTACAGGCTAAAGGTCACGTCATCGTAAGCAACGAGGAGAACTACAATGTTGATGTAATATCACAGAAGGGTGGCTTCACGTACTTCAATGAGGCCGAGGTTAAGACAGCATGGAAGGGTGACTGGAACACAGCTTGGACTGAGATCAGACTACCAGGACGTAAGCAACGTCTCCTTGATAAGCATTCTTCTGTAGACGGTGTGTTAAACTTCTACATCTTTAGACCTGACTTCAAGCAAGCATGGAGGATCAAGGATACACTGCTAACACAGGACAGTCTCAAGGAAGCCAAGGGACGATACATCCAGAAGGGTGAGAAGTTCTTCCATATCCCATACACATCAGCAGAGTTGATTGAATTATAAAATGGTACAGCAGCAACCCAAGAAGACAACTACCCGTCGTAAGACAACGTACAAGAATGCTGACAAGAAGCCAGCCGTAGTCCTACTACCACGTACTGATAAGCAGAAGGACTTCATTGATGCATTGAACTCTAGTTCTCAGATCTTTGTGTTAGGTCCAGCTGGTACAGGTAAGACATACATCACAGCTACCTACGCAGCACAGATGTACAATGAGAAGAAGATTGATAAGATCGTTATCACTCGTCCTCACGTAGCTGTAGGCAAGGAGCTTGGGTTCCTCAAGGGTGACCTAGCTGAGAAGACTATGCCTTGGGCCTTGCCTGTCTTGGATGTCTTAGAGAAACACCTTGGTAAGGGTGTAGTAGAGACAGCTATAAAGAACGGCAACATTGAGATGGCACCACTGGCCCTTATGCGAGGACGTAGCTTCGAGGATGCCTTCATCATTGTAGACGAGACACAGAACATCACCACCCATGAGCTTAAGATGCTACTGACACGAGTGGGTGAGGGTACTACCATCGTACTCAATGGTGACGTACAGCAGTCAGACTTGAAGGAAGCTGATGGGTTGTCTAAGGTTATTCATCTAGCCAAGAAGCACATGCTACCTGTACCTATCATTGAGTTTGGTATTGACGATATTGTACGGAGTGATATATGTGCTCAATGGGTGAAGGTATTTATGAAGGAGAAACTGTGATTAAGATGCATGAGTACAATGAAGACAAGGGATCACCTGTTGATCCAGTTAACAAGCCACCGCACTACGGTAACGGTGAGATCGAATGTATCGACTACATGAAGGACAACATGGACCCTCTCATGTTCATGGGATACTTGGAAGGCAATGCTAAGAAGTATCTGCACCGATACAGGTACAAGAGTAAGCCAGTAGAAGACCTAGAGAAAGCCAGATGGTATCTCGACAGACTGATACAAGAGATGAAGCAGACTTAGCAAAGATAAAGCCCCTTGGATTTCTCCTTGGGGCTTCATTCATTTCTTACGTTTCTTCTTCTTCTTCTTGGCTTCTTCTGCCGTCCTGAGAGCTATAGCTATTGCTTGCTTCTGAGGTTTACCGTGTTTCATTTCTAACTTGATGTTAGAGCTTACAGTTTTTTTACTGTAACCTTTCTTCAGTGGCATGATGTATCTCCCTTACCATTTCACCTTATCGGCCATTGCAAGCTGCCCTCCATTTGGCTGAAAAGTTATCTACTTCTATGATTGTCTGTGTTGTATCATTACGTGATACAGTAGGGAGAGGGATAGAGCATATAGCCTCAGTCCCGTAGTTGGTTGTGCTTAGACAGCCTGTCAACAGCATCATTGATGTCAACACTAATAGGGGTCTCATCTATTCTCTCCCTTATCTTCTTGTAGTCCTCTAGATCGTCTAGCTTATCCTCGTGCTTCTGTGTCTGCTTACCGTAGAGGTACACCCCGAAGAGGATACCAATAGCAGCAAGCAGACCAGATAACATACGGCTTAGCTTAGAGGTTAAGAGGGTAAACATTACATACCTTCAGGTGCTGGACCTAAGTCTAGCTTGAATCTTGTACCTTCACCTTGAGGCACACCAAGGGCAGCACCCCATACACGCATCTGCCCGAAGTAAGGAAGGTCACCCAATGCCTCTTCAGCAAGCTTCTCATAACCAGCTACATCACCTGTCTCCTTGAGAACAAGAGCTTGCTGTAGTTTCCTACCACGAGGACCAGTGTTAAAGTCGTATACGTCTTCAACTACGATACGACCATCTTCAACTCTGACGTTGCCATCACCAGTTTGCCCAATAAGAGTAGCCATTCTGTAGTTAGGATCAGTAAAACTCTTTGCTGCTGTAGTGGTTAAATCAGACATGAGAATTGACTTATCCTCAAAGCCCCATGTCTTGTAGGTGAACTTGTCGCCGCCTTCTTGAATAGTTTTAATGGCAGCTTCTCTCAGGAAGTCAGCATCACTACCCAACTCTTCCGCAGTCATACTGATCTTCCCGTCATTAGACAGGAACTCAGCAAACTTAGCAGCATTGATGGGCAACACCTCACTTGCTACAGGTGCAGCAAATTTAAGTGCTCTAACAGTTGTCTCAGGGGATGGTGTGACTACCTCCCCAGCCTTAGTCATTAGCTCTTCTAAATTAGAGCCAGCTTCTTGTAGTGACTGGGGTCTAAACCCTGGTCTGTTGGAGAGACCCTCCATTTGACCAGCATTCTCAACAAAGTTAGACACCTGTTCAACTGCATTATTAACTGCGGGGACGACTGCATTAGAAACATCTTGAACGCCTGAGCTAACTGATTGTACAGCCTTGTCAGCTAACGAACCTAGTACCTTGTATGCAGGTGTAGCCGCCTTTTCTGTAGTGGCTGATACAGAGCCTAGTACCTTGTAAAGCTCAGCCATTAGTTCAACTCCACTAGCTTGGCGTCAACCCCACTTCCGATAACAATTTTATCACCAGACTTAAGAAGACCTCTCTCAATAGCCTTAGTCAACTCAGCTTCATCAGCTACAGTGAAAGACTCTTCAGGCTTTACACCAAGACTCTCAAGAAGACTTTGGATCTCAGGGTTAGTGCTTACAGCATTGCTAGTCCGTACAAGGCCGTTGTCTTCAGGTAGTCTACTACCTTCTATAGCTGAGATGAAAGGTGCATTGAAGTCGGTTGTTTGTGTCGTTGTTTCTACTGGTGTAGTTGGTGCTACTACATCTACAGGAGCAGCTGTAGCTCCAGTAATTTGTGTAGCTGGGGTAGTGTCAAGTGCCGTAGTTGTTACCTCAGGAACTGTAGCAGGTGTACGGTCAGAGCCTACTGTCCCACCAAGATCTGGGTTACCCCCTTCGATCTCAGCAATCATTTGGTTTAACTCAGTATCAGTTGCACTTCTGAAACCAGCCCAAGTTCCTCTTAATGCCTCACGTTTCTGTGCTTGAGATTTCCCTGAGATTACATCACGGGCAAGAAAGAGGAACATAGAATCCTGAGTTTCTTTGTTAAATACAGTATCATCAGATAGGCCCATCTTTTTAGCCACATCTTTTAGTGTCGTACCTACAAACTGGTAACGGCCCATAGGTGTAGCAAGAACACCCTTTGGATTAGCCCCCTTTACGTAGGCACCATAGGCTCCAGATGTACTAGAAAAGTCGTACAACTCACCTAGTGTCTTTTCAGATACCCTCGTACCCTCAAAAGGTTTACCTGCTCTTTGAGCCTGACCGAAGAGGGTATCATACCCACCACTGCCAGCCTCAAAACGATCAATCAAAGATGCTGATACAGATGTAGAAACAGCTGGCTCGTCTACAGCAAGAGCACCTAGTGTTTGGTTGATAACACCAATAGCATCACGACGATCTAGTGCACCTTCAAGGTTATACATACCAGCAAGTTGAAGTACATCTGTATAACCATCACCGATAACACCTCTGAAACCATCTCTGATACCAGCTACAATATCCCCACCATAGTACTTCTGCATCGAACGATTGAAACCTTCAATCCTTGGGGTAGCTCCCTTTGTAGCCAACGCATCTTGGTCGATAACGTAGTTAGAGCCATTCCAACTAGCAACAGATGTAGCCTCAATGGCTGCCATGTTACGTTGTTGACGTACAAGTTCAGTAGTCAGACCACTGCGTACATAAGTACGGGCTACAGTAGCACCCTCAGGATCAACACCATCCAATGCATTTACGTTCTTAACAAACTGTGGGTTGCCTACCAACTCAGTAAGGAAAGATGCAGACAAGAAGTCCTCATTGCTCATTGACATAAGCACAGCACCGATACCAGCTGCATTCTCTACGAATTGTTGACGACCCTCAGGGCGTTGTAGTGCATTGGTGTCAACCATCTTAGTCAACTGACCAGAAGCTTTCAGACCGTTGTAGTACTGCTGGGGTGTAAGCCCTTCAACCTTAGCTTGGATAGAGGGTGGCAGTGAATCTACTGTGATGTTACCTGATGGTGAGCCACCTAGTCCTACACCACTTTGTTGTACGATATGACCAAACAATTGAGGCTGTGTAATATCTAGGTTAATTGAATCGCCTACATCCTGAATAAATGTATTCAGATCGGCACCTATCATATTAGCTAGTCCCGTAGGATCTTTGATAGCAGAGGCGGCGGCAAGAATAGAAGCAGTAGACCCCTCACCCTTTTCAAGAAGAACATTAGCAAACCCTGTAGTAATCTCTTCAAACAATACATCAGAAGATGATGCTTTAGTCAGAGTTGAGAGGAGGTTATCAATGCTTGTGATCTTTTCTTGGGTAGCTTTCCACTGGTCATCAGACACACCAGATGGACGGGACACACCAACCTTAAGCTGTGCCCATGAAGCACCTAAGTTAGCTAATGTCTGTGGACCTACACGGCCACCTTGCTTTGTAGTGTTTACCAAGGCACCCAAGTTGGTGTTAAGGAAGGAATCAATAGCTGTACCGTAGGCAGACTCAGTTTGGACTGACCATGAATAACCTGCCGGAGACTTAGACAAAGCAATCACATCAGAGGCAGCTTGAAGCTGAGCCTTCTGACCAATAGCATACTCAATACGTTGCTCTTCCGAGGAATCTTGAGGTAGCAAAGCATACGAAGCTACGAATGAAGCTTGAACTTGAGGGTCTTGAAGAGCCTGTTGACGCATGAAGTCCTCAGTATCACGACCATACCCAGCCCACTCACGACCTGTAGTAGTTGTGTAGACATTCTTATACTCAGTACCAAACTCTACACCCTGCATAGCAAAGTTAGAGGCAAGCTGACGTTCAGCAATAAGACCAGCAGCTTCACCCTTAGTGTCTCTGATAGCTTGAACACGTTCCAGGCCCTGCTGAAATGTAGCCAAGTTAGGGTCTACCTTAGTTGAGCCTGAAGATGAGCCTTTAGAGGAACCCATAGTCCTCAGGAAGTCACCACCCAAACCAGCAATAGCAGCCAGCATAGAGGGTTGTTCAACTGCTTGCTCAGGGGAAACTTCACTCTGAAGTGTTGGGGCAAATATACCAGCCATTATTCTGTACCTTTCAGGATAGATTGTGTAGCTTGCAGAGCATACAGTCTGTCTTGTTGAATCAAATTAGTTTGTATCTTGTTCCAGTTACTCTCTAGTGAGCTGCGAGTAGAGGCCCGAAGCTGACTTGTCTGAGAGAAAGAGAACCCTGAGAAACTGATACGTTCGTGTAGCTCTTCTACAAGCTGGATAGCTAAGTCTACATCAGACCTGTCACCTTCCATTAGAGTGAAGATTCTTTCAGCATCACGGTTAACTTCTTTACGGAAGTTAGAGAACTTCTTGTTGTCTGTGTAGATCTGCCCTAGACGAGAATAGTTCTCAACTACTTCAAGTGGTGTGAAGCCTGTAAGGGCTACGATACCGTCACCGACAGTCATCTCACTCTCAAGTTCAATACCATTCTTACTGCGATACACACCATTATTGAAGATACCGTAAGCCTTAGCAATGTTGTCGAGACCTGAAGGTTGACGTAGTACTTTGATTACATCATCTGTCAGTGTTGCTGTGTGACCGTGAATCAAGGAGCTTATTGAGTCAGTCACAGCTGAGTAGAGGTTACCTGCAATCTCACCTGATGGGCCAGCAAGAGCACCGTAAGCACTCTCCTCGAAGACCTTCTTCCAAGTATCTGTGATAGCCCCTACTGGTGCTAGACGTTGACCGAGACCAATCTCTACATCACCACCAAGAGCACCGATAAGCCCGTCAAGCATACCATATTTCATTGCAATATACCAGTTACTATCTGGTTCTACCCCTAGTTTCTCTCCGATGTAGTCTGAAGCAGACGCAAGACCAAAGCCTGTAAGACCATACATAGGTGCAAGGGCTACAAACAATCTAGCTCTCTCAGCCTTAGTGAAGTTACGGCCTACAAATACAGTCTCAAGGGAACGAAGTGTATAGGATAGCCACTGTGTAGGAACCTTCATGTAGCCAGCTTGAACCTTACCACGAGACAGAGAGGACATGTTGAATGTCAGGTCTTGTTCACGTCTTGTGATCCACTCACGTGCTTGGTCAGACAGGATAGATACTTTAGGAAACTTAGCTTTGAACTCGAATGAGGCTGTGTTGATAGCTGTAAGACGAGCTAGACGTTCACCCTGCTTAAATGGGTACAAGCCCATGTCCAAGCCTTTAGTAGCCAGCTTATTGACATTGTAGCCAGCACCACTAAGGGCCGAGTACCTCATGCTTTCCCCGTTCCAACCTGAGATACCGAAGCCAACACCTGTACCGTCTTCGATAGCATCACCGTCTACAACAGCACGACCTGAAGTGTGGATGTACTCAATAAGTTCATCAGCATCCTTCTCAGAAATGGAAGCTGCCTTAGCTAGACGTTGAACTGCAAGCTTCCTCATCTCAGGTGTGTTAGCACGTAGAGCAGCCCTCACAGGGATCGTCATAGCTGCACCCTTGAGGCCATGAGTAGGACTAATAGCCATTACTGTTGTAGCATGGAAGCCCTGCATAAAGAACTGGGATACGTTACCGAAACCAAAGGCACTCTGAAAGCCAATCTTCAACAATCCATTGGTAGGGTCACCAAGGTTAAGCTGCTTACCTGTCTTATCAAAGACAAACTCAGCAATACCCTGACCCATGTTAGTCATACTACTTGCAGCCTCATCCTGCATGTTAAGCTTACGCATAGTAATGTCACGTAGTTCCTTCATACGGCGAGAGAACTCATCCGTACCACTAATCTTAGCCTCACGGAACAGCATCTCGTAGTCTGTAGAAGATAAATTATCTGGGAACCAACTACGGTTCTTCTGTTGAACCTTCTTAACCCAGCCTACCATAGCATTACGAGCATAAGCTCTGTTGCTGTAGGTGAATACTGAGTTACCGAACTGACCTAAGACAGAGTTGATAGGGTCTTCGTTGTAGGCTTTACCACCACCAAAGTCCATGAGCACTGTATCGTTACGTCTCATGTCGTTAGTAACGTAATCGTCTGTCTTCATACCAGTAAAGATGTCTGAGTTATCTACCTCACTAGACAGGATGTCATCATTACGGCCTCTGTAGTTGATGTCACCAGTTTTCAAGTCCCAGCCTTCATCATCCATAACTTTAACTAGATCATCGAAGCTTTGTACCCCAGGATTCCAGTCGTTGTTAGCTTCAATGATGTCGTCAATGGCACTGTCACCATCTATCAAGGCACGTTGGATGCGGCCAAGCTGCTCTTTGGCTGTCTTAGCTTGCTTCTCAGAGAATGTACCCATCAAAGCCTTAAGACGTTTGTCACCTAGTACAACAAAGTAGTTCAGGTTGGGGTTGGTTCTGGAACCACCTGGGTTGTAGCCCATTACATCTGTAGGCTCAATGATACGAACCTGCTTAGGCTTGACTACATACTCTTGACCGTCAGCTGTAGGCTTGTCCAGCTTCCAGATAGGAATGTCTTCTGCCTCTAGGTCTTGGATACGGATCTTACCACCAAACTCAACATCTAGAATCTTAGCATCAGCTGGTACATCAGACTTGCTTACTCTTTTAGCTGGTATGTAGAAGTTATCTTCGATCTTAACTGAGTTTTGGTAACCCTTCTCAATGTATCTGTTCAACAAGTTTGAGGTCTTGAGCAGGTAGTCAGCTTCTTCTACAGATGCTAGAGCTTTGTAAGCCTCCAAGGCATTGTCACTAGGTGAGGCACCGTTAGGGTGCATCTGTTGGTACTTAACAGTAAACTCCCCATCAGTGTAACGTACACGTAGGGCAGAGTCAGCACCATCACGGAGTTGTGTATATACAGCTTGAACTGTGAAACGTTCTTGTGCACCTAGTCTCTGGATTGCTTTTGTGTAGGGGTCAGCGATGTTCTTAACAGCAGCACGAGCACCTTCTGCCATGCTTGACAAAGTGCTTAGACGTTGAACATCACGTAGGGCAGCTGAACCTGCAACTTCATTGTTCATTACAAGACCAAGAGTGTTACGAACAAGACCAGCTTCGATACCCAAGCTAGGATCAATAGCCTTCTGTAGGCCAGAAAGGTTTACACGTTCAACTACCTCAACCAAGTAACCCTTGGAGAGATCATTAACATCAACTGGAACTACATTGGCATTAGTCTTTGTAGTCGCAGCTATATCATCAGCTAATTTCTGGACACCACGAGGGATGCTACCATCAGGTCTAGCCTTGTAGGGTACACCACCCTTAGCTTTACCGAATCTAATTGAAGTTACGTAGTTGCCTAAGCCCTCGTCTACAACTTTCCAGTCATTGACAGGGTTAGTCACTTTCTTCTTGTACTTATCTGCAATGTTCCTAGCTGCAAGATTGATAGCCTCAGGATCTGCTACACGACCAAAGGCACCTTTCTGGAACAAGTCATCAATACCTTTGATGATCTCATTCTCAGCAAACTTCTCAGTGAACTTAGCAGCTGAAGGACGAACAGGCTGTGGAGCTAGGTCGAGGTTTGATGGAGCTACGTTACCTAAGACCTCAGGGTCAGGGGATACACGTAGTAGAGCCTCACTGGCCTCAGCAGCAGCCTCAGAGCCTCTGATAGCACCTACCCTACCGATAGCTGTAGAGGATCTCATAGAGGTCTTCACAACAGCCTTAGCACCTACCGCAGCAAGTTGCCCAACACCGATAAGATCTAGTGCAGCAAATACTTGGTTCATTCCTTTGTTAGGATCGTAGCCAGCACCTAGTGTTTCAGTAGTCAAGTCAGCTAGAGATCCTAGTGTATTCTCAGCAAACAAACCTTCACTTGCTACATCGTCAGCAAAGGTATTGAACCAAGCACGGAACTCATCAGGAGCCATACGGGTAGCAGCATTGAGAATGTCGAGACTCTGTTGCTCAGTCTTAGATGTGATACCTTCGTATGTACCAATAGGTGATACATCTCTAAGAAATCTATCTACTGAGTTTAGTGTACGTTCAAAGGAACCCTTACGAGCACCAATCTCAAACTGACGAGCAGAGATGATCTCTTGTGCAATTTGGTAGTTGGTAGAAGCACGAGCATCTACAGCTGAGTAGTCAGTATTATTGACTGTCAAGGCTTGCTCAGAGATAAAGGAGGAGTTACCAATGAACTCATTAGCCTTAGTCCCCATATCCTCAGCTTCAAGCTTCAACTCTTCAGCTGTCTTGTTCTGAGTGTAACCACGTAGGAAAGCTTCGTAGTACTGGTTAGACGAAGAGTCAGTTACTTTAGTCTTAGCATCTGTAGTACTAATTTCCTCACCTGTAACGGCTACAATATCCTCTGTTCTGTCTGCTTGAGGCTGGGATGCCTCACCAAACTGTTTGTCTAATGAATTGATTGTGATGTTGTAGCCCAGTGGGGAATTATTAGCCATTGTTATGAACCCACATTCTTCAGAAGAGCTGATGCATCAGGAGCAGGCGAGCCTCCACCAAAAGTGTTAAACAAATTCATACCAAATCCAGCTACAGCACCAGCTGTCTGAGCCTTAGAAGATGCAATGCTGATCTCCTTAGAGAGACCTGACTGCTGACCTGCATAACCTAGTGAGCTACCAAGCTGAGATGACAATGAAGACAGACCACCACCAAGAGCAGAGCCACCAATGATACCCATACCTTGAGCTGATGCCTGTGTCTGAGCACGTCTGATCTGAGCCTCTCTCATAGCCTGACGTTGGCTACGTTGAGCCTGTAGTTGCTGCTGCCTAAGTTGACCTGCTGCGGCTCTTCTCTGGCTTTGGATACTAGAAACTGTACCATATACTGCGGCACCTGCACCTATGATAGCTGCGGCGGTACCTGCACCCCCTACTGCTGCTGTTACTGCACCTATGGCTGCTGCTACTGGTGGCATTCTATTTCCCCTTGAATTGGTATACGGAGAGTCCTTCAGCAGAATCTACGTATTTAAACTTCAACATATTTAATAGTTTATTTATTCTTTGATCGTTAGGATCAACCGCAGCAAAGATAGCTTTGTAACCCATAATGCTAACGAAGTCCCACCAGTCCTCAAGCATATACTGCATCTCAACAAATACTTCTTTAGTCATCTTGTCTATTGAGGGTAGATGTATGATTATGAAGTCTTGGTTGTATTCCAGTCTTATGTTAAAACAAGAACCTTTTAGTCCATTTAGACTTTTAGAAACGTGAGTTTGCTGCACTAATAACACCAAAGCCTAACAGTACGAAGTCCTTACCTGGTTCACTCTCGAACCTGAGTCTCATACTACGGCCATGACCTCTCATTTTAAGTCGTGTGGTTACGACATTTTCAGGATAGTCCCAAGTACCTAGATCTGATTCATTGACTACAGGCATGTACTTGAGGCGATAAGCTTGCTGAGGGGCTGATGATGTAGTCTTACGGAAGTCCCAATAAGACGATACCAACAACGAAGATTCTCTAACTGGATTATACCCTAATTCATCACTACCTGCAAACCCAGTCTCAGTCGGACGTAGATACACTTGTATATACGGAGCATTCTTCTTGAGTACCAAGTCACCAAGGAAGTCATAACCAGCTTCAGCATAGCTGCTGTAAGATGCATTACCCCAGTCTAAGAAGGTAGGGCTATTGAAGAAACCAAAGCCAAGCTTACCTGTAGCACCGTCCCTAACCATGAGACCTACAGAAGAGTCAGCCTGAGATAGCTGAGATAGCTTAGAGATTACAACATCATCACCAGCTGAAGTAATAACATCATTACCGTTTGAAGTCGTGACATCGAAGTCTACGTAGTCAGAACCAAAGCCCTTGAAGTATGCTGCACCTACAATGTAACTTGGATTAACGTTACTGTCAGCTACTTCCCAAGGATAGAAGCCTTGAAGAGCAATATCTAGAGTTAGTACTCTGTTCTTCTTGTGCAGGCCACCAGTGTTATTGTTAGGGTAGAACCAATGTACTCTTTGGTTTGTAGCATCGTAGGCTGAGATACATCTCTGCTTTGCATTACCATCAATTCTATCGAAGAACTTCTGGATAGATGGGATAGTCAGGTTCTGCTCTCGACCCTTACCACTAGCATCATCAAATGCAATGGTATGGATACCGTGCTTAGACCACCAGATAGGAGCACCACTAACTGATACAAATGTATCTGGGTTAGTCAAACCAACTTCTGTAATACGAGAGATAGAATACTCAGTAGCACGGAAGACGTTATCAACACCTGAGATCTGCCATACACCATTCTCAGCAAAGATAAACAATGTGGAACCGATAGCATAAAGCTTCTGAATGTTGTGTGCGTCAGGAAGGTTAATCACACCACCATCAGTATCAAGAAGATCACTGAAGCTTTCGGATGTAGGGTCATTCTGCTGGTAGCAACGATCAGCTTCTGTGATGTTATCAAGCTGTTTACTGAATAGGATTTTACCACTATTCTTTGAAGAAGTCAATCCAGCATAGAAGATACGTCCTGAGAAGGCTACTACAGAAGAGAATCTTGCTGTCTCAGTTTCAGTTGTTAAACCCGATCTAACCTTACTAAAGAAGTTGAGGATGTATCTACCGTTACCTGTAAGAGATGTACCTGAGTAAACTTTATTCCACTCAGCTGCATCAAAGTCACCATCAGAGTTTTTACCTGAGAACCAAGGATGTGTGAGTGGATAGAAGTAAGAGTCTGGACCTGAGTTACCACCCCACCCAGCATTCTTTGCGTCATAAGTACGGTCAGCTGGTACACTGCCGTTAGAGCCTAAGTTACTGGTGTAGGTTGCAGTATCCCCTTGCCACTCAAAGTCACGAATACGAGGTGTAATAGTTTTAGTGCTGATTGAATCAGTTGATGGATTGTATGTAACGTAGAAAGGGTTAATAGCACTTGAAGTAACGATGAGGTGGCCGTTGATAGAAGTCATCTGTGCCTTAGCTGTGTTAGCCCCAGGGCTACCTGCATTCTCGAATGAAGTAAGGTTTACAGTGAAAGACTTTAGGTTGACTGAATAAGGCTCAGAGGCAAGATTGTAGAATCTGAGAGTGTTGCTAGTCTGCACTACGAGGAACTCAAGGCCAGGCTGACCAGCTACGTTCTCCCACATACCAGTAGTAAACTCTGTTGTAGTAGGTACAGAGAAACTGGATAGAGATCCATTCTCTTCCATTGCTACAGCTAGTCTACGACGACGAGAACCGTCCCTTTGAAGGAGACAGTTCAACTCATCAATAGATGCATCTTCAGGAAATGTTAGCTCACCAGC
>Ga0181563_10004021_pt1 | contig 13792 bp, 27 predicted proteins | sample 011ome_25_FD_133759 | JGI IMG/M metagenome (GOLD analysis project Ga0181563, IMG submission 133759) | Coastal salt marsh microbial communities from the Groves Creek Marsh, Skidaway Island, Georgia - 011512CT metaG (megahit assembly) | ecosystem: Environmental > Aquatic > Marine > Intertidal... | reverse complement strand
TGAAAAGCATAATTTAATTTTTACTGAAAACCAATTTATTGAAGCCTTGAATAAAATGGCAGATTCAGAAGTGTTTTATAATAACATGTTGCCATCGCTAGACATTTTTAAGAAATATTTAAAAGCAAAGACACTTGAAGAAATAAAAACTAGTCTAGAATTGTCTAAAAAAACTTTTATCAAAATAACTGAAAATCTGATTTATAAACACACAGTTTTGCACAAAAATCAGCCTTGGGTTCTTGAAAATGAATTAAATAATAGAGGAGATTTTGATGAAATCCAAGATATAGAAAAATACTTCAATAATGGCAAAAAAATTGAATTAGAAAAATTAAGAAATCTTTTTAAAAAAATACAAAAAGAGCGTTTTAATGATTATTCTAGTTTTATAGATAAGCTTGAAGAAAAATTTAATGAAGTTCATAAATCAGAAATTGAATTTTTAGAAAGCAGTAAAATTATTAAAATTGATGATAATGCACAAGAGCGAAAATTTAAAAACATGATGCAGTTAAATTAGCGCCGTAAAAAAGACTAGTAATTTATTCTTGACTTATTAAACATTAAAGTTTAATTTAATATCAAACATCAAAACTTAAATAAAAAAATGAACAAATTAGAAGTACAAAAAAGAGTTTTACAAAACGGAAAACCTTTAGATTTGGAAAAATTTGAGTGGGACGAAGAAGCAAAGGTTTTTTCGTCTGCTAAGAATTATTTAGTAATTGATTTTGGAAATATAAATGATTGCACTTTTGCGACTGGACACAGCTGCACCTTTGAGACTGGGAGCGACTGCGTGGTCGTGAGGAGGGACATTTATCAAGTAATTGAGCTAAAAGAGGGGAAGAGAATTAAATTAAATGGATATAGAATAAATGGTTTTAATGTGCTTAAAACAAAGGAAGAAATTATTACTGTAAATGGAGTTAAATATAAAAAAATAGAAGATGAGTAAATTATTAAAAAATGATCCAGTTACAAAACTATTAGCACTTAAATAAAAAGACAATGACAGATAAACCATTAAAAAAAACAAAAGAAGAATTTGAATTATATCATTATAAAGATGATGTGAAAATTTTAGGGAAGAATCCTAAAATGACAGGTAATTGTACTTGGCTTGAGGGTGATTGTACTGGGCTTGAGGGTGATTGCGGTTTGCTTAGAGGTGATTGCGGTTTGCTTAGAGGTGATTGTACTGGGCTTAAGGGTGTTTGTACTTGGCTTGAGGGTGATTGTACTGGGCTTGAGGGTAATTGTACTGGACTTAAGGGTGATTGTACTTGGCTTTGGGGTAATTGTACTGGACTTAAGGGTAATTGTACTGGACTTAAGGGTAATTGTACTGGTCTAAGAGGCGATTGCACTTATCTTAGAGGTGATTGTACTTGGCTTGAGGGTGATTGTACTGGGCTTGAGAATGATTGTACTTGGCTTATGGGTGATTGTACTGGGCTTATGGGTAATTGTAATGGGCTTGAGGGTAATTGTACTGGTCTCGAAGGTGATTGTACTGGGCTTAAAGGTGATTGCAATGGGCTTGAGGGTGATTGTACTGGGCTTATGGGTGATTTAGATAAAATATCACCAAGTCAAAGAAAACAAAACCCTAATATTGCTGATTATGCGTAGATTTGCAAAGAATGATCCAGTAACAAAACTATTAGCTGACAATAATTTGATGGAAGTTGATTTTATTAAATTCTGCGAACTCAATAGGAATAACTATAACGCTAGGTTAAGACATTTATCAAAAGCTAAAAGTAATAAATACTATCAAAGTACAGAAGAGTTTTTTAAAAAAAACTTAAATAAATTTTTACAAGAAAAATCAATTAAATTAATTAGTGTTGAGGTTGATAATTATTTTAAATAATTGTTGACATATTAAACAATAATGTTTAATATACTTTCAACAACAACTTAAATAAAAAAAAATGACAATAGAAATTAAGACAACAGCAGGAGAAATTTTTGACGGCGATTCATTTGATAAAATACTAAAAGATATTGTGGAATTTTCAGAACAAGAAAACGATTTTTGTGTAAATATTGAATCTATTGAATGGAATGATTTTACAATGAATCATTTAATCGACAAAAAACAATTAGAATTAGATGAATTGCTATTTAAAGCAAAAGAAGAAAATGAAATTGCTAAAAATGACTATATAGCAAATCTTTATCAAGATCAATTATATAAATTATAATTTTTTTTAATTAACAACTAAATAAAAAAATAAAATGACAGAATTAGAAACAATAACTGAAGAACTAGAATTAAAAACAATAACTGAAAAACTAAGTTATATTCAAAGGCGTTTATCGGTAAAAAAAAATCAAAACAATAGTTTTGGTAACTACAATTACAGAACGGCTGAAGATATTTACACTTGTTTTAAAGATATAGTCAATAAAAATAATTTGGAAGTTTCATTGATTACTGATTTTTCTATTCAAAATATTGAAAACAGAATTTTCTTAAAATGTGAAGCAATATTAAAAGATAATGAAAATGATATTAGAGCTACTAGTTTTGCAGAATTAGGCTTGAATAAAAAAGGAATGGATATTGCTCAACTAACGGGAGCAACTCAAACTTATGCGAGAAAATATGCCCTTCAAAGTCTATTAGCTATTGATGATAAAGAAATGGATTTAGACTCTCAAGAGATTAAAAAAAAGGAACAAAAGGCTTTAGAGAATGCAAAAAATCACCTGATTGAACAATTACAAGGATTTTTAAAAGAAAATATAGTTGGTCAAGATGGGGAGATTATAACAGAAGAAAAGATTTTGACTACTTATAAAAAAGATAAATTAAATAGTATTCATATAGATAATTTAGAAGAAATTATAAAGAGATTAGTTGGGTATAAACAAAAAAACAATAAAGAAAATGAAAATATATAACAATATAACTCAAAACTCTGATGATTGGAAAATTTTAAGATCGAAAACAGGAATCACGGCAAGTGATTTTAAAATTCTAAAACTTACTTCAAGAAGTAAAGATTTAGAGAAAAAAATTAAAGATAATGAAAAAAGGTTGAAAAGACTAGCAGAAGATAAGGCAAAAGAATATTACATATTAGATTCTGCTAGAGAGGACTTGGCTGTAAAAGATAATCTTTATGAAAAAGAGTATGCGATAAAAGATGAAAAACTCACTAAAGAGCAAGTAGAAAAAATAATTATGAATTGCCATAATATTTTTCAACAATCAAGAGATATGGAAAGAGGAACTGCTTTAGAACCAATAGCAAGAGATTTGTATTCAAAAAAAGTCAAACAAGTTGGTTTTATTCAAAGCGATGACGAGGTTTTTGGATATTCTCCAGATGGTTTAGCAGGAGATGATGGTTTAATTGAGATAAAATGCCCTAGATTTGATAATAAAAAAGGAGGTTTTTTAAGGTTTTTCCTAGATGATGAGGCCTGGAAAGAATCATATGAAGATTATAAATATCAAATTCAAGGAGGGTTATTGCTAAGCGATAAAAAGTGGTGCGACTTCATTTTATATAATGATAATATGCCAAACCACCCTGTCATAAACAGGATTGAAAGAGATGAGGATTTGATAGGAGAGCTAAAAATAGCTATGGATATTTTTAAAAATCACTACTTAGAAAAGAAAGAGGAATATGGCAAGAAGTTAGAGGGTTTGGATTATGATTTTTTAAGGAAAGAAATAAAATTTTAAATATAAATAAAATGAAGTATAGAAAAAAACCAGTAGTTGTAGAAGCTATTCATTATAAAAGTTGCATAACAAATGATATTAAAAATTTTACGAATGAATCTATTAAAGTTGAATATGCTGTCGGAACAAGTGAGGACGGAAAAGGGTATTTTCAAAGATACACTAGGGTTACAATACCAACATTAGAGGGAGAAATGCTAGTATCAGATGGAGATTATATTATTAAAGGTGTGAATGGGGAATTTTACCCCTGCAAACCTGATATATTTAAAAAAACTTATGAGAAATTAGAAGAATAGGTGCTAGCCTTTAAAACCTGCTAGTCAAGGCTTTTCATTTTTTGCCTTGAGGTGTTGTTGGGGAGGGTGTAAAAGCCCTCCTTTAAATTAAAGAAAATATAATATGATAAATAAAGTAATACTATTGGGAAATTTAGGCAAAGATCCTGAAATTAGATCAACTAGCGATGGCAGAGAAATTGCGGAAAGTTATTGACTTACGAAAAGTAGCAGTTAGTATTTTGATTAATAACAAATTAATTATAATACTATGCCTGCCTCCAAGCCTCCATTTCAAAGACTTCTTCAGAACTACAAAATCAACTATAAAGGCTGTTGGGAGTGGCAAGGTAGTAGAACAAAAGCAGGCTATGGGCAGATAAAAGTATTTAAGAAGATGATGTCTAGTCATAGGTATTCTTATCAGTTATATAAGGGTGCTATAAAAGACGGATTAGAGGTAATGCATATGTGTAATAATAAAATTTGCATCAATCCTTGTCATTTAACACTAGGCACTCATAAGGAAAATATTCAACAAGCCATTAAGGACGGTCTTTTAAATCATAGCAAAATCAACCGCAAGGGTATCGGAGGTGTTAAGCGAAAACAGTCAATACAGGTTTTAGTAAAGGGGGTCGCTTATGGTAGTATGAAAGAAGCAGAGAGATTATTGGGAATAGGAGGAGGGGTAGTGAAGTATTGGGTAAAAAATAGACCTGATATTGCTAAAACAATAACTAAAGAAGAATATTATCAATTTAAACAATAAATCATATGTCAGTAAATAAAGCAATTATAGTAGGGAATGTAACTAAAGACCCTGAAATTAGGTCAGCAAGTAATGGGCAAGAAATTGCCACTTTTTCTATCGCTACAAATCAGAAGTGGAAAGGTAAAGATGGCAGTCCTCAAGAAAGAGTTGAATGGCATCGTGTTGTGGTTTTTAGTCAAGGCTTGGTTGGTATAGTTAAAAACTATGTTAAAAAAGGCTCTAAGCTTTATATAGAAGGTCAATTACAAACTAGAAAATGGACTGATAAAAACGGAGTTGATAAATATACTACTGAAATTGTTTTGCAAAATTTTAATTCAACTTTGCAGATTTTAAATAGAGTGGATGATGATAGTAGTTCTGTTTCATATGATGCTAGTCAAAATAATAATAACACTTCAGATTCTTCTATCAATAATGATAGCTCAACTAAAGTTGTCATTGATGATGAAATTTCTTTTTAAAATATGATGATATTCAAATCTAACGAAGGGTTAAAAGATTTAAAAAATAAACCTGTGTTTAGTGGTTTTCACTTATATAATGATAATAACTATCATTATAGTAGAATTAATTTTAATCTATATGATTTAAATTTAGAAATTAATTTAGAAAAAGAAGATTCTGAAAAAATTGCTAATTTTATTGAAAATATAATTAATAATAAAAATTATAAAATAAAAGAAGCTGTTGAAAAAAAAACAGATCAATTAAAATCTGATAATAAAGACACAATAAATAAAATAAATTTTCTTAGAAACTATTATGATTAAAAAAATGACAGCAAAAAAAATAAAAAAAGAACTAGAGCAAAAAATTGAGGCTTTTGTGTTTCGTGCTTCGCAGGGGATATCTTTAAAAGAAAATTTACAAAGCCTTTCCTTGGCCATTGAGGATATAATAAACCCAATTAAAAGCGAAGGTAGAAAAGATGATTAGAGTTTTATGAAATAAAGATGAGAATAAATATAAAACCATTATCAGCAAATGATGCATGGAGAGGGAGAAGATTCAAAACTCCGCAATATAAATTTTTTCAAAGTGAAATGCTTTACAAATTGCCGCCCCTAGAATTACCACCCCCTCCCTTCCATATAAAATATAAAATTGGCTTTAGTAGTAAAGGCTCCGACTTAGATAACTGCTTTAAGCAACTAAACGACTGTTTAAGTAAGAAATATAGGTTTAATGATAATCTAATTTACCAAATTTCAGCAAAAAAAATAATTGTGCCAAAAGGGGAAGAGTTTATAGATTTTGATATTATTTCTTGCGATAATCTATAAAAGATGATTTAATTTTAGTTTTACTAACTAAAAAGAATAAGATTATGAATCTGATTTTTATAATAACCACAATTTTATTTATAAAATAATGAAAAAACAGTGTGCTTCGTGCAAATTACACAAAACATATAATGAGGAGAATTTTTTAATAAAAACTTTAATTAAAAATTGCAAAACATGTATTTCAAAGCGTAGAAGGGAAAGATATTTAAGAGAAAAAAAGAATAAGCTTATGGAAAAAAATTTAAAACCTAAAGAGGTTAATATTGATAATAAAAATGAAATAATAAAGCCGCACTACCCTCTTGGCAAGAAATTTAAAGATAGAAATATCCAAATATACTATGATTTTTTTTCTAAAATGTTAAAACCTGATATAAAAAAAAAACATGCAGTTATTTTGTTAAAGAATATAGCTAGTTATGGCAAAAATAACTTGGATAAGGGGTTTAAAGACTCCTTCGCACTAAATCCTTCTTATGTAAATAAACTTGTAAATAATGATTTTTTAAAAGATATAAAGCCTGTTAATTATGATTACTAAAACTATGCAAACACTCACAAAGAATAGAAATTTCATTTTAATTCGTGATGAATATGAGACAGCGGATGAGAAAAATTTTTATTGTAGCAAATTATATAAAAGTCATGAAGTTAAGTTTAAAGATGGTAATATTAGTGGAGAATGCGTTAAGGATGAAAATGGCAATGATATTTATTGCTTAGAACTGACAGAAAGAGGGCTTGAGCATGGTTTTAAAGGTGAAGCTATACCACAGGGCATTTTTAAAATAAAAAGGGATAGGACGGGTAAATTTAAGTGGTTTAAATTAATAAATGATGATTTATTAAAAGATAACGAAAAAACCAAAGCCATTGAAATTCATCATGGTAATTATTTGAAAGATACGGAAGGATGTCTGCTATTTGGTATTGGTTTTGATCCTGGTAATTTATATGGTTCAGAAGATATAATTATACAAAACTCTAAAAACACTTGCAATTATTTATTAGACTGTGTTTTTGGCAATCCTTCTAAGAAAGATAATCAGATCATAGGAAATTTAGAAATAATCACGCTAGAAAAATATAGGGAGAAGATATTAATTGATTTATTTAAAAGCTAAAAATAGCTATTCATGACATATTTTTTTATTATCATAAATTTCTTTAATTCTTTGAATTTCTTTTGACATTCTCATTAATCCCTCTTCTCCTCTAAAATTTTCTAATTCTAGTTTATCAGCAAAATCTAGAGCCTTATCTGATGGTTGAAAACTTTTCGGGCAATAATGCTTAATCAGTGGAATTGTTTTGACGCACCCGCTTATATTCATTAATATTATTAAGCCAATCACGCTTTTCTTTATCATATTTGTCATTTGTTTTTTCTTCTTCATTTGTTGATATTTGTTGCTTTTCCCTTTCTTCTTCTTTTACAAGGTCGCTAAATCTCTTTCTTTCTTTCTTCACTCCTTTCCATATACCAATTTTATAGCAAATAAAAGAACCTACCACCCCCCCCATTATTGCACCTACAACACAGCCAACAATAAATATTCCAATATTTATATCCATTATTTTTTTCTTTCTATGAATTTTCTTAGAGCATGGGTAAATCCTAATCCCATAGTCATTAATCCTAACATTTCTAAAATTTTTATTATTGTGTCTGGATCACCTACTTTGCCATCAATGCTAGTGATATAAAGATGAATAATCCCTGCCACAAATAGCAGACCCGAAATGATTTGAATTAATTTATCAGTATATTTATTCCCTTCTTTATCAGAAGTATAGCCGCCAATTTTTTTAAATTCCATATTATTTTTTTTCTAGTTTTATTTCAGTATTCACAGGACTTGTAATAAAATTATTTATTGTAAAAAATAAACCAATAATAAAAACTAATAGACAAACAAGACATAAGCGACCTCTTTGTTTGTTGGGAGTGTTGATACATTTCTCAATCAACATTACTATTGCTTTCATCTAGATTATTTTTTAAATTTAAAACATATAAGTTATTATTTATTTTATGATTAGATTTTCTAAGTTGCTTTAAATTATCTTCAATTATTGTAATAATTTGACTCAATTTTTCTATCTCTTTTTTATTTTCTACCTTATTTAAAATCCAAAAAATAAATTGAATTATGATAAAAAACACAAGGGAAATTGTTAAGAAGTTTTCAATTATAAAATTCATATTTCTAATATTTCATACCATTGTTTAGGACTAACTATATTTTGCATTATTTGTGTTAAATCCTCAAACTTAGTATCTAATAAATTCGTGCTAATTACTTCATTTAAAGGTTTTAAGCTTGCCACCTGTAATAAATAAAACTGTTTATTAGTTGGGTAAGGGATAATGTAATAAGTTAAATATCTAATTGGATAATTTGATCTCTCTTGTTCAATCCATTGTTTTTGAGTATGGAGTAAGTTATTACTATTACTATTACTAATATCAACTGAGATTCTTGTTTGTTTTAATAAAAGCAATTTTTCTAATGAGTCATAGTTAGAGCATAACCAGTTTCTCTTTTCGCTGTATGTATTTTTTTGGCTTTTTATTTGCTCAAAAGTTTTTATAGAATTTTCATTAAATCCTTTGATATATTTCCATCTAAAGCGACATTTTTTTCTAAAATCTATTTCCACCAAAGAAATAAATAAATAGCTTCCTTTTTCTTTTTTAGTATCAAATAATTCTTTTATAGAACTATCAATTTTAGGTTTTATTTCTGAAGAGATAAAACTTGAATATCTAAAATGTTCGCTTCCACTTTTTACAAAATATTTATCTAATTTGAATAAATAAAAAAATATTACTAGGGACGCTAAACAAACTACAATTACTGAAAAATCTCTAATTTTTTTTAAAGAAAAAATAGAAGAAAGTATTTTTAAGAGTATATCTTTTAAAATAACATTTTTTATAAACTCCAACATATCTTGCTATTCTTTATCTTTACAACTTTCAAATCAAAATTTTTAGATAAATAATGATCTATGGCTTCGGGGTGGTGAGTATTATATTTTCTCAATAAAGCTTTTCCAGTTGTCTTAAAATACTTAAAAAATGGCTGGTATCTAACAAAGATTTCTCCGCAGTGTCGCTTTTTTTTAAAAGATTTTTTAGTCCTAAATATTTTTAAAAACCAGAATAATTTAAATGATGATATCGCTCCCAACAACGGATATTTTACTAATCTTGAATATCCTAAAAATTTATAAAATTCTTCTTCTGTGATTTTTCCTAGATTAAATATTCTTAATTGTCCTTTTTTGATTTTTTGAAAACTATTTGAGGCAATTATAGGATTTTCCCTCCAATTCTCTTTTAAATCCATCTCACCAACCCATAATTCATTGTTTTTGTAAAAAATACAAAAAACATGAGCAATATATTTTTTCCAATTATTATATTTCGGGTTGAGTAATTTTTGGATAATATTAATAAGCAAGACTGATAATATTCCTAGTATATCTCGTTTTCCTGAATAAGTAGAAGTTGCAATAATTAAATGCCCTTTTGGACATAGTTCTTTTAGCTTTTGGAGGTCGTCTGAATTAGCTTTTATCATTCTAATTCAGATATTGGCCTTATGAGGTGAATTTCTCCGTTTTTGTCTTTTAAAAGTTTGATTGTAGTTTTTGCCTCTTCGCTAGTACTCGCGTCTGCTAGTATTTTATCAGCTTTTTTATTAATATCTACAATAACCCCATTTGGATTAATGAAGCTCCAATTAATAATATTGAGTTCATTAATATTATTTGCTTTTTCAATTTTGTGTTTGTTATTTTCAAAAATAACCGCTTTATTATGAATTCTACTATTAACATTAGTCCCATTTGGCAAAGTCGATACAAACATATCTTTAAAAATATATTTTGCTATTTCTGGCATAATCCTAAAGCCCATATTTGCATTTTGTTGAGTATAAATGTATGCTCCAAGTGATACTTCTTGAATATTGTTTACTTCTTCAATTATTTTCAATAAAAAATCCCCTTCCTTAGTATCATGATTAATTTCTAAACTATTACCATTTTGAAGAATGATTTTTTTTGAAAAATTATAATCTTCTGATAATTTATTTAGAAGTTCTTTTTTCTTATCTTTTAAATAGTATTTTTCTATCAATTCTTGAGTTTTTGATATAATGTTTATACTAAATTTATTATCGTTTTTTATAGCTTCCAATAAGTAATTATCTGAATTATAATTTAATAATGATTCATCATTAATATTAATTATTCTTTCAAGATTTACCATATATGGAGAATTAATATATTCTTTTCCATCTACAATATCTCCTCTCTTACACTCCTGAAAAATAGTTGATAGATATTCATTATCTGAAATCCATCTATTTTCAATATTTCTAAAAATAAAACTTTTCATAATTTTTAATATGTTCCGCTATAAATTGTCACCATACAAGCCAATGTTACATCTCCCCAAGACGAGCCATCTGCTCTATAAACTTCTAAATATGCTGAAATTGTGGTTATTTGAATAACTTTAACACAAAAAGCATCGTTATTATTAGAAGATGTAATTGCCAATGAAAAAAAAGGGTTAAATATTGAGGTTCCATAAGCAAAAGAAACTCCTTTCTTATTCCCTGCACTAGACCCTATTGAAACATTTATTCTTTTAATAACATGTCGGCTATCATTTCCTCGTGTAACCGTTTCTACGGTTGTGCCAAAGTTTTTGTTAAAAGCATTATTCTTAGCAAAAACTGGTTCTTTGTTAAGATTTAAAACTCGACCCTGGTTAGCAGATAGAGCAGATGTTGTGCTTGTGCTTGTTAAATTATCTATAACTTGGATTGCTTCGTTCCCTGCTTCTTGCCATCTATTAACACTTTCATTAAAGATTATCCACCCTGTATAAAGAGCATTAACATCGTCAATAGCGTTATTCGTGGCAGGATAAATATAAACTAATCCTGTATCGTATTTTTGCCCTGCTGTTATTTTAGAGGGGTCAATAGCTTCTGCTCCTTCTATTCCTTTATTATAAAATCCTGTTCTTTCCATTTTAAAAAAAAAAAAATTTAAAAAATAATTAATATATGAACTATTCTCTGCAAATAGTCAACTACCATTCTAGCTAAAAAATGCTATATTTTGCAATTCTTTAGGAGTTTTAGAATTTTTTATCTCTTCTTTTTTGAGATTCGCTTGTATGATAATATTTATTCCTCGGGTTCTCAAGTGAGATTCTAGACTTTTTGCAATAATATTATCTATTGCAATATACCCTTTTGTGCCATCTTCAAATTTGCATGAATAAGGGGTAAATTCATTATTGTTTTGCTTCAAAGCATAATCAATTATTGCTTTTGGCTCGGTAATGGCAATTCCAGTTGACTTTATAAAAAATTTAAAACTCTTGATATTGCCAGTTTTTTTAAAATTACCATCAATATATTCTAATTCTTCTGCAGAAGAATGGAGATGATTTTTTTGCAATTCTTCATCTCTTGTTTTTTTTATTTCAATTATTTTTTTTTCTTTGGCTTCTTCTAACAAAATTTCTTGCACTTCTGCGTCATTTTCAGTTAAAATAACATATTCATCTTTTAGTTTTGGTCTTTGACAAGTTATCCCATTTGGATTTACAAAATTTTCTTTTTCTATTCCACAATATTCTTTAGGAGTTTGAAAAAATTGCTCTATTTTGTTTGTGATTGTGTTTTTTATGTATATCATATCTTTAAAAATCCATAAGTAGTTAATTGTGTCGAATTTGCATTTGTATTTGTTGTATATATAGACTCGTAAATTTGAGAATTTGAATTAGTTTCAACGAATATTTGTGATCTGCCCCATGAGGTAGAAAAACTATTAATATAATAGCCTACATAATCATTTACATTTGATAATGCAGAAACATTTTGATTTGAATATCTCACTCTAAAATCTCCACTCCCTGCTGGTAAATCAGCAGCAGAGCCAATAATTGCTATTGTATTTGGAGGAGTTCGTACACTTCTTAAAGTTGGAGTATTTAAAGCTGTATAAGATGCTTGACCTTGTGGTAAATTATAATATACATAATATTTTCCACCCCCAAAAGAAACCATTTTAGAACCCAGTATATTTCCACTACTGTCAACATAAAAAGGCACTAATAGCTCTTTTTTATCATAACTATTAGGGCTTTGCGGAATATTAGCACCATTTATATCTGTATCTGCATAAAAACTAACTAAATTTGAACCAGAAGAATAAATAACAAAAGCATAATACATAGTATTAGTTTGTAAAACTGTACCATTAGGCAATAGTCCACCATTATCAAAGTCATTAGCTGTTGATTGTGTGAGATTTGTTGTCAATCTAACTTGTCCAGTGCCATCATCAAAAGTCATAACCCCTGCTGATATATCAATTTCAGTTAATGGATTTGTTGCGTTGTTAGATATTTTTATTGGTTCATCTAAATATCTAAAGCCTTGAGCTAAGTTAGTTGCAGAACCTAAAGTTAAAGTTCTTAATAAATTAGCACCTGTATTATCATATTCTTTAATATTTGAGCCTTGCCTTATGTTGATTTCATTGACTAAGGAATTTAAAGTATTATCGCCAATAGAAAAATTGTTATCGTAGGTTCCATCGGTTTTTAATGCTAAGAGTTTTTCAACCGCAATCGCAGAAAATATATCATTTAAATTTTTACTTTTACCAACGCTATTAAAAGGAATAGCAGGGGCGGAACTAGGTTTATTTGGATAAGCCATATTATTCTTTTATTTTCAAATTAAACGACCTAATAGCTATGTTATCGCTATCCGTTGTGTTTTCTATAAATATTTCTATTATTTCATTTCCTGATAAACTTAACAAGCCAGACATTGAAACCTGATTGATTTCTCCTAGAGTTATGGAGACTAGTTTATTAAATTCTTCAACTGCGACTCCATTTTTATATAAAAATACATTATACTCTGCGGTTTGGTTGCCAAATTTCTCAACTGACATATTTCCAGTTATGTCAACTTTAATTGCAGAAGTGCCACTATATTTTTAAGCACCATCTACGCCATTATATTGACCTGTGGTTGAGGTATTTTGACCAGTTAGTATTTCCCCTACTGTAAAAAAACCAGGATTGCTATTGGAGTCAATTATATAATCTAAATATAAATAATTATTAGTAGTATCTATTGACCTGATTTTTCCTTTATTAGCAGAAGTTTGACCCAAAACTATTTCTCCGACCTCAAAACCTATCACTTGAGACATTAAAACTCTTTGACTCAAAAATTGATTTTCGCTAGATTTAACCAAGTTAGATAAATTGATTTGCGTAGGAGTATTTACAGTAAGTTGAGTTTGTGCAATAGTTCCTGTTCCTAGAAATGACTGTATAGCTGTTGAATTATCTTGACCCCCTTTGTTATTTTGAATTGTAAAGGTAGTCAAATCATTATAATCTTGAGCATTATTTGTGTTTAATATGCCCCCTGTTGTGTTTCCTGATAAAATTAAAGTGTTTCCTGTAATAGTTCCTGCTTCCGTTGTATGGCCTGTCTCTATTTTATATGCAAATTCATTATTTTTAGGATGAAAAATATTACCAGTAATAATTAAAGCATTTATGCCCGTTGGAATATAGCTACCAGTAGTATTTGTTTGATTAGACCAGTTGTTATTTCTCAAGGTAAGCATATCAGCCCCTTGTTGATTCCAAAGAACCACTTTATTATTAATTGCC
>Ga0181563_10004020_pt1 | contig 13792 bp, 9 predicted proteins | sample 011ome_25_FD_133759 | JGI IMG/M metagenome (GOLD analysis project Ga0181563, IMG submission 133759) | Coastal salt marsh microbial communities from the Groves Creek Marsh, Skidaway Island, Georgia - 011512CT metaG (megahit assembly) | ecosystem: Environmental > Aquatic > Marine > Intertidal zone... | reverse complement strand
GCGGACGCGTACTGGACGCTGTACGAAACATTGATCCAAATTTCGAAGTTGGTAGCACCCTTTGTGCCGTTCCTATCGGAAACGCTGTTCCGGCATCTCGCCGCACCCTTCGGAGATCGTGTGCTAAAGAGTGTTCACCTTTGCGACTACCCCGTCGCCAACACTCAGCAGATCAATCACGAACTATCTGAATCGATGGAAGTCCTTCGCGAAATCGCTTCACTCGGGCGAGCGGCGAGAGCCGAAGCGAAACTGAAGGTGCGCTTGCCTTTATCGCGAGTCGAGGTGGTCCTAAAAGACGATCATCAAATCCAATGGCTCAAGACTCACGATGAACTGGTTCGGGAAGAACTCAATGTGAAGGCGGTGGAATACACCACCGACGGTGATCAATACGTTCAGTACACGGTCGTACCCAATTTTAAATTACTCGGCCCCAAAGTTGGCAAGCAAGTTCCCGCTGTGAAAAAAGCGTTGCAACAGGCTGACGGCAATCAACTGCTTCAATCCCTGCAGTCCGACGGCTTCGTGACACTTGTGTTGCCCGATGGATCACTGCAATTAACGGGTGACGAAATCGAAGTTCGTTTGCAAGCCAAAGATGGCTGGGCCGCCGCTCAGGGTAAGAACTGCGTGGTCGTACTGAATACCGAAGTCACCGAAGAACTGCGTCGGGAAGGAATTGCCAAAGACCTGATTCGCGCAATCCAAAACCAACGCAAGGCGATCGCCTGCGAATATACCGATCGGATCGCCGTAGCCGTCGTGACAGAATCAGACGAAGCGACTGCGGCGATCGATAGATTCGGTGACCTAATCTGCGGAGAAACACTCGCCGACCAACTGACAAGGTCCGTAATCGAAGGGGTCGAACCAGCCGAAACCGAATATGGCATGGTCTATGTGAGCAAAGTTGGGGCATCTTCATGAGTCACCCTCTTCTACCCATCACCGTTTTCCTAAGCGGAGGTGGACGCTCGCTTGAAAATTTAATCGATGCCCAAAAACGTGGCGAACTCGCAGTTGATTTTCGGCTGGTGATTAGCAGCAGTGCAACCGTCCGTGGCGTTCAAATCGCTCGCGAAGCGGGTATTGAAACCCTTGTCATCAACAAGAAAGCTCACCCTGACCCTGATGATTACTCACAGGCGATGTTCCAGCCTTGCCGCGATAATGCATCGGAACTCGTCGTTATGGCTGGTTATTTAAAACATGTCTTGATTCCACAAGACTTTGAAAACCGCGTTCTAAACATCCACCCATCTCTTCTGCCCAGCTTTGGCGGACCTGGTATGTATGGGCATCATGTTCACCAAGCGGCGATCGAAAAAGGGGTCAAGGTGAGCGGTTGCACGGTTCACTACGTTGACAACCACTACGACAACGGTCCGATCCTGCATCAAAGATCCTGTCCAGTGCTGCCCGGCGACAACGCGGATCTTCTTGCCAGGCGTGTGTTTGAGCAGGAATGTCTCGCACTCCCTGAAGCCATCCAACTGCATTATGCGAAATGGATTGCGTCCCAACCGGCTTGATAGAAAAACACCGCTAATCCCAATTGCCTACGAGTCAGACTCTCGGTGTTCATGATCTCTCAGATGATCAGAACAATAAGCCAGTTCGCCACCACATTTCGAACAATAACGAAACTCCATTTCCGGTGACTGGTTACTGTTGACGCCGCAAGTCGCACAGGTATGACGCGGCTGATTCGGATTCACTTTCTTTTGCTTCGCTTGCCATTCGATCTTTCTCTGAGTTGCCTTGGCTTTGGTCCAGAGCATCGGAGCAAAGAAAAGAATGTAGTTCCCCAGTGCCGCGATCGTCATTAACTTCACCTGAGGCGGGCCGCCTACGATCGCCAGACCGTAACCCAATGCTTGCAGGTATGCGAGCCATCGAATCTGAACGGGAAGAATAAAAAAGAGACGTAATTCAAAGCGGGGAAAATAGGTCGCAAACGCAAGAAAAATGGATCCTTGTAAAAACAAACCTACCGCGGGTTGTTGGGGTGAAAAAGCTGCCGCCGCAATGGTCAGGATGTACCCAAGATAAAAAAACAAGTTGTAACGGACCGTTCCCCAGGTTTGCTCGAGCGCAGTTCCCATCAAATGGAATAGATACAACGCGAAAAGCAGGAACAGCGGACTCGTTGTAGGCGGAATCATCACAAAAGTGATCAGACGCCACACCTCCCCGGCCAATACGGCGGTCCATGTCAATGCCGCTCGATCGAGTAATTTCGGATCACCGGCAGAAGCTAAAAACACAATCACCTGCATCACAATGATCACCATCGTCAGATTGGGAATGACAATGGGACGGACGACGCGATCAAGTCGATCAAATAATTTCATCTTGCTTTCAGATCTTCCTTAACATCATCGCTTCAAGAGAAACCGTCACACGGTAGCATTGACGTGTAATTGCAAACCGCAATCGACCAAGGGTCAAAAAAATTCAACCGTGCGCAACGAGCTCTGTCGCAATTTACGAGGACTTATTCAACACGACATTGTCATGTGATTCAATCTCTCGGCGGAATCGAACAGATCACGATCTTTATCGGCCCCAATCGAGTTCTAATAGAGGCGTTGCCACTACAAACTACCCGAAGTGGCGCATATTGGCGATGCCACAACCCATTGAACGGTTGGATCGCCGGGATACCTCGCATTCCCGCTGTCTTTCGTTCAGCGTCACATGCCAAGAGCTGGCAGCGATCATCATCGCACCTCGTGCGAACGCTTGATGGACGGATTACAAGGAATCGAGGCAAAAATGTAGTCAAAAGTCATTTTTTTCGTTACGATTCGCAAGCTGATCGGTTGAAACTCCGCGGTCTTAATCGGTGTGTTGGCCCCAGGCGAATTTGCCTAGCCAAGACTCTCGTTGGACGAACACGTGATCACACGATGTTTTCAACCATTGGAACTCGTCTCTATCATCGACACCAAAATTCATTTCCATTTCCGTGCGAGTCCTTATGAACCTCTGCCGTGTGAGAACTTTTTTCATGGCGCTGATCGGCTCTTGCTTCAGCGTGCTGCTCGGCCCCAGTGCGTTCACCCGAGCTGCTGATGGTGATGCTAAAACTTCAGTGCTCGGTGCTGCAGAACCGTTAACCCGTTCAGAAATCTACGGGCAGGGCGTTCGCGACTCGCAGTGGCAAACACCAGAGAAAGAGCAAGAGGGCTTTCATTTAGCACCCGGATTTGAGGTGAACCTTTTTGCTTCCGAGCCGATGATTGCTAAACCCATGAATCTGGCATTCGATAGCCACAATCGCCTTTGGGTCACACAAACCGTTGAGTACCCGTACCCAGCCACTGAAGGAACCACCCCAAAAGATGCTGTCGTCGTACTTGAAGACACCGACGGAGATGGACGCGCGGATAAGAAAACGATCTTCGCAGATGGGCTGAATATTCCGATCGGCATTTTGCCCTACGGCCAAGGCTGTCTCTGCTTTAGCATCCCCAACCTTCTCTACCTGCGTGATACAGATGGCGACGGTGTATGTGACCAGCGTGATGTGGTTCTTGGGCCATTTGACACCACTCGAGATACGCACGGGATGGTCAATGCGCTGCGTGATGGCGGGGATGGCTGGATCTACGCATGTCACGGATTTAACAACCAAAGCCAAGTAAGCGGCACAGATGGTCATCAGGTGACCCTACACTCCGGTAATACCTTCCGCTTTCGACCAGATGGTAGTCGCGTCGAACACGTGACCCACGGGCAGGTCAATCCGTTTGGAATGACGATCGACGAGTGGGGCTATGGATATTCAGCGGATTGCCACAGTAAACCGATCACTCAATTGATCTTTGGTGCTTGCTACCCAAGCTTTGGTCGTCCTCACGATGGTCTAGGATTTTTACCTCCCATGGTCGACCATCTTCATGGCAGCACGGCTATTTGTGGGATTGTCACCTACCCATCGGATAGCGTCGTGTCGGACCTAAGAGGTCAGATGCTCAGCGGTAATGTCATGACATCCCGAATCAATCGCAATCAAGTGGTCTATCACGGCGCGACCGCCAAAGGCGTAGAGCTAACCGATTTCATGACAAGTGACGATCCTTGGTTTCGACCAGTTGATCTTCAAGTCGGTATGGACTCCCATCTTTATGTTGCCGACTTTTACAACAAAATTATCGGCCACTACGAAGTGCCTCTTCAGCACCCCGAACGCGATCGCGAGAGCGGAAGGATCTGGAAAATTCGTTACACCGGTTTGGACTCCAATGACTCGGAGAAGCAAGATAACATCGATCAGCGATATCTTGCTGGTGGTATCTCTCAGCAAATTGCCAAGCTTCAAGATCATTTTCTAAAAGGCAAAACCACCGCCGACGAACTGATTGCTCTCTCCAAGGCAGACTCGCCGCAAGTGGCTGTTGCAGCGTTACGCTTAGCGGGTGAACTTGCAAACACTCAACCGAGTGAAACAGAGACGCTCAACGATTTGTTTCGAGCTCAAGTTACAAACCCCCATCCACATCTCTCGCAGGTCTCTGCGCAAAATCTGGGACAGCACGGCAACACACGCGATATCCCACTGCTCCTTGAACGACTCGAGCAAGTGGATGAATACGATGTTGTCCTTCACCAAACGCTGCGAATTGCGATTCGTGAATTACTCCGTCGCGCTAAGCCGAGTGATGAGATCTGGACCACAATACCATCGGTTTCGCTCGCCTCTGTCTACCTTGGGCTAGATCGGCCAGAAGTTGCAAGCGGTCTGTTGAAATTCCTAAAGGAAACCCCCTCGGCAACCAATCGAAATGAACTCCTGACGCACGCTGTGAAGTTGGCACCCGAATCGGAATTGGAATCATGTGTCCAAATCGCCGATCAATTGACCGCCGGGTCAGCAGATCAGCGAGATGCACTGATTCGAATGCTGCTTGATGCCCCGAGCACTCGTGACGAACTACCCAGCACGCTGCGAAACTGGATTAGCCGACACGTTCAAGAACGGCTAGACAGCATCAGCGACACCGATCGCATCATTGGCTGGAGCGTCACCGCAGGCGGCACTTGGCCATCCGAAATGCGAAAGCGACAAGGCGGGGGTGAACTCAGCATCGACAGCAGTCTTGGACGAGGTGAAACCTATGTTGGGAACCGCGTTAGCGATCACTTTTCTGCTCCCAGAAGAATCGAGTTCTGGCTAGCCGGTCACAATGGATTTCCCGATCAACCAAGTCACGAGAAAAACCGCGTTCAATTAATCCGAGCATCGGACTCATCAATCTTGCGAGAAGCATTACCGCCACGTAGCGATGTTGCCATCCTTGTGAAGTGGGACCTTAAAGAAATCCAAGGTGAATCGGTTCAATTGAGAATCATTGATGGTGACAGCGATACCGCGTACGCCTGGCTAGGTGTCGGCGACTTTCAGCCACCATGGCTCGGAGCATCCGCAAGTTCCGAGTGGGTCAATAAAGCGTTGGAGTTAATCGAGCGAGTCCGTCTGATCGAGTCCGCAGGGACGCTTGTCGGACTACTGAACTCAGAACGCATCTCAGTCAATTTAAAGTTTTCGATCGCAAGAACTCTCGCGATTCTTTCCGACCAACGTTCCGCGGCGACGCTGTTGCAATACGCAAATAACCTGGCAATGCCCGATGAGATAGTGAGCAAGCTACTGAGCCCAAGCTTTGCTTCTGGAGAAATTGAATTGGATCCCTACGCACAAGCGATCTGCCAACGATTGACCCAAAAGCAGCAGTTAGAATTTGCTCGCTCTTGGGTATCCAGTGGCGCTCCTGCAGAGCAATTGATTCGATTCAGTGAACTCGGATTCCTAAGTCCTACGGTTCTTGCAAGACCAGAAGTGACCCAGATGCTTGAACAGCGTTGGGACGACGCACTTCGCGAACGCCACGTCCAACTGACTCAAGGAATTCAAACCAATCAGCAGCAAGAAGAAACGCTCAAGCAGCTACAGAGCTCATTGAAGCTTGTGGGTGTAAACCTTGAACAAGGACAAATGCTCTACACGCAGCATTGCGCAAACTGCCATCAACTTGGCGGAAAAGGAAAGGTTGTTGGTCCGCAGCTCGATGGTGCTGTCACGAGGTCGGTTCAACGGCTTCTCGAGGACGTGGTCACTCCAAACCGAAACGTGGATCATGCATTCCGAACCACCAACTTACTGCTCGATGACGGCCGTGTGGTTGCTGGCTTACTCACCAATGAAAATGCAACCGACCTCTCTCTGGCAGACCCAACGGGGAAACCGATTCAAGTAAAAGTAGATCAAGTGGTGCAGAGACGAGAATCCACTCAGTCCTTGATGCCTAACAACTTTGCGGAATTATTAAAACCCAATGAATTCCGAGACCTCATTGGTTTTCTGAAATCCTCGCAGACAATGACACCTTAGAACCGCCGATTCGCGATCGACCGCATCTCTTCTGCAAACCAAACCCAAGGGTGCATTATTCGTGAACGGTGGTCGTCAGCAGTTCAAGGCAAAGCATCCGCAGTAAGAGCAGAGCACCCGCACTGAGGACAGTGCACCCGCAGTGAGGGCAGTGCATCAGCAGTGAAGAGACTCAACCGACCAGCGAGATTACCGCCAATCCTGAACGGATCGAGTGCAGGATCGGCTCGCTTTGGCAAGTCAATGCGGTTCCATTAACCATGCAGGTCCATTCACGCTGTAGATTTCATAAGAAGTCCACGTGATTAGATAGGCGATCAAATAAAATCGAGAGCCAAGCGAATTTTTGTTTCGTTTTTGATTGTCACTTCAAGAATGCTCCATTCACCCGGACAAGGACTTATTCCTGTGCGTTCAAATAATCGATCACCCTTTGCATGTCGCCGGGGATCGGAGCCTCGAACGTCATCTCTTTTCCTGACTGGGGATTCACTAAAGTGAGTGATCGGGCATGCAAAGCTTGACGATCCAACATGCAAGGCTCACCGTCCATCCGTGCTTTACCGCCCAAAGTCGAAGCGGTGATTTCACTGTGACCAGCGTAAAGACGGTCACAAATGATGGGGGCACCAACATGTGCCAGATGAACACGAATCTGATGCGTCCGACCGGTTTTCGGTCTTAGCAGCACTTGGGTAAACCGTCCGTGTCTGCCGACCACTTCATAGAAAGTCGATGCATCACGACTACTCACATGACCATCTCGAATCGCCATCTTATCTCGCTGATAAGGATGTCGACCGATCGGAGCTTCGATGATATCGCGATCACGATCCAATTTCCCAGCGGTGATGGCAAAGTATTCTTTCTTGACCTCTCGATCATGAAACTGTTGACCCAGATGAATATGAACCGCATTGGTTTTCGCGATCACGATCACGCCACTGGTGTCCCGATCAAGTCGGTGCACGATCCCCGGCCGAGTTGGGCCGCCGACGTCCGAGAGCGACTGAAAACGGAAAGCCAAAGCGCTGGTAAGCGTGCCAGACCAATGTCCCCGAGCAGGATGAACCACCATCCCTGCAGGCTTATTCACCACGACTAGACCGTCATCTTCGTAGAGAATATCCAGAGGGATGTTCTCGGGAATTGATTCATCCGATGGAAGGGGCGGTACTTTGAAACGAAGTCTTTGCCCAGCCTGTAATTTGAAACTCGGTCGAACCGTACGCCCATTAACCTGTGCACCTTCATCTTGAACCGCGGCACGAATTTGTGTCCGACTGTACCCGTCACACGACTGCGTCAGGAACAAATCGATGCGCATTTGATCCGCTGATTCAGGGACGATGAATTCGCGATAGATCTCTTGAGACGCAGCACTTTCATCACCACTGTCTCCGGCTTCACACTCATCAAAATCCGTCAGTTCTCCAGAGTCGTCATCCAGGTTGATCTCATTTGCAACATGCTGATCATCGGCGGCATCGTGAGATTGCTCGTGATAATCTTTTGAGCGTTTGTCCCCTGCGTTTGAGTCGTTCATTTTAGAAATCAATCAGGCGTGAAAGAGTTAAGTGCGAACCGCAAGAGGAATCTTGACTCACCCCTGCAACAGAAAGACGCGTTGGCTTGTTAAGGTTGAACCGATTCTCTTTCAGTGAGAAATGATTGATGAAACGCAGAACACATTGGCCAACTCATGGCAAAAAAACTTGACTAACCAGTGAACTCAATCCAAAGCTGCAACCACAGGCCGGTAAACATACTGGGCCCGCGATCTGTTTCGCGGATCAACAAGTTTCGCCTTTGATAAACACCGCCGACGTGGCTCGCTGTCTCCGCATCCCATCGTGCGATAGCAAACGGCTCGACGAAACTCGAATTTGTAATGCACCGGAGAGTCGCCTTGATCCATGACCGGTCGCTTCGCTCGTTGGCAAGACCATTCGAACGGGGGCCGGTCAAACTAGGCCAAACGCGTACGCGAGGCTGAAAAGCCGTATTGCTGAGTTGCATCCTCACTCGCAACCCAAATTCGGACACTTCGCCTTCTATCTTCCTTCCACCGGTAGGCCAGAGCGATGGTCCTGGCCCAAATTCAAACGATGCATTGACTGACTATTCAGCAGATTCAGCTGGTATATCTTCGGTCGCAGGCTGACTTTCCGCTGAACCATCCCCACTGGTTGACTCTGCAGCTGCATCGGACGCTGCTGGCTCAGTCTCGGTTGCTGGCTCAGACTCGGTTGAATCTTCTTCGCTAGCTGCCTCAGTGGTTCCTTCCGGTAGCTCAAGTCCACCTTCTGGAGTAGCGGTGCTGCTGTCGCCGCCCAAATCCAAGGTAGGCAGGGAGAGGTCAGGCATCTCGGGTAAAGTGTTTCCCCCGGGCAAGGTTGGCGGTAGAGAAGGATCAGGTGGCGAGAAATCTTGCTCACCAAACCAAGCCAGAAAATCCTGCGTTTGTGGCTTCTCAAGAGCAGCGATTCGTTCTTCGGCTCGCTTCACCATTGCCTCGGATTCATTGACTTTTACCACTTGCTCGTACGATGTTTTTGCTCCCTCCACATCGCCTAAGGCTTCGCAGGCCTGGGCGATCCCATAGTGACCTCGAGAGACCAGTAAGGTTTCGTTACTCGAAGAAACGGCAGACTTCAGAGCTTGCTGTGCATCGGTGAGCAGAATTTCTGCTTGATCACGATCTCGGAAAAGAGCTTGTATACCCTGTGACAACAATTGCTGTCCTTGATAGAGGCGAGCCCAGTTGCCGGCCTGGGTATCAGGGTAGGTATCGCTGACCTGCATTAGGATTTCGGCATCGCCACCCGCTGCTGCCTGAATCAGCTGCAAAGTCGCATCACTACGCTTGGCAAGACTCTCGGTAGACATAAAACTCCAACCGATCAACGCGACAATTCCCACCGAAACGAGAATCGCGATCAGTTTCGAATACGGCTCGATCGACTTATTGACCTTTGCCAGCCATGCTGCGAGTTCGTTGTGTTCCAGTTGGTGTCTGCGTTCGCTACTCATGAGCCATCTATCAGGGGGCTTGGGCGTGATTTAGTAAGACGGAAGTATAGAAATAGCCGTAAGTTAGCGTCAATAGCCACTGGCACGACCAAACCCCATTCGGGCAGATCTGCCATCCGAGCAGACCGAGCGTTCCATCTCTCCTCGCCCCCGTCTGGCGAGTTTCCTAATACCACCAGACAGGTTTGGAGTCTCCTAATACCGCCACCCGGCTTGGATCAGGGCAGCGGTCGGAAATTCGACTTCCACCAGCGGACGCTCCCACTCCAATCGACGTCCCATCGCAATCCCTGCCTCGGTAAAGCAGCCTCCGCCACCGGAAACTAATCGCTCCCAGCCGAAAATGAGGCGATAGTCGCGGAGAGAAAACTCATCGGTCTCGCCATCGGCTTTGGTAACCGCCCAAGTGCTACCGCCGAGCCCGCCTTTCACATAAGCCCAAGTCTCGCTATTTCCGCCATTTTTGGTGAGTCGGTAGGATGCTTTGGCGAGAGGAAACCTCAAATCTAGCCGCGTTCGACGATTTGGGGTCCACAAAAGGCCAACCGCTGGCAGGACCGGCAAATCCGCCCTCCCTAACATCACGGCACCTCCCGACAACGTGACTAAATCAGGAATCCATTCCCAATTGAGAAGCCCCAAAGCAAAAAATCTTAAAGCCCGATCATCCGTGCTCAAATCACTTCGAATAGCGGGGGACACAATCGCAAGGATCGACAGCCGCTCGCTCCAGTCACGACGATAAAAAAACTGCAACTCAAATTGATAAAGCTCCTCAGGAACCACGTAGCCGACTGGGAGCAAATCTTGGTCCCCGACATCCAACCAGTCCACCTGAACGCGAGGGGTCACTCCCAAGATGTGATCGAGACTACCCAGTGGTATCCCCGTTCCGATCCCAAGTTCAACAAATCCATTACGAAGGGAACCCGATTCAAAGGGACTTACGCCACCAAACTCCAGCGAAACACTCTGAAGTGCCTGTCGCTTAAATCGCTCTAGCTCCACCTCCTCCTCATTCGGTTCACAAAGGGGTCGAGAATAGGCAGCCAGCCTCGCAGGCGGTGGCTCCGGATTGTGTGGATTCAGATACAGGTCAGCAGCAAGGGAACCAGACGGGGCAATCGCGTTCTGGACCGCAATCCCCTTGGTAAAGAAGCCACTTTCTGACACTTCATTGCCCAATAATCCTGCTGAATCCTTTGATCCTGTTAAATCCTTCACAATCAGTGGGTCGTCATAAGCGGTTGGCCATACCCTCGTCCCCAATCGCTCTCCCATATCGACCGAATCGCCGCCCCCAATATTAGCTAACGAAAAATCCGCTAACCCGATGTTAGGCAACCCAATATCAGATAAGCGCCGTTCCGATTCCATCATCGATAACCGTGGTCGCTGCCAAACGGCTTGCGACGTCGATGCCGGGTGTGTGGCGGTGGGATAGACGGCGGCAGGCCCTGCCGATCGCTCTGACTGCTGGTTTGCCCGCTGACTGGCTTGTTCGATCACCTGCTCTGACTCAACCGGCTGAGTTGCAGCAATCCATCGGTTCGGCTCACTCCGCGGCGTGGAATCAATTATTGGTTTCGTAATGATTTTCTGTGCAAGACAATCATTTGTCCCAAAAACGCTCGCCAACACGATCAACACGAGTGTTTTCCGAATTTCGCATGGCCACAACGCCCTTGCATGACAGCATTGCGTCTGCCGCCCAATCCATTCTCGATCGTGTTGTCTGAATCGCACCGTTTCGCGAATCCTTTCGCGTCATGTCTGAGCTGTTAAACCTTTAACGACAATCTTCTGCAAGGAATCATAGCTACTCGAAAACCTCATCGAACGGCAACACCACGTCGCTGAGTCGGGTGATCGAACCACACTTCAGGAAATAAAAACGGTCTCACGATATCCAGCACCTAACCGGAAATTCGCTGAATCAAATCGTCAACTTCCTTTGAGGTCGTCGCAAAACTGGTGACCAAGCGGTAAAGCCCAATCTCAGGGCTTTTGACACCAGCAAACCACGTCGGAATCGGCCAGGGATAGAAGCTGACTCCAGCACGTTCCAGCTCCGCGGCTAGTACTTTGGGCATGGTGACGAACACTTCGTTGGACTCACACGGCCAAGCAAGCGTAACGTTTTTGCTTGCCTTAATCCCCACAATCAGTCGCTGGGCCATTTGATTGGCGTGCGAGGCAAGTTGAATCCAGAGGTCATTTTTCAGATAAGCATCAAGCTGCGCGGTGATGAACCTCGTTTTTGAAAAAAGCTGTGCCGCCCGCTTACGGATAAACGGAACTTGCTTGGCATGGTCGGGATCAAAAAAGATGATGGCCTCGGCACACCAGCATCCGTTCTTAGTCGCTCCGAATGACAGAACATCAACGCCCGACTTCCAGGTCATCTCTGCGGGTGTCGCCCCAAGTCTCACCATCGCATTGGCAAAACGCGCACCATCCATGTGCAACTTCAGACCGTGATCGTGGGTGAGTTGCGAGATTTGCTTCAAATGATCAATCGAGTAGACCGATCCCGCTTCGGTTGCCTGCGTCACACTGACTGCCATCGGTTGACCATGATGCACAAAGATCGACTCGAACTGCGCGAGCTTTTTGCCAAGCGCCTCGACGTCCATGCGGCCCATCGGTCCATCAATCGGTGACATCCGAGCACCCGAAGTAAAAAACTCGGGCGCACCACACTCATCCTCGATCAGATGCGACTCTCGATGACAAAAAACAAAGCCACCAGGGCGAGTCATCGATGAGAGTGAAAGTGAGTTGGCTGCGGTCCCAGTACCGACAAAATAGACCGCAACCTCCCTTTCAAAGATTTCATTGAAGCGCCGCTCAACCGATCGATCCAATTCGCTATCGCCATAGGCAGCTGAGAACCCTCCACTGTGGTCACTCAGAGAAGCCGCAATCTCCTTCGCGGCACCGGCCCAGTTGTCACTTGCAAAATTCATCACGATTCCTACGTCACAGTACGCTTTTCAATCGAAACACACTTGGAACCAACAGAATCTTCCACAACTGTCGGCCGACGACAATCCCCGCCGACAAGATTGTCTACCAAGTAATCACCCACACAGGGCTTGTTCCGAATCGAGTACCATCAGATGCGTCACATGGTGCTGACACGGTTCGTAATCGATAAACCAAGCCCTGATAACCCAAGCGTTGAAAAAAGCATTTCATGAACATGAAAAGTCCCATTCTTCACATGATTGTTTTTGCGATAATCTCGGCTCCCCCATTGATTCCATTCGGATTCGCTAACGACGGCAAGGGGCAAGTAACCCGAGTGGATCATGCCCAATCCTACCCACTGATTGACCTGGGCCCCGAAGCAGCCAGCGCGCGTTATCGTATCGACTTTGGACCGCTCGAACTGCCGGCTGATTTCTCTAGGACTTATTCTCTTGAGAACCTACCCAAGGCAAACTTCACGCTCGGTATCGCTCTATCGATGCTGCATCCCTTGGATCAGAGGCGACAGCAAGCGAAATCGCAAACGACTAAATCCAACAAACCCCCTTCAAGCGATGGAACGAGTCCAGCGAACAATCCTCAAGAACGATCGGATGGGAAACCCGATTGGTTTCGGGATATTGAGATCACCATGAAACTGCTTGACGTCACCGACCAGAAAACCATCTTCGAAATCAAACAACCGCTAACAGCTTGGACCTGGACCAACTGGGGCCCCAACCCCGGGCAAAGCTTTCTCTACTGCAGGGACGGTGCCAGCTCTAGCTTTGAAACGAAGCCAACGCACCGCTACCAACTCGAAATCACCTCGATCTGCAGAAGCAAAACGAAGATCCCGATTGAGATGAGGCTGTTGATGTACGGAGGCGGTTGGAAAGAAGATCCTCGATCCGGGCAAGGTGGCCCTGCATCATTTCGATTTCTGAGATGGCTCGGCCTCTAGGAAACGTGCCTGTAACCAAAGCAGTGAAATCCTGCCGAATCCCATCCGCACCATCTCACTTGGTCGCTTATCAGATTGGCCCGCTCGATCCATCGGGTTCAACGCAGTCAACATGATTCCGGGATCATCTACCTTCAACTTTCGCAGTTAGCGACGTTTTTTCTTCACACGGCGTCGAACCGATCGACGGACCGTTCCGCGTGAGATGTAGCGACTTCGCCTTCGCTTACGCTTTAGTTTGATCCCAAAAAGTGCGAGCAAACTGGTCAAAGCAAGGTTGGCGGGAGATGTCGCTTCACGCGGAAGCGAAGAAATCGAAGCGTCGCTCTGCCAAAATCGCTCCATCGAGATTTTAGACGGATCACAGAAATCGATTATCGACGACGTGACGACAAGCGAAAGGGAAACGGTTTGGTCGGAAG
>Ga0181563_10004011_pt1 | contig 13822 bp, 7 predicted proteins | sample 011ome_25_FD_133759 | JGI IMG/M metagenome (GOLD analysis project Ga0181563, IMG submission 133759) | Coastal salt marsh microbial communities from the Groves Creek Marsh, Skidaway Island, Georgia - 011512CT metaG (megahit assembly) | ecosystem: Environmental > Aquatic > Marine > Intertidal zone... | reverse complement strand
TTAATCGAAGCATCCATATCCTCGAAGACGTTGCCCATCCCGTCTTGGAAAACCCTGCCAATCAGCAGGTTCGTCACGTTTCCGCGATGCTCCGGATGCTCCTTCATAAAACGGCCGATACTAAATTGTCTGTTGTAAAAGGCATGCACAAGCTTCCTAACCCAACCTGCACCCTCTTTGAACGCGGGAATCCAACCGCCTAGTTGATCACCTGAAAGATCAGAACGCTTGAAGCCCTCAACCACCGCATCACCTGCTCTCACTCCCATCTCGAGTGCAAAATAGACCCCCGAAGAGTAGACCGGATCAATGAACCCCAACGCGTCGCCGACAAGAACCCAACCCGGTCCAGCGCTCTGGCTGGTCATGTACGAGAACTCCTTTGCAACACGAATATCACCTAACTGTGTCGCATCCTTGAGCCGCGGCATGAGGCCCGGGCATTTGGAAAGCTCCTCATGAAAGACCTCCTCCGCGGTCCCACGTCCCTTCAACAGATACTCATGATCCGAAACACACCCAATGCTGGTAATTCCTCTGGACAATGGAATGAACCAGAACCACGCCTGTTTGTCTTCGGTATTGAGAATAATGGTGGCCCCAGCGTTATCCCCCTCGCCTCGCATCGCTCCCTTGTAGTAGGTCCAGATCGCCGCCTTTTTCAAATCTGGGTCGACTTGTTTCAATCCCAGCTTGTTTGCGATGAATGACTGCTGTCCAGTTCCATCAATGACAACTCGGCAAGCAATCTCCTTCTGGTTGCCATGCTGGTCTTTAACCACGACCCCTTTGGATTGCCCCAGATCATCAAACAGCACATCTACCAAACGGGTACGATCGAATGTATCGGCGCCAACTTCGGCAGCTCGATCAAACAGCATTTTGTCGAACTCGCTCCGTTCCACTTGCCACGTATCGCTGCAGTCTCGATCGTCGTGCTGTCGAAAAAAGAAGGGGTCCGACTCCATGCCGCGATGGGTGACAAACTGAACGCTCTTCTTGACCTGCCAGCCTTGGTGGCGAATCCGTTCGTTGACACCGAGTCTCTGCAGAGCCCAAAACGTTTCGGGCATGAGCGATTCACCCACATGGAATCTTGGCATCGCCTCGCGCTCGATCAAAAGCGTGCTAAACCCGCCCTCCGCCACGATCGTTGCCGCTGAAGCACCGGCTGGACCGCCGCCAATGACTACGCAGTCGTAACTGTCTTTCATCCTTCAAGTCCCAATTAACTGTCTCGGTAGCAACTTTTTATCAGTTTACCGTAGCCGACGATTGTTTTTAAAGGACAATCGCAGAGGCTCAATAATTTGCTGTCCAAATGAACAAACACCTTGTTCTGGCCGCAACACGCCGCATTCTCTACTCAACCGCGAATTGCCGGTCACACACACGGCCGCTGCCACCGCGGAGACAACCCAACTGCTCGCCGCTGGCCGAGCTAAGCAAGTTTTTTGGGCTGTTCACGCGTGTCATGCAGCGGTGGTGAGTCTTTTTACGTGGGCAGACGTGATGAGAAAGTGTAGATCTATGTAAAGTCGTACCGCACTTTGCCCCAGACGGTTAACCGGTATCCAGACAACGGAAATGGCTAGGCAGCAGCGTCAACGGGCAATATCGCTTACAATCGCCGGACGAATTGTTCGTTCCGGGGGCGGACGGTCAGTTGGAATTCCGATTGCCCCTGATCGCCTCAGATCCCTTTCTACGCTGCTCTCTTTCCCCATGTTCACATTGATGAAGCCATACTTTCTCAAGCTAAGCTGCCTGTTTGTCGCATTACCGATCATCAGTCCATTTATCGTTGGTGATGCAGATGCAGCGGAATCCGAGCGACCAAACGTCGTCATTGTCATCACCGATGATCAGGGGTTTGGGGACTTATCCTGCCACGGCAACCCCATTCTCAAGACGCCAAACCTTGATCAACTTCATTCTGAATCGGTGCGGCTTCTCGACTATCATGTCGCCCCCACGTGCTCTCCAACTCGCTCAGGCTTTCTCACTGGTCACTGGACAAACCGAACCGGTGTTTGGCACACCATAATGGGTCGCTCCATGCTCCGCGAAAACGAAGTGACGATGGGTCAGATTTTCAAAGACAATGGTTACGCGACCGGCATGTTTGGAAAATGGCACTTGGGTGACAATTACCCGTACCGACCCGAAGATCGCGGCTACACCGAAGTCCTGCGTCATGGCGGTGGTGGAGTTGGTCAAACACCCGACTATTGGGACAACGCCTACTTTGACGGTAGCTACTGGCACAACGGGAAACCCGAAGCGGCGAAAGGCTTTTGCACCGACGTATTCTTTGATTATGCGAAACGATTCGTCAAACAGCAGAAAGACAAAGGACAACCCTTCCTAGCCTACATCGCCACCAATGCACCCCACGGGCCCATGCACGCGCCAGAGGAGTCGAGTGCGCCTTATCAGGATCAAAACGTCAATCTCGCCAATTTCTTTGGAATGATTGCCAATATTGATGACAACGTCGGTGCATTCCGTCACTTTCTTGATCAAGAAGGTCTTACCAACAACACAATCTTTATCTTCACAACGGACAACGGCACCTCCTCGGGCGCGGAAGTCTTTAACGATGGAATGCGTGGTCGCAAGGGAAGCCAGTACGACGGTGGGCATCGAGTGCCCATGTTCATTTATTGGCCGAACGGCAAACTCACCGGCGGCTACGACGTCAAACCGATCACATCCTATGTTGACGTGGTGCCGACACTGATTGACCTATGTGACTTGAAATCGCCCCCATCAGTTAAGTTTGACGGTATCAGCATCTCGCCCCTTTTATCCGGGGATACACCTGCCAACTGGCCTGACCGCATGCTTGTGACCGACTCTCAGCGAGTCAAAGATCCGATCAAATGGAAGTCCAGTGCCGTCATGACGAGTGATTGGAGACTGATCGATGGCAAAGAACTTTACGAGATTAAAAAAGATCCGGGCCAAACAAAGGATGTTGCCAAAGAGCACCCAGTCGTTTTCGATCGCATGCGCAACTTTTACGAGTCGTGGTGGTCTGAACTGGAGCCTACTTTCGCCAACGCGACCGCTATCTATCTGGGGCACCCCAAGGATAATCCCGCCAGACTCACAAGCCACGACTGGATCACCACCGGCTCAACGCCTTGGAATCAATCTCACATTCGTGGGGCAATGACAGGCCAAAAGAACACTGGGTTTTGGAACGTCCAAGTTCATGAGGCGGGACGCTACGTGATCCGACTCCGTCGATGGCCAGAAGAAGCAGATCTTCCGATCAGCGTCGCGATCCCACCAGGAATAAGCGTCCCGGGAGCCAAAGCCTATCGCACCACGCCTGGGGTGGCGATCGCTCCCATCCAAGCGTCCCTTTCGATCGCTAACATCGAAGTCGAAAAACAGGTGAACCCGGGTGACAAAGAAGTCGTCTTTGAATTGGACCTGCCGGCTGGAAAAACTCAGATGACAGGACTTTTCCACAGCAAAAACGGCCAAACGCACGGCGCGTACTACGCGTACGTGAGCAAGGAAGATTGATCACGTACCCCAAAAATGTATAGCCATGACGGATTCACAATTATCCTCGGATTACGCCGAGGCAGGTTATGTCCTGATTCGAAATTTTTTTGAACGGAACGAGATCGATCTTTTAAGACAAACGGCCAAGCACGACCGTGCCCTCGATCAACATTCCTTTGGTCGCCAAGACGGCGAGGGAGGTACCGTCAGACTTTCACTCTGGAATCAACCTGGTGAGGGAATCTACGGTGCATTCGCTCGATGCAACCGCATGGTCAACATGGCGGAATTGCTGTTGGAGGATGAACCTTACCATTATCACTCTAAGATGATCATGAAAGACGCGCGAGTGGGCGGCGCGTGGGCTTGGCATCAGGACTACGGGTACTGGTATCAAAATGGCGTTCTGACTCCCAATTTAGTTAGCGCGTTCATCGCCGTTGATTCCGCAACAAAAGAAAATGGCTGCTTACAGGTCATCCACGGATCTCATCGCTGCGGACGCATTGAACACGCGCTAACCGGCGACCAAGCCGGCGCCGATCAAGAACGGGTCAACGCCATCCTGGACCGCATGGAGCACCAGTACATGGAGATGGATTCTGGTGATGTGCTTTTCTTTCACAGCAACCTGCTTCACCGAAGTGATCGAAATTGCTCAGAGCATCCCAGATGGTCCATGATTTGTTGCTACAACGCCAAATCGAATGATCCATATATCGACTCTCATCACCCGCGTTACACGCCGCTCATTCGGTGTGAGGACAGCGCAATTATCCAACTGGGACGGGAAGGCCTCGAAACAAAAAGCGATGAACTCTCTTTCCTTGACCCGAATCGAGATGAAAGCGCGACATCACTCGATAACGCCTGATCCCCTGGTCGCAAAACGACTGGGTTACCCCCGTTTCAATAAATCCGTTTCCGCTCAATAACGCCAAAGGCAGATTTTTCAACCGACGCGATCACCCCATTGGCTTCGCTAAACCTCATGAACCGCGTCGGGGCGAAGTCGACTGATGTAGAACCCGTCTAACTGCTTTTGAATGACTTAGTCACGCTAGAACTGGATTTAATTTGCTGGATCTGCAAATCATATCATCCCCCACTTGATGGACAGAAAAATCATGCTGTCTCCCCAGCGTCTTATCGAGGCCGCCTGCAATGTGCCGCTACCACAGGACGCAACGATTAAAATTGGCTGCATCGGTACCGGGTTCATCATGGCGGATTGCCATCTACCGGCCTACCGCGCCGCAAACCTCAACCTTTATGCGATCGCCGGACGCAACCTTGAACGAACTCAGCAGGTCGCTGCGCGGCATGAAATTCCCAACGCCTACAAAAGTTACGAATCGCTTCTCGATGACCCCAACATTGAGGTAGTAGACATTGCAGTTCCCCCCGACGTGCAACTAAGTGTGATCAAGGAAGTGGTGCAACGGCCACACGTGAAAGGAATCCTTGCGCAGAAGCCTCTGGGCGTAAACCTTGCCGAAGCACGGCAAATTGTCGAGTGTTGTGAACAAAGCGGCATCACCTTGGCGGTCAATCAGAACATGCGATTCGACCAATCTGTTCGTGCAGCCAAACAACTGCTAGTCGAAAAGCCAAATGAGCAATCGGTCATCGGGAAACCGGTTTTGGGAACAATCGACATGAGAGCGATACCGCACTGGATGCCTTGGCAGCAAAGGCAAGGATGGCTCACCTGTCGGATCATGTCCATTCACCATCTCGATACGATGCGTTACTGGTTCGGTGACCCAACTCGAGTCTACGCAAGTTTTGCGAAAGATCCACGAACGACTTTCGATCATCTGGATGGAATCGGTCTTTATATTTTAGAATATGAGTCGGGTTTACGCTGTCAGATTTGCGACGACGTGTGGACAGGGCCCTGCCGCGAAGGCAGCGGCGGTGACCTCGGAATCCGGTGGAGAATCGAAGGAACCCAGGGCTTGGCGAAGGGCACGATTGGCTGGCCCTCGTATCCGCATCGCACCCCTAGCACGATCACCTATACCCACGTTGGGAGCGAGAACTGGATCCAACCCCATTGGAATCAGGTTTGGTTCCCAGACGCATTCATCGGTCCCATGGCGGATCTGTTGGTAGCTTTGGAAACGGGCGGCACACCTAGCCTCAACGGTCGCGACAATCTTAAAACGATGGCTTTGGTCGACGCCTGCTACCTCTCGGCCCAACAACAAAGATCCGTAGCAATTTCTGAACTACTAAGCGGCTAAATTTCCGCCCACGTAATGATTCTTCACCAAACGCCCCACTGCACAAAACGCCCCACTGCACAAAACGCCCCACTGCGCAAAATACATTGCCCAGCGACTCGCGTTTGCGTCATCCTGAACTAACAACCTTGCCACTGGAGTGCATCTTCTACGAGAGCCTCGAACTCGTTCGGCGATATCCCCGCTCTTTCTCTCATCTCCATCAGTAACGCGGTTCTCGCTTTTCCTAGCTCGCCACGCAGTGAAGCCGCAAGAAACATCACCTGAATCGCCAATCGCTGCTGATCGACCGACCAATGCTTGAACACGGACTCGACGTAATTCTTGACACTTACTCCTGTCTGTTCAGCTGATGAGCAGAGTTGTCCCAACTGCTCACGATCAATTTTTCGATCAAAGACCTTAGTGGCAAGTTCTCTGAGTGGCTCAATCTCCTCGGGCATCATGTAGCCGTCATCCAGCATAAAAAGAATCACCGCTCGAAAGATTTCGTGGTTTGCCTGATCCTCAAGTAATTGCTGATGAGATTCAGCGTCAACTTTGAGTACTGAGGTATCCCAATTTGACCGACACCGATCACATTGGATGACAAGCTCAACCGAACCGATGGGCACGACCGGTATCAAGTAAAGCGTTAACCAAGGTCGCTTGGCTCGCAAGCGATAGCTTTGGAGCGATCGACAGGATGGACAATAAAAGTCGCCACGTTCCCGGGTCCTCGCAAGATTCATGGTCCCGATAAAAATCATTCGCCAAATCCCTTTAAACCAAAGAACCTGAAAACCTTGCCCAAGCGAACATCATACGCCGAAACTTGAATCCCCAGAGTCAACAGGACACCATCTAGCACCCCGAGCAATCGTCACGATCAAGGTGGAAAGCGAATCGCTTGGGGGATGCTTCGTTCAATGGATGACAGTCTGGTAAACCAATCGGCACGACCGTTATCTACGGACACCATCGACACGCCGCTAACCCTGATAGCAAAAGCAGTCGATATCCAGAAAGCACTCGATTAACAAGAACTCAGCTTCTTGTCGCGATTCCTTCGCTCGGGTCATTGTCATCCTCTAGATTTTACCCGCTTTGTTATTCACGATCCGCCAGAGACAGTCATGCTAGTTCTATCCCGCCACCGAGACGAAAGTATCATGATTGGCAACGACGTTGTGGTCACGATCGTCGACATTCGCGGGGACAAAGTACGTCTCGGTATTCAGGCTCCACAAGAAATACCTGTGCATCGTGAAGAAGTGTACGATGCCATTCAACGTGAGAATCAAGCTCCCCCGGCTGCATCCGAAAAGCGAGAAGTCGAAACCACCGGCTCCCCGCGTCAGTAGAGATAGCTCAGCGTTCCGATCCAACTCTGCTGGATTGTCGAAAGCCCCAAACCGTGTATGGACGGAAAGTCACCGTCCTTGAGCGGATTGCTATGTGAAATCGAGGTCCTCGGGTGGAAGGAACGACGCCCCCGGTTACAAGATGGAATCTTTCTAATCACACGCACTCTACTCGCGGAATCCAGCGAGTCTCAAAGTGCCATCGACTTAATCCCTCGCCTAGCAAGTCCAAAGAAGTGCGGTAGTTGGTCAATAAACTCGGCTTTTTTCACGAAAACGGCCTCGACATCGTCATGATCTGTTGGGAGGCAGACTGTTGGTGTGCAGAGATTCCCAACATGTATCGATGCCCGAACAAGCTTCATACACGACTCACTTTTTTAGCCACTCCCAAGCTCCGCCCTAGGCACCTCAGCGACAGAGCCAAGCGTTGCTATCAAACCGGCTTTTCTTATTTTCGACGAGGTGACACTCGCGATCGCGGGTCAAAATGCCGATAGACCAATCGGTGTGCGTTACGATCGTAACAATCGATACCAGCCAATGAGGGTTTGAGAACCATACTTTCCAAGTGAAAAATGTTTTCCTCTAAACCGTGAATTTGGTATGCGAATCGCACCTAGCAGTACTGAAACGTTGAAAACCAGCGAATTGCCTTTTTGCACTGATGCGACATCGAACAAGTGTTGCATTTTGCAACACCTCAGAAACGGCAACCGCAGGTTGAACGCTTTGATTGCTGTTTTTTCGTAGAGAATCGATCGGTCTGCAAATAGACTCTTCATTTGAGTCACAATCGCAACTTTTCGGTTTGATGGCGAAAGAGTTAGCAGAAACACACATAATCGCTTCTTGCGAGTCGGAATTCGACCTCGCAGGAGACGCCAAAACACGAGCGAATTCCCAACAACGCCTACGCGTTCACAGACAAGCGGAGAAACTTCCATGGGATTGCGACACGTCGCACGCACCGCGAAAAGAGCGGCACTTTTTTCATTAATCGCCACCGTCAGTGCTAATTCACAGTCTTTGCTTGCAGCAGACTTGGTGGATTCCGCAAGCGCTAGAATCGCAACCTATCAGACAGACGAGGGCGAGAGCTATTTCGCCGTTGCTTTGCAACCGTCTGCCGACGAGGCGATTCTCGAGTCGGTTCGCTCCCGGCCGGCTGATATCGTCGTTATCGTCGACACTTCGGCAACGCAGGTTGGTGATTTCCATCAAGACTCCATTTCTGCCCTCGACTCGATCATCGCTCGATTGCGTCCACAGGATCGCATCTGTGTCTATGCCGCAGACGTGACCACGACCGAATTGACCTCGGGTCTAGTCGGTTCCAGTGAGGCAGCTTCCTCGGTCGATGCATTAAAAGCTCGCCTTCCGCTCGGTAACACGAACCTGATGGATGCCATTGACACGGCGCAGGGCACCTTCGCACAAGTGGACCGTAACCGCACACGCTCGATCGTCTACCTCGGCGATGGCACAGCAATCGACACAATGGGTGATCAGAACCGGTTTGCGGAGATGATCGATAGCCTGCGTGGTCAGCGCGTCTCGATGCACAGTGTCGCCATCGGAGCGACTCGAAACATCGAGCTGATGGGTATTTTGGCCAATCAGACGGGTGGAGTGATCGGTGTTGTTGGTAACGATGCATCAAGTGCAGCGGAGGCCATTGGCTCACGGATTGCTGACTCGGCAAAGATGTCAGCAATCTGGGTAAAAGAGGCCAAACTCCCCGGCGGCATGGAGTCGGTGCAGGCGGATCGTCTTCCACCTCTTCGACTCGATCGAGATTCCATTCTTCTGGGCACCGCCTCACAAGCGACCGAAAAGGGACAATTGGAAATTGTTGGTGAATCTGCGGACGACACCATCCGCCTCACGTCGGTCGTCTCGGTCGAAGAAAATCATCCTGACTTTGCCTTTCTTCCGGGGCTGGTGCGTCATTCATCGAGCAACGACGGTTTGATGTTGCCATCGGCTGGATCGGACATGCTTCGCGAAACGATTCGCGTGCTATCGCAGCAAGCGGATCAGTTGGTTCACGCCGCCAACATAGCAATGCAGCAGGGTAACAAGGCCGGTGCAAAAGCGGTTGTCAAAAAAGCACTAGAAGCCGATCCGAACAACGCGGAAGCACAAGCGATCGATCGCATCATGGGCAACCGTTTGATCATCCAAAATCAACAGGCGGATGACATTTTTGGTGCCCCTGCTCCGGCACCCGCTCAACAGGTCGACAACGAAAACCCGTTCGCAGATCCGGCTCCACAAGCACCTGCGCCCGCTCCGCAAGCTCAGGCTCCTGCGCCAGCTCCACAAGTTCAGGCTCAAGCTCCTCCGATTTCCTCGGCACCAGCAGCCGTCCCGAGTGACGAGGATCTAACCGAGCAGCCGGGCAACCTACTTAACCAAGTTCAGGCTCAGCGTGAAGCACAAGAGGGACGCTGGCGAGCAGAAGTTCGAGCTCAGCTTCGCGAGTCCAACCGTCTGCTCCGAGAGAACCCCGTGGGTGTCTCGGGCAAACTAAAAAGTTTGCTGGCGAATCTCGAAGTCGTTCCAGACATCAGCCCTCAAACTAGGGAAGAGTTGGTCTCACAGGTTCGCGCCTCCATTCAAGTCGCGAGCAGCCGAGAAGCGTCCTTCCTCGAAAACCAGCGTAATGCGGAGCAGCGTCTTCAGGGTGCTGCCTCCAATATGCGAATGTTCCAAGACCGAGTTCGACGCGAAGCAACGCTCAAGGTTTTGTCGCAACAAATGAACGCTTTGGTTGATGAAGAACGATACGCTGAAGCACAAAACGTATCGGTTGACTTCGCGGAAGAAGCCGGTATCACCATCACCAAAAACTCGGTCGAAGGCCAACACTTCGTAGAAGAGCCTTTGATGCTAGAGATGTACGCACACGATCAAAAGTTGAAAGTTCTTCGTGAGCGAGCCTTCGTCGATGCAATGGCATTGGTTCTTAAGTCCAACATTCCATTCGTGGATGAGCCACCAATTCAGTACCCCGATTCTGATTGGTGGAGAACGATGAGCCGTCGACGCATCGAGCGTTATGGCGCAATTGAGCTGGTTGGGGATAACGAAACCGAACGTCGCATCCAATCTGCGCTCGGTGACGAGACTAGCTTTAGCTTTGTTGAATTGCCCCTGAGCGATGCGATTCAGCAAATCAGCGAAGCACACGACATCCCAATTGTGGTTGACAGCCGGGCACTTGAAGAGATCGGCCTTTCCGCAGAAGAGCCAGTGAATATCTCTCTCAAGAATGTTTCGCTTCGCTCCTTCATGCGTCTGATGCTCCGCGAAAATGAGCTGACCTACATGATCAAAGATGAAGTCATGCAGATCACGACCGTGGAAGCAGCAGAGCAGAACCTTGTCACGAAGGTTTATCCCGTGGGTGACCTAGTTGTCCCAATCATGCAATTAGGCGGCATGGGTGGTATGATGGGAGGCGGCGGCTTCGGTGGCGGCGGTATGCTCGCTGTACCAGACGAAGTTTCCCTTCAATCCAAAGCAAACTCGCAACCAGAGGCTAAAAAGGCTCCCGTCAGTGAGAGCCTTGTCATTCACCTTAAACCAGTCGAAGGTCAAGGCCGAGCAGATGCTTGGAAAGAGTACTTCCAGGATGCGTCAACCGCATCAGCTGAAGAAGTTGCTCAACTCGATCAAAAACTTCGTGCCACCGTTCGATACTTCTCGGTCCGTGCCGGCAAGTTACAGGACGCTGGTCAAGAGGACGCCGCAATCGATTGTATGATGCAGGTGCGAGAGGCAATTTCTGCAGCGATCCTGACTGGTCAAGTTCAACCGTGGATCTATCCAGCGTATGCACTCGCCTTGCAAGCCACGAACGCTCCCAAATCGGAGATCGAGCGAGCCTTGCTTTCATCGGTTGATTTTGCCGAGAACCCAGAGGTCATTCTGCACATAGCCTTGAAGCTAGAAGCGATGGGCTCCTCGAAAGCTGCATTAAGACTATGCCGTAATATTGCTTCGGTCGATCCTTATCGCCGAGAAACCTATGTCGCCGGACTTCGAATGGCGCAGAGCCTCGATGATTTGGATGGGCTGGTATGGGCTACCAAAGGAATCCTAGCGCAAGCGTGGCCAGATACCCTCGAAGACGTCGTCAAAGAAGCTCGCCTTGTAGCACGTGCTACTCATGCACGCCTGCTCGATGAGGGGAAAACGGAACAGGCAGAGCAGTACAACAGTGACCTGAAAGTCGCTCTTTCACACGACGTCATCATCCGGGTGACATGGACCGGTGATGCTGACGTCGACTTAGCGGTTGAAGAGCCTGCCGGTACGGTTTGCTCGATCCAAAATCGCATGAGTTCTGGTGGCGGTACGCTATTGAGCGATTCGTTCAGCGGTAGCGGCAAAGACAAATCGGGTGAAGTATCCGAAACCTATATTTGCCCAGAAGGATTTACCGGCCAGTACCGATTGCTGATTCGTCGAGTTTGGGGCAATGTGTCAACGGGTAATGCAACCGTTGACATTGTTACCGACCTTGGACGCGAGTCCGAGCGAGTCATCCGCCAAGAAGTTCCTTTGACAGAAAAAGACGCCTTGGTCGTTTTTGAAGTCAAAGAGGGCCGCCGGCAGCAAGAGATCGCTGCGGCTCAACTTGCCCAATTGCAGGACGCTCAGCAGGACATTCGTGGACAAGTATTAGGTCAGTTTTTCGATGATCCCACCAACAGTTCCAACGAACAGATCATGCTCGACCTCTATCGCGATCAACGTCGTATGGGCCTAATCGGGCCAAATGGTTTCCGAAATCGTGGTGCAGTCGGCTTCCGTCCTGAAATCACCGTTCTTCCAGAAGGTGCGTCGGCCTCTTCGCTGGCTGTTATTTCTGGCGATCGTCGATATGTTCGAATCTCACCCGTGCCATTCTTTTCACAAGTTGGAAACGTGACCACGTTCAACTTCGTGACAGGCGACACCGGACAAAGCGGTCAAGGCGGTGGCGGTGGCGGTGGCTTCGGTGGCGGCATCGGCGGTGGTGGCGGCATCGGCGGTGGTGGCGGCATCGGAAACTAGTAATCTCCGACACGACATCGCCTCTGACCGGACAAGTCAGTGGCAAAAGATCTTCTAAGCGGCAGGTTCAAGGCCTTTTGATCCTGCCGCTTTTTTTTGTTTAAACTGATTTTCAGAAAAACTTCAGATACCAGATCCTTGCGTAGTTTTGCATTCGACGCAGCGCGAAAAACCATTCACCTCTTGATTATTACCAACAATCATTTGGTAAGCTTCCTGGAGTGGACGAACTTCTCCCATAGGGTCAATTCTGGGCGTTGGCCACTCGATTATAGAATCATCACTTGCAGCCTGTGACAGATAAAAGCATGGAAATCAAGCGGCAGCCTACTCGATCGGTAAAAATCGGCAGCATCGCGGTCGGTTCGGATCACCCGATTGCTGTTCAGAGTATGACGGCGACGAAAACCACTAACGTCGATGCGACCGTGGAACAGGCCAACTCGCTTCACCAGCGTGGTGCCGGTGTTGTACGCATCGCCGTTGATAGCCCAAAGGACGCAGAGGCTTTGGCCGAAATTCGCAAGCAAACTCGCGCGAACCTTGCAGTGGATCTGCAAGAGAATTTCAGGCTGGCTGAGGTCGTTGCCCCCAATGTGGACAAGATCCGATACAACCCAGGACACCTTTACCATCACCAAAAGGATAAGCCTTGGCAGGACAAGGTGAGATTTATCATCGATCAAGCCAAGGAGCATGATTGCGCCGTCCGAATTGGCGTAAACTGCGGTAGTGTTGATCCAGCCAAAAAAGAAAAATACGACGCCAGTGACTCGATCACGCCTATGCTTGAGAGCGCGATTGAGCACTGCGAGTTCGTCGAATCACTGGGGTTTGATCGGTTTGTGGTATCGCTAAAAGACAGCGACCCCGCCAAGGTAATCGAAGTTAATAAGCGATTCTCTGCGAAGCGCCCTGACATACCACTGCATCTCGGTGTTACCGAAGCGGGCATGCCGCCTGACGGAATTATCAAAACACGGATCGCATTCGAACAGCTCATCGGCCACGGAATCGGTGACACCGTTCGAGTCTCTTTGACGCTTCCGAATCCACGCAAGCCCGAAGAAATCGATGCAGGCCTCGGCATCATTGATGACATCTACTCCGGAAGGTTTCGTAGCGTTGTCAAGTTGAACGAAAAAGCGTTGAACATCATCAGCTGCCCGAGTTGCAGCCGTGTGGAAAACGAAGCATTCATTGATCTGGCCGAAAGCGTCAAAGAGATGACGCAATACGCGAAAGACCATGCAATCACGATTGCGGTCATGGGCTGCCGAGTTAACGGACCGGGCGAAACCGATGACGCTGACCTAGGTCTATGGTGTGGGCCTGCCAAAGTGAACCTGAAACGCGGAACCGAGCCGCTGGGAGCGTTTGGGTATGACGAGATCTTGCCGATTCTAAAACGCGAATTGGATCAACTCATCGCCTCACAGCAGTCCTAAATCAATCGATTCGCCAACGTGTTGGTGCCAAGAAAAATCAAACTGCATCATTTCCTCTCGATCAAATCGACGAGTGGATCACATGCCACTTTTTCCCTCGTCAACGGTTGTCATCCTCGCCCGGGTCTTGATTCCACGATATGCGATCAGCCGGTTTCAATCGACTTTTGGATGATTACCTGCCGAGCGGTAT
>Ga0181563_10004005_pt1 | contig 13837 bp, 17 predicted proteins | sample 011ome_25_FD_133759 | JGI IMG/M metagenome (GOLD analysis project Ga0181563, IMG submission 133759) | Coastal salt marsh microbial communities from the Groves Creek Marsh, Skidaway Island, Georgia - 011512CT metaG (megahit assembly) | ecosystem: Environmental > Aquatic > Marine > Intertidal... | reverse complement strand
GCTGTGGGGGGCAAGTAAGGAGGGACTACGTTTCCCGCCAGGGGCGCGCGTTGTGCCTCCTGAGGCCCCTTTACTTTCAGGGACAGTTAGCCTAGTATTCGGCGGTTAACCCTACTATATAGGGTTAGTGAATGAGTTGTGTCAGAGGAATCAGACCATGGACGTTAAGGAAAAGTTCGAAGCCTTCAAGGCTTTCTGTGAGAAGCTGACCGGTGATAAGGCCCCCTGGTGGGTCGTCCCCGTGGCAGTCGTCGTGGTGCTTGCAATTCTGCTCTGAGCGTGCTAGCTTGGAGAAATCGTCGGCAGCGGGTCCCCGCCTAGTTTCGACTGGGCGGGGATTTACTTTAAGAGGTGACCATGACAGAAGAACTAGAACAGGACGCCACGCTGGGTTTCAAGGTGATCCTTTATCTCTTGGGGCTCGCAGCCGTGGCTCTCATCGGAACCGGGCTCTACATCGCGCCTGTCACCGTTTTCTCAGTACTCATCGGCGCGTGGGCGGCAATCATTCTCGGCAAGATCGCAGCGGACCACACCATATGACGGAAAACACAGAGTCTCAGCCTGTCGTGGATGAGAACACTACAGGAACATCGCTCTTGAGCAGCGTCTACAACGACATCATCATTCTGTCTGTGGCGCTGTTCCTGTCCATGTCTGTAGCCTTGATCACGAAGTCACCGGTTGTCGTCAGGTTCTTCTTCGTATTCTCTCTGATCTACGGCATGGTCCGCATCCTCCGGTACATCCTCAGCCAGCGCTACGAGACGGAGTAGGGGGTACACCCCCTTGAAATTCTTGCTTTGTTCTCCCATGTTAACGTTAACAAACAACGTTAACGGGGTTGACGTGGCACAATGAGTAGCGCAGTAAGACAACGCTTTAACAGATTCACACCTATTGATGAGATCGAATGGCTCGATCACCAGCAGCGTAAGAATCATCGTAACACTATAGATACGCTGACGAATCTGGCGCTTGTTCTGGAGCAGAACGGCAATATTTCGCCAGAGCAAGAAGCTATTATCCGCACAGTAACCGCAGGTTCAGAGGCGAGGGACACCCGCCTGAACGCCGCATGGGACCTTCTTGAACGGACCCAGGCGACATATTACGCCAAGTTAGCCGCGATGGCTCCGCACGACTTGACGGCTTACCACGAATTGCTGAACCCACACGAACCACCGGCCACCCACCACCGGTTCGTGTGTGAGCACCTTATGAAGGTGGAACGCGGCGACATCCGCACGCTCATCATCGCTCTCCCTCCCGGCGCGGCAAAAAGTACCTACTCATCCCGCACCTTCGCGCAGTGGGTCCTCGGGCGCAACCCGGATTGGCGCGTACTGGCAGTTGGACACTCGCAGAAGTTCGTTGAAGACGAGTTCTCGAAGCCCAACCGTACAGCCATCGACTCCGACGAGTATCGTATGGCATTCCCGGATGTCATGCTCAACCCCGCCGAGAAGAGCGCTAGCTTCTGGCGGCTTGACGGATGGCGCGGATCGTATGCCTGCCGTGGTGCTCTCGCAGGTACATCTGGTCTGCGTGCGAAGATCGTGCTGGCCGACGACCTCTTTAAAAACGCCCAGGACGCCATGTCATCGGTCGTTCGGGACAACATCTGGCGTTGGTGGACTGCCGACGTTATGTCGCGTCGTCTTCCTAATGCACCAACCGTGCTGGTGAACTGCCTAACAGCAGAGACACCAGTATTACGCGCAGACGGGTCGTGGACTCCCATCTCTGAACTGTCCGTTGGGGACAAGTTGTGGACCTACGACAAAGAGACGGGACAACCGTCTATCCAAGAGGTGGAGCACTGGGCCGAGCAGCCAGAGGACAATATCTATGAAGTACACACTGGAAACAGTGTCGTTCGCTGCAACGGGAAGCACCCTTTCTGGGCGCGAAAGTATCGTTACAAAGGGAAGTGGGACGAGCCTTGTTGGATAAACGCCGAAGACCTGAAGTCGATGGACAAGGTTCTACACGGGGGACAGCGCGAGGGGGGTTCTGATGCGCGTTTGACAGAGGACGAGGCGTGGGTTCTAGGGATCGCGTTCGGTGACGGGTGCGTGTCGAGATCGACAGGTAGACCCCCGTGGAATCTTGAACAACTTATCACGCGGATCAGCGTGACGAACGACACCGACGAGCAGGACTATGTACACGAGCGCCTTATGCGCGTGTTCAAGAAAGAGTTTCGTCGCGTAGTTCAAGGAATTCACGGAGGCAAAAGTGCTAGGTGGGAAACAAACATATTACAGATTGGGCGTTGGTTCGACGAACATGGCGTGAAGATCGGGGGAAGTGCCCATACTAAGCGTGTACCCGTTTGGATGTTCGATCAACCGCGCGCAGTGAGGCAGGCATTCGTTGACGGTCTCATCTATGCGGACGGATACCGCGCTCCCTCTGGTCAAGTGTCTATAACGCTATGTAACGATGGACTCATTCGAGACCTACGGACGCTTCTGTTTTCTCTCGGCGTGAAGGCGACGACGAACCGCCGTTATGAACAACTCTCAACATTACCGGGAAGAGGGGAAGAGCGTTTTCGCAGCGTGCGCTATCGCACAACTTACCAAGAGGCGAACACCTACGAAGGACCCTTCTACTGGAAAGGGGTAACCAAAATAATCAACACTAACACGCGCGAAAAAGTCTACGACATACAGGTTTCTAAAACGCATAATTTCGTTGCAAATCAAGTAGTTGTATCGAATACGCTTTGGCATTCTGAGGATGTTCCAAACCGCATCAAGCGGATGTTCGAGGAGAATCCCGACGCCATCCCGCAGCCGTTTGAGTTCATCAACATTCCCGCCCAAGCGAAAGAGGAGGACCCCCTCGGGCGCGCAGAGGGAGAGTGGCTGTGGTGCATCGATCAGCAGGAGGACGGGTTCTACCACATTGTAGACTACATCTCGAAGCGTGACTCAACTACGCCCGCACTGTGGTCAGCACTGTATCAGGGAGAGCCGCTAGACAAGCAAGGCGACTATATCGCGGAGGACCAGTTCCAGCGGTATGATCGCCCCCCTATCAACAAGCAGGGTCGTCCCGTGCAGTGGACCAAGACGGTGATGTCTATCGACTGCGCGGCGAAGGGCAAGGAGCGTTCTGACTACACAGCTATTCTCGTATTCCGGCAAGGCGTGGACGGGTTCCACTACCTCGTTGACGTGTGGCGCAAGAAGGAGACGATGGAGAACGTTGTCCGCACCATGGCGCGGCTGATGCGCCTGTGGCAGGTCAACCACGCCATCATCGAAGACAGCGGCATGGGTGCGCAGATCATCGAGAACTATGCGATGAAGACCCCCGCGCCGCTTATCCCATACGTCCCGGCTGGAAAGGGTTCTAAGGACTTCCGCTTCGACGCAGCAGCGGCATGGATCACGTCTGGACGCATCCTATTCCCCAAGAATGCGCCGTGGATCATCGACTTCATAAACGAGTTGATCGCCTTCCCCAACGGAGCCAATGACGACCAAGTTGACGCCTTTTCTCAGTATACCGCTAACGAACTGAAAATCCGCGTCGGAGGCACGAAGCCGCTGAAGATGCGGATGTGATCAGTTACGCTTCGGTGCCACGGCCACTTCACGGCCACGCTTACCGAACTGATTCCCCTTGGGAATACGCGCCTCTTTGACCGTTGGAGGGTTCGGCGGGTAGCCGACAACCTCACGGATTCGATGTTTCAAATCCGGCTTGAACGGGTCTACGCTGAATATTTTCACGCCACGCATGTGCATCGTCCTTTCATGCCGCCAATATAGCATGAACGCGTCCATACACAACAACCTTAATGATGTATGGTAAACGAGCCGTTAATCTACCATCCGAATAGTAGATGACTGATATCCTCGTCATGCTGTACGATGGCGTAATTCCGACAATAGTCGCGGTATTGTTTGGCGATGGATTGGTTCATCGTCTTCAACTTCGCGTAGATATCGTCGGATGGCTCTTTGACAAGAATCATTGCGTACAGGAACAGTGAATCCGGGTCCTTCTCAATAATTGGAATTAGAAGTTCCGGCTGGAATCGGTAGGACCTTTCCGGGTGTGCGTAAGGCTTCAGAAAGTGGTGCCAAGCGAGCACTTCCCAAGCGGAGCGTGCACGCTTATGCGCGGGGTACTGGTGCCCGAAAGCTTCGACGAGCTTGACTTGTATATCACCGGGTTCCAGACGGGCGATGGCCTCGACGAGGTGTCGTATGTGCTGGCTTATCGAGATTAGGAAAGTACGCTTTAGAGACTGCCGGTTCCTGAACTCCAGTTTCGATATGGGCTCGCCGAGAATTCCGATACTCGCTGGGTATTTATCTACCGGCTTAGGAAGCTTCGGCGAGGTCACTCTCATCGTTTAATCTCTCATATCTTTTCAGGAATTCCCTGTGCGCGTCTTCTGAACTCATCGGAGAGATGCGCGGTATCAGGAATTCCACATGGTCGATGTTAACCCACGGCTGGTCCATGTACGCGTCCAACCAAACAGGGCGCGTACCGAATACAACATGGGATTCTGCGAGGAAGGCCGTCTTGTCGGCATACTTGATGTCTCTGGCAGTCCTTTCATCAAACGGGTACTCAACGCCGAGGGACGGCAGGATGTCTGCGTCAAGGTGTTGTTTCGCCTGTTCAATGATATCCTCACCCCCTGCGTATCGCTCGCAAAACCAGCGCTCGAAGGGGGTGGGCATATCACCCATAATATATTCATGAGCGTCGTGGAGCAGTCCGCCCTTACGAACCGCCACGCCGCAACCCATGTAGGCTAGCAGTTCTTCAACCCCAAGGCAATGCTGACTAATCCATAACGGAAAGGTGGTTGCACCGACGAAACGTGGAAGGCGAGAGAGGTGGTAGCTCACCGACTCAATGCTTACCGCGTTTGGCTTACCATAGCGGTAGACATCGCTTCCGTGGACGTTGATGTACCAATCAGACATTAAGACTACCTCTTATGGTTAACTTAGTCTTCACCCTCGTTATACAGGTGACTGGTTGGGTCGTCAAGCGCGGTGAGAAGATCGGCCTCAGTGAGGTATTTCAAATCGACTGCACGGCGGATCGCGCTTTCCCTGGATGGCAGGTACACGAGCCGCAGGAAGCTCTTGTTGACTCTCTTCACCTTCGAGGCTTGTTCCAGCGGGACGCCAATATAGCGATTGAACAGCGTGTTGAACTTCCCGCGCTCGAAGCGCGCCCCGGAACCCATGTGGTAACGGATATACGCCTCGTATGCTCCACGTAGGGATTCAGTCTTGACCGACAGCGTGTCGGAGCCGTCCTCTCCTTTCAACGGCCAAGCCACACGCGCCTCCATGAACACGCTGGATGGCGTGTCGGTGATGCGCCCATAGCGAAGAAGTTCAAGAAAGAACATATCGGAGACATCGTAAGACATCTCAGCTTGGCGACGCTTCAGTTCCGATGTCGGCGCGTCCAGTAGCGAGTTCCAGGTCAGTCCCACGTCTTCCGGGTTCCAGTTGAGAAGGAAATTCATAAATTTCTCTGCGCCTCCGTCGTCAAGCCAATTTCTCATGTTCGTGAAGTACTTTGTGTCGCGCTGGTGGATGTTCGACGTACCAAGCACGAAGAATCTACGGTCGTCAGCTTCTAGGTGAAGCGCGTGTACCTGATTCGATGTGAAGACGTAGCGCGTGAACGATGGCATGAAGAATTTGTCAACACCCTTGGGCTCGATGTCGATGGTCGTCGATGTAACACGGTCCTTCAACTTGTTCATACTGACTTTATCGCCAGCGAACAGCGTCTCTTCTGATACCCATAGAAGTTTTCCGACTAGGTGACCAGAAAAGCGACCAACCACATCCTCCCGCGTACCAGACGCGCCGAAGTATGGCCCAAGAATCTTACCAAGGGCGTATTCGAAGATGATAGACTTGCCGGTCCCTTGCGGACCAAGCAGAACAAGAGAGGTCGTACGCTTAACACCAGGATTCTGAAGTATGTCGGCCAACCACGTCATAACCCAGTTATAGTCACTATCGTTACCACTACACCACACGTCCTTGATGTGGTTGGTGATGATAGAGACATCACCGGACTTGGGAAATAAGGGGAAACCCTTATAGCCGATCTTGTCGGACCACAGGTTGAACTTGCCGCTATTGTTGGATGACGGCAGCCCTGGGTGGAACGTTATACCGTCGTACTCGCGAATAAGTGTGGAATCCTCTGACCAGCTCTTATAGAGGTAGCGCCGGTTTTTGACCTTCTTGTCCGATGGAATGATGATGTTCTTGTTCTTCATCCACTGCTCAAGACCCTTAGGGTTGAGACACACGACGGCGCACTCTTGACGAGACTTCAGCATGTCAATGTAGACGACGTTACTACCCTGGCGCAACTTAGCCCACTGAGCATTCAACTGCGGGAAATAGTCCTTTATGGACTCGCCGTACTCCTGGAGAACTAGGTCGTTTTCGTACTCGGCGTAGTGCTTAGCTACGGTAGCGCGATCAATGAAAAAGTATTCCGCGATGTAGGTGAGTTCGCGATGTAGGTCACGACCAGTTTTACGCTTAGCGTAGAGATTTGCGATCCTCTCGTTTATGTCAAACGTATCTTGTCTGGCCGTTTTGATCTCTTCCATCAGGTCGATGTACGAGTCCTCGTACAGGCGCGCGACTTCTCTGACCAACGGGCTCAGTTTTACACGCGTCATTGGACCTTTCGACAACATCTCCGCGATGTCGGAGGCGGTTACGTCACACCCCTTCGCGCGGACGCGCCCTATAGCTCCACGTGCCTCGCGGATGTTTAGAGCGTTCATGAGATCGATGAGTGCCTGTTCTGCCACCTCTTCAGGAGACAGATGTGAGTCCCCGTCTTTCTCGCGATCCTGGTAGTCAGTCAGGATCGCCTCATCGGTGACATCACTCTCACCGAGGTCCACTAGAGACAAATCAGGGAGAGTTGACGGATCGACACCTAGCGCGCGAGCTACGCGCTCTAGTTCCATTCTTTCGAATGAATAATCAACAGGCGGTTCGGTCTTTGGCGAAGGCTCATTGAGGGGGACTCCAAGGTCTTCAGCCGTGATCCATCCTTCCTTGATGAACTCTTTCAGGAAGTCCAACTTCTTGTGCTCATGGCACGAGTTGTGAGAACAGTAGATCACCCACGACTTATCGCCGTCACCGTTGGCGGCGAACGTACCAAGACCGCCTGACTTTGTGTGATTAGCCTCAAACGGACATTCGATGTGGAAGCCACCACCACTGGTATCCGAGCGGGCCTGTTTGACCATCTCATCGGGCAAGGTCTGCTGGAGAAGAGCCTCAATGTCGAAGTCGTAGTTGTTACGTTCCCACCGAAGCAGATCGATAGGCACGCCGTTCTTGTCATTGACGATGAAGTCAGACGCCGTTACCGCAGCCTTCTTGCCGTCAGAGGTCTTCTTGGTCGTCTCATCGTGAACGTGAGCACGGGGGTAATCGTTGACGTTCAGCAGCTTCGGATTTTCGATGTCGCCATAGACTCTCGCCACATACTGATCCTGCGCCCCTACCCGATGACTCGGGAAATAAAACAACCTCGAAGGGTCCTCACATTTCCGATCATAAACCAACCCGAGAGCCTTACCAACCCCGTGGTAAATCGACTTGTAAGCATCGATAGCTTTGCGCGTCACAAGCGCCAAGTCAGTAAACACGATGCGCTCTGCGAGAGGAATCACGACGCGATACTTTTCGAGAGGATCGTGATGGATAATGAAATGCATCCCATCAGACGAGTGCTCAAAGTGCTTCTTCGCAGACGCCATGTCAGACATGTCGAACACGGGATTCGCGTCAACAATATGTTGTTTGTCGTGCTGTCCAAGGTAATCAATGATGCCTTGGAGCGTTGGCGGCGTCGTGGCTGCACCAACCCTCTTCGCCCATTTTTCGAAATGATCCGCCTTGATCTTTGTCTTTGTCGATTGGTGAGAATGGGTACTGTAGACCCACCCGAATATGCCTGCCTCTTCCAACTTCGCATCGACGCCGTTCGGGCCGTCTAGAGCCTGACCGCCATCGATGTCATATACCAATATGTCAATCGACCCAACGCCCTCTTTTTTACGACTGTCGCCGAGGAGCGTACCGGGGACGAAGCAAGTTCCGTCTTTGTTGTCGGACTCACGGGGATGTGTAATGACGGTGTGGAGGAACTGGAGGTCCTGCTCTTGCGCCTTGGGCCAACGCGACTCGGTAGCCTTGGTGGCGACAGTTAGGGCAAACTTTCTCATATCTCTCCTCGTCCCTCGTGCGGAAGAGATCAGTATTCCTCCGCTTCATCGTTTAGCAGTTGCTCGGACAGTTCCCAGTCGGCGTCCGAGAGCCCGTCATCAAACAGCGACTCATCCTCCAACTCTTTCCGCTGGAGTAAGTCAGCCAAAATGTTAAGGTTAATGACGACCTGCTGCCAATATGTGGGATCATCGGTCTTGTTGTCAAGTGCCTGCACCTGCCCAAGCACGGACGCTAACGTTCCGATGACCGCTGAGGCGTGTCCTTGTTCGGCCAAATCGACCATAACTGAATGAGCCGTATCGAGTTGGCTAAGTGCTTTAGTAGGCTGCATGGTTGCGCTCCAACGCATTTACCGCTATAGTGTTAACCCTAATCCTTAGAGTTAATCGATGGACCTAATATGATACCGAATGTCGTAACAATCAAGCGCCACCAGAAGCAGAGGTATCCCAACCTCTGGCCGACTGAACCGCAGGATGTTGTCGTTCACGATATGTACCGCCAGCAACCCTCTTCCGGCAAGAACGTGGAAGAGACGTATTACTTCGCGCTTAAGGAGGACACGGAGGGACCGTTAGGTTCTGTAATCTTCACTGGGGAGGGTAGCGTTCTATACCAATCAGGCTCGGCCTCGAAGAGTGACGCCGCCCTTGTTCGAGAGTGGTTCGGTAAACATCAGCGGGCATTCAACGAATGGTCAGACACCGGATTCAGAGGACACGTCGTCGGTAAACTCACGGATTCTGGGATGCTCCTGGTATACTACGTCATTCAGCAGAACGCGGTGTATCTCGACGCCCCAAGTATCGCGCGATTGGCCGGGATTCGCGACAAGGTGACGGACCAGACTTTTGAGGCGATACCTGTCGAAAGGCTAACAACGGTTAATATTGACAAGGCTACCCAGACTGTGGTTAGTCGCGATCTTCCCATATCTGGGAGCCTACCTAAGGACGCACCTTTTGTCGCATTGCCTGTGGTCCTGTTCGAACCTAGAACTTCGACAGACGGCAGCGAAGGAGCACCGCCGCGACTGATAACGTCGGATGTGCACATGACTTTCATGGCGTATAAAAGTACGCCCAACCGGGGATGACATGATGGCAGCAACGTTCTTCTCACTGGAAGACATCAGTGAGGAATCTCTTGAGCATTCTAGGAAATTCTGTGAAAACGCGGAAATCTTCACGGACTCTTCTGGGATATCGAACGCCGACAAGTGGGGCTTCGTCCAGTCAGTGTTCGACGACAACACCACACTGTTCAGCGACATCGACTTCGACCATCTATATATGTCTGGGGATCATCTAGCCTGCGAGGCCGGGGCACTCATCGCCGATCTCAGAACCCGCTATCTCCAGGTGCAGATGTTGAGCCACGATCCTGGCGACTTCGTTGCGCATGCCATGTGGATGCAGAACCGTTGCTGGCAATCCAAACTACGCGAGCAGGCAAACCTGCGCGCTTATGAGAGAGCTTCTACGATTCACGCACGACTGACTTAAAGTTTGCTGTGTGGGTTTAAATATGTATGCCGCGAGGCTTAAAAATTAGCGCCCGCATAGTACCCCCCCCCCCCTAGACGACGTGAGGCTTCATCTATCATGCCATTTCTGGCTTCGACACCGTTGCCTCACGTCGTCTTCTTCAACAAGGATCATCGATGCCGTCCACAAGACTCATAACTGTCCCAGGGGCAGTCGAGATAACCGTTGAAGACCTCGCCAGAGCGTGGGCGAGCATCGACGGAAAGCGCGCAGAATTCGCCGCACGTGGAGACGATGGGCATTATGAAGGTTACCTAGCCGAAGCTGAAGAACAGGTCAAGCGTGCGATTAGCTACGCGCAGGCTAGATCAGAGGCTTGACACCTCTTCTCCCAGGTAGTAGTGTGCGTTAACCCTAATCGACGAGGTTAACAACATGGGATACACCCTCCACCGCTCGGACTACTTCTACGCCTCGAATGAGAAGATCATGGCGTACATCGCCGAGAAGCACCCCACCGCGCGCTTCATCGAGGAGATCGCTCTCAAGAACAAGCACGGGGGCTACACACCGAATCCCGGCCTCGTGTTTTATGAGGAGAACCCGGTCAATGGGTACCCGAACTACTTCGCCTACTACAAGTACCCAGACTACGCGGCGGCTGTCTCTGGTCTCCCTGAGAAGCACGATTGGGTCATCACCGGTCTTCCTACCTTTGACCCTATCGTTACGGCTATTCTGGTTCCTGCTGAAGATGGTGGGGTCCTCACTATTAGCCGGTTCGGACACGATTATGTCAGCTCACCGGTTGGTAACGCAGCAATCGACGGCGGTCGAGAGTATACGCGAATCATCGGCTCGCCGCTCCCGGTAACGGTACAACTCAACCTTAATACGATGACGTTCGAGAAGGACGGGGAGACCTACGATGTCGCAGCTTGATATGTTCCCGGAAGACTTCACTTACCCGCCTCCGAAAACTCCCACAGTTATCGCCTTCTGCGGTGCTAAAGGGCACGGCAAGGACACCGCTGCGAAGTTTCTCATCGACAACTACGGGTTCGTCCCCGTCTCGTTCGCGGACGGTCTCCGAAGGACGGTAGCCACGGCTCTCCGTGTGAATGAGTCTTGGTTCCTCGACCCAGACAAGAAAGAAGAGATTGACCCGCGCACCGGCAAGTCGCGGCGATACTGGTTGCAGTGGATCGGAACCGAGGGGTTCCGCTCCCTGTGGGATCAGGTGTGGGTCAACTGGTGGTACGAGGAAATTATGGCCCGTGGATACGAGCGAGTCGTGTCCACAGACATGCGGTTTCCCAACGAATACGACGCTGTTTATCAGTATTTCCCCGAAGCTACGACGATCCGCATCACGGACCCGCGCAAACCAACAGGCAATGACAATCACGCCTCTGAGGCGCACTACAAGTCGTTCGCGGTGAACTACGACATCATGAACGATTCTGACATCCCCGCGCTTCACTTGAAGATGTCCAAGGTCGCCAGAACGCTGCAACTAACCGAAGAGATTATCTAATGACTCAGACTACCGCAAAAATCCTGAAGGATACCGTCAACCAGTGGGGGGCGCGTATCACGACGTTCGAGATCAATGCTCCGCGATTCCTGCTCGCTGAAGTCAACACGCACCGCGTCATCGCGAAGTCGGCGGCGTCATCACGAGCGATCCCTGTCAAGAAGCGGATTGAGATGGTGCGCGAGGCTCCGTTCGTCCCTTCATCATTCGGCAAGAATCGCGCTGGCATGCAGGCTACGGAGAGCCTGACGGATTCCGACGCCATGGCAGCAATGGCCGCTTGGCTAGCCGCTGCCGACGCCGCCGTTATGTACGCGGCGGAACTCGAAGCGGCAGGCGTACACAAGCAGCAGGCGAACCGTGTTCTCGAACCGTTCACGTACTTCCAGGGCGTTCTGACGGCCACCGAGTGGGACAACTACTTCAGACTGCGGAATCATCCCGACGCTCAGCCTGAGTTCCAGGAGTTGGCGTCCGTGATGCAGGAGTTGTACGAGACCAGCACCCCGGTCCTGAACGAGGTGCACCTCCCGTATTCAGATGACTTGCCGAAGGGCAACGACCTAAATACGGCGATGATGATCTCGGCAGCCCGCTGCGCCCGCGTCAGCTACAAGACGTTCAGCGGCGTTACGAGCACACCGGAGGTGGACCTGGACCTGTGCACCAAATTGATCGACTCTGGGCACATGTCACCCTTCGATCACGTCGCAATCAGCGATAGCGCGGTCCTCCGAGAGGCCGGGTACTTCTGGGAAAATCCCAGGGATCACCGTCACTTCTGGGGCTGGAAGCCTTTCCGGGTTGAAATCGAGAAGGAAAAGGGCTGGACAACCGCCCGGAACTCCTACGATCCGTTCTAATGGCCTTGATTCTGGCGCTAAGGTTACCATATAGGGTTAACGCGCGCACGAAATTCCCAAAACAGGACCGGTCCCCATGATCATTAACTATCTGAGCACGGAGAAACTTGCGGTCGCCACTACGGCGAGCGCGAACGCTGTACTTTCCGTCACACGCCCCACCATGGTCGCGATCATCGGCGACACGGCGTTCCATCTTCTGGTAGCCCCCGCCGCATCGTCCCCCGACGCCACTACCGATAACCACTTCATCGCGGCGAATGAGGAGAAGATCATCTCTCTCTCCCCCGGCGATGAAATCTCAGTACGCGGCGCAGGGACCGGCTCCGTATGGGTGTCGCCTGTAACCGTTGTCTCGAAATAAGGATTCCCAGACATGAATATGAGTGAATATTTGCAGGGCATCGTCGCCGACTGGGTTTCCGGCGCGGCCTTCCCGTCCGTCCCTGGTCAGCTCAAGATCGCCCTTTCTGAGGCGAACCCCGTGGACGACGGTTCCGGCTTCGATGAGGTCGTCGGTGGGACGTACGCCAGACAGGACATCACGTTCACTGCTCCGGTGACGAACGAGGCGAACGGCGCGGTATCTACGAATACCGCCGCTATCGCATTCACAGGTCTTTCGACGACGACCGCTACCCACGTCGCCATCTTCGACAATGCCGGAACGAACATGCTGTGGTTCGGGCCGCTGTCGGCAGTCCGCGCAGTGACGGCAGGTGATACTATCAGCATCCCGGCGAACGCTGTGACGCTGGCGCTCAAGGGGCGCATGTCCAAGTACCTCGGTGAGGCGATCATCAACTGGCACCGTGGAACCGCGATGCCGACCGCTCCGGTCTCCCTGGTTGTCGATTTGTCCCGTGCCGACCCGCTTCGTGACAACTCCGGCATCAACAAGCCATCGGCTGGAGATGCTTACGTCGCACAGACAATCGAGTTCACCACACCGTCATTCGTCAGCGGGACTGGAACGACGATCAGTAACATCGATCCCATCGTGTACCCGGATTCAACGGCTACGTGGGGCCTGCTGACTCACTGCGCTGTTTACACCATCGGCGGCAACTTGCTGTTCTACGGTGCGCTCAGTTCTTCGAAGTCGAACGGCCTCGGTGAGGGAATTGGTTTCGCTGCGGGGTCGCTCTCTATCGTCCTCCGCTAATCGTTTAAGGGGGCTGATACATGGCTTCGATTACGACTCTTACCGCAGAAGCGTACAAGCGGTGGCCTGCGTCTGTCCCTGCGACAAACACGCCGACTACGCTCATCGCGGACGCGCAAGATATCGAGTCCGTAGCGGCGACGCTCGTCGCCGAAGGCGAACTATCCGTAGACAACTGGGATGACGTAGCCGTCTCCATGTATGGAGAGGCGGTATCTCCGTTCGACTCCGATTACCCGACTAAGGGAGTCCTGGTCGAGACCATCTGGCGTCCGCGCACCGCTGGCGGTGGAGGCTCGGGTAACCTGTCTGTGGCTCGCGATGGTTCGAGCGTGACTGTCGTCAACAGCGCTGGAGACGACGCGGTTCTACCCGCCGCAAACACCTCTCAGGCGGGCGTCATGTCGGCCTCCGACAAGACGAAGCTTGACGGAATCGAGGCAGGAGCGCAAGTCAACCCGTCTGCGGCGACCATTGTCGCGACTATTGACACGGAACTCGGTCAG
>Ga0181563_10003995_pt1 | contig 13854 bp, 7 predicted proteins | sample 011ome_25_FD_133759 | JGI IMG/M metagenome (GOLD analysis project Ga0181563, IMG submission 133759) | Coastal salt marsh microbial communities from the Groves Creek Marsh, Skidaway Island, Georgia - 011512CT metaG (megahit assembly) | ecosystem: Environmental > Aquatic > Marine > Intertidal zone... | reverse complement strand
TCGTGGGGTCTAGATGAACCGCCGATTGTTTTAGACCACTCATGAAACGGTAAGTGATCGTTTCACTGGAGCACCGCGATTTAATCTCCTTCTCCAAGTCCGATGCTTCTTCGCGATTGAGATTTGTGGATGACTTCCACTTGAGGCTGAACCACATTCCGAAGCAACTTATCAGAAAAAAAATCAGTAACAAAATGTTGTTTACAAGATCAATCCTCTCCTGGCTCTTGTCTTCATGCCAAAACTCCAGCGGAATTGCGATTATCGTTATGAGCGAAATCGCGAAAACCACGATTCGGTTAAAGAGAGGGAATTCCGAAGTGTTTGATTCCACGATTGGACGCAAAGGTTTTTTGGGTAGCTGTTTTTTTCAGTGATCCCTGAATTTTAACGGTAGAGATTAAGGGGATGTGGAAAACCGCGGAAACCAGTTGCCTTTCGCGATGTTATTTGCCGTTCAATTATTTGCTGACAGTTGTCAATTCGGGATGGCTTCGCGTCACATTTTCGCTCAGAGGCGCGCGGTGTTGGATCAGTTCTTTTGCCGAGAGGTATCGCGAATGAACACCGAGTTGTGGCCACAATCCGCCGCCAATGATTAAGAGAAGGATAAGCAGGATGGCGATGCGCTCGGTGGGTTTGCATGCCAGTGATCCAGTGGACGGATGGTTGACCCCCGTAAAAAGCAAAAAGTAGGCACGCATGATCGATATCCCATTGATTGCAGCAGTGATCGCCACAATTACGCCCACGGTAGGGTAGATCGCAACCGCGCCTTCAAGCAGCATCTCCATGCCGATGAAGCCAATGGTTCCGGGAAAGCCAATTGCTGCTAGTCCGGTGATCAGAAACATGCCGGCGAGAAAAGGTATCTGATCCTGAAGGCCGTGAAAAAATTGGAGGGATAATCGCCCCGTTCTGGCTTCAATGCTTCGCAACGCCAAAGCAAAGCCCAGTAATGCGATTCCCGCGGAAAGCCAGACCAAAAGTCCTCCGGCTAGGCCAATTGGAGTGGTGAGTTCTAGGCCGACGAGAACGAGAGAAGAGTGACTGAGGAACATGTATGCGAACAGTCGTCGAATATCCACTTGTACCGCTGACATCGCTGCTGCGTAGATAGACGAGAGCAGAGAAAGGATTGCGATCGCTTGTAATGCATAACTTGGAGCTATCGGAAAAACGAGTCTCATGATGGCGTAGGCGCCGGTCATCGGTAGCAAGAAAAGTATTGCCGTTCCAAATGCTGATTTTTCGCAAAGATCAGTGATCCAGCAATGCATCGGGAAAATGCCAGCTCTAATTAAACACCCGATGGTCAGTAGCGATCCTCCGATGATGTGAGTCCTGCTGCTATCCGCCGACAGGTCGATGAATAGTTGACCAAATATCATGCAGAGTATTGAGAGAATCGTATGAATCAAAAAAATCCTGTTGCTGCGTTTTCGAATTGATAATTCGTGAAGGATTGGCAGGGAAGATAACGTTAGTAGAAGGATTACCATCCACGCATCGCGGCACGACAAAGTCGCAAGTAAGGTAGAAAGGGAAAGTAGAGCGGAACGAAAAGAAAAGCGTACCGTTTTTGTTCGAAGTGTCGTTGCAATGATTGCCGTGTAGAGCAATGCAGCAAGAGGTAATAAAGGTGCGCTCAACGCATCCACGACAAGAATTTCTCGATTGAGTATCCAGCTTGTTAAGTCCCAGTGATCGTGGGCTTCGTAGATATTCAGTCGAGCAAAATCAATCCATTCCCCAGTGCAAAGTAGTAGGACAATGCAAGAGGTGATTGAAGTAATGATTTTTTGCCGATGTGAATCAGTTACTCTCCAGAGGGAAAGTGAAACAATCAACGGAATGATGATTGCCGCTTCGATCCAAGGGAAATGCAGTTCCGGCATCAACGATTCCCCTTCGATGGATCTTCTGAGTGATGAATGTTTTGTGAGATCCGTGACTCACCACCTTCAATCGCATTGGTGATGCGGTGTTCGATTCGATCGAACCATTGGAAAAGACTGATAAACGGTCGAATACAGATTCGATCGAGAAAAACGTCAAGGTTTCCTCGGTGCATTGCAAAGCGATAGAGTCGCGGATGGATCGGTTTGGCCCACCGAGCTTCACGCATTTCAGAATTGGATAGGTGCGAGCCGACCGCATTCTCAAGCCATTGGTGATCGCGTAGCGTCGATGGAGCTCGAAGTAGCTGAAGAGTACGTAAACACGCATGGCCGATCATGTGAACCAACGCGAAATAGTAGAGACCTAAACCGATCTCGATCGTGATTAGTCCCACTTGCGTTAACGAAGCGTAAGCTAGTCCATTTTTGACATCGGTTTGTACACGACTCGTCAACGCGCCAAAAACTGTGGTCAGTAGGCCGAGTCCTATTACCATCAATTGGATCGTAAGGCTTGCCGCGAGAATCGGATTGATTCTGAGAAGCAGGAAAACCCCTAAGTGGACGGATAGTGCGCCGTAGAAAATTGCACTCGACGGCGTGGGGCCTTCCATTGCACGAGGAAGCCATCCAGAAAATGGAACCATCGCAGACTTACCTGCCGCAGCGAAAATAAGGAGTAGTCCGATTTGAATAATCGATCCAGAATCCACGAGTGTTGAGCCTCCCGGCCAAGGCTCGGTGCCGGTCATTAGCTCGAAGTCTCCCACACCGGTCAAGTGATGCATCGTGAGAGCCGCAATTAAAAACGCTGCATCAGAGATTCGGTAAACGGACCAAATCCTCAGACCATTACGTACCGGTGCTGGTCGCGATTGGAAATAAGCAACTAGCATCGCGGAGGATAGGCCCACCAGTTCCCAGCCAAGAAAAAGAGTTTCAATCGTTCCAGCTAGCGCTGATAAGATCATGCCCAACTGGAAAAGAGCATAGTAGAAAAAGAATCGTGAGTAGCCTTTGTCGCGATGAAGATAGGATGCAGCGAATGTTCCAACTACGGCGCATAGGACAAAACAAAGAACCAAGAATGGAACGGAGAGTTGGTCAAAGATCAGTTTTAAATGAAAGTGAAAATGTTCTTTATCGATTGCAACCCACCGGCCAAGCTCCACGACGATACGGTTTTTCCCGGTGATCATCATGATCGTCGGGATAACTAGGGCAACGAGTAGGCCTGTGATGTTTGTGATTTTTGTTAGCTTCGCCTGCGTGGTTTCACTGAGTCGGTAGCCAAACAGCATCGAAGAAGCAAATATTGCGAGAAGTGACAGCGGCGAAATGACGACGATCAGGGCGAGATAGAAAAAAGTCTGAGAGAGAACGGTCATGAACGAACCGCCTTTCGGATGCTCATGAATTGCACTTCGTCACGCAGCCCTGCGTAACATTCACGTGATGTTTGTGCGACAGGGGCATTGGAATCGACACAGGAGTTTGATTTAAATTCCCCGTTGATAAATTCCCCGTCGATAAATTCATAGATTCCTGCCGTAATCGGATCGATTAACGCGAGATGTACCCAGCCGCCATTGACCATTTCGTGAACGGTTGGGTTTCTTTCTAGCACCTCCTGCATTGATTCGATGGTTGCCTCCACGATGAAAGTCATTCTCAATGGAGGATGGATCTCAACCATTTGCTCCGAAAGCCCTGTTCTAAGATCGCTCGAGGCACCTTCCATCACGCCAATGAGACCGACGAGGTTATGAGGTAATTTAGAACCACAACCGTAGTTCGCTGGATCGACTTTCGAAAAGTAGTATTCCAGATTGATGCCGGCACAGACTGGAACCACCGCTGCCAGAATTCGACTGAGAATTGAGTTTTGCTGATCATCGGTAGATGCGTCGTAGGAAGTCAGAAATGCTCGACGATCCAAAAACAGACCTTGTGTTAGGTCGCGTCTACCCACCACACAAATGGCGTTGGTAGCGTGGTTATATTCTGGACGAGCTTGTGAGAGATCTTCGGCTCTCGATTCAACATGCCTTAACGCATCACTGGTTGTGATTTGAAGGGAAGCGGATTCAAATTTGCGACATCGCTCGTGTGCATTCCGTGCGCGAGCCTCGTTAATGATCAGTCTTGCATTTTCAAAGTCTTTGCGATGGGAAGATGGCAGGCGGTCGAGGTCATAGAATTGAACGGAGTCATTGCAGGTGTTGTGGTAGGATCCGATGAAAACCGTGTCGCGAGGAATGGATAAGCCGAGTTCTTTGAGTTGCTCCCGAACACGCCAATCATTCGCCATCCGCGCAAAGGCTCTCGCGTTAGGTCCTCCATGTTTTCCAGCACAGGCTCCGCAGCAATAAGCCGACTCGTGGGGGTTATTCAGACTCGTGGATCCATGGCCACAAATGAACACCAAGCGAGATATCTTTTGTTCGTCACGGAGTCCAATATCAGAGAGAAGTCGGATCACGACCTCTGCCATCTCCTTGACCGAGTAGCCCACGTGTAGCTCGTCGGGACCCGGCGGATCATCATAACGCTCCAACTGCAGTTTGGTGATTGGCGGTGATTGGAACACACGGCCAAATGATTTCTGAAAGTTTGAGGTCCAGCGAGGGAAAAGCACCCTGGCGATCAAAGGAACACTTGCCATTCCACCGGCAAGGCCGGTAATCATTCCACCGATCACATTTCGGCTGTGTGCCGAGAAGGCATGGCCGGCGATTCCTAATCGATTCCGAAATTTGGCGTGATTTTCATGCAGTCGTTCATGCGTGTACGAAGCATGTTCTTGGACATAATGCGCGGGCGTGATGACACCGGGACAAAGCGGTTTGTAGAACGCGTCTGTTGAACCACGGTAGTACATCGCTACGGCAAAGAAGCCTGCCGCTCCAAAGGTTTCGCAACCAGGATCCGTTTCTTCAAGATGCCTTCGAAACGATTCTTCGCGGTCATCGATGCATGTGATGATCTGAAAACTGGGGCGTTGATCCGTAAGATTTGCACGGGATTTATTTCGCTGGCCACGGATGATTTCCGATGAATTGGCGGCGTGCTGACGAATCGCACTCAGAGTACGGCGACGAAAATCTGATTCCCAAGCGTCTTGAAAGATTCGACGGCGATGGAGCTCATCAAACCGGTTCACCTCTTCGACTAGGGCCTGCCATTCCTCATGATTTAGGCTTTCCAAATCGAGAGATGTCCAGCCGAGAGTTTGAGCCAGTTGAAAGAGGTGGAACGTGTCTCGGAGACATGTCGATTCTTCGCTGACGTACCTTGCTCCCACCATTGCCTTGATGAGTTCATGCGTTGGTGCGCGTGATGCCTTGTTCGTGGTGGCAGGCACTGAGTGGGCAAGGTCGATAATCGCAAGACGCTCCAGCATAAGTCGTACCGCAAGAAAATCGCGTAGTGCTCCGCTATCTAGCGGATGAACAACCGCGTGCTGACGACTTTCCAATTGACAAACAATGCCAGCCCATCCACCCAATGAAAGCAGCGTTTGTCGGACAAACAGACTTGCGTTGCCATCATCAATACCGAGATCACGAAGCGAATCGTAGATGATCTCGTTTGTGGTTGCCCCAGAGTTCTCGTGTTTCCGAATCCACTGCGACAGCGGTCGGAGCCAACGATCGATTGTCCAGCTTGGCGCCCGATAGATCGTTTTAAAACACTCAAAAAAACCTTGGTCTCGATTCGGCAACGTGGTGCTGCTATAGCCTTGGTCAACGAACGCCGATGTGAACCGTATTAGAAAGTCATTGACGACTCGGTCAATGTCATGACCCAAAGCATGAAAGAGAAGACAGCGAGGTCGGACTAGCTTCGACGCTTGACGCTTCGGTTGTGACGCGATCCGCACCGCATGACGACATTGTTGCCAAAGTAATCGTACTGCATAGGATTCGACCTCCATCGAATCGCGGGGTTTCGAAACCCAGTCCTTGTCGATGTCCGGCAGTCCCGGCTGGGTAAGCTCGTACTCAGGATACTGGCTTCGGTGTATTGCTGCAGCGTCTAGGATCTTGTTTCGGTTTTGCGAACTCACGGAAGGATGAAACTCTGTCAACGCATTCGTTTCGGTGATGATCCACTTCAGTTCCGCTTCGGGTCCAGAGTGAAAAGCGTGTCGCATTAATGCCAAGCGAATTTGTTTACGTGTGCTTAGCCCAGCAATAATATCTTCAAGCCCTTCTGTTTCGTCCCGCTCAATCACCTTTTCGATGGTTAGGTCTGAAATTTGGCCTTGGTTTCTTAGTTCACGAAAGACGTTTTCAGACAGATAGGGTTGTGCTCCATAACAATCGAGTCCAAGTTTTACCGCTTCATGAAAGGGTCGGTTTTGGAACGCGTGCAGAGTATTGTGGTGTACAAAGACATCGATCGGTCCTTGAGCGGGGAGATACTTTGCGGCATCACGAATCCACTGGTCAAGTCGATGGTCGTACTGATCAACCTCGATCGCCGGAGCGGGATGGTTGGTGGGGTCAGGGGCTTGAAGCGTCTGCATGATTCGGTGGCTGAGCGGTATCGATGTCGCGTCCTCGCGGTTGAGATACGGAAATCCAGCCAAACGAGTAAAAGAGGTCTCTAGGCAATTGCAAGCTTTGTGCCAATTTGCATCTCGTAGTTCATAGAATTGCAGTTCAGCTTCGATACCTGTGTTGGCGACATGAAAACCCAAAAAAACGATTCAATAGCCAACGAACTTATCGCCAGCAGGGCTTCCAGCTAGCGCAGCTCTGCAATGGATTGCAGGTTGAATGCATTCGGTTGCATCAAGGGGTTCCGCATCGGTTTTGAGATGTGCGCATAAAAACCTATCTCTTCTCGGACGGCAAGTTCGTTTTCACCGGTACTCGCTCTTGTCCGTCACAGTAAAGGTTTATGCGATATGAGAAACGGTGATTCTCGACAGGGCGACATGGATCACCAGACGAGCGTCATGGCAAGTGGAAATAGCTGATCGGATGCATGGACAGAAAGTTTTCATCGAATGTGTTTAAGTGATGTAAATAGGCGCATTTTGTTGCTTTTTCAGAAGTGATCGGTTGTGGTACTCGGTTTGCAGTGGATTGTCGCCTCCGGTGGCGTACCAAAACAAACACAGCTAGGGATGACGGTGACATCACCAATCCTTGCTGCTCCTGAATCGCATCTCTCGCAAGAATGGAATCTTGTCATGCGTTGTACCTCGTTATTTTTCTTGTGCATTTTCGTGAGTGCCATACCGCTCGGTAGCCATCTCGACGCTATGCCCGCTCAGGGAGAAAAGGCCAAGTACGCTTCCACTGATGTTGAATTGGGTGTGAGCCGCGCGTACGTTTACGTCGATAAATCGGGATTGGGGCACGAGCATGGTGTGGAGGCGAAGTTGTCACAGGGCAATCTTCGTCTGGGGGCTGAGCAAGAAGCCGGGAAACTGGTTTTTGATATGAGCTCATTCGATGCAGATACACCCGCTGCACGAAAATACGTTGGATTAACTGGAACGTCCGACAATTCTACTCGCGCAACGGTGAACGAAAATATGAAAGGCCCTGAGGTCTTGAATGTCAAGCGTTTCCCTACTGCCACATTTCAAATTCATTCATCCCTTGATTCTGGGAAAGTAAGTTTGACTGGCCGTCCGCTCTATCGGCTAAGTGGAAATTTTACCTTGTGTGGTAAGACTCAACCTCTTTCCGTTATGGTCGAAGTCGAGCAGGCTCGCGGGTGGTTGCACCTGAAAGGTCAGTTTGAAATTAAGCAAACTGATTATGGGATCAAGCCTTACTCGAAAGCGTTTGGCGTGATTGGGGTTGCGGATGAATTAAAGATTTATGGCGACGTTTACGTTGCGCCTACCAATGATTTTTCCTTAGCCAACATTCCTGAGAGAAAGTGAAGTGTCTGTTTGCACGGTGGCGAAACCTGAAACCGTTCTGTACGGCAATGATTTGCTGAATGAGAACGTGAACGGCAATCAGGTCGATTCGAAACACACGACAAGTCTGATGACGGCTTAAGTTTAATCATTGCGTCATGCTTTCTCTCTACCCCTCAATACAAGGAAACGCTTCATGGATGTAGCGATTAGCCTGAGTAAGGAAATTTCTCGATCCAACCTCATTCGTCGTGCTTTGGGAATCGTCTATGGATTCGGCAACCAAGTACTGTTTCTCTACACCGTTTGGTACCTATTCTGGTTCATGCGAGATGGAGGGGCAGTGGTGGCAGAGCAGCATGCGTTCCTGATGAATACCGGTCTAGCGATTCTATTCGCATTCACGCACAGTATCATGCTTGTGCCAAAGATGAGGAAAATTCTCGGTAAGTGGATTCCCGCTCCGTTTTACGACAGCACCTTTTGCGTCGCGACCTGTGTAAGTCTCTTGCTATTGTTCCGCGAATGGCGAAGCAGTGAGGTGTTAATTTGGAATCTTGACGGTATTTCACATTCAATCGTTAGGGGTGGATTCTACCTATCCTGGATTGCTTTGGTTTACTCACTGATGCTCACTGGCCTCGGGTATCAGACGGGTTGGACCCCGTTTTACTATTGGTTGCGTCATGAAAAATTGCCTCGCCGCGAATTCCATCCTCGCGGAGCCTATCAATTGATGCGGCATCCTGTTTACCTTAGCTTTCTCGGTTTACTTTGGGCGATACCCAGCATGTCTTTGGATCGTTTTGTGCTGTGTATCATTTGGACCGCTTACATTTTCTATGGAAGTTTTCTCAAAGATAAGCGTCTAGAATTTTTTATCGGGGAACCTTACCGAAAGTATCAGCAATCTGTACCTGGCTATCCATTGATCAACAGCGGCCCTTTGGGAAAGCGACGGGCGTTGAGAAATGAATCTCAGGAGGATCGGGTGGGTCAATGACCGATTGTGCTCACGATCCATCCCGCCGTCGATTACTGTGTTTCTACTCGATCCTGCTGATTTGCTTCGTTGGCTATGGTGCTTCGAAGATCATCCGTGCCCCGACCAACTCTCCATTAGATTGGGTTAGCAGTGAATTTAAACCGCGGAAAGCTTACGATCAGTTAGTCGCCGATTTTGGAACCGGTGATATTTTGATCGTCACTTGGCAGGACTGCGTGATTGATTCGCCAAAGGTGGATGCGTTCACTGAGTCACTGCGTCGATCACCCGGATTCTTTGTCGATGACGTTTGGCTATTTGAATTTGTGTCAACGGCTAACCAGCGAATGGATGAGTTGACCGGACCGCCCGTTTTCTTTTCGACCCATCAGGCCAAAGAAAGGCTGCCATCTTTTCTCTTGGGCGGTGATGGAGATACAACGTCAATTCTCGTTGGATTCACCCCCGAGGGCGTCCAGCAGCGTCGCCGACTGGTTCCGTTGATTCGTGCGGCTGCAATTCGATTTGGAGGTGCTGACGCAAAAGACATTCATTTGGCAGGGCCTGTCATCGACGGCTATGAAGTGGATCGAGCCAGTCAGTGGGCAATGACGCAATGCGCACCGATCTCTTCGGTCATCGTGTTAGTGGTTTGTGTGTTATGCCTCGATTCGATTTACGTGGCAGGTTTAGTTTTTGGGGTCGCAACTGCCGCGCAAATGGTTTCACTGGCCCTCGTGTATTATACCGGAGGGACGATGACCGCACTGCTTGTCGTCTTGCCATCGCTCACTCAGGTTCTTGCGATCGCGGCGGGGATGCATCTTGTTCATTACGTCGCTGATTCAACAGACGCTGCAAACAAGCCGTGGGATTGGAACCGCATGGTTAGTGAAGGTGTGCGGATCGGCTGGGTTCCGTGTGTTTTGTCAGCCGTCACCACAGCGATCGGGCTGGGTTCGTTAGCAGCTAGTGGATTAGAGTCGGTGCGTCAGTTTGGCGTCTACGCGGCGTTCTCGGTGTGCACAACTTGTGGATTAGTGCTTTTTTTGATTCCTCGTGGTTTGCGATTTGGCAAGAAATTCAATCGGCGATTTTGCGTGCGGAAACGCGTCGATGGTTGGAACATGCTGCTTGGTATACAGCTTCGATATCGGTGGGGGATTTCCACAGTGGCGATTCTGCTTGCCTTCGTGGCGATTCAGGGGATTTCTAAACTCAAGGCGTCCGTTCAAATCTCTACTCTTTTTTCATCTCAGTCTCGGTTGCTACAGGATTATTCTTGGATCGAAAAGCATTTAGGCCCTACTGTTCCAATTGATTTTTTGGTTGATCTGAAGTTTGACACAACCCACAGCTTCTTGAGTGATCTTGAGGAGATCAGAAGCATCAAGAAAGAGTTGTTGCGGAATGCTAATGTTTCTCAAGTGCTTTCATGTCTCGATCTCTTGCCCGAATCAGATGGGATTGGAGCAGTTGAAACGCGAAATCGGGTTGCAAGTGGTTTGTTAACGAATATGGAAATCGGTAGTGATCCAAGTTTTGACGCCCAATTGCATGATTCACGGATCGTCAAAGAGGAGATGATCAAATCCGGTTATTTGCGATTCGATGGGGCAAAGAACCGCTATCGTTTGACTGCCTACCTAAGTGCATTGGGAGGTCAAGACTACAGTGATATCCTCGAGCAGTTGCGAGAAAAGGTTAGCGGCATTACCGAGGGGAACCCACGAATAAGCTTCGAAGTCTCCGGCGTGATGCCACTGGTGCAGGGGATTCAGCATCAACTGCTATCTGATCTTCATCTAAGCTTTGTCGGCGCTTTCGTGTTGATCGCGATGGTGATGACCGTCCTGAGGGCAGGTGTGTTCGAGGGCCTTATCGCAATGATCCCTAATGTCTTTCCGTCGCTTGTTCTGTTTGGGATTCTTGGCTGGCTTGATTACGAAATTGATATTGGAACGATGATGACGGCGAGTATCGCGATGGGTGTGGCCGTTGACGATACCATGCATTTCCTCACGAACGTTGATCGTCAAGTTCAGTCCGGTGAATCACTCGCACGGTCGCTGGCTACTACCTATCGACGATGCGGCGGTGCAGTGATTCAGACAACGTTGGTCTGCTGTGCCGGTCTTTCTGTTTTTGCCCTAAGCGACTTCCTACCAACCGCTCGCTTTGCATGGATGATGATCATCTTGCTGTTGCTTGCTCTAATTGGAGATTTGGTGATCTTGCCCGCAATTTTGTTGGCCTTTAAAGACCGCTGGGTAAAGCGGATTCAAATCGAGTCAGTGGCTTGAGTAAAATCAATGCAGGTCTGTTTCAGTCGATCACTGCACGTCTGTTTCAGTCGGAAAGGGGTTCAGGAGCAGTGGTTCAGGAGCAACGGGTTAGCGGGTCGTTTGCGATTCTTGCGGAAACGCTCACTCGTTCACGTTTTCAATGCGAGTGAATGAATTCGATTGGGTGGGCACCATGATTGAGTGACCTTCATTCATCGATTTCAAGAGTTGTTGTTTGCCAGATAGAGTTAAGCTGGTGAATCGTTAGGTTTTCGATCGCGGCGGTCTCATCTCCTGCAAAAGCTTCAACGCTTTTTGATTGAGATGAGGGGAAGTATCGATCGCTGATCACAGCTTCGCCATCGTTAACGAACACTTCAATGGTTGAGCGATCAATGAAGGCGTGCAGTCGGATTCGCCCGTCGATCAGTCTGGCTGGTGCATGGTGGCGCCCCGGGAAATTTGGATGGAACTGCACGTTTCCCGAATGTGAGCGATCCACATAAACGCCTGCGTAAAATCGGTCGTATCCGATTTCAATGTATTCGTTTTCGTCCGAGCGGATTCGGAATCCAACGGACCTTGCGCTGCCAACCACCATGTCAGCCTCAATTTCTATCAGCGATTCTTTTGGTTTGTTGGTTTTGAAAACGGTTTTAGGAGGCCACCGGATGTTGGCCGCATCGGGCGTTTGAGTGCTGATGCGAAGGCGTTTGAGTTCTTGGATTGGTTTTTGAATCAAGACATAATTCGGGGGTTCATTCTCGTTGAATGAGATCTTGCGGAGGCTCAGGCTGCGGGGGATGCTCATGCAGCCTCGCCAAGGATTCGTTGGGATCATGCTTGTTTCCCAATTGTTCAACCAGCCAATCCAGATGCAACGCTTATCTTCTTTCGGTAGGTTGGACCAAGTGATAGGAGCGTAAAAATCTCGGCCGTAGTCTACCCATTGAGATCTCTGTTGCGTTTTAAAGTGGATGCCGTCGAAGGTTCCCACAAAATATTCACCCCCGCTTCCGCCTGCTACGGAACCATTGCCGATATCTGTTTCTAGAACCCAGCGAGTCGTCCCTGGTTCGTTTTCAACCGGTAATTCAAATAGGTCGGGGCATTCCCAATTTGGTTTATTGACGATCCCTGCTGGGCCAAAGCGACTAACCTCCACCCAGTCTTTGAGGTTTTCGGAACTGTAGAAAACGATGACTTTTTCAACAGCGAGCGAAACAAGCATGAACCATCGATCGGATGGTTCATGCCAGAAAACCTTTGGGTCACGAAAGTCCGAGTTGTTGAGGTCCAAAACAGGGTTGGAATCATATGCTTTCCATGTGCGTCCCCTATCATGACTAAACGCCAAGTTCTGTACTTGTTTCCCACCACCGTGCGCCGTGTAGATGGCGATCATCGGCGGTGATATGCCGTCCCCGAGTTGTGATGTGTTTCGATGGTCGATCACACAGCAGCCGCTGAACGCCATTTTTCCGTTTGATTCCGGAATCGCCAATGGAAGGTGCTTCCAGTGAATAAGGTCATTGCTTACAGCGTGTCCCCAGCTCATATGCCCCCAGTCATTCCCTGCGGGGTTGTATTGGTGGAATAGGTGATACTCTCCTTCGTGATAGACCAATCCGTTCGGATCATTCATCCAATTAATCTCCGGGCTAAAGTGGAACTGCGACCGCAAAGATTCGTTCATGTAGCTGGTCGATTGACGGTAGAGGGCGAGCTCACGATCGAGGTCAAACGCTTTCGGTGGCTCCTCTGTTTGGATGATCTGATCGATACAGATGTGGCCCCAGCCTCCGGTTGCTCGATCAAAAATACGAAGCCGAGCTTTCTCCGCTTTCAAGTCTCGGACGTCCCAAAATTTCCAAGTCAAGCGTTCGGACTCGCTGCCGGTTTCTACTCGAATCGCCTCGCCCGTCCTCTCTAGTATCAGTTCTATACCAATCAATTTAGCGTCTGATCCACCACCAATCAGAAACGCTATGTAGGGAGCTTCAATTGCAAATGTTTGACTGATGGCTTCACCGATCGATGAGTCACCGTCAGCAAACGTGTTCACGAGACGGCTACCAAAATACCCCGAGACATGCATCTGATTTGGGAGGGTTCCGGTCGCTGGTTCCGACCCGAAAGCCGTTCCAGATACGGTCCAGCCTGAATAGGTGCTGCCTTCAAAGTCGGCGATAATGAGGTTACTATCTCCACAGGCGGTGCTTGATCCGACAAAGAAAAATACCGCGATCAAGTACCAAGCATCTAAATGATTGTTTGATGGCATCTTCTTGTTCTCGTGGGTTGCTTTTCGGTCAACTTGCAAGGTTAAACCTATAACTAATTGATTCGAAGTTCGACCGGGAACGCCATGGTTCCGCCGGCCTTCGAACACACGTATGCCGCGACGCGGTTCGCATGATGGTTCATTTGATCCAGTTCTTGACCCCGTAGCATTTGGATTGCTAATGATGCGGTGAATGCATCACCGGCGCCTACGGTATCGACCACATCGGTCGGAGGAACGCTGCAGATGTCCATTTTTTGGTCGCTAACAAGAATCGAGCCTTTCTCTCCTTGCGTGTACGCAATGAGTTGTAAGTTTAATTGCTCGAGGAGCTCCGGAAGCACCTTCTCTGGTGATCCACTCAGGCCGTATAGTGATGCGATCGCAGGGAATTCATCTTCGTTTAGCTTTAGCACGTTTGCTAGTTGAAGAGATGCGATGATGCAATCGTCATCAATAAAAGGTTGGCGAATGTTAACGTCGAAAATTCGAAGGCATTGTGATTGCGTGGT
>Ga0181563_10003989_pt1 | contig 13864 bp, 10 predicted proteins | sample 011ome_25_FD_133759 | JGI IMG/M metagenome (GOLD analysis project Ga0181563, IMG submission 133759) | Coastal salt marsh microbial communities from the Groves Creek Marsh, Skidaway Island, Georgia - 011512CT metaG (megahit assembly) | ecosystem: Environmental > Aquatic > Marine > Intertidal... | reverse complement strand
TATGGCCATAAACTGGGGCGTATATGGCGTGCCTGAAACCTATGTGGTGGATGGCAACGGCAATATTATCATGCGCCATGCAGGCCCCATTACCCAGCGCACCATTTCCGAAACATTGCTGCCCGCAATTCAGGCGGCGCAGGCGAAATAACGCCAGCGTTGGCCTTTGCAAGGCACGAAAAAGGCGCCCTGAGGCGCCTTTTTTATTGTCTGGTTTTGGCCGCTTACGAAGCTTTGGCCAAGTTGCGCAGCACGTAATGCAGCACGCCGCCGTTTTCGATATATTCGATCTCGGGCGCGGTATCGATGCGGCACTTCACATCGATTACCTTGGTGGTGCCATCGGGATAGGTGATGGTGGCCTGTAGCACCTGCAGCGGCGTCACGCTGTCCAGCCCCTCGATGCTGACGGTTTCTGCCCCCGTCAGCCCCAAGGATTTGCGGGTGTCACCGCTGGTGAATTCAAAGGGAATAACGCCCATACCCACCAGGTTCGAGCGGTGAATGCGCTCGAACGATTCCGCGATGACTGCTTTCACACCCAGCAGCGCCGTGCCCTTGGCCGCCCAGTCGCGCGACGAGCCTGCGCCATATTCGATGCCTGCAAAAATAACCAATGGGGTGCCATTGGCCTGATGCGCCATCGAGGCATCATAGATCGAGGTTTCTGCGCCATCGGGCCCTTTGGTGTAACCACCTTCAACCCCATCCAGCATTTCGTTTTTGATGCGGATATTGGCGAATGTGCCGCGCATCATCACGTGATGGTTGCCCCGGCGCGAGCCGTAGCTGTTGAAATCTTGCACCGGCACTTGGCGGTCGGTCAGGTATTTCCCCGCCGGTGTGGTGGCCTTGAACGAGCCCGCAGGCGAGATGTGATCGGTTGTAATCATATCGCCCAAAATCGCCAGAACTTTGGCATCTTTGATGTTGCTGATGGCCCCTTTTTCGGCACCCATGCCCTGGAAATAGGGGGGGTTGGCGATATAGGTCGAGGTGGGCGGCCAATCGTAGGTTTCGCTGTCGGTGGTCTTAACCGCCTGCCAGCGTTCGTCGCCTTTGAACACATCGGCGTATTTCTTCAAAAACGCCTCGCGCGTGACCACGGCATCGACCAGATCGGCAATTTCTTTGTTGGTGGGCCAGATGTCTTTCAGATAGACATCATTGCCGTCTTTGTCGGTGCCAATCGGCTCGGATGTCAGGTCGATATTCATATCGCCTGCAATCGCATAGGCCACCACCAGCGGCGGCGAGGCCAGATAGTTGGCGCGCACGTCGGGGGAAATGCGGCCTTCGAAGTTGCGGTTGCCCGACAGCACAGCCGTGGCCACCAGATCCCCTTCGTTGATCGCGGCCGAGATTTCAGGCTGCAGCGGGCCCGAGTTGCCGATGCAGGTGGTGCAGCCATAGCCCACAAGGTTGAAACCGATGGCGTCTAGGTCTTCTTGCAGGCCCGCCGCTTCCAGATATTCGGTCACAACCTGCGACCCGGGCGCCAGCGATGTTTTCACCCAAGGCTTGCGGTTCAGCCCCAAGGCGCGCGCTTTGCGCGCCACAAGGCCCGCGCCGATCAGCACATAGGGGTTCGAGGTGTTGGTGCACGAGGTGATCGACGCGATCACAACCTTGCCCGACGACATGGTATAGTCTTCGCCAGCCACGGGCACTTCTTTGCCTTGCTCGCGCTTGAACGAGGTTTCCATTTCATGGGCAAAGGCCTGCTTGGCGCTGGTCAGGGCCAAATAGTCTTGCGGGCGCTTTGGGCCCGAAATGGCGGGCACGATCGTGGCCATGTCCAGATGCAGCGTCGAGGAATAGATCGGCGCGTAATCGGCGCCGCGCCAGAACCCGTTTTCTTTTGCATAGGCCTCGACCAAGGCCACGCGGGCCTCGTCGCGGCCAGTTTGGCGCAGATAGCGCAGGGTTTCATCGTCGATTGGGAAGAAGCCGCAGGTGGCGCCATATTCGGGGGCCATATTGGCGATGGTGGAACGTTGCGCCAGCGGCAGCTTGTCCAAGCCCTCGCCGTAGAATTCAACGAACTTGCCCACAACGCCATGCTTGCGCAGCATTTCCACAACCTTCAGCACCAGATCGGTGCCGGTCGTGCCCTCGACCATTTCACCGGTCAGCTCAAAGCCCACGACTTCGGGAATCAGCATCGAAATCGGCTGGCCCAGCATGGCGGCCTCGGCCTCGATCCCGCCTACGCCCCAGCCCAGCACGGCCAAACCGTTGACCATGGTTGTGTGGCTATCTGTGCCCACCAGCGTATCGGGGTAGGCCACGGTGTCACCGTTTTGGTCGGTATCGCTCCAAACGGTTTGGGCCAGATATTCCACGTTCACTTGGTGGCAAATGCCGGTGCCCGGGGGCACAACGCGGAAATTGTTAAAGGCGTTTTGGCCCCATTTCAGGAACTGGTAGCGTTCCATGTTGCGCTGGTATTCCAGATCGACGTTTTTCTGAAACGCGCGTGGGTTGCCGAATTCATCGATCATGACCGAATGGTCGATCACCAGATCTACCGGCACCAAGGGGTTGATTTGCTTGGGGTTTCCCCCCAGCGCCTTGATGCCATCACGCATCGCGGCCAGATCAACCACCGCAGGCACACCGGTGAAATCTTGCATCAAAACGCGGGCGGGGCGATAGGCGATCTCGCGCGGGTTTTTGCCGCCCTGCTTGGCCCATTCGCCAAAGGCTTTGATATCTTCAACCGATACCGAGAACCCGCCATCTTCGAAACGCAGCAGGTTTTCCAACACCACTTTCAGCGCGGCCGGCAGGCGGCTGAAATCGCCAAGCCCTGCGGCTTGGGCGGCGGGAATCGAATAATAGGAAACGCTTTGATCGCCAACTTGCAGGGTTTTGCGGGTTTTGGCGGTGTCCTGTCCGACTGTAATGGGCATAGGGGCCTCCGTGATGCGCGGATGTGGATTTCTGGTCTGCTTCTGCCGTATCCTGACACGGCGATCAAGGGGGGAGGTGTTAAATTGTATACCGTTGCACACAAAAAATGCAGCAACTTGTCTTCATCACCCTGTCTCGCAATTCCTTGATTGGTTATTTCAGCCCGCAGGCCGTACACCTTTTGTGCAAGATTCGATCAGAAAGGCCAAAATGCGTTTGCTCAAAGCCCTTGTTACAGCTGCTGCCGTGCTGGGCGGTTCTGCGGCCACAGCGCAACTGATGCCTGTGGTGGTGGAACTGTTTACCTCGCAGGGGTGCTCGGCCTGCCCACCTGCCGATGCGTTCATGCAAGATCTGGCCAAAGAGCCGGGCGTTTTGGCTTTGGCGCTGCATGTGGATTACTGGGATTATATCGGCTGGAAAGACCAATTCGCCCAGCCGCAATTCACCGCGCGGCAAAAGGCCTATGCGCGCGCTGCGGGCCAGCGCAGCGTGTACACCCCACAGATGATCGTAGATGGCCAAGACCACGTTGTGGGCACCCATATTGCCGATGTGGTGCGCCTGCTGCGCAGCCATGCCGAGCGCCCGCGCAACCTGGCCCTAAGCGTGGCGCGCCAAGGCGGTGATCTGCAGATCGAGCTGCGCCCAACGGGCCCGCTGTCTGGGGCCATGGCCGTGCAGCTGGTGCGCTATCGCCCCGATGCGGTGGTTGATATTGCCCGCGGCGAGAACGCGGGCAAGCGGGTGCATTATGTGAATATCGTCAGCGACTGGACGCTGCTGAGCGAGTGGGATGGGCGCGCGCCCTTGGCGATCTCGCAGCCGATATCGGGCGATTTGCCTGCGGCGGTCATCGTGCAAAGCATCACGGCCAAGGGCCCGGGGCGGATCGAGGCGGCGGCGCTTTTGCCTTAGCGCACGTTTTTCCAACGGCGATGGATCCAAAACCACTGGCCCATGTGCTGGCGCACCAAGCTTTCTAGCTGGGCATTTACCGCCTGTGTCATGGTGACCGGGTCGCTATGGGGCACAGGCGGTTCCAGGCGGATCACAAAATCTAGCCCGTTGTCTTGGCGGATGGCAAAGGTGGGTATCAACACCGCGTCGTATTTCAACGCCATTTCCGCCGTGGCCAGTGATGTCATGGCGGGTTTGCCAAAAAATGGCATGGCCACGCCATTGCCGAAATAGACATCGCTTAAAATGCCCAGCACGCCACCGGCGCGCAGGTGTTTGACCATTTGCACCATGCCCCGGCGGCCCTGTTCGAACAGCGGCTGGCCGATTTTGCCGATCGAGCGCACGTAATGGGGGTTGAAATAGGGGTTGTTCATCCGCCGATAAAGCGCGCCCATGTTGTGGCCACGCGCGCTGAGGGCTGCGCGGGCCACGTCGTAATTTCCAAAATGCGCGGTGACCAATATGACGGGGCGGCCTTGGGCGCGGGCCTGTTCCAAGGCGGCCATGCCGGGGCCTTCGATGGGGCTGTCTTTGACGCGCGATACGAAATCGCTGCCCGAATAAATCTCGATCAAGGTGCGGCCGGCATTGTTGGGAACGGCGCGCGCCAGTTTTTCCACCTCGGTCTTGGGCAGCTCGGGGCACACATGCGCCAGATTGGCCCGCACGCGCGCGCGCCAGCCCGCAACCGGCGCGATCACTTGCGCGGCCAGCCAGCCCATCAAGGCCACACGCCGGGGATAGGGCAGGGCAAACAGCAGGGCAAAAATGCTGCGCAGCGCAAGGTTTTCCAAGAAATACCGCGCGTTTCTGCGGGCTTTGACCAAGGCGGAGGGCTGTTTCTTCATTCGGTTTTGTGCTGCGCTTTGCCAAATGTTTCGCGATGCCAGACATAAATGCCTGCCACCACGATCACAAGCGCCCCTATGATTGTCCAATAATCTGGAAACTCGTTAAAGAAAAGAATGCCCCAAAGCGTGGCAAAAATAAGCCCAGTATAGGCAAAAGGCGCCAGCATGCCGGCCTCGCCCAAGGCAAGCGCTTTGATCAGGCACAATTGCGACGTGGTGCCAAACAACGCCAAAAGCGCCAAAAGCGCCCAGCTCTTTGGCCCCGGAGGCACCCAGAAAAACGGCACGATACACGAAAACACCACAGCCCCAAACAGCGCGGTATAAAGCAGCGATGTCCACGGGTCTTCGTTACGCCCGACAAAGCGCGTGGCGATGTTATAGGCCGAATAGCTAAGCGCGGCGATCAGCGGCAGCAGGGCATAGGTGGAAAACACCGCCGATCCGGGGCGAATGATGATAAGCGCCCCGATTAACGAGGCGCCAATGGCAAATGCCCGGCGTGGGCCAATCCGCTCGCCCAGAAACAGCGCCGCCCCCAATGTGATCAAGACCGGGTTGATATCCATGATGGCAGTGGCTTCGGCCAGGCCAATATTGGCCACGCCAAAGAAAAAGAAGGTGGTGCCGAACATCAAGAAAATCGAGCGGGCCAATTGCAGCTTGGGATAACGCGTGCGCGCCACCCGCCGCAGCCGTGGTGCCACGATCGCCAGCACCACCAGCGATTGCCCGGCATAACGCGCCCATATCGCAGGCACGGTACCCACGACCTGTGCCATTTCCTTGGCGGTGGCATCCATGGCGCTGAACAGCACCATTGCGCAGATCATCAGCATGATAGCCTGTCCTTTTTGGGACAGACGGCTCATCGTGATGGGGTGGGGAAAGGATATATCATGCCCCCGGTTTAGGCCGATGTGCTGGCCCTGTCTATATGGCTTGGCCGGGCGTAGGGCTGTGCCAGTTCGGGGGGGGTGCAGGGCTATTTCGCCCCCTTCTTCCAATTGCCGGGTGGCTCCGATGATGGCATTTTGCGCTTCTTCCCCGTAGGTTTCTGGTATCACGCCACACTCGGCCATTTCTCCGCGCACCGCTTCGGCCATGCGGCGCGACAGGCCCGCCAACAGAAACTCGGCGCTGTCAGCGTCGGCGCCCCCCGATTGCACGCCATATTGCAGCGCCACCACCAAAGTTGGTTGATCCACCTCGCGCAGAACGCGTGCCACAGCGTTTTCGGGCAGGCGTTGGCGCAAATCGGCAAATGTTAGGATCGATTGGCGCACTTCGGCGGCGAAATGGGCATCCGTCGCCTCGATTTGCTGCAACAGCGCATCGCGGGTGGCGGCAGGGGACATATTTAGCATGGCCCCAACCCGGCGGCTGGGGGTTTCTGAAAAGGCGATATCGGGCGTGTCTTGCAGTTGTTCGGCCAAGGCATTGCCAATCCGCGCCACGGCATCGGCGCGAATGCCTGCGGTGCGCGAAATAGACAAGGTCAGCGCGCGGGCCTGATCGCCGGGCAGTTGGCCCAGCAGGTCGGCGGCTTTGCGGGTGTCCAATTTCGACAGCAGCACGGCAGAAACTTCGGGCGCCTCGCGGTTGATGATGTCTAGCAAACTGTCATGGGCCAGCGCGCGAATTTTTTCCCATGGGTCGCTGGCCGTTTGAAGCCCTGCGTCAAGGCGCAGTTTCTCGGCCGCTTCAGGCGCCAGTTTGCCATCCATATCCTGCAGTGCCGCCATCAGACCCCGGGGAAATGACAGGCCAAACTGTTCCAGATCCCCGGCAAATTCGCGGATCACGGCGGCCAATGTGGCGCGGTCTATGGGGCGCATTTCCCCCATTTGCCGGATGAGGCTGTCTTGGTGATGGGCTGGCAGATGCGCCAATTCCAGTTGCGCGCCTTCGCTGATCAAAAACCGCACCACGATGGCGGCTTTTTGGCGGCGGGTCAACTGGGGTTTCGCGGCGTTGGCGGGGCCGGGCGTGTGTGGGCCTGCGGGGGCGGTGCGTTGCACCGGGGTGATTTGTGCGATTGCGGAAAGCTCTGCCATCTTGGGCCCTTTAAAATGTGGTTGGGGCACTATGAGATGGCAGAGGTAAACTTTCGTCTAATGGTTTAGCTGCTGACCTGTTTTGTGCAGCTGCCGGTTTGGGCATCCCACACCATGCCTTCGGCGCAAGACATGGCTTGGTGTGATTTGTCCGAACACATCGCTTGGGCGAAGGCAGGGAAGCTGGCCAAGGCCAGAACGGTAAGTGCTGTCTTCATTCTTGATCCTCCGGTTGAACAATGGATCAAGCCTAGCATGAATTTCCCAGTCCCAAAAAAACATTTGGGCGCCCAGGGGCGCCCAATGCCAAATTTGTGACCAAAATTGGCTAAAAATCAGCCGTTTTCTGCAGGTGCAGCCGGTTTGGGGCCGCTTTTGCCGCTGAGCGGATCGTCTTGGCGTTGAACCGACCCTTCGAAATGGGCACCCGATTCAATGGCAATGGTTTTGTGGATGATGTCGCCCTCGACCCGAGCGGTCGAGCTGAGGCGCACTTTCAACCCGCGCACGCGGCCCACGATGCGGCCGTTGATCACCACATCATCGGCCACAACTTCGCCCTTGATGGTGGCGGTTTCGCCGATGGTCAGCAGATGTGCGCGAATATCGCCTTCAACCGATCCCTCGACCTGAATATCGCCCGTGGTTTTGATATTGCCGGTGATATGCAGATCAGACGACAGCACCGAGGCCGCAGGCTTTGGCTTTGGGGCGCTGGCCTTGAAATCTGTCATAGGCTTGGCCGCCGCGCTATCGGCGGCTGCGGGGGGGGTGGTTTCGGTGGCCTTGGGGCCGGGATCGTTGATCTTGCTTTTAGAAAACATCGTTTGCAGCCTTGATATAGATCATGGGGTTTACAGCTTTGCCACCGACACGCACTTCGTAGTGGAGATGGGGGCCGGTCACACGTCCAGACGCACCCATATCACCAATACGTTCGCCACGCGATACCCTTTGTCCTACTTTCACGCGGATTTTGGACATATGGGCATAGCGTGTTTCAATGCCGAATTCATGTTTGATTTTCACCAAACGGCCATAGCCAGAAAGCCAACCGGCATGGGTTACCACGCCGTCGGCAGTGGCATAAAGGGGGGTTCCTACAGGGCCTGCAAAATCCACCCCACTATGCATCCGGCGCCCGCCTGTCTTTGGATCGCGGCGGTAGCCGTATCCGCTGGTAAAGCGGTAGCTGGATTTTACCGGTATCGCAAAAGGTGCGGCCTGCGCGGCGATCCGGTAAAGGTTGAGCCGGTCCATCTGGTCCAGCAGGCGGTTGGCACGTTCGGCGGCCTCGCTGGGCACCTCGCCCCGGGTTGACAGGGCGATGGGTGTCAGGGGGCCACCTTGGCCAGAATAGCCGCGTTTGACCTGTTCGATCAGGGTATCGGTGTTCATGCCAGCTTTGCGAAACATGCTATCCAGCGGGGCCACGGAAATGGCCATGGCTTCTTCTAGCTGGCGAAAAATGGCTTCGTTTTGCTCCTGCATCGAAATGATTTTCTGCGCCATCGTTTCGACATCCACCAGCGCGGTTGCCGCGTTGGTGCGGATCTGGTCACGTTCGGCTGCCGTGTTGGCCAGCGCCTCGACGACCAAGCCCAGCGTATCTTCGGCCACGGGCAGGGCGGCCAAGCCGGTGCTGGCGCCATTTTGGTTGTCGCCTTCGGACTGCACCTGCGCCAGTTCGGCGCCCAAGGCGTCGCGTTCTTTCATCGTGCGGCGCAGGGTGGATTGGATAACCTCGATGCCTGTTTCCAGCTCGCGGCGCCGGGTCTCGGAGGCCAAAAGCTGCGATTGCATCAACGAGATCTGTTCCAGCGCCGAGTTGAAGCGCTGCTGGGCGGCCAAGGCCTCGGCCGCGCGGGCATCGCGATCAGAGGATAGGAAATTCAGCCGCTCTTCATACATGCGCTGATCGCGTTTGGCCTGTTCGCGGAAATTGCCGGCGCCGATTGAATCCATCAGCAAAACCGAGGTGGCAATGATAGACCACGCCATCACCAAGGCCGTGCCGGTAAAGCCAATCAACTGCACATGTGGGCGCAGGCGGATGAAGCGTGTGTCAACTTCGGAGCGCAGGAATACGCGGCGTTCTGGAAACCAACGTTCAAGAAACGCGTGTGTTTTAATGGCAAGGCGTGAGCGCACGAACCATTCCTTTTTGCTGTTACCCCCAAACACCGATCTGCGCGGTGACTCACAAAAGCTGTTAACCCCCCGTTAACTGAGACGCAACATTTTTGGCCCGTAGGGGGCGATTTCCGCCCATTGCCACCGCTATGTGGCGAAAACCTGCCGATTGCGGCGCTTAGGGCGTGGGCATACGCACATGGGCCGGGGGCGTTTCATCGGCCAGCGGCCAATAAAAATCTGGGGGCAGCCCGGCCTCGGCGCGCTTTTCTTCGTTGAAAGGGGCTTTAAGCGCGCCATGAAAGTAGCGCTGCACCAAATCGTGAAACACATCGCGCGGGTCTAGGTTGTCGCGCCCGCACAGAAAGTGAAACCATTTCGAGCCATAGGCCACATGCGCCACCTCTTCGGCATAGATCACGTTCAGCGCCGCCACGGCCTGCGCCACGCCGCCGCGCTGGAAATGCGCAATCATCCCCGGGGTCACATCCAGCCCGCGCGCCTCGAGAACCATGGGCACAACCGCCAGCCGCGCCAGCAGATCTTCGCGCGTGTCTTCGGCCGCCCGCCACATACCAGCATGCGCGGGCAAATCGCCATAAGCGGCGCCCAAAGCTTCAAGGCAGTCACATATCAGGTTGAAATGCTTGGATTCTTCCTGCGCGGATTTGACCCAATCATCATAAAACCCGATGGGCATAGGCACATGGCCAAACCGCGCCACGATATCCCAATGCAGATCTACCGCATTCAATTCGATATGCGCCACCGCGTGCAGCATGGCGATGCGCCCAGCCGGGCTGCCCGGCTTGCGTTTTGGCACGTCGCGCGGGTCAAGCAGCGCGGGCCGGGCGGGGCGTGCGGGGCGCAAGGGCGGGGTGGCTTGGCCCACCGGAATGGGGCTGCCCGCGGCGCGGGCGGCAAACCATGTTTGGGCGTGCCGCTCGGACAGCGCGGTTTTCTCGCGGCCATCGGCGGTGCGCAGCACCTCGCAGGCCATTTCGGTTAATGTTTGCGCCATGTCTTCCCTTGCCTTGCTTTCTTGCCCCCCCCAGCGCCCCAGTGTCCCGGTGCCCTAGTGCCCCGGTGCGCGCGGTGGTGACAACCGTCTAAAGCGCCTTGACCGCTGCAAGCACGGCCTCGGCATGGCCTGCCACTTTGACCTTGGGCCAGATCTGGGCAATTTTACCATCGGCGCCGATCAAAACGGTTGTCCGCTCGATGCCCATATAGGTTTTGCCATACATCGATTTTTCTTTCCAAACGCCGTAATCTTCGCAGGTGGTTGTGCCCTCGTCCGACAGCAGCGGCACGCTAAGCCCATGTTTGGCGCGAAACTTGTTGTGTTTTGCCACGCTGTCTTTGGAGATGCCAAAAACATGCGCGCCAAGTGCCTGAAATTCTGCGTAAAGGTCTGAAAACGCGATGCTTTCCTTGGTGCAGCCCGATGTATCGTCTTTTGGATAAAAGAACAAAACCACCGGCGCACCGGCCAGTTCGGCCAAGCTGACAGTGCCACCACCATCGCGCGGCAGGGTGAAATCGGGCGCGGTATCGTTTACATTTGGCATTTACGGTTTCCCCTCGAATTGCAATCGTGCATTCCATATTAGGGCGGTCGGAACAAGAATAAAGGCATAGTGGCACAAGGTGGACCCCGAGCAGAACAGCCAAACCGCAAAGGCGCCGAAAACCCGGCGCGCTGGCCGCGTGCACCGTTGGGCGCTGCGGCTGCTGGGGGCTGTGTTGGCAGGGGTCTTGGCCTTGGGTGTTGGGGTGATCTTGTGGTTAAGCCAGCGCGATGTGCCTGCCCCCGATTGGTTGCGCCAGCGGATCGAGACCGCGATCAACGCTCAGGTGCAGGGCCAGAACCTGCAGTTTGGGCAAATCTTTGTGCATCTTGATCAGGGGTTTGCGCTGCAGCTGCGCCTGCAAGATCTGGGCGTGGCGGCACCCGATGGCCACCCGCTGTTTGCCGTGGCGGATTTGACCGCCAGCCTTGATCTTGCAGGTTTGGTGCAGGCCAAAGTGCACTTACAAGCGCTTGAGCTGAATGGCGCCGCCGTGCGGGTGCGGCGTTTGGCCGATGGCGGGTTTGATCTAAGCCTTGGCACCGAGGGGGCGATGCTGCGCCAAAGCGCCACTTTGGCGCAGCTGATCCAAAGCATGGATGCGTTTTTGACCCGCCCGGCGCTGCTGGGTTTGGCAAGGGTGGATGCCCAAGGGCTAAGCCTGCAGTTCGAAGATTTGCGCGTGGGGCGCACATGGCGGGTGGATGGCGCGCGCCTGCGCTTGGATCGGGTGGGCGATCAGCTGACCTTGTCGGGTGATATGGCGGTGCTGGGCGAGGGGGCTGGCGTTGCCCTGTTGGCGGCGCAATACCGCGGGCGTATTGGGCAGGTGGCATCGGATTTTGGCGTAAACTTTGAAGAGTTCCGCGCCCGTGACTTGGCGGTGCAATCGCCAGCCTTGGCCTGGCTTGACGCGCTGCGTGCGCCCATTTCGGGCGCGATGCGCGGCTCGGTGGCGCAAGACGGTGCCTTGGGCCCGCTTAGCGCGACATTATCCATAGGTGCGGGGGCCTTGCAGCCCACAGACGCGGCGCGCCCCGTGCCCTTTACCGCTGCGCGCGCCTATCTAACGGTATCGCCCGCCCAGCAAACCATTCGTTTTGACGAGCTGATGTTTGACAGCAAATGGATCAGCATGCGCGCCGATGGTGTGGCGCAGATGCATGGGTTGGAAAACGGGTTGCCGCAGGCCTTTACCGGCCAGTTCACCTTGTCGGAATTTCGCGCCAACCCGGCCGATGTATTTCCCGCGCCGATCAGCTTCGAGGCCGCAGATGCCGATCTGCACCTGCAGCTTTCCCCGTTCAACCTGCGTATTGGGCGCATGACGGTGCAAGATCAGGGGCAAGTGTTGCAGCTATCTGGCCATGTCAGCGCCGATAGCCGTGGCTGGGCGTTTGGTGTGGGCGCCCAAATGCCCCAAATTGCCCGTGCGCGTGTGCTGCAATTGTGGCCCGAGCGCGCCGCGCCGCGCACCCGTGCTTGGGTGGCCAAAAACGTGCATCAAGCGCAGCTGAAAGACATCGAATTTGCCTTGCGCAAAAGCCCCGATAGCCCGGCTGCGCCCTATCTTGCCTTTGGGTTTGAACAGGCTGATCTAAGTGTAATCCGCGACTTTCCGCGCTTGCAGGGGGTCAGCGGCACCTTGCAGCTGCTCAACGACCGCTTGCTGATTTCGGCCGATCAGGGCCGGGTGCGGGCTGCGGGGGCGGGGTGGATCGATATTGCTGGCACGACATTCGAGGTGCCAAACACCCGCCAGCCTGTGCCACAGGCGCGGGTGGGGCTGGCCACGGCGGGACCCTTGGGCGATGCGCTGCACCTGCTGGATGCGCCGCCGTTCCAGTTTTTGCAAAAGGCCGGTCTGTCACCGGATCTGGCCTCGGGCCAGCTGCGTTTGGGCGGCACTATCGATTTGCCCCTGCAAAAGAACCTGCCCGCCGAAGACATCGTTTTGTCGTTGCAGGGGGTGGCGCGCGATATGCGCTCGGATGTTTTGGTTCCCGGGCTTGTGGTGCAAGCGCCACAGCTGCAGATCGATCTGCAAGATCGACAGCTGGCCATTTCCGGGCCCGGGCAAGTGGGGGCGGTGCCGGTTACAGCCACATGGCGCAGCCCCATCGGCCCCGGGGCCAGCGGTAGCACCCTAAGCGGGCAGATCACCCTTGGCCAAGCGTTTGTCGATACTTTCGGCATTGGCCTGCCGCCCGGCGCGATCAGCGGTGCGGCGCAGGCGGATATGACCTTGCAGTTTAAGCGCGCAGAACCACCAACCTTTTTGCTGGCCTCGCAGCTGCAGGGCTTGGGGCTGTCTTTGCCGCAGGTCGGTTGGGCCTTGCGCCCCGAACAAACCGGCGCGCTAGAGGTGCAGGGCCAATTGGGCACGCCGGTTCGGATTGACCGCCTGTCGCTGCAGGCCGCCGGGCTGTTGGCGCAGGGGGCTGTGCAATTGACACCCGAGGGCCAGCTGGACCGCGCCAGTTTTTCCCAGTTCGCCGTGGGTGACTGGCTAGAGGGCGCGCTGGTTCTCAGCGGGCGTGGGCCGGGCCTGCCGCTCGCGATTGCGCTGTCGGATGGGCGTATCGATATGCGTCGGGCCAATTTTGCCGGCAGTGATGGCCAATCTGGGCCGCTGACCTTGTCGCTGGATCGCTTGCAGCTGACCAAAGACATCGCCTTTAACGCCTTTGAGGGCGCTTTCGAGGCGGGCAAGGGGTTGGATGGGCAATTCACCGCGCGGGTGAATGGGGCCACCGCCGTGCAAGGGCGCGTGGTGCCGCGCGATGGTAGGGTGGCGGTGCGTATCCGTTCGCGCAATGCCGGGGGGGTGCTGTTATCGGCGGGCTTGCTGCAATCGGCGCGCGAGGGCGAGCTGGATTTAACCTTGCTACCCACGGCGGCGCCCGGCAGTTTTCAAGGCACTTTGCGCATCACCGATATCTGGTTGCGCGAAGCCCCAATCTTTAGCGCGCTTTTGAACGCGGTCAGCGTGGTAGGGCTGATCGAACAGTTGCGCGGCACGGGGGTGCTGTTTTCCGAGGTGAATGGCCGGTTTCGCCTAAGCCCTGATCAGATTATCGTGGATGATTTCAGCGCAACCGGCGCATCGGTGGGCATATCTATGCAGGGCAGCTATGGGGTGAACAGCCGGCAGATGGATCTCAGCGGTGTGTTCTCCCCGGTCTATGTGCTGAATGGCTTAGGCTCGGTTCTGACCCGCAAGGGAGAGGGCTTGCTTGGGTTCAATTATACCCTTGCGGGAGAGCCGGGCCAGCCGCGTGTGCAGGTGAACCCGCTGTCGATTTTTACCCCCGGTATGTTTCGCGACATTTTCCGCCGCCCCGCGCCCGAGCCAAACCAATAACACCCGCGC
>Ga0181563_10003974_pt1 | contig 13904 bp, 16 predicted proteins | sample 011ome_25_FD_133759 | JGI IMG/M metagenome (GOLD analysis project Ga0181563, IMG submission 133759) | Coastal salt marsh microbial communities from the Groves Creek Marsh, Skidaway Island, Georgia - 011512CT metaG (megahit assembly) | ecosystem: Environmental > Aquatic > Marine > Intertidal... | reverse complement strand
ATTTTGTTTAAAAATTAGTTTCTATACATTTTAAAAAGCGTATCTCAAACTCTTCCTTTCCTTCCCAGTTGTTGTAATCGGGCTTTATCATTTCTTGAATAAACAGCTGGGCTTCTTCCCAGTTGGAATAGGTTTGCACTTGCGAGAGAACACGTTGATAATCTTCAGCACTCCCTTCAAATAGATTTTTGATGAATGCCAATCGATCGTTTAACCCAATTTGTATTCCTTTCCCTAAAAAATCGTTCAGGTTTTTGGGGAGACTGTTGTCAGGAATCGTTTTTGACGAAGCTGGCTGTTCCTTTTCCTCTTCCTTTTTTATGAAAACAGGATTGGTTACACTTGCAAAAAGATCTTCAATCGCTGCAGATTCTTGCTCTAATGGCATTTCTGTTACCATTTCGTTGATGGTTTCCATTAGAGGAGCGACTTCTGCTTGAGAGGAATCTGTTGATGTTTCTTGACCTTCGAAATGCTCGATTAAAATTAATTGCTTGTAGAGCTGTTGCACTTTTTCAAGCAATTCTTGTGTGTTTAGGGAATCATTTTGCCCTAAAATTTCATGAGCAAGTCGAATTAACTCTTTTTTAATGGGATTAAGCATGGAACGATTCTTAAGAACAAATTGTTTTGATACCTTTGTTATAATGAGGGGAGAAAAAATTACCCTTCACGGTGAAATTACAAAAATGTTTTTAGAAAATACAGTAAATCAAAATGAACAATTCGGCTGGATCGAAGTAATTTGTGGTTCTATGTTTTCAGGAAAAACCGAAGAATTGATCCGCCGTCTAAAACGTGCCCAAATAGCAAAACAAAAGGTCGAGATTTTTAAACCAGCCATTGACAATCGCTTTGATGATGAATTGGTAACATCTCATGACCAGAATCAAATTCGTTCTACCCCTGTCCCAGCTGCCGCAAACATTCCTTTGTTGGTCAATGATTGTGATGTTGTTGGTATAGATGAAGCACAATTTTTTGATGATGAAATTGTACAAGTCTGCAATGATTTGGCTAACCGTGGGATACGCGTAATCGTTGCTGGCCTAGATATGGATTTTAAAGGAAATCCTTTTGGTCCCATGCCCGCTTTAATGGCCACAGCTGAGTATGTTACCAAGGTTCATGCGGTGTGTACAAAAACGGGGAACCTAGCCCAGTACAGTTTTCGTAAATCGCCAGATGATACTTTGGTCGTCTTGGGTGAAAAAGAAGCCTACGAGCCCTTAAGCCGTGCTGCTTTTTTCAGGCTAACTAATCAAAAAAACGCTGCGAAAAAGAACATTCATCTTCCTAAAAAAAATAAAACGTGACGCAACTTCACCTCGATTTAAAAAAGCTCACCCATAATTTTACGACCATTAAAGGACGACTAAAAGCAACAACCAAAATCATGGCAGTGGTGAAGGCAGATGCCTATGGACTTGGAGCTATTGCCCTGTCTAAGCATTTAATTTCTTTGGGAGCAGATTGGCTTGCCGTTGCCTATGCACAAGAAGGTATATCCTTGCGCAAAGCTGGAATAGACTGTCCCATCATTGTGTTCTACCCTCAATTTGAAAATATCGATACAATTATCGAATACAACCTAGAACCCGCATTGTATAGTCTCGCTTTTATCGAAGCGTTTGCTGCTGCTCTGAAACAAAATAAAAGGATCGATTTCCCCGTTCACCTCAAATGCAATACTGGCTTAAATAGAATTGGATTATCTGCGTCACAAGTAGACGATTTCCTCGCAAAAAAGAATGACTATCCTTTTAGCTTAAAAAGTGTGTATTCCCATCTTGGAGCATCAGAAGACCCGCGACCCAATACCTTCACACAAAAGCAGATCACTTCCTTTTTGGCCATCAAAAATAAAGTAGAAAAAACCTTTACCATTCCTCCGCTTTTTCATCTTTTAAATACCTCAGGGGTTTTTAATTATCCCGAATATCAAATGGATTTGGTCAGAATAGGTATAGGATTATATGGGTTTGCCAACCGAGCTGAATGGGATCAATTACTTCTGCCAATAGCAAACTTATCGTCAAGGGTTGTACAAATTCATTTGGTGCAAAAAGGGGAAAGTGTAGGCTATAATCAAGGCTGGATTGCACAAAAAGAAAGCCGTATTGGTGTACTCCCCTTGGGGCATGCCGACGGGATTAGCCGTCAATTTGGCAAAGGTGTTGGTGGTGTTTGGATCAATGGAAAACGTGCGCCAATTGTTGGTAATGTCTGCATGGATATGTTGATGGTAGACCTTACTGAAATTGACTGCGAACCCTTGGATCCTGCTATGCTGTTTGACCACTTACATACGGCACATGAATTTGCCGAGCAAGCAGGGACAATTTCATATGAATTGTTGACTTCATTATCTCCTCGTATTCAGCGTGTTATTAATAGTTAAGCTAAATTCATAACATTTTGTTTGTTTTTTGATATTTCAATTTTTCCTCTTGTTGGAGGAAAGATTATTGACTACTTTAGCCGAAAATTAAACCATATGAAAATTGCTGTTGTAGGAGCTACTGGCATGGTTGGGCAAGTAATGCTAAAAGTATTGGCGGAAAGAAATTTCCCTTTAACTGAAATAATCCCCGTTGCCTCTGAGCGATCGGTTGGGAAAAAAGTATCCTACAAAGGTAATGACTATACCGTTGTTGGTTTACAAACCGCCGTTGACATGAAAGCAGATGTTGCGCTCTTTTCTGCTGGGGGAGAGACCTCCTTAGCTTGGGCACCCAAATTTGCCGCAGCAGGAACAACAGTAATCGATAATTCCTCAGCTTGGCGAATGGATCCCTCCAAAAAGCTAATCGTCCCTGAAATCAATGCGGATGAGCTTACGGCAGATGATAAGATTATTGCCAATCCCAACTGTTCTACCATTCAAATGTTAGTAGCATTAGCGCCATTACAAGCCAATTTTGGCATTGACCGCTTGGTGATTTCTACCTATCAATCCATTACTGGAACTGGTGTTACTGCAGTACAACAACTGGAAAACGAATACGCTGGCGAAAAGGGTGAAATGGCCTATCCCTATCCTATTCATCGTAATGCATTACCACATTGTGATGTCTTTCAAGAAAATGGCTACACCAAAGAAGAAATGAAATTGGTGAAAGAAACCCATAAGATCTTGGGCGACGACAACATTCGAATTACCGCAACAGCCATTCGCATCCCTGTAGTTGGTGGTCATAGTGAATCTGTCAATGTTGAATTAAAAGCTGCTACTACAGTTGCTGACATTAGACAATTACTTCACAACAGTCCGGGAGTTATTGTGCAAGATAATCCAGAAACCAACACCTACCCAATGCCTATATATGCTGAAGGAAAAGACGATGTTTTTGTCGGAAGAATCCGTCAAGATTTTTCCCAAGAAAACACCTTTAACCTTTGGATTGTTTCTGACAATTTGCGAAAAGGAGCCGCTACAAACACCGTTCAAATTGCCGAATATCTTATCGAAAAAGGACTTCTAAACCAGTAGTACTATTTTTTTGTACATTTCAGAAATCAAAATCTGAAGTGATGAAAAAAATTTTTCTTTTAGGATTAGCATGTATGGCTATTTCCTGCCAAGATTCAAAGCAATTGATCTACCCCGATTCTCCTAAAAAAGCTGTAGTTGATACTTATTTTGACACCGAAGTTGTTGACAACTACCGTTGGCTTGAGGATGACCTAAGCGAAGAAACGGCAAATTGGGTTGGAGCACAAAACGATCTTACTTTTAAAGAACTGGATAAAATTCCATTCCGAAATGAACTCAAAAGACGTTTGGAAGAATTGTGGAATTATGAAAAAATTGGTTCTCCTTTTAAAGAGGGAGAATACACCTATTTTTATAAAAACGAAGGATTACAAAACCAATATGTCGTTTACAGGTACAAGGAAAATAAAGACAATGAGGAAGTTTTCCTAGATCCCAATCGTTTTGCTGAAGACGGCACCACATCTCTGGCGGGTCTTAGTTTTTCTCAAGATGGCAGTCTAGCGGCCTATTCTATTTCTGAAGGAGGAAGCGATTGGCGTAAGGTTATTACAATCAATACAGCGACAAAAGAAATTATTGAAGATACCTTAAAGAACATAAAGTTTAGTGGGGTTAGTTGGCTTAAAAATGAAGGTTTCTTTTACTCTAGCTATGACAAACCAGAAGGGAGTGAGCTTTCCCAAAAAACCGATCAACATAAATTATATTTCCATCGATTGGGAACACCACAAACGGAAGACGACTTAATTTTTGGGGGGAATGCTGAAGAAAAAAACCGCTATGTGGGAGCCCAAGTCACAGAAGATGGTAATTTCTTGTTGATTTCGGCAGCCATTTCAACTTCTGGAAACAAACTTTATTTCAAAGATCTACGTGATCCCAAAAGTTCTTTGCAACTTATTGCCGATAATTATACCTATGATCACTACCTATTGGATAGCGAAGGATCAACACTGTTTATTGTAACCAATCACGAAGCTCCCAACCAAAAATTAGTCAGAGTGGACGTAAACAATCCCAAAATAGACCATTGGGTAGATCTTATTCCACAAACTGAAAATGTATTGAGTATTTCAAGTGGAGGTGGTTATTTCTTCGCAGAATACATGGTGGATGCACTTTCAAAAGTTTTTCAATATGATCAAAACGGAACCCTGATAGGAGAAGTTCTTTTACCCGGACTAGGGAGCGCTGGTAGTTTTGGAGGAAAAAAAGAAGATACTGTTTTGTATTATAGTTTTACCAATTATGCAACGCCCGGTGTTATTTATCAATATGATCCAGCTACCCAAAAGAGCACAATCTATTGGGAACCGCCCATTGATTATTCGGCTGCAGCTTATGAGTCAAAACAGGTCTTTTACACCTCAAAGGACGGCACTAAAATCCCAATGATGATTACCCATAAAAAAGGCATAAAATTAACCGGTAAAAATCCAACGATCCTCTATGGATACGGTGGTTTCAATATTAGCCTTACTCCCTCTTTTAGCATTGTTAATGCAGTTTGGATGGAACAAGGTGGGATTTATGCAGTTCCCAACCTTAGAGGAGGTGGAGAATATGGTAAAGCGTGGCACAAAGCTGGAACTAAAATGCAAAAACAAAATGTATTTGATGACTTTATTGCTGCAGCAGAATATTTGATTTCAGAGAAGTACACCTCTTCCGAATATTTGGCCATTAGAGGTGGGTCCAACGGCGGTTTATTGGTTGGCGCTACAATGACCCAGCGCCCAGATTTAATGCAAGTAGCACTCCCTGCTGTTGGTGTTTTGGATATGTTGCGTTATCATACTTTTACTGCGGGTGCAGGATGGGCTTATGATTATGGAACTGCAGAAGATTCTAAAGAAATGTTTGACTATTTAAAGGGATATTCCCCCGTTCACAATGTCAAAAAAGGGGTGAATTATCCAGCAACCTTAATCACAACTAGTGATCATGATGATCGAGTGGTTCCTGCACATTCCTTCAAATTTGCTGCTGAATTACAAGACAATTATCAAGGTAAAAATCCCATTCTAATACGTATAGAAACCAATGCTGGACACGGAGCAGGAACGCCTGTAAACAAACGCATTGAACAGGCGGTAGACATCTTTGGATTTACCCTTTACAATATGGGCTTTAGGGTATTGCCCGAAAAGACAACCAAAAAAATAAAAGGATAATAAAGGAGCTGCTAGAAAAAGTTATGTTTTAGAACCTGAAACGAGTTCAGGTTGACAAATAAATAACTTTTTCTAGCAGCCTCTTTTTTTAATTTTCCATCTCAAACGACTCCATAAACTTGGTCGTATACTCTCCCTTGATATAATCTGGATGATCCATCAATTGACGATGAAAAGGAATGGTTGTTTTAATTCCTTCAATAACGAATTCATCTAACGCACGTCTCATTTTATTGATTGCTTCTTCTCTGGTTTGAGCCGTAGTAATCAATTTGGCGATCATTGAATCGTAATAGGGAGGAATAATATAACCTGAATATACATGTGTGTCCAAACGAACTCCATGTCCTCCTGGAATGTGAAGGTTGGTTATTTTTCCCGGTGAAGGGCGAAAATCGTTGTAGGGGTCTTCTGCATTGATTCTACATTCAATGGAATGCATTTTTGGCAAATAGTGTTTTCCAGAAATTGGAATTCCAGCTGCCACAGAAATTTGTTCACGAATAAGGTCAAAATCAATCACCTGTTCAGTAATTGGGTGTTCAACTTGGATGCGTGTATTCATCTCCATGAAGAAAAAATTTCGGTGCTTATCCACCAAAAATTCAACGGTTCCAGCTCCTTCATATTGAATAAATTCTGCCGCTTTAACGGCAGCTTCACCCATGCGTTCTCTCAACTCATCGGTCATGAATGGAGAGGGTGTTTCTTCGGTTAATTTTTGGTGACGGCGTTGAACAGAGCAGTCCCGTTCAGACAAATGACATGCTTTCCCAAAACTATCTCCAACTATTTGGATTTCAATATGACGAGGTTCTTCAATCAGTTTTTCGAGATACATCCCGTCATTACCAAAAGATGCAGCTGCTTCTTGACGTGCACTTTCCCATGCTTTTTCGAGTTCTTCCTCTTTCCAAACAGCACGCATTCCTTTTCCACCTCCACCAGCTGTGGCTTTAAGCATAACTGGGTAGCCAGCTTCAGCAGCCAACTTTTGGGTTTCTTCAAAGTCTTTTAAAATCCCCTCTGATCCAGGAATCGTTGGAACACCTGCGGCTTTCATGGTTGCTTTGGCAGAGGCCTTGTCCCCCATCTTATTGATCATTTCACTGGAAGCACCAATGAATTTTATGTCATGCTCTGAGCACATTTTTGAAAACTTGGCGTTTTCAGATAAAAATCCATAGCCTGGATGTATGGCATCAGCATTCGTGATTTCTGCTGCGGCGATAATATTGGCCATTTTTAAATACGACTCTGCACTTGAAGGCGGACCAATACATACCGCTTCATCAGCAAACTTTACGTGCAAACTCTCTGCATCTGCTGTAGAATAAACAGCAACCGATTTAATTCCCATCTCTTTGCAGGTTCGAATAATGCGTAAGGCGATTTCACCCCTATTGGCAATCAATATTTTTTTAAACATAAAAATGATTTTGGTTTAAGATGGGTCAATCAAGAATAAAGGCTGCTCAAATTCAACTGGCGAAGAATCGTCAATCAATATTTTAACGATTTTACCGCTAATTTCAGATTCGATTTCGTTGAAAAGTTTCATCGCTTCAATCACACACAAAACATCTCCCTCGTTTACTTGTTGTCCTACCTCAACAAACAACGGCTTGTCTGGAGCAGGTTTGCGGTAAAATGTTCCAATAATAGGCGATTTGATGGTAACGTATTTGTCAGATTCCTCTGTTTCTATTGCTTGAACAGCAGCGGGTGGAGCGGTAACTGGCGCAACCGGGGGTGCAGGTGGCATTACAGATGCTACAGGCGGAAGTTGTTGCATGTAGTTTGCTGGATCAGTGGCGACTTTCTCCTCTCCAGTTTTAATTGTGATCTTGACATCGTCCATTTCAAGGCTTACCTCTGATGCGCCTGATTTGGCCACAAACTTGATTAGATTTTGAATTTCTTTAATATCCATTGTACTATGATTTTAATTTTATCGTCGTTAATCGACCTTGTTTGGTTTGAGTTTAAATTATATGCCACAGCATCGAATTGCCAAAACCTGACTCGTTGACGTGGCATTGGTGTTATGGGTAATAAAAAATTTAATGGTACTTCGGCGGGCTAGATGCTTAATTGTTCTCGGAGCCTCCTGCCACATTTGCGAGCAGAGCTGACCAACTGTTTTAGGGGTTATCCCAAGGTTTTGTGGGACTACCATTTGTTTTGACAGATAACTTCCAACTGCAAAAACACCTGCTTTGGTTGTTGTTGAGCGATCCCAATTCATTGATTTTTTGTCTTTTCCATGAACGATTTGCTAAGTGAAGATAACCGTTTTTTGTTCCAAACAAAACCTTTTATATGAAAAATGCTCCCCAAATGGAGAGCATATATTCTATTATAAAGGTAGAATTTAAGCAGTTGCTTCTTCTGCGCTATCGATTAAAACTCTTCCTTTGTAAAATAATTTTCCCTCGTGCCAGTGAGCACGGTGATATAGATGAGCTTCTCCTGTGGTTTTGTCAACCGCAATTTGAGAATGAGCCGCTTTTACGTGAGTTCTTCTTTTATCTCTTCTGGTTTTGGATATTTTCCGTTTAGGATGTGCCATTTTAGTCCTGTTTTATGTTATAATAAATCTTTTAATTTATCCCATCGAGGGTCGTTACTGTCTAACTTTTCCTCTTTGGGTTGTAATTCTTCTAGTCGTTTTAATAGAGTTGAATCAAGTGAACCGTCCAATACACCCGGATGAACTTTTTTAACGGGTATCGCCAACACTATCATTTCGTAAATGGGTTGTGCAACACTAACTTGATAACTACCATGCGGTAGAATTAAAAATTCATCATGGTCATCATCGAAATCTTCGCCAAATTTTACGATCCAGTCAAGACTTGTTTTGATGGAGTAATCAAATTCTTCATTTGATACATCACAGGTCAATCCAACGGTGCCTTTGGCCGTAAATTTTAAATTCATCATACTGGGTTTCTTCTCAAAAAGCAAATTAACTTTTATCGAAGCAGCATTAAAATCACTAAATTCAAATTCGTTAAAGAACGTTGTATCAATGTCAAAATCAAAGGAATGCTGACCTTCTCTAAGCCCAACAAAAGGGATGACAAATTCGGTCAATGCTTCCATGTTCTTGTCAATGAGGGGGCAAATTTACAAAAAATATTTTTCTAAACTGCTTTTACCCATAGTTTTGTTGTCTTTAATCAATGCTGTATTCTGCATGACTTTTGCGATTGAAAAAGATTTCTCGCGCCATAAAGAAAGCCTCTTTGAAAGAAGTTGTTTCGGCAACCCCTTTTCCAGCTATATCAAAGGCTGTCCCGTGGTCTGGAGAAGTTCGCACTTTATCGAGCCCGGCAGTAAAATTAACTCCCTTTCCAAAGGTAAGTGTTTTGAATGGGATCAAGCCTTGGTCGTGATAGGTTGCTAAAACAGCATCAAACTTTCTGGGCAGTTCTGTCCCAAAGAAACTATCGGCAGCATAGGGGCCAAAAACCAAAGTTCCCTTGGTATAAATTTCTTTTAAAGTAGGGCGAAGTATTGTATCGTCTTCCTCTCCAATTACGCCATTGTCACCAGTATGTGGGTTAATCCCTAACAAAGCAATTTTAGGTTGTGCAATGCCAAAATCGAGCTGTAATGATGCTTTCATCATGGCAACTTTTTTCTTGATCAACGCGGGGGTTATGGCTTGTGCCACTTCGCTAACGGGGATATGATCGGTCAACAAACCCACCTTTAGTTGGTCGGCTACCATAAACATAAGGCTTTCACCCTTGAGTTCTTTGGCCAAATAATCGGTATGCCCAGGAAAAGTATATGCCTCTGATTGAATGTTGTGTTTATTGAGTGGAGCCGTCACCAAAACATCAACCTCTCCTTTCTTTAATGCGAGGGTTGCCGCTTTAAAAGAAGCCAAGGCTACGGCTCCCCCTTCGGGTGTTTCCTCTCCAAAAGAAGTAATAAAAGGCTGTTTGAGTACCTCAACAATATTGAGTTGATTATTGCTGCTTTTGTTGCCCAAAACAAAAGGGGCGAAAGAGGTTTGTAAGTTGAAATGCTTCCGTTGAAAAGCAAGCAATTTGGTGCTGGCAAAGACAATAGGCGTAAAAAAATCAAACATGCGTTTGTCTTCAAACATTTTCAAGATGATTTCGATCCCTACACCATTTGGATCCCCAATGGAAATACCCACTTTAATTTTTCCTTCTCTTCCTTCCATTGCCTGAATATTTGCTACTTTTGAGGACAAAGTTAAACAATATCAACGAGCTTATGTTTACAGGAATTATAGAAGATTTTGGAACCATTACAAAACTAGAAAAGGAAGATGAAAATTTACACATCAGCCTAGAAAGCTCTATTGCCTCAGAATTAAAAATCGACCAAAGTGTCGCCCACAATGGGGTGTGTCTAACCGTCGTTAAAATTGATGGAAATCAATATACCGTTACAGCAATCAAAGAAACCATCGACAAAACCAACCTTTCTAAATGGCAGGTGGGAGATAAAATCAACCTAGAGCGTGCCATGAAACTCGGTGCTCGCCTAGACGGCCATATTGTGCAAGGTCATGTCGATCAAATAGGACTATGCACTTCGGTCAAAGAAGAAGGAGGAAGCTGGGTTTTCTCCTTTGAATACGATCCTTCACAAAAGAACATTACCATTGAAAAAGGATCGATCACGGTCAATGGAACTAGTTTAACGGTAATAAATTCTGGAACAAACACCTTTTCTGTTGCCATTATTCCCTACACCTATGAACACACTAATTTTCACACCTTTAAAAAAGGGACACTTGTGAATCTTGAATTTGATGTAGTAGGGAAATACATTACTAAAATGCAACAACTTCAATAAAAGATTATTCCCTATCTTGTAGACAAACTATATTTAGATGGAAATTCTTGAATTAACAACACTACTGCTGATCCTTGCCTCGACTTTTTCCCTGATTAATTTACGCCTGTTAAAACTTCCCATGACCATTGGGTTAATGATTCTTGCCATTGTGCTGTCTTTAGCTGTTTTGGGGATCGGGTTGATTTTTCCCTCCTTTTTAGAGGGAGCTACCAGCTTGACAAAAGAATTTGACTTTAGTGAATTACTGGTTAATGTAATGCTTCCCTTTTTGCTTTTTGCTGGAGCTATAGGGGTGAATGTTCATGAATTACTAAAAGACAAAACAACCATCTTGTTTCTGGCAAGTTTCGGTGTACTCTTTTCAACCTTTGCTGTAGGAACTGGCTTACACTGGCTGGTACAGCAGCCCTTTTTTGGCTTATCAGAACTAGGATTAACTTATGTAGACTGCTTGCTTTTTGGCGCATTAATTGCGCCTACAGACCCTATTGCCGTTCTAGCCATGGTCAAGAAAATGAATCTCTCATCGATTACTGAAACTCGAATTGCTGGAGAATCTTTATTCAACGACGGTATAGGTGTGGTGGTTTTCCTGACCCTGTTATCCATAAAAATTGGTGGCGCCGAAAACGTAACCGCAGCTAGTGTAGCTTCTTTATTTGCTACAGAAGTAATTGGTGGCATTGCTTTGGGAGCGCTAATGGGTTATTTAGGGTTGCAATTATTAAAATATATTGAGAACGAACACACCGAATTAGAGGTCCTTGTGACCCTTTCGCTTGTCCTTTTACTACCTATTATTTCACATCATTTTCATTTTTCTGCCGTGCTTGGAATAGTCGTTATGGGATTGTTTCTCAATCAAAATATCGATACTGATAAAAAAGAAGATGGGGTTCAAAAAGCCATGGGGGACTATGTATATAAATTTTGGCATCTCTTGGATGAAACCCTAAATGCGGTACTTTTTATCTTGATAGGGCTTGAAATCATTCCATTGTTTGGAGACTTTAAACCCAATTATATGTTCATAATTCTCCTAGTCATTGCCTTAGTTGTGGCATCGCGATGGATCGGAGTAAGCGTACCTATTGGGATCCTCTCCCTCAAGAAAAAGTTTGAGCCCAAGACCGCATTAATTATTACCTGGGGAGGGCTTCGTGGAGGACTTAGTATTGCCCTGGCCTTAAACCTTCCCGATGCAATGGGTGATGCCAAGGGATTGATTCTGATTTTAACTTATGCCGTGGTGTTATTCACCATTTTAGTACAAGGCTTAACCCTCAAAAAAATTGTTGACTAGCTTTTCAATACTTGACTTTTTCTGCTAAATTTGTATTGAGTATTTCGCACTGTGACAACAGTGATGTTTAATCTAATGTAGAAAGGAGGTGTCTTATGTCTTATGAACAACATTTGGGGAGTAACGGACAAAAGATGCCTTTTAACCAGGCATTTTAATCCTACTCCTTATCTAATTAGATAAAAGCAGGCCGATGGGCCTGCTTTTTTTGCCTTTTCGCGTAATTTTAACTCATAATCTTGTTGCAATGAAAAATATCCCACGTGTAGATTTAACTGATTTTTTATCTGAAGATTCCACAAGAAAAAAGACCTTTGTCAAAACCCTAGGAGAGGCTTTTGAAAACATAGGTTTTGTCATTCTAAAAGGGCATTTCTTAACGGCTGCGCAAACAGATTTACTTTATAAAGAAATCAAATGCTTTTTTGATTTAACCGAAGCACAAAAACAAGCCTATGAAATTGAAGGCCTTGCTGGACAAAGGGGATACACCTCATTTGGAAAAGAAAGCGCTAAAGGCAGAACCGAAGGAGACCTAAAAGAGTTCTGGCATTTTGGGCAATATCGAAAAAAAGAAAACGGTCCTGTTTATCCAGAAAATATTGTTGTTAAAGAAAGTGATGCTTTCAATGCCATCGGAAAAGAAGTTTTTCAAACCTTAGAAAAAACGGGGCAGTCGATTCTTCAAGCCATTGCACTTCACCTCAACTTAGAAGAAACGTATTTTGATGAATATATCGCCTATGGAAATTCGATCTTACGTGCGATTCACTATCCCCCTATTAAAAATGCACCAAAAAATGCTGTCCGTGCTGCAGCTCACGGCGATATTAACCTTATCACCCTCTTAATGGGTGCTCAAGGAAAAGGCTTGCAGGTAATGAGCAGAGAAGGAGAATGGATTGATGCTGTTGCAGAAGAGGGAGAGCTAATCATCAATATGGGTGATATGATGGCACGCTTAACCAACAATAAATTAAAATCCACCCTTCATCAAGTTGTCAACCCTCCCAAAGAATTATGGGGGAGCTCGCGTTACTCTGTTCCGTTCTTTATGCATCCCAGTGCTGAGATGCCCTTGAATTGTCTTGAAGATTGTGTCAGTGACATTACTCCAAAAGTCTATGAAGATTGTACTGCTGGAGAATTTTTAGAAGAACGCCTAAAAGAACTAGGCTTAAAAAAATAAACCATGGAAACAACAGAACTGCTATTTACAATTGCCAATACGGCCATCCTTCTTGCATGGATTCCTTTATTGGCTGCGCCAAAATGGTCTTTTACAAAACAAATGCTGGCCTTTCCCTATGTCCCTTTTGTTTTGAGCTTTTTTTACCTCTTTTTCCTCATAAGTGATGGAGGTCTTGGTGAAGCCGATTTTTCAAGTCTAGAAGGCATTCTTGTCCTCTTCCATAACGCCACACCAGAGGCAGCGGCGGCTGGCTGGATGCACTACCTCGCATTTGATTATTGGGTGGGTTGCTGGATGCTGCGTGATGCACAAAAGAAAGCTGTTCCTCACCTTTTAATCATCATTCCTCTACTATGCACCTTTATGTTGGGGCCAGTAGGTATTATGCTTTATGTTGTCTTTTCCCAAATTCGATTGGCCCTAAAAAAATGAAATACACCACATTCAATATTGTTTAAAAATTCATGAAAATTATTGGAGAGAAAGTTAATTGCTCTCCTCTTTTTTTGAAAGCAAAAGCGCTATTAGAATTCCGATTAAACCAAAGAAAAAACCCAAGAGAAAGCCCTGTAAATGCGGCCTATTTTTCTGTTCGGCAATATATGCGCCAATGGCTCCTGTTACGACACCTAAAGCAATGGCTATGTATAGATTCATAGGTTAAAAAACATAGGAGAATTCTAAACGAATGTTGCGTCCTGTTTCCCCTGCAAAATAACGCAAACGGTTCAAATAATTACGGTAATCCACATCGAATATATTTTCCGTGACCAATCTCACTTCAATGTTGTTTTTGATTCGTGTTTCAAGCGATAAATGCAAGAGATGAAACGCTTTGGGAGGAGAACTAATGTCAATGGTTCGTTCTGTTAATACTCCGTTTTCAAT
>Ga0181563_10003965_pt1 | contig 13920 bp, 7 predicted proteins | sample 011ome_25_FD_133759 | JGI IMG/M metagenome (GOLD analysis project Ga0181563, IMG submission 133759) | Coastal salt marsh microbial communities from the Groves Creek Marsh, Skidaway Island, Georgia - 011512CT metaG (megahit assembly) | ecosystem: Environmental > Aquatic > Marine > Intertidal zone... | reverse complement strand
GCGCGCGACGCGCCAGGAGGTGTATTACATGTTCATACGAACGTCTCTCTCTCTCTCTCTCTCTCTCTACCGCACGACAAACGCCGTCTCCGCCAGCGGTTTCACGTCCAAGCGCAGCACGTCGGTCGCGTTGATCCGGTCCACCAGCGTGGACCCGAGCGCCGCGGCTGGGGTGAGCACGCCGCCGCCTCGTTTCGATCCCGGGGTTTTCGCGCGCTCCGCGGGCAACGCCAAGCACAACGCGGCTTCCACCGCCAACGCCGCGGTTCCCTTGTACCCGGGGTCGGCGTTTTCGAACGTGAAGTGCGCCACGGCTTTGTGTTTCGACGCATCACCGAGGTCGCTCGACACGCCCGTGCCGACGACGTACACGTTGGCAAACCCGTTTTCGCGCGTCGCCTCGGAGGGCCCTTCGCCCGGTTTGGGAAGCGCAAAGCGCGCGAGCAGCCACCGGGTCGGCGGGAACACCAGCAGAGCGCCGAACAAACCGAGCACCGCGGTCCCAACAAACGCGCTGAACCGTGACGAACACGCGTCGCTTTCGTTGTACGCGAAGAGACGCGCGTCGAACGTGTCGGGTTCGAGCTCCGCCGAGCGCGCCACGACTTTAGTGTTGATGCCCGCCATGACGCTCGGCATGGTCCACGCGCCCACGTCTTTGTCGAACCGCGGCGCCGTTTGCGTGGCCCACCGCCGTCGCGCGTCCTCGTCCAGACGATCCATCGTGCCTTCGCTCGTCAAGAAGTGCGGGCTCGCCATCTTTCGCATGATAGACGCGGGCGTGGACGACATCAAGTGTAGCGCGCTGGCGATGGTGCCGCCGGAGACGCCGCCTTTCGCGTCGCCGACGTGTCCGTACGCCTCGACGCACGTCGCGTCGTTTCGCTCCTTGAGGAATTTCGCCACCGCCCACGCGCCGAGGTCCCACGGCACGGAGTCGTACCCGACGCAGTTCACGACGCACGTGTCGTTCGCCCTCGCGACAGTGTCGTGCTTGTCGATGACGTCGCGAATAAACGTGGGTTCGCCGGTGATGTCGCAATAGTGCGTCTTCGTCGCGACGCAGGCGTCCACCATCGGCATGCCGTATTTCGCGAAAGGGCCGGCGAACGTCAGCACGGCGTTCGTTCGAGACGTCACCGCCTCGAGCGACGCGGGGTCGTCGATCGAGCCGACCAGCACGTCGATCTTCCCGGCGGCGTGCGGTTGCTTCAGCACGACCTCGTCCCGAACGCGCTCGAGCTTGACGCGATCGCGGCCGGCGATGGCCCAACGCACGGGCTCCGAGGCCGCCGCGGGGCTGCTCGAGCCGGGAGTGTACCGGCGCGCCAAGTATTCGGCCGCCAAGCGGCCGGTGAAGCCGCTGCCGCCCCAAACGACGAGGTCATAAACTCGGGCCATCGCGAACGCGAGTCCGCGCGGCGTGAAGTGCCCCGCGGAGGCAACGACGTGTCGTTTTCACGACGTTTCGAGACGAACGAGAGGGACTTCGACAAGTCCGAGGTTCTGTCGCACGCGACATTCGTGGCGAAGCTCGCTTTTTGCCGTTGCCGGGTCTTTTTGTGCCAAATTCGGCTCGTTCGCTTTTCGAGCGCATCCTGTTGACTGTCCCGCGTCGCCCCCACAGGACGGGACGTCTCGATCCGTTCGCCACAGATCTCCCGGCGCCGCGCACGCGAGCCGCCACGGAAGAGACTTCCGCGGGAAGGCTTCCGACGGAAACCGCGCGGGATCCGTACCGGTCACGAACCCGGCGTACGCGTTCCGCGAACGCTCGATCGATTCGATACCGATTTGAGCCGTTTATCCGCGGTCCCTTCTCGCCTGGACGTCGCGTCCGAGAACACACCGCAGCGCCGCAGACGGTCGCGCGCGCCGCACGCTCGCATCCGTCGTGACCGCTTGCGATGGGCGCCGGCGCCTCCACCGAGTTTAACGCCGAGGCCATCCTCGCGGACGAGGGCGACCCCACCGAGCCCGTCGCGGACGAGGGCTACGACTCCGACCTCGCGGGCGATGTGCGCGCGTTGGCGGACCACCGCCCGCCGAGGGACCAGGCGAAGCCCGAGGTGGACGCCACGCGCGGCCGCCTGAGCATGTACCCCGAGGTCGGGGGCAAAGCCGCGAAGCTCCCGTGCGCGGAGCACATCAAGAAGCCGGACATGTACCCGTTCGACCCCCCCGCGGATGCGCTGAAGCTCCCCGAGGACACGCTGAAGCTGGAGTTCGTGCACGGGTACAGGGCGCACGACGTGCGCGCGAACCTCGCATACGACGCGCGGGGTTGCCTCGTTTTCCCCGCGGCGGCGCTCGGCGTGGTGATGGACCCGAAGACGCGCATGCAGCGCTTCTTCGACCTGCACACGGACGACGTCCTGGCGCTCGCCATGCACCCCACGGGCGCGGTGGTGGCCACCTCGCAAGTCGGCGACGGGTCGCCCATCCACGTGTGGCGCACCGCGGATTGCGCGCGCGTCGCCACCATCTTCCCGAAGCACGGCAAGGCGACGCTGCACCTGGCGTTCTCCGCGGACGGCTACAACCTCGCCGCGGTGGGCGCGGACGAGCTGCACACCGTCTCGGTGTACGACTGGGAGTCCAACGCGCAGAAGAAGAACGTAACCGCGCACGCGCACCTTCCCGACGCGCCGTACTACGCCGGGAAGCTCGTCGCGAGCGAGCAATTCGGGCGCTCGGCGCCGTACGTCGTCAAGTTCAACCCGGTGGACGGGCGGCTCGTGATCGGCGGGCGCCTGTGCTTGAAGTTCTACGTCCTGGACGGCGACGCCCTGCGGTGCACCCCCGCCGCCTACGCGCACGGCGCGCGCAAGGGCTACGCGCAGGCGTCGATCCTCTCGCTCACCTTCCTGCCCGACGGCTCCACCTTCGGCGGCACGCTGAAGGGCGACGTGTACAAGTACGAGGAGGGGGGCGCGCGCGCCGTGCGCAAGTTCGCGCACCTGCACCACGGCCCGATCCACGACCTGACCTTCACCGGGAAGGTGCTGGTGAGCGCCGGCAAGGACGGCAAGGTGAAGATGTGGAGCGTTTTCATGCAGGGCGACTTCCAGCTGAGCATCGCCAAGGTTGCCGAGACGCTCCTGGACGAGCGCTGGGCGCCGCTGAGCTACAACAACGGCAAGACCCCGTGCTGCCGCGCGGTGGCGTCGACACCGGACGCGCGGACGCTCGCGGTGGGCATCTCGACGTCGGAGATTTACGAGTTTTCCCTGGACGTGGTTGGCGACTTTCTGCAGAAGGAAGAGCTGGCGACGCGTTCGGCGCGCCTCGCGCTGCAGGGGCACTGCGGGTTCGTGGACCACAAAACCGGGGCGGACGAGGGCGACGTCTGGGCGGTGGCGACGCACCCCAAGCTGCCGTTCTTCGCCACCGTCGGCGAGGACCGCTCGGTGCGCGTCTGGTCGCTCAAGGAGAAGCGCATGCTGCGGCACGCGCGCCTGCCCGCGAAGGGGCGCAGCGTCGCGTGGCACCCCGCGGGCGGCGCGGGGTGCGACCACGTCGCCGTCGGCACCACCACCGGCAAAGTCGTCGTGGTGGACGTCGAGCGCGGCGGCACCGTCGCCGCCGCGCAGCACGCGCCCGAGGGCTCGCCCGTGCTGGCGCTCAAGTACTCGCCCTGCGGCAAGTTTTTGGGGCTGGCGTGCGGCGACGGGCGCTTCCGCGTGCTGGACGTGCATTGCGGGTACAAGCTCGTGGACCAGACGGACGTCGTGAGCGACTACGCCGGCGAGACGGTGCTCGGGAAGCCCGCTTCGTCCGCTAAGCGCGCCGACGCCGGCGACGAGGCCATGACGCACGTGGACTGGTCGAGCGACTCGCGGCACGTCCAGATCAACACTCTGGGCGGGGGCTTGAAGTTCTTCACCGCGCCGCAGTGCGACGCCGTCGCCGCGGACGCGCCCGAGATTACCGCGCAGGACTGGCACACCTGGACGCTCCCGTACGGCTGGGCCAGCCAGGGCGTCTGGGCGCCCACCGCCGAGGTGGGCGACGTCAACGCCGTCGCGCGGTGCAACCAGGGCGACTGGGTCCAAAACGAGCGGGTTTTAGCGGTGGCGGACGATTTCGGGTTCGTGCGTCTGGCGCGGTACCCCGCGAACGTCGGCGTGAGCAACGAGCGCGCCTACCGCGGGCACAGCGCGCGCGTCACGTCGTGTTTGTTTTCCGCGTCGGATAAGTGGCTCGTCACGACGGGCGGCGGCGATCGGTGCGTCTTCGTGTGGCGGCGCAAGGACCCCGACGGGCCGGCGGAGGGCCCGGACGGGCCGAAGCCGCCCACGAAGAGCCTCGATAAGTTAAAGCTGGAGCAGCGCACGAAGCCGCCCAGCCCCACCGCGGTGATCGACCTCGGCGAGGAGGAGGCGGACACGGACACCGACTCGGAGGATGAGACGGAGTACTTTGGCGGGAAGGCGGCGGCGGCGAAGACGATGGTGCAGTCGGGCATGGAGGGCGGCGTCGCGGTGTTCACGCCCCTCAACGCCGAGGACGGCGTGCCCAACCCGTACAAGAACCACTCGCTCGCGGAGCTGGGGTGCCGCCGCGGGTACCGGAGCCCGATGATCGGCAAGCCCGTGCTGGCGCAGACGCACGTGCCGTCGTGGTGGCGCAAGGAGAGCACGTCGTACGACTTGCCCAAATCAAAGCTGAAGCTCTCCTGGGCGTACGGCTACCGCGGGCACGACGCGAGGCAGAACTGCTTCTACAACGCCAAGGGCGAGGTGGTGTACCACACCGCCGCGCTCGGCGTGGTGTACAACCCCATCTACGAGACGCAGAAGCACATCACGGACGACCCCGAGAGCGACGACGTCGCCGAGGGCAACACGGATGACATCCTGTGCATGGCTCGGCACCCGGATAAAGCCACCTTCGCCACCGGCGAAATCGGGCGCAAGCCCAAGATCGTGGTGTGGTCGGCGGATGATTGCGCGGCGATTTCGATTCTGCAGGGGTTCCACCGCAACGCGGTGGTGGCGCTGTGCTTCTCGCCGTGTGGGCGGTACCTGGCGAGCGTGGGGCAGGACCGGGACCACTCCGTCGCCATCTACGACTGGAAGAAGGAGGAGCTGCTCGCCACCTACGCGGGGGACAAGGGCAAGATCCTCGGGATCAACTGGAACGCCGACTCGGGGACGCTCGTCACCACCGGCGTGAAGCACGTGAAGTTTGTGCTCGGCGCCTGGAACAAGGAGCGCCCCATCGAGAAGGGCACGGTGTTCACGCCCAAGAAGGCGGTGTTCGGGAACTTGGGCAAGTGGCAGAACTTCTACACCAGCACGTTCACGGGCGGGGACGTCGCCGTCGTGGGCACGCAGAAGGGGCAGCTGTACGTGTTCGAGGGGCACCGGCTGACGCGGGTCATCCCGCAGGCGCACAAAGGGAAGGTCACCGCCGTGTTTTGCCTCCGCGAGCACAACGTGCTTTTGTCCGGCGGCGATGACGGCATGGTGCGTTTCTGGCGCGCAGATGACATGTCCGCGCTGCACTCCATCCGCATCGAGTCGCCCGTCTCCGGCGGCCCGGCGGCGATCAACTCCATCACCACCGACGTCAAGAGCAAGGCGCTGGTGGGCACCAAGTGCGGCGAGATTTGGGAGATCTCCGACGAGGCGCGCTTGCTCGTCGAGGCGCACGGCAAGGGCGAACTCTGGGGGCTGGCGATCCACCCCAGCGACCCGCACAAGCTCGCGACCTGCTCCGACGACGGCACCGTGCGTCTGTGGAACATCACCCCCGGCAAAGGGCGCGAGGTGTACGCGCGCGCGTGGCCTCGCAAGGAGGATGCCAAGAAGATCGAAAACAGCTCGTTCGACACGGGCTGCGTGCGGTCGGTGGCGTGGCATCCCGACGGCAACTCGCTCGCGGTGGGGACGATCGCGGGGAAGGTGCACGTGTACGAGCTGTACAGTTACAAAGGGCAGTACCGCTTGACCTGCATCAAAGAGCTGGACACCAGGAACGAGTGGATCAGCGACCTGAAGTACTCGCCGTGCACGCCGGATGACCCCTCCGGCGGGCGCTACCTCGCCGTCGGGTCGCACGAGAACGCCGTCGACATCTACGACACCAAGAAACCCAACGCCGAGTACGAGCTGGCGGGAACCTGTCGGGGCCACTCCTCGTTCATCACGCACCTCGGCTGGTCGAAGGACGGCACCACGCTGTACACCAACTCGGGCGACTACGAGCTCCTCTACTGGTACGCGCCCAAGGGTGTGCAGATCGTGAACGGCGTCGACGTGAAGGATGTGACGTGGGCGGACACGACGGGCGTGTTGGGCTTCGAGACCACCGGGGTGTGGTACCGCGGATCGGACGGGACGGATGTCAACTCCGCGGACGTCACCGTGGTGCACGGCGACCACGGGTACCAGGAGCGCGTGCTCGTGACGGGGGATGACCGGGGTATCGTGTCTCTGTTCCGCGCGCCCGCGCTCGGCGGGAAGCCGAAGACGTACGGCGGCCACTCGTCGCACGTCGCGCGCGTGCGCTTCTCGCGCGACGGCGCGACCGTCTTCACCGCGGGCGGCGGCGACGGAACGGTGTGCCAGTGGGAGGTGATCCCGGAGGGAAGGCAGGTGGTGCCCGCGGGGGGGGACGACGCGCAGACCAAGCAGACCATCGAGCACGACGCGGAGGATATCGGGAAGTAGAGACTACTTCCGCGGGGGAAAGCGATGATAGAACGCCCGCGCGATGCGCGTCTCGGCGGCGATTACGTTAGTACATGTCCTCACGTAGACTGTACGTTTGGATGTTTCACTCTGCGGCGCACCTTCCGTATCATCGACATTCCGGCGCTGAACCTCGGTTTAGGGTTGCTCGTCTCTTCCGCACTCGCGACCGCACACCGGCGCGTCGATCGTGGTGCGGGCGCAGGCGAGCGCACCGGCGAAGGTTCTACCGCGACCTCGCGCGCTTCGTGTCGTCCAGAACCCTTCGCCCCGACGCGTCGGCGAGGGCGTCGTCCGCCCGCCCGCCATGTTCCGAAAGCTGGACGTCGCCAAGCTGGAGCAGACCAAGTCGTCGGTGGCGCGCGGGATCCGCGGGCGCATCGCGGAGCAGTACCCGCAGCTGGAGGACGAGGACGTGCTTGATGAGCTCATCCCCAAGAAGTGCGTGATGACCATCGCCAAGACCGCGGAGAAGAACGCCGTGATCGTGGTGGACGGCGCGCCTCTGTTCTTCCAGCTTCGCGACGGGCCGTATTTCCCCACGCTTAAAGTGCTTCACCGGTACCCCGACATGATGCCTAAGCTTCGCGTGGACAAGGGCGCGATCAAGTTCGTGTTCCAGGGCGCCAACATCATGTGCCCCGGGTTGACTTCACCGGGCGCGCAGATGCACGATGAGGTGGAGGAGGACACGCCCGTGGCCATCTACGCGGAGGACAAGCAAAACGCGCTGGCCGTCGGGATCACCAAGATGAGCACGGCGGAGATTAAAAAAGTGAACAAGGGCATCGGCGTGGATACCGTGCACCACCTGAACGACGGACTGTGGGGGACGGACCGGATCGAGAGCTGATGACGCGTGTTAGACGTGCCGCGCGTGGTGTGTGGTGTTATAACACAAGATCTTCGTACGTGAGGCGTCGCGAGCCGTAAAACAAAGCCGCCATCGTCATTCTTGTTACAAGTTCATCGCGGCGAACGATTTCGCGCGCGCGCGTCGTCATTGTCATTTGGAATCCTTCACGGGCGCTTTCGCGGCGTCCATCCCCCCCCCGGAACTGTTCTTCCCGTACTGCTTCTTCCCCATGGAGAACGGCAGGTACTTGTGCTTGATCATGTGCTTGATCTGCTGCTTCATGGTCATGAAGAACAGCATGCACCAGTACATGAGCAGGATCGGCCAGAAGACCGGGACGTCGAACACGCTGAAGAAGGTCATGAAAAACGCGTATACGAACGACCGGATGGACCGGTGCCAAAACTTAAACTCCGGCAACCGCCGGACGAAGGGCTTGAACTCCTCGTTTCCTTTCGTCGGCAACGTGGGGCCCTGCGTTTCGGGGTCCACCTGAGGGGAAAGAAACCCGATGATCAGGTTCAAGTTGTAGATGCCCAAGCCGTACGTCACGATGTACCATCCCTTCAAGAACGAGATCCGGATCAAGTAGATGAGCGCCGCGCCGCCCCACGCCGCCCACCGCTGCTGCAGGTGCGGCACGGACTTGTCCAGGTAGAATTGATACCGCTGGTTGAATTTTGCCGCCAGCTGCGCGCCCCGGCTGTTGTCGTCGCCGTCGGGCGCGCCGTACGCGTTAGCCTGAGACCGCATGTTCGAAGCGAGAAGATGAGCCCTCCTTCCGCACGTGCCGATCTGCCCCCCGAACACGCGGCGGGTCGCCCTCCCCGCTCGCGGACCTTCCCTTCCCGGAACCTCTCGCGCGGTCGCTCGAACGACGAGGCTCGCGCGGGTGGCGTGGAGACCGTGCGCTCACCCTGCTCTGCGTGCGCGTGACTGAGGAGGAGGGGGCGAGATCCCGGGAGGGACCTGGCGTCCAACGGGCCGCGGGCTGTGCCCTGTGGGTTCAGTGTGAACTGACCTCATGGTTCGGCGATCTCCCCCCGAACACGTTCGATGGGACGACGCGACGAAAAAAGTGTCGGCACTCGATGAAGATCTGCCATTCCGCGACGAGCCCCCCGGGGGCTTGTCCGGTCGCCGTCGAGCGCCGTTTCGCGGAGGCGTCGCCGCGTACCGCGCGTTCCGCGGCGTCTCGGCGGAATTCCCCGCGTGCCCCCGCTCGGTGCCGTCCCCGCCCGGTCGCCATGAAAGGCATCTCAAAATCCCTCTTCGCGAGCCAGGCGCGCGTGCGCTCCGCGATGGCGGACGCCGCGCAGGCTTCCATGGACACGCTCGGCTACGCGCGCGGCGACTCCGCGGCGGCTCGCGATGCCGAGGCGGTCGCGTCCGCGTTCCGCCGGGGCGATGACGGCGCGTGCGACCCGGACGCCTCGCTCGTGCTGGTGCTGGAACACGCCGTCGGGTTCGACGAGCCGTGTTTGTTCCTCGCGGCGCGCGTCGCGAGCGGCGACGGCCGACTCAAGGGCGCGCGCGCGCACACGCTCGCGGCGCGAAGGGACGATTCGTTTTTCGTGCAAAAAACGCACGTATCACACGAAGTGACGTACGACGACACGGTCATCAGTGACGGCGCGCACGTTTTCGCTCGGCGCCGCGATTTGCGCCTCCGCGCGGCGCCCGGGGACGCGCTGCTGGTTGAGGCGTACGGCGCGGACGACACGTCGTACGCGCGCGGAAAGAAAACGAGCGCGTGGGCCACGAAGTGCGTCGCGCGCGGGGCGGTGTCCTTGGAACACGTTCTTGGAACGCGCGGCGAGAGCGTTCGCGTGCCGTTACACCGCGCGCTTCTAGGAGGACACGAGGAGGACACGCGACAGGCGTACGTCTCCGTGCGTTTTTTAGTACCCTTAGTACCCGCGCGCGAAGGGGACGTCCCGCCGCCGCCGGATTCGCTCGACACGGATTCGCTCGACACGGATTCGCGAATCCGGCCGCTCATCGACCTCGACGCGGGGTACGCGCCCGCCGGAGCGCATGAGCGGTACCGCGAGGGTACCGCTCACGCGCTCGCGAGGTCGCCGCCGAGTTCCGCGTCGTCGCGTTTCGGGAATTTCCCGAAACGCGCGAAGCGGGTGTTTTTCGTTCGGCACGGCGAGAGCCGCTGGAACGAGGCGCAGCGCGAGATGCATTTGTCGGCGATGGCCAAGTTCGACCACCCGCTCAACACCCGCGGGGCAGGCCAGGCGACGCGCGCGGGCGCGGAGGCGGCGAGACACCAGCGTAGCGCCGAGGGGACGCGGTCCGACGCGTCCGACGCGGATTCGGATCCGTTCGACGCGTTCGCCGCGGCGAACGCGACGGACGGTCACGGAGGCGACGCTCCGCGACTCTCCGCTAAGCAGCTCGCGTGGTGGCGATCGTTCGGCGACGCGACGCGGTGCTTCTCGTCGCCGCTCACGCGCGCGGCGCAGACCGCCGCGCTGTTTCTGTTCGCGAGCGGCAAGACGGCGAAGACAAGACGCGAGGACCCGGCGGCGCGAAAGAACATGGACGAACCCTTCGTGGTGCTCTCGCGGTCTCTGCGCGAGGTCAAGAGCACGATGGGCAGCCTGGACACCATCGGCATCGAGCGCGGAGCCGATGGAATTTTGCGCCGCGCCGCCGAGAAGCTTCGGGACGCGTGTCACGGCGGCGTCCCGGACGCCGCCTACGCGGACGCCGCGGTGGCGGCGATGCGCGCGGAAACAGACGCCGGCGACGCGTTCGGGCGTTGGTGGACCTCACGGGACGACGTCGATTCGCGGGAACAGATGGACGAGCGCGTGGATGACTTTTTCGAGACGCTGCGGCTCGAGGCGAGCGACGCGGTGATCGTCGTCGGGCACTCGCTGTGGTTCCAGCACGCGGTCAGGCGGCTGTGTTCGCGCGCGGGGAGCCGCGCCTTTGTCGAGCGCGAAAAAGACGCGGCGCGCGCGCTGACGAGCGAGAAAATAGGCAACTGCGCGTGCGTCGGGCTGGCTTTAGCGTTTGACGCGGCGACGGGCGAGGCGTCGCTCGAGGACGCGGCGTTTCTGCTCGGAGGCGGCGAGGCGGAGTAGGTGTGTTCTGTGCCAGAACAGAACGACGAGACGGGGTTGTGTCGTGGACGAAGAGCTCTCGTTATCGTCGCGTTCGTTCTTCTACCGAGCTCTTCCAAGAGCCTCTCTGCGGCCGAGGTGGGCTGCGGGCGAGGTCAGTCGCGATCGAGGTCGTTCGCGATCGCGGCGGACGCGATTCGGCGTTCGGAGCGGGAAACGAAAAAGCTTTCGCGTGTTGAAAAAACAAAAACCTCGCCATCTCTCAGGAGCATGTGTGCTTGTAAGGCACGGCTGGACGATCATCAGCCGGATATCACCCCGGGTCAGTCCGCCCGTCACAACGGTGTCGTCACCGAGACGGCGTCGAGAAACGCGCGCGCCGAAACGAAAAAATGCGCCACTAAAAAAAAAAATGAAGCGAAAACGCACCGAAGACGCGTCGCGTCTCCGCGTCACATCACCTCGTGCACGGTTTCCAGGTCCACGTGCTTCTCCGTGTTCAGGCAGTTCTCCAGATCAGCCCACCACGTGTCCAGGAACTTCTCGGCGATGATCCGGAACCACGGCGACCACCGCAACCCGGATTTGGGATCCATCATCTCCCGAAGCTCGTCCCGCGTCACCCACCGAAAATCGTCAACCTCCTCCGGGTTGGGTTCAATCGCGACGCGCGTCTCCGGCTTGATGAACAGGATGTAGTCCATCTCGTGCTCCCCCCACGGCCCCCCGTTTGATTCCTGGTTCGTCGCGAAGTGGTCCGCGGCGCAGTAGTGCAGGCGCGTGAGGTACTTGAACTTCGAAAGGGGCACCGACGCGGGCGCGACGCCGAGTTCGTGTTCGAGCTTGCGAATCGCCGCGCGCTTCGCGCCCGGGACGGCGCCGCTCTCGATGTCCTTCTCCGTGTCCACCTCGCTCGGCTCGTACCCGTACAGCGGGTGCGAACAGCACGTGTTCGTCCACAGCGAAGGGAACGTGATTTTCGAAGCCGCTCTTTGTTGCAACAAAAGCCGATCGTTCTCGTCGAACAGGAACACCGAAAACGCGCGGTGCAGCTTGCCTTTGGGCTGATCGGGGATGAACCTGTGCGACGCGTACTTACTGTCGTGGCCGACGATCGCGTCCTTCGCGTCCTGTGTCGCGGAAACGGCGGGTCAGTCAGGACGCGCTCGGAGCGCGAGCGTCGAGGTGGCGATGGGCGTCGATCGGAACGCCGTGGGACGCGCACGGCGCCCGCCTCGGGGCGCGCGAAAAAACCTAGGCAGCCCCTCACGTACCACCAGGATGCATTCGTCTCGGTACATGAGATCCTCCTGGGTCCCGGAGCCGTCCCAGGTTGACGTGGATGTCATCTTCGCGAGTATCGCGCGATGCGTCAAGTGACCGGTGGACGCGAAGGTCCGGGGGAACACGCGCCGAAGCGACGTGAGCGGCACCAGGCGCTGCATGCGATGAGCGCCGGTAGAAAACTTGACGGTTGACGCCCAAATACGCGTGATTTTGTGTTCGCCCAATAGCTGAGCTGCCGACTGCTGGGACTAAGTCGGGGTCGTGGTGCGCAGGCGTTGCCTCGCCGGTTCCTCAGACGACATCGCGCGCGCACGCGTCTCAGGGGCATGAGCGCGCTCGCGCTCGCGCGCTCGCCGGTCGCCACCCCCGCGCGCTCGCGGTCGCGGCGGCCCGCGGCCGCGGTTCGCGCGGCATGGCCGTTTTCCGTCGAGGACGCTGACACGGCGGACGCCTCGTCGGTCCCGTCGCCCTCGTCCCCACCCTCGGACGAGAAGGCCCGGAGGGATCGTCTCGAGCAGCTCAGCCAGTCCTACGCGCAGAGGCGGTCGTCTCCGCCCCTTCCCGAGGGGTACGCCGTGCGCGTCCTGCCCGACCCGACCAAGGGCTCGTCCAAGACCCGCGTCGAGGTGACGGTCGCCGATCCGAATCTCGCATCCGCGTCTTCCGGCGTCGCCGTCGCGGCTTGGATCACGTGCTGGCCGCGGCGGACACGATCGCGAAATCGCGAGAGTGACGAACCCGTATCCTCGCTGTTCCTGTCCTCAGTGGAGGTCAAGAAGGCGCACCGAAGACGGGGGCTGGCGCGGGCGTTACTGCGCGAGGTCGAGGCGTTGGCCGCGGAAACCGGCTGCGCGGAGACCTCGCTGACGGTTGTGAAAACAAACGCCCCCGCCATCGCGTTGTACGCTTCGTGCGGATACGCGACGGACGAGGGCGCCGGCGACGACGCGTTCTCGCGTCTCGCCGACGTGATCACGGACCCGCAACGGCTGATGCAGCACAGGATGTTTAAGCGCGTCGAGCGTAAGGGGGCGACGATGACGCGTGAGGGTCCGAAAGAGAGCGATGGGTAGCGACACGGGTCGTGATGATCACGCGGTTTCGTTTCGCGTTTTTCGTTTGACGTTTCGCGCAAATCCGACTGTCGTCCAGGTCCTCGTCGAACAACGCGGAAAGAAAGAAACGTCATCGCGCGACCACAGGATGTTGCGCGGCGAGACCCTCGCGCGTCCGCGCGACGCGTGTCGCCCCGGGGGGCCGGGGCGCATGCTGGGGTTCGTAATCGGGGTGCTGTTCGTCCTGCTGGTCGTGCGCGAAGTGGCTTCGCTCGCGGGGGCGGGGGAGGGAAACGACGCGCGATTCGTCGAGATACCGCTCGAGGAACCCGCCTCCTCGGATGGTTCGCGCGCGTTGAAGGAGCGCGCGCCGGGGGCTCTGGCGTGGGAAACGGGGCGAGTGCCGTCCTCGCCCCCGCCGCCCGCTCCACCCTGGGTCGCGGCGGCGACGGAGAGGGAAGAGAACGCGGAAGAGGCGGAGGCGGAGGCGCCCGCGTCGCGAGAGCCCGCGAAGGAGACTGACGAAAACGAAACCGATCGTCCCGCGGCGAAGAAAAAAAGCCACATCGCGTCCGCCGCGTCCGCCTCCCCCCTGCCCGCCATCGGCGGCGGGTTTCACGTCGCGTCCGGCCACGTCGTGGACGCGCGTGGCGAAGTCATGGGCGCGTCTGCCATCTCCGCGAACGACACCGAGTCCGCGGCGACGACGAACGTTTCGAACGTTTCGTTCGCGCCGGCCAACCCTCTGCTCGCGCCGAACAAAGACGCGCGCCGCGACGAAAGCGCTTTCTTCGCGACGAACGCGACGAACGAGACGTACGCGACGAACGAGATAAAAACGAAGACGGTCTTCGCGCGAAGAGACGAACAGACCACGTCCGAAAAGCCTCTGGGCGGGGTTTTGGCGCACCTGGACGCGAGTTGCCACGCGGAGGACGCGCTGG
>Ga0181563_10003964_pt1 | contig 13922 bp, 9 predicted proteins | sample 011ome_25_FD_133759 | JGI IMG/M metagenome (GOLD analysis project Ga0181563, IMG submission 133759) | Coastal salt marsh microbial communities from the Groves Creek Marsh, Skidaway Island, Georgia - 011512CT metaG (megahit assembly) | ecosystem: Environmental > Aquatic > Marine > Intertidal zone... | reverse complement strand
TCAGGCGAACTGCGTTCGCCATGCTACCTGCGTGTAAACTCTCAACGGTATTTCTCCGGTGCTTTCTTTTACTTGTAGGTGTTTTTTAGAAGGTATTTGTTGCGGACGGAGAGACTTGAACTCTCACATCTTGCGATACTGGAACCTAAATCCAGCGCGTCTACCAATTCCGCCACGTCCGCATAAGAGGGGAGGGTATTTGAAAGGCGCGTATTATACCCGAGGCCCCGAGAATACCCAATGAGAACACGATGTGCCGGATTGAAACCAGGGGGCAGCTTGATTATGCTGGTCAGTCCAGTTTCCAGCCTACAAGGGGCCTGATCATGACTTCCAAGAGTACTGCTTTCATCGTTTCTGTTTGCCTGATGGCATCAGGCTTCGCCCTGGCCCAGCAACCGCAGGTCAGCGCGGCCCGCAACCCGGTATCCGTCGATGTGGATGCCTACCTGGATCGCCTGCAACTGCCTGATGGTTTTGAAGTGTCCATCTATGCCCGTGGCATGGATGAGGCCCGCCAGATTGCCCTGAGTGATAACGGGGTGCTTTACGTGGGTACACGCGGCGAAGTCGGTGCCGATGCCATCGGGAAGGTGTATGCGATACCTGACAACAACGGTGACGGCATGGGTGACGAGGTCATTACCATTGCCGAAGGCCTGAACTATCCCAACGGCGTAGCCTGGCATGATGGCGACCTGTATGTGGCCGAAATCAGCCGCATCCTGCGCTACCCGGATGCTGATAACAACCTGCGCAATATGCCGGCACCGGAAATCGTCACCGACAGCCTGCCCACCGAGTACCAGCATGGCTGGAAGTTCATTGATATCGGTCCCGACGGCAAGCTTTACGTGCCCGTGGGTGCCCCCTGTAATATATGTGTGCCCGATGGTGTATTCGGCACCATTCTGCGTATGGACCTGGATGGCTCGAACCAGGAAATCGTGGCCCGCGGTGTCCGCAACACGGTCGGTTTTACCTGGCATCCGCAGACTGGCGATCTCTGGTTCACGGACAATGGCCGTGACCTGTGGGGCGATACGACGCCGCCCGAGGAACTGAACCGGGTCACGCAGGCGGGACAGCACTTTGGTTATCCCTACCGTTACGGCAAGGGCATCGTGGATGATGAATTTCCCACCAGCATGAGTGACAGCGATTTCACGTCCGCAGTGCTGGAAATGCCGGCCCACACGGCGGGACTGGGCGTGGAGTTCTACACCGGCAACCAGTTTCCGGCGCAGTACCGGGGCCAGTTGTTTGCCGCCTACCACGGATCCTGGAATCGCAATCCGCCAGCCGGTTATGTCCTGCGTCTGATGAGATTTACGAACGGCACGGCGCAAAGCTACGAGGATTTTGCCACCGGTTGGCTCATTGATGATCCCTCAGGCGATGACCGCCTGGTTTACTGGGGACGTCCGGTGGACCTGGAGCAGACAAGCGATGGCTCGCTGCTGGTATCAGATGATCACAACGGCGTGATCTATAAAATCAGCTATACGGATTAGGCGTGTTGCCGGAGATGGCCTTTGGCCATTTCCGGCCTACAGGGTCAGGTTTATTGCAGGCTCTAGGTTATATTCCTTGAGCGTAATTCCAACACTGTTGTAGGCCGGAAATTGCGAAGCAATCTCCGGCAGGAAATATTACTCATCCTTGCCGGAGATGGCCTTTGGCCATTTCGGCCTACTACGATCCTGTTGGCTGCATTTTCCTGTATTGGTCAGCGCAATGAATGCTATCGAGAAATTCAATTGTACAAAGCACCTTCCAACGGTGATTATCAATAGGTAATATAAATAAAAATTTAAATATCTATTGGTTTTTCGCATGATTAAACTTCGCGAACTTGAATACCTGGATGCCATCGAACGCTTCAAGCATTTCGGCAAGGCGGCCGAGGCCTGCCATGTCAGCCAGCCGACCCTGAGCGGCCAGATCATCAAGCTGGAAGAGCAGCTCGGCGTCACCCTGATTGAACGCCACCGCCGCAATATCATGCTCACCCCGGCCGGTAACCAGTTGCTGGTCAAGGCCCGCAAGGTGCTCAATGCCGCGCATGATCTTGAAATCACAGCCAAGACCCTGGGCGATCCCCTCTCGGGTGAAATGCACCTGGGATTGATTCCGACACTGGCGCCTTACCTGTTGCCCTACATCATGCCCGAGCTCATTGCCGGTTTACCCCGCCTGGAGTTTTTCCTGCACGAGGAGCAAACCGATGACCTGGTGGAAGCGCTCGACCAGGGGCACCTGGATGCACTGATCCTGCCCTGGCTGGATGACATGAAAGAGTTTGATGCCTATGACCTGTTTGATGAACCCTTCGTCCTGGCAGTCAACAAAGGGCATGAACTGGCGAAAAAGAAGCGGGTAAAACTCGAGGACCTGAAAGGCTGCCATGTCCTTACCCTGCAAGATGGTCATTGCCTGCGTGACCAGGCGCTTGGCTATTGTTTCAGTGCTGGTGCGGATGAAGACACACGTTTCCAGGCCACCAGCCTGGAAACCCTGCGCTACATGGTGGCCGCCGGTGTCGGTATTACCCTGTTGCCAAAGTTGTCTGTCATCGACCAGCGTGAGAGCAATGATATTGTCTATATTCCGTTCCAGCAGCCACAACCCTCACGGCGAATTGTTCTGCTCATCAGGCAGAATTACACCCGCGTGGAAACCGTCAGGGAAATTGTCGGCACCATTCGCAGCGCACTCAAACAAAGCCTGAAACTCTGATCACCGGTTACACTGGACTGACTGAAAGTCCTGCATTATTCTTTTCTGAACGTTATTTATTCAAGGGGAAACACATGCAGTACTGTCTGAAACGGTTGTCCGGTGTCCTGGTGGCCATAACGATGGCAGCAGGTGTCATCACTTCGGTACAGGCCCATCATTCCTTTGCCATTTATGACCAGGAAAACCCGGTCACCATGAGTGGTGTCGTGCGTGAACATCGCTGGACCAATCCCCATGCGGCCGTCATTCTCACGATCACCAATGAGGATGGCAGTGAAACCGACTGGGTGCTGGACCAGGGGCCCGTCAACATGCTTTCCCGGCAAGGCTGGACTCGCGACACCCTGAAACCCGGTGATCGTATTACCGTGGAATTTTCCCCCCTGCATAGTGGCCAGCCTGGCGGTTTACTGGGAAGCTGGGAGTTTACCGGCGAACCCAAGGTGGAACTGACCGGTGCCGGTACCATACTGCGCGGAGAGCGGCCTGATCCTGTGCCCATGTCGATGGCCGAGGCACGTAATTTCAACGGCGTGTGGGCCAATGCCAGCGGAGGAATTCATTTTGATACCCTGCGCACCAACAGCCGCCGTGACCAGCAGCCACCCCTGCGTCCCGAATACATGCGGCAGTGGCAACAGCGCTGGACAGATGCCGATGCCGGTGAAGCGACTACTGATCCCACAGCGCTTTGCATTCCCCCCGGCTTTCCCCGTTTCCTGACCATGGTGCTGCCCGGTGAAATCCTGCAGGCAGAACACCAGCTCAACTGGTATGCCGAGTTCGCCGAGGCCACAGTACGTGTTTACCTGGATGGGCGTGAGATTCCCGAGGATCTTGTGCCAAGCTTCAACGGTTTCTCCACGGGTCACTGGGAGGGCAACACACTTGTTGTCCAGACCGTGGGATTGCGCGGTGACACCCTGGTGGATACTACCGGCGTGCCCCATAGCGACCAGCTTACTGTGAACTGGCGCATGACCAAGGTCACGCCGGATTATTTTGAAGTGGCTATTGAACTGGTTGACCCGGTTGTATTTACCGAGCCATGGACCACAACGAAATACTATTCACGTTTGCCGGAAGGGGAATTTGTCCAGGAGTATGCCTGCCAGGCCGGCAACCGCTTTGAAGTGAACGATGCAGGTGAAATCGAAGTCATTTTTGAATAAAAAGGTTTTATTCAAGCACCAGGGGCGCACTGCGGGATGACGGGCTTGCCTTGAGCCAGTCCAGGAATGGTTGCCGGTAGTGAATGCCGGTATCAAAGGCATCGGGATCAGCCTCACGAATGGCGCCGAAGTTGTCTCCCCCGGCGTACATGAAACTGTTCAGCAGGATGACATAATCCCGGTCCGGCTCAAGCCGGCGTCCCGAAGCAGGAAAAATCCAGCGGTTATTTTGCCGTTCCAGGCCAGCGACTACCGGGCGACCGCCTTCGGTAAGTGCCCTGGCAATGGCGCTTCCTGAAGCGGAGGCCATGACCACCGTGTTATCAAAAGGCAGCAGGTTCACCAGGTCCGACACCGTTATTTCCCCGGCGGGCAGATCGTTGCGTATGCCTCCCCGGTTGGTCACGGCAATATCTGCCGAGGGCCAGGCCTGGTGCCAGGAATCGATAATGAGTTGATCCAGGCCTTCGCCCCGCTTGAGTGGTCGGGCATTCCAGGCCACGGTTTCTGTCAGGATTTCCCGGAACTGTTCACTCCACCCGTCGACAAGCCGGGCAATGTCCTGGTCAGCCTAGGCACCTGAATTGCGCTGCGTGGAAAAATTTGTGTCGATAAGCCTGTTGTTTCCATCAAGGCGAAAACTCGCTTTGGCGTAAGAAGTGAAATGGAAACCGCCGCCGAGAATGACGGTATCGTCCTGGCGTCTGGCCACCAGTTCATTGCAATGCCCGCCACCGGCCAGGGTAATATCCAGGTCCTGTAATCGTGCCACTAATGGTTCCAGTTCATCCATGCAGACGTGGGAAATGATAAAGACCAGGTCAGGATTGGCTGCAGCAATATCAGGCATGATGTCACGCACAGCACTTTCGTAGTCTGTAAAGTCCAGGTCACTGACATAGTCCGGATTGGTGACATAGGGTGTGCTGGTGGTGGTCAGGCCGATGATGGCCACTTCAATGCCGTTGACCGATTTCAGGGTCCAGGACGCGATACCGAGATCAAAAGGTTCCTGTGCATTGGTTTTCCACCTGATATTGGCACCAAGATAGTCATAGTCAGCCTCGTCGATGCGCTGTGCCAATGCCTGCAGGCCAAAGTCGAATTCATGGTTGCCCACAGCGGAGGCGTCATAAGCCATGGCATTCATCACCTCCACCTGGCTTTTCCCCTGTACCCAGGTGGAAATGGCCGGACCGGTGAAATTGTCACCACCGCTGAGCACCAGGAAGTCACCATCCGGGGTATAGCCGTCATTTTCCTGCCAGAGCCGGTACAGGTTGGCCGCACCCTGCCCGGGTGACATGCCTTCCATCCACCCATGCTCATCATTGGTATACAGGACTGTCAGTACCCTTTCCTGGGGTGCCTGTGCAAAGGCCACCAATGGCAAGAGGGTTGCCAGGAAGGGAAAAAGTTTCTGGTATAGGCAGGTCAGGGTACGCATGAGGCAATAGTAAGCCAGAAATCCACGGTGGCGCCAACCAGCCAGCTTTGCAGGCGGGCGGGTGATGGGTATATTGGCTAATCGGATTCACGGGAAATTTGCGCATGACGACACCCATTACGGCTGCGGTACTGGACAGGCTTGATGACACTTTCCGGTTACAGTCACTGCAACTCAGGCCACCCGGCAGCAAGGAATTACTGGTGAAGGTAGTCGCTTGCGGCATTTGCCATACGGACATCAAGGTCAGCCAGGGTTATGGTGAGGTCCCGCTGCCCGTCGTACTGGGGCATGAAGGAGCCGGTATTGTTGAACAGGTCGGGGAGGGGGTTTCCGGATTCAGTACCGGGGATGCCGTCGTCATGAGCTTTCCGTCCTGCGGCCATTGCCCGCAGTGCCAGGCCAGCCATCCGGCCTACTGTGATGCCGGGCAGCGCCTGTCCTTTTCCTGTGGCCACGAACTGGATGACACACCCTACACGCCGGCATCCATACACGGTTATTTTTTTGGCCAGTCGTCCTTTGCCAGCCATGCCATTATCAATGTCCGGAATGCGGTCAGGGTTGATCGGGACCTGCCTCTGGAAACCCTGGGCCCTTTGGGTTGCGGTTTCCAGACGGGCGCGGGAATTGTGCTGAATGTGCTGCAACCGGCACCAGGACAATCCCTGGCAGTGATGGGTGCCGGTAATGTCGGCTTGAGTGCCATCATGGCGGCGCGCATTGCCGGCATGTCACCGGTCATTGCCCTGGATAACAATGCAGCAAGACTGGCCCTGGCGAGCGAGCTGGGTGCCACCCATGTCATTGACACTGGCAGGGATGCCGACCCGGTAGCCACTATCCAGGGCCTGACTGCCGGTGGGGTCAATTTCGCCGTGGATACCACCAATATTCCGGAACTGGTGACAATGGCATTTTCCGCACTGGCCAATCGCGGGACCTGTGTCCATAGCGGCGGTGGCGGCAAGGACCTGGTGTTTGCCGGCAGTCACCTGCTGCATGGCCGGACGGTAACAGGCGTGATCCAGGGTGATAGTGTGCCACAGCGTTTCATTCCGCAACTCCTGGAATACCATCGCGCCGGGCAGTTTCCCTTTGAGCGCTTGTTGTCCTTCTACCCGATAGCAGAAATCAACCAGGCGGTAAGCGACATGGAGGGCGGTCTTGTCATCAAACCGGTCCTGACCATGCCATGACTCTTCATTAATTTTCCTTTTTTCCTGGCCGGTTTGTCATGATTGGTTGTGCGTAGCAAAAGGGCTATTATCCAGCATAAGGATTCTGCGAATAACTTGGAAACGAAAACATGAGTGAAGGTTTTTCATCAGGGGTACTGCTGCCAAAACGCCTGGCAGCAGCCGCTATGGCCGTTTTTTTATTACTCGCCAATGCCATTGGTATGGCTGTTGAGCCCGGGCCGTCGGACTACCTCGTCTCGTCTGATCCGGCACTGGGTATCAGCAACAATTTTGGCCGCTGGGACAGCCAGATCAACCTGGTGTATGACCCGGACGGAGCACCGGAGCTGTTTGCCGATTCCGCCCTGGTGCTGGATTTGCTGGAAGAAGCAGTCCTGGAATGGGAGCAGGTCAGTGGTATCCGTTTCAGTGTGACGGGAGTCGACAGTAATGCGCTGGATGATGACGACAGTACCCCGAATGACAAGGATGGCCTGGTGCGTGTGTACTGGGCAAACACGGGCGGCGCAGCCGGCAGGGCGGGTCCTGATGGCGGCAATTATGATACCGATCGTGGTTACTATCCCTATGTAGACGGGAGAGTGCAGCTCAATGAAGTGGCCAGTTCCTGGGATAACACGACAGAACTCGTGCCGGTGCTGGTGCATGAGCTGGGTCATCTGATGGGGCTGGGCCATTCAGAGAATCCCGACTCCATCATGTATGCCAATCCCTACAATCACCTCAATCATCCCCGTGCAGATGACATCCTTGCCGCCCGTGCTCTTTACGGCCCGGGAACGCTGTCTATTGATGATGTCACCAGCCCTGTTTCCACCTGGTTATACAAGGTCTTGCCCACAGCGCCAGCCAGTGACCTGGAATATCTGTTCACGCCAAACCAGGCGACAGACAATTCGGCTTTTATATCAGTCGGCAACGATACACCGCTGACTGTCATTGATGAGAATACGACAGACTCGGGCTTTGTACGCTTTAATTTCGGCGGCATTGGTAATTTCAACAACAATAGCGATATCAACATAGATACAACGATTGTTGCGGTTGATCCCTTTGGCTATGACTATGATTTATCTGACTGGCAGATTGAATGTGACTCCGGTTTTGCCTGTAACGGTGGCTGGATCAGTATTGCTCCGGCTGATGTCATCAAAACCATTCCCGGACAGTGGACGGTGTATGTGATTGATGATGACAAGCAAACCACTTTGCTGGAACTCCATTTCAGCGTCGACACCTCAACTGACTTCAACCGGGGCCCGGTTGCCGACGTGTCGGTGTCTTCAGTATCAAATACCATCGTTGATATCAGCCTGGAGGTATCAGACCCGGAGGGCAATCCCATCGAAGTTCTCTGGCATCCCCAGGGTAATATTGGTGACCAGGATGGTGACGGTTTCTTAGATACCAACATCGTGGATACGGCCAGCAGTGGCGACACAGTCAGCCGCCAGATTACCTTCCTGACGGCGGAAACCCATACCCTGTACGTGGAGTTGCGGGATGACCAGCCCCGTTACGATGGCAGCGTTAACGGGTCGAGTACTGCCGGTGACGGTTTCCAGAACCTGCTGGCTATTACGGTGGATCTGCCGCTTTCCAGTGACAGTGATGTCACTGTCAGGCAGAGTTTTCTCACTGGTGCTCAGCCCCCTGTTGTTGATACCGGTGGTGGCGATAGCGACCCCTTAACAGGACAGGACCTGGTCAATACCATTGCCGGAACCAGTGCGCTGGAGCTGATCACTGCCTCGGATGGCAGTACGTCCACGGCGCAATTCGGGGCCGGAGCATCCTCTGATGCCGGTGTGTCCACCAGCACGGCATTCAGTAATGGTAATGACATTGTCATTGCCGGTTCAGTCTCACCGCAACAGCTTGATGTCGGGCGTGCCGGAGAAATCTACGTCGTCTTGCTGACCAGTGATTCGTTGACCTACATGGATCTTGATGGCAGCTATATCAACTGGACAGGCAGTCTGAAAACTATCCAGCCGGCTTTCGAACGTGACGGCCTGGTGCTGACTGAAAACTTCGAACTCTTCAGTGGGGCAGTACAAAGTGGTCTTTACCGGGTCTTTCTCGGCTACCGGGTCACCGAAGGCGGGGGCGGTCCGATTCATTTCAATGCCAAGGCGTTTCGTATTAACGTGGATTAAAAAAGAGTTGGAGGTAGCGTAGGTCGGAAGTGGCAGGTAGGGTCATGGCTAGGCGGCTTCGGTGAGTTTTTCGATAAAGGGATAAAGGGAGAAAGGGCCGACACGTTAGGCTTAAACTATAATCCGTGGGTCGGGATAGGCTCGAAGAGCCGTTTCCCGACGTTGAAATCCTGGGTATTAATGCCTATTCACCGACATATTTTGACATGTTTTAAATGTCCTGGTGTCGGCAAATGCTACGCTTTTAAGCTTTCATAGCAGTGCCGACCTGCAATCTATAAAGCAATTTTTCCGGATTACCTGAACCGCTTGCCCTTTCTCCCTTTCTCCCTTCCTCCCTTTATCGGCAGGCCTGTCCGAGCCGTCGAATGCTGATACAACGTCCCACATCCGACCGGCCCCTGCTGTCCTTCGTTATTTCTTGAAAAACCAGTCCGATGCAATCGCCGCCCCTTCAGCCAGCGCCTTGAGTTTCAGCCAGGCTACGCCCGGATCAATGGAGGCCTGGCCCACATGGATGCTGAAGCCACAGTCTGTGCCGGCCATGACGTTTTCCGGGCCGACAAGGTCGGCGTAGCGCTTGATGCGCTGGGCGATTAATTGTGGATGTTCAACGTAATTTGATTGCACCTCGATTACACCGGGACACAGGACCTTGCCCTCGGGCAGCTTGTATTCCTCGAACAGGGCCCATTCATGGGCATGACGGGGATTGGCGGCTTCAAACAGTATCGTCTGGGGTTTGGCTTTCATGACCACGTCGATAATGTCGGCAAGGTTGACGTCACAGTGGTGTGGGCCACCGTAATTGCCCCAGCACAGGTGCATGCGCAGCTGTTCGGCGGGAATATTCTGCACGGCGTGGTTAAGTGCCTCGATATGCAGGGCGCTGACTTCTCGGAAATCGCCCAGGGTTACGCCTTCGGAATTCAGATGGCGACCCATGGCCAGGTCGGGGCAGTCGATCTGGAGGGTGGCACCGGATTCCGCGATGATTTCGTATTCGGTCTTCATGGCATCGGCGATGGCGAATACATATTCTTCGTGGGTCTTGTAATACTCGTTCTTGAAGAAGATCGACGTCACACCCGGAGAGGCTGAGCTGAAAAAGGCATACTCCATGTTGCCGCCGGTAGCTTCCTGCATATTTTTGACATCGGTGTGCACATCGTCCGTGGTCTTGACGCTGATGGGGCCCAGGCAACCGGGAGCATGGCGATGCTGGCGGGATGGATCCTCACCAACGCGCTTGGCCAGGTTGGGGAAGTCCACCAGGTCATCAAACACATAGGTGTTCTCACTGCCACCGAAGCCATCCAGGCGATCCTTGATGTAAGTGGCATAGCTGGGCTTGGACTGTTCACCATCATTAACCAGATCAACACCCAGTTCCTTCTGCTTGCTCACGATGTCTATAACTGCTTGCCTGATGCGGGACTGGAAGGCATCCTGGTCAACGGGTACACCGTCTTCCTTGGCCCACATCATGTGCATGAGATCTTCTTCCCGTGGCAGGCTGCCGACGTGAGTTGTCAAAAAATGATCGGTACTTCTTGGCATCAAAATTCCCCTTTGCTTGAGTGTTTTACTAACCGTCGAACCAGGTATTCCATACTCGGGAAGGGCGGGTCCGGGGTGCCATCAATTGGCTTCTGTTATCATTCCAGGAACGAGTGGCAATGAAGCATAAACAGGTTATAGTGTATCGTCCAGCCGTTAGCGATAACGCAATCCATAAATTTCGAAAAATATTTCGATATACGAAAAATAGGCATGCGACCCGAGTTGAAAAGAAAACCCAATATATTCAACGCGTTAAATAAAAGTCTTGTTATAAAATCAACCTAAAACGAAAACCCGGATCCTTGTGAGGGTGATTTTTGCTTCCTCCACACATGAGTTTCTGGCAAAATGCGCGCTTTTTTCGATATCCGAAGGTTTGAGGAGCAACTAAAAGATGAGTAAGAACAGCCTCACAGCAGCAATCGAAGCGGCCGGTGGTGCCGTTAACCTGCTGCGCAACTCCAAAGCAGGAATTTACGTTTACCCGGTCGTCGCCCCTGAATTTTCAAACTGGCGCTCCGAACAGATAGCGTGGCGGAATTCTGCCGTCCTTTATGACCAGACTCATCACATGGATGAGCTGACCGTTGAAGGTCCCGATGCCGAAGCTTTCCTGAGCTATACCGGCATTAACAGCTTTGCCAACTTCAAGGAAAACGTCGCCAAGCATTTTGTGCCCGTTACTCCTGCTGGTCACGTCATCGGTGACATGATCATCTTCCGTGAATCTGAAGAAAAATTCGTTCTCGTTGGCCGTGCGCCGACTGCCAACTGGCTGCGGTTCCAGGCCTCCTACGGCAAGTGGAACGTGCGTTTGTTCCATGATCCACGTTCTGATTCACGTCCTGACGGCAAGGCCATCTACCGTACCCATTACCGTTTCCAGATCCAGGGTCCGGAAGCCAACAAGATTTTTGAAAAAATGAATGGCGGCCCCATTCCCGAAGTGAAGTTCTTCCACGTTGACTGGATCAACTGTGGCAACCGTCGTGTCCAGGCCCTGCGCCATGGTATGGCCGGTGCGCCGGGTCTTGAAATCTGGGGTCCCTATGCTGACAAGCATTACATCCAGACAACAATTGCCGAGGCAGCCAAGGAAGCTGGCGTAGACATGCGTTTCGTTGGTGCCCGTGCCTACTCATCCAACACGCTGGAATCCGGCTGGATTCCTTCTCCGCTGCCAGGTATCTATTCCGGCGACGGCATGATGAAGGATTACCGTGACTGGCTGGGTGCTGATCACTACGAAGCTGTTGGTTCCCTGGGCGGCTCCCTGAACTCCGATAACATCGAAGACTACTATGTCACCCCGTTTGAACTGGGTTATGACTTCTACATTGGCTGGAAGAAAGACGACTTCATCGGCAAGGCTGCCCTTGAGAAAATGAAGGAAGAAGGCAACCAGCGCAAGAAGGTTACCCTGGAATGGAACCGTGATGATGTATTCAAGGTTATGCAGTCTGCTTTCGAGCCGGGTCTGGCTTACAAGTGGATCGACTTCCCGAACCATAACTACTCCTCCAGCAATGCAGACGAGTTGCTCAAGGACGGCAAGCGTGTAGGTATGGCCATGTTCAATGGTTACTCCTACAACGAGCGTTGCCTGCTGTCACTGGCTGTGGTGGATGCGGATATCGAGATTGGTGACATCCTGACCCTGAAATGGGGCGAGGATCCGATTTCAAAGAAGACTTCCATCGAGCCACACCAGCAGTGTGAAGTGCGCGTCAAGGTCTCTCCGACACCTTACGCAGCAGATGCCCGTGAAAACTATGCGGACAGCTGGCGCACCAAGAGCTAAAAGCAATAAGCTTCAAGGCGAAAAAAACGCGGCATTAGCCGCGTTTTTTTTTGCCTGACAAATGTAGGTCGGCATAAGGGGAAGCCTGTTTGCCGACAAAGTAAAAGAGACCTAACCGTCGCTACCCATCTGCTGTTCCAGGTAAGCAGCCAACTCTTCCCAGATTTCCTCCTGCTCACCGCCGGCCTGCGCACGGGCTGAATCAACAGGCGTTTTGCCAAAGTCATCAACGACATTGACGTCGGCACCATTGGCCACCAGGAATTCGGCAACGTCCATCCAGCCCCACTTGCCGGGACCAAAAATGGCCGTCTGGCCCTGGCGGTCAGTCATGGCGTTATGGCGGGGAATGAGGGCGGTATAACTGCTGGTGTCAGTGACCCTGGCATTGATATCGGCACCGGCATCCAGCAACAGGCTGATCGTCTTGATGGCTCGTTCCTGCACATTTGGGGCAGAGTAGACCGAACCGTCACTGAGCAGGCCGCGTGGGGTGGCCAGGCCTGATGCCACAATCAGGGGCGTGGCGCCGAAAATATTCGGCCTGTCGACGTCGGCATCATAGTCAAGCAGCAGGGCGACGGCTTCATGGTCGTGCGAAACAGCAGCGCGCAGTAGCGTGGTGGTGCCCGTAGTCAAATGTTCATCCATGAAACGGCCGTTACCGCCACCGGTGCCGGGGCGGCCAAAATTCAGTGTCGCATCCACCATGACGCCCATGTCCAGCAGGCGTCGGGCCAGATCCAGGGCGGCCTGTTGTTGTGTGCTGTCAAGGATTTGTCCGCGCGACTCAATGGTGCGCACGTCGATGGCGCTATACAGGGGAGTGCGCCCCCACCAGTCAAAGCTTTTCGGGTCGGCACCGGCATCCAGCAGGGTATTGGCCGTGTCGAAATGAAAATTGTCGATGGTCACCAGCAAGGGGGTGACACCCTCCGGTGTGGGCAGGTTGATGTCTGCACCGGCTTCGAGGATATCCCTGACACACCCGGTACAGCCGCTGCGCGCTGCATAGAGCAGGGGCGTCAGGCCGCCAGCGGGGCGATACTGGTTGCGGGGTTCAGAGGTAATCTGGCGTTGCCAGTCAAACACGCGGGCACGCACATTCACATTGGCGCCACTGTCGATCAGCAGGGATACCATGGCGGGGTGGTGCCTGGAGGCTGCCCACATCAGGGCGTTCTGGCCGGTCCAGTTTTCTTCGGCATTGACCTGGGCGCCGTGATCGATCAGCAGGCGCGCCACTTCCACGTTGCCGGTCCAGGCCGCCAGCATCAACGGTGTCTGGCCATCGGCATTGGCCAGGTTTGGATTCGCACCGGCCTCCAGCAACATGGCGACTAGCGCCGGGTTGGCTACCCGGGCCGCTTCAGCCAGCGGTGTGGCACCGAAATTGTTCTGGCTGTCCGGGTTGGCTTCGTTACGCAGCAGCGTAGCGGTGAGTTCTTCATCCACCTTGTAGACAGACCAGAGCAGGGCTGTGGTGCCGTCGTTTTGCGGGGCGTTGATATCGGCCCCGGCCCGGACGAGTGACAGGGCACCTTCCCGGTCGCCGGCCTTGATCAGGTCTGCCACCGGCGCATCAGCCAGGACTGGCGAGATCCAGGAGGTAAACAGTAGCAGGAATGGCAGAAAACGGTTCATGAATGTTATTACCGGCTCACTCAGAGAATATTGGGCGCAAGATTGTAGTGATGTGCCCACATGCCCTTGTAGGCTGAATAGAGAAACTTGTCAGGATCGTTCCAGGTACGCGACAAACCGTCCAGTGCGCCTTCCTGGTTCATGCATTCGGCGCTACAGCCCTGGCGAATCAGGTCCAGTATCCGGTTGTAG
>Ga0181563_10003962_pt1 | contig 13925 bp, 12 predicted proteins | sample 011ome_25_FD_133759 | JGI IMG/M metagenome (GOLD analysis project Ga0181563, IMG submission 133759) | Coastal salt marsh microbial communities from the Groves Creek Marsh, Skidaway Island, Georgia - 011512CT metaG (megahit assembly) | ecosystem: Environmental > Aquatic > Marine > Intertidal... | reverse complement strand
AGGCTTAGAAAATTGGTAGATGAGAATTTTTAAAGATTTAAGAAATAATAGAATATGAAATTTTTAATTTGATAAATAGTTAAGTCTTTGCGTGAGGAAAACATCCCCTTAATTCGACTGAAATCGGTTGATTTCGGATTTGTAAAAACTTAACGCATTACAAATCAACGCTTTCATTTTCTCAAAAAATCTTCATAACCCTGAGGTCGGGAGTTCAAATCTCCCTCTCGCTACTCAAAGGTCTTTCGTAAGGAGGACCTTTTTTTTTGCAAAAAAAAACCTCCCGAATAAGGAGGTTTTCGTAAAATAAGGCAGTGCCAGTCTTATTTTACTCTTTCAACTACAGCTTTGAATGCCTCAGGATGATTCATTGCTAAGTCAGCCAAAACCTTTCTATTTAATTCGATTTCTGCTTTCTTCAACAATCCCATCAACTGAGAATAGGATACTCCATAAGCTCTTGCTCCTGCATTAATACGCTGAATCCACAAAGCTCTGAATTCTCTTTTCTTTGCTTTACGGTCTCTGTATGCATACTGAAGTCCTTTCTCGTACTTATTTTTGGCTACAGTCCACACATTCTTACCTCTTCCGAAGTAACCTCTTGTGGCTTTTAAAACCTTTTTTCTTCTTGCTCTTGACGCTACCGCGTTTACCGATCTAGGCATAGTGTTTTGTTTTTTGACTCGTGGTGTCCCTTGTTAGGAGCTTAGTGACCAACGCATCTGGTGAATAAATAAACCTGTTTAATCTAAGACAGTTCTGAAAATCAGATTCTCAACATGTCTCGTACTCTACCCTCGTCAGACTCATGCACCAAACCAGCTTTGGTAAGGTTGTGCTTACGCTTGGTAGATTTCTTCGTAAGGATGTGGCTTTTGAAAGCGTGCTTCCTTTTGATTTTACCGGTACCGGTGAGGGTAAACCGCTTTTTTGCACTGGATTTAGTTTTTACTTTTGGCATTTTACTGTATTTAGTTGGTTGAAATCACTTTTTTCCTGGTTTAGGGGCAATGAAAATATTCATTCGTTTGCCTTCAAGCCTTGGCATTTGCTCCACTACTCCCACTTCTTCCAAAGCTTGAGCAAATTTTAATAATAACATTTCTCCTCGCTCTTTGAAAACAATGCTTCGTCCCACAAAGTGCACATATGCTTTTACTTTGGCCCCCTCTTTTAGGAAACTGATCGCATGCTTCAATTTGAAATTGAAATCGTGATCATCCGTGTTGGGTCCAAATCGAATTTCTTTTAAAACTACTTTAGCCGCATTGGCCTTAATCTCCTTTTGTTTCTTTTTCTGCTCGTATTTAAACTTCGCGTAATCAATGATTTTGCAAACCGGAGGATCTGCATTTGGAGAAATCTCGACCAAATCAAGCTCATTCTCTTGAGCAAGCTGAATAGCTTTTTCTGTAAGAAGGACAGCATTGCCTCCTTCTACAAAGTCACCCACTACGCGTACCTCACGGACTCTGATCTTTTGGTTGATCTTGTAAGGTTCTTCTTGTCTACCTCTTGGCTGATGTGGTCTTGGATTCAAGTTAACTTGGTTAGTTTTAAATAAAATTGCCTGCAAATATCGGAATTATTTCGAATTGAAAAAATAGAATGCTATTTCTACCTTATTCTTTCGCTAAAGATTCCGAAATAATTCCTTGAAAATAACTTATAAACTCGGCTGGACTTAATACTCCAAGATCACCATGCCCATGCTTGCGTACTGCTACCTTTCCTTCTTCTTGCTCTTTTTCTCCTACAATTAGCATGAAAGGCACTTTTTTCACTTCGGAATCCCGAATCTTACGTCCAATTTTCTCGTCACGGTTGTCAATCGTTCCTGTAATCCCCGCCTCATCCAAAATACTTTTCAATTCCTCCGCATAGGAAATAAATTTTTCGGATATCGGTAGAATATTAATTTGCTCTGGAGAAAGCCACAACGGAAAATCTCCGGCACAGTGCTCAATCAGTACCGCTACAAAGCGCTCTAAGGAACCAAATGGAGCTCTATGAATCATGACTGGTCGGTGTTTTTGATTGTCCGAACCGATGTACTCCAATTGGAATCGATCTGGTAGTTGGTAATCCACCTGGATGGTGCCCAATTGCCATTTTCTCCCTAGAGCATCCTTGACCATGAAATCAAGTTTGGGGCCATAAAAGGCAGCTTCTCCCAATTCAGTTACCGTTTCCAATCCCTTTTCGGCAGAAGCTTCAATAATCGCTGCTTCTGCTTTATCCCAGGCCTCATCCGAACCGATATACTTCTGCTTGTTTTCTGGGTCCCGCAAGGAAATCTGTGCAGTATATTCACTGAATCCCAATGCCTTAAAAACATATAAAACCAAGTCAATTACTTTGATAAACTCTTCTTTTACCTGGTCTGGTCGACAGAATATGTGTGCATCATCCTGTGTAAATCCACGAACACGGGTCAATCCATGTAATTCACCGCTTTGCTCATAGCGGTACACTGTACCAAACTCAGCATAGCGAATAGGCAAATCCTTGTAGGACCTAGGCTTGTGTTTGTAAATCTCGCAGTGATGCGGACAATTCATTGGCTTTAATAAAAAGGATTCTCCCTCATGGGGAGTTGCAATTGGCTGAAAAGAATCTTTCCCGTATTTTTCGTAATGACCTGACGTTTCGTATAAGGCTTTGTGACCAATATGAGGTGTGGTAACTTGCTGGTAACCAGATTTGTCCTGAGCCTTTTTCATAAAGTTGATTAGACGCTCTCTAAGAAGTGTTCCCTTTGGTAACCAAAGAGGAAGTCCCATACCAACCTTTTCTGAAAAGGTGAATAGCTCCAATTCTCGACCCAGCTTGCGGTGATCCCGTTTTTTAGCCTCTTCCAACAAGGTTAAATAATCTTTCAATTCCTGTGCCTTAGGGAAGGTCACTCCATAAATACGAGTAAGCATCTTGCGCTTCTCATCCCCTCGCCAATAGGCTCCTGCAATATTGGTGAGCTTAACCGCTTTGATAAATCCAGTATTCGGAATATGTGGCCCACGACAGAGATCGGTAAAATTGCCCTGTTCGTAAAATGTAATCGTACCATCTTCCAAACCTTCCAAAAGGTCCAACTTGTACTCATCCCCTTTTTGTTGAAAATAACTGACCGCATCAGCCTTTGAAATTTCCTTGCGGATGTAGTCTGACTTAAGTCTTCCCAACTCAAGCATTTTAGTTTCAATTTTTTCCAACTCATCCCCTTCCAACTTATGGTCTCCAAAATCTACATCGTAATAAAAGCCGGTTTCTATAGATGGACCTATTCCCAACTTGACGCCTGGATACAAGGCTTCCAAAGCCTCTGCCATTAGGTGCGCTGATGAATGCCAGAAGGTACTCTTCCCTTCACTATCGTTCCAAGTAAGTAGCTGCAAACTAGAATCCTCCGTGATGGCACGCGAGGCATCCCAAACTTGCCCATTAATTTTGGCAGCAAGCACATTCCGAGCTAAACCCTCGCTGATACTTGCAGCAATCTGTAGTCCGGTAATGCCTTGATCGTAATTCCTCACTGAACCATCAGGGAGGGTAATTTGAATTTGCTTGGTCATTTTATTTTTTTTACTGCCTATACAAACAGGCTGTGAATGCAGGTGCAAATATGCACAAAAGGGATTCCCTATGGAAAATTTTAAATGGGAAAGGAGAAAAAAAGCTTACAAAATCACCTGCGCACTGACTTTAATATGAAAAGGCCTAGCCTCTGGTCGATCCAAATAGTTCATACGGTGAAAAAAATCAACTCGGAAAAATCGAAATATATTTTCAATACCATAGCCCAACTCCAAATAAGGAATCTGAGGATCTAAACTGCCAAATGATTTCAAGACCCTTCCATCTGGAGTCATTTTTGGGATATTGAGAATATTTTGATCTCGAACCGACCCCATCAAGACGTTTGCATTTCCCACCATACGCCACTTTAATTTCTTTACCAAAGGAATGGAATTGAACAAAAATCCTTCAAAAGATTGGCGGTAGCGAAGACTTACAAATCTATCAGAAGCAAATTCATTAAAATTCATCGTATTGAAAGCTGCCGTGGTGTAAAACAAAGTTTCATTGCCCAAATGGTTCTCTAAGATAGGGTAAGGCACCTCTCCCCAAATTTTCCCTGCATCTATTTCGTAACGTCCCACCCCCAATAACCCCAAATTTATGCGGTGATACAAGTAGAATTTGAGTTTAGTGTAATCCAAGGAGGATCCAATGCTAGGAAGACCTTGGATATAATTTAATTCTACAATTGGCCATTTGATAGATCCAAGGGAGGCCCGACTATTATCATTAATCAAGATAATTTCATCATGGCCATAACGAACGCTTGCTCGAATTTCTGTGGCTTGGAAACTGGTTCGCAAAACCTTCAAGCCTTGTTCGTAATAGTAAAAATCAAAAAGTGGATTAAATTGACTCTTGTTCAAACTTGAGGAAACTAAGAATCCTTTAAAAAATTCACGTTGGAAGGTGATTCGGTGGTTGGTAGACACAAAGGGTCTTCGCAATGTTCCAAAACGGCTTGCTGCCAAGAAAATTGAATTTCCATCTAAATTCTCCATTTCTAAGCCCACCTGATCCAGCTCCCTTCCTATCCGAACACCTAGAGTGGTCCAATGCTTTCTAGATAAAATCCAGGTTGCCCCTACCTTGTACTTCCACCGCTCATCCATTGTACCGTAGGCCCCATACCCTTCAACCAAAAAGCGATTAGAAAATCTATAATTAGTACGCATTCCAAATCCAAGACGCAGACCCTCTACATTGTTGTAATTTCCAAATTCTGTCCAAGGCCCCAAATCCAATTTATTAAAAGGTAGGTAGCCTGTGGCAAAAAATTTAAGTGACTCTGAATAGAAGCGGATGATTGGAATTCTTTTCAGCGTATCTACCATTTGCAAAACAGCCAACTCCTCTTCGCTCAAGGGGTCAGGTCGTCTGTTTTTCCAATAATCAGATGAGACTTGATTAAAATCTGGTTTCAAGACCACTGCCTGGTCAAAAAAAGAGGTTTCCAAGGGCTGGTTCACCACAATGCTGTCTGTGGCAGTATAAAACTTGGCCAAAAGCCCCGCAGAATTATTAGTGATTTGACCTATTTTAACCAATACACGGGTTTTGGAAGGCATTAAAGCTCCTGCAGCTGTGGGGGTAAGTTCTTGCTGAATCTTTATTCGATCCACAAAATTCAAATTAGCCGCTTTTGGGATGGTTAAATCAACCTGCTTGAGAGAATAATCGTCCTTCTTGATCCAAATCGTGCCCGTGAACGCAAGATCTTGCTCTCGTCGAGGATACACCTGAAGTTTGTAGCAACTATCCTGTCCGACCAAGACATCTTCGAGCAAATCGTAGTCATAATAGGTTTTCCATCCATCTGCAATGGGGGAAATAAAGTCCTTGTTCAGGATTTGCAGCCAGTTTTTATAAAAATTGTATTCCTGAAATACCGATCCCGTAATCTGAGAAGTAGTAGATCCATCAGTAATCCCTACACCGGTAACCTTGGTCTTTTCAATAACTTCTTTTCGTAATTCTGGATTAGATCGGTAGTAAAAAGAAGACACAGTTTCTGAAAAAAATACAGGCAAAATCTTTTGTCCCTCCTCATTCCTTAATTCACGAATACTATCCAATACTGCTGTTACTGTTCGGACAGATTTTCGTTGGTTGAAGTCTTCCGAAAGGTTATCTATGTCAATTTCGATTTTTGTGTAGTTTTTCGTTTGGTAAGCCTGTAATTTGCTTTTGTCGTAGGATGCTCGTTTGGCAACTGCCAGCCGAATCACTTCAAAAGCTGGATTTTCTCCAGCCTCAAACACAAAAGTTCCTAATTCAAAAGCCTCTGGCCAGAGTTGAAAATTAAGTGTTTGTACTAAATTTTTGGATAAAACCTTGGACTGGGTGGAATAACCTAAATAACTCACACGAAGGCTATCTCCTACAGTATCCGCCTTTAACAAATAGTTGCCTTCAAAATCGGTAGTCGTTCCCGAAGTTTTTCCTTGTAAAAAAATGTTAGCAAATGCGATTGGATCCCCCGTTTCTGCATCCGTCACCTTTCCCTGGAGAATAAACTGCCCAAAAGAAACTGATGTCCAAAGAAAGAAAAAACCTACGAATAAAAATCGAAGCATAAGTCGGGAAGCAGATCGTTCCATTAAAGCTGCAAAGTTAAACGATATTTTTGAGCACCTACCCATTACCTAAAAACAAGTAAGGCCATTTACTTAGTTTTGATATTTTTCTAGAGGCCATTAAAAAAAAGTAGGGTTAGTTAGTACATTTGATTTTAAATTTTTGAAAGATGGTATACGATGTTGTCATAATAGGAGGAGGAATCGTTGGATTAGCCACAGGATACAAATTGATCAATACACGTCCTGATTTAAAAGTCGCGATACTGGAAAAAGAAAGTCAATTGGCCAAACATCAGACTGCCAATAACTCTGGGGTGATTCATTCTGGCTTATACTACAAGCCGGGGTCATTAAAAGCAATAAATTGCATCAATGGCTACCACGAGCTAATCAATTTCTGTAAGGAAGAAAAAATCCCATACGAAATAACAGGGAAGGTTGTCGTGGCCACACGAGAATCTCAGAAGCCCCTCTTGACTATGCTACTAGAAAGAGGCTTAGAAAATGGATTGACAGGAACTCGCCAAATAAGCCTTGAGGAATTAAAAGAATACGAACCATATTGCATCGGTGTGGGCGCAATCCATGTTCCTCAAACTGGAATCGTAGATTACCTTCAAGTAGCTCTTGCCTATGGACGTAAAATAATGCAACAAGGTGGTGGAATTTTTTTAGATCATAAAGTATTGGAAATCAATCAAAAAGACTCAATTAATTACATTGAAACATCAAAAGGTACATTCCAAGCGAAGTTAGTGGTTAACTGTTCTGGACTCTACTCAGATAAGGTAGCCCGAATGAATGATGACTCCATCACTGATGTGAAAATTATTCCTTTTAGAGGAGAATATTTCAAACTCAAGAAGGAGCGAGAATATCTAGTCAATAACTTGATTTACCCTGTTCCTGATCCTAACTTCCCTTTCCTAGGTGTACATTTTACCCGAATGAAAAAAGGAGGCGTGGAAGCTGGCCCCAATGCTGTATTGGCATTTAAAAGAGAAGGATACAAAAAAACTGATGTGAATTTTGCCGAATTGGCTGAAACCTTAGGTTGGCCAGGCTTCCAAAAAGTAGCGGCCAAGTACTGGAAAACTGGTTTGGGGGAATTGTACCGCTCCTTTTCCAAAACTGCATTTACTAAGGCTCTTCAAGAACTGATTCCTGAAATCCAAGAATCCGACCTTGTAGAAGGTGGAGCTGGGGTTCGTGCTCAAGCATGTGATCGTACTGGAGGCCTTTTGGATGACTTTGCGATCCGTGAATCAGCTTATGCCATCAATGTGCTCAACGCTCCTTCTCCTGCTGCTACCAGTTCCCTATCTATTGGAGGCACAGTGGCTGAAATGGTACTCAAGCGGTTCTAAAAAAACATTCCAAGACTAGTTTCCCTACTGAAATGGGCCCACTAGCATTGCGTTAAAAACTCAAGAAGGCGATACTCTGCATAATTAAATTCCGAACCTGGAATCGTAAATCCAGTATGTCCCCCACGATTTGGGATTTCCAAGAATAGTTCAGAGCTCCCATTTGCAAATTCTATAGGGTAGCATTCTTTACCCAATAATGGGTCATTGGCTGCATTTAAAATAAAGGTAGGTACGCGAATGTCTTTCAAACGTGTATGCGGGCTTGCTTGCTCATAAAAGTCAGTTGCATCTACAAATCCATGCAGTTTCGCTGTATACTGAGTATCAAATTCATCAAAATCTCGAACTAAAGGCAGACGTTCCAAGTCGATTAATCCTGGATATTGCTTTCCCTTGGCCTCCATTTTCTTTTTCAATTTCCCCAAAAATTTTTGTTTGTAAAATTGATTTGCTGGCCTACGAAGTGTAGCTGCACTGGACGGTAAGTGCACGGGTGTAGAATATATAGCTGCTTTTTTTACTATTGAAGGGACCTCCTCTCCTTTTTTACCCAAGTAATTTAGAGTTTGCGCCCCTCCCATGCTTATTCCTGCCAAATAAAGTTTCTTATACCGATTCGTAGAAATCACCTGCTGAATCACCGTATCCAAATCCTGGCTAGATCCATGGTGATACAAAACAGGTTGTAAATTGAGCTCACCCCCACAGGATCGATTATTCCAAGCCAATGCATCAAATCCATGTTGGTTAAATAATTTGACCAAAGCTCGGACATAATGGCGCTGAGAATCCCCTTCCAAGCCATGAGAAATAAGTAAAAGTCTATCTGATCCCACTCGAGACCAATCCAGATTTAAAAAATCTTCATCTGGAGTTTTTATTTTTTCCCGTAGGTAGTTGACCCCATTAATTCTTCTCCAAATACTGGGCATAATGGTTTCAAAATGACCGTTTAAATAGAATAATGGAGGCTTGGTGTAGGAAGAAGAAAGTATAGGCATGGTTCAATGTGTGAAAACTTCAAGTCAACTTCATTTTTAGGTAACCTTGCAATGATTGTGAGCTCGTAATTTTAGACCAGATAGCGTACTCATAGGATCTAACAGAGTTAAAGGGGATTAAATTTGAAAAAGAAGGCAATAGGTATTGTCTTTTTTTTTGTCATTTTTCTTTCAAACGAGAGGTTGATTTACTCAATAAAATTAGATCTCAAGCGTGCAGATCGACCAGCAAGGTAACCGGTTGTCCAAGCTGCCTGAAAATTAAAGCCTCCTGTGATCCCGTCCAGATTAAGTACCTCTCCTGCAAAATAAATGCCTGAATGAAGTTTGCTTTCCATAGTTTCTGGATAAACCTCATCCAAAGAAATTCCTCCGGCTGTAACAAATTCCTCTTTGAACGTAGTCTTACCCTGCATAGCCACTGGATAGCAAAATAAGCATTGCACCAACTTGTTGTACAGTTTTTTTGGAAGTTGACCAAATAATTGCTCCTTATTGATTTCGGATTGGCTGCAAAAATGCTCCCAGAGGCGTGCAGGTATCCCAAAAAGTGGATGGGAATGTACCTTTCTATTGGGATGAAGTTGCGCATAGCTATTAAGCTGCTCTACGTAAGCTTGTTCAGTCAAGTCTGCATTCCATTGAATAATTGCCCGAGCCTTATACTGCTGCTCGTAAAGCCAATTCGCACCAAAAGCCGAAAGTTTGAGTACAGCAGGACCACTGATTCCCCAATGGGTAATTAAGAGTGGGCCTCGGTAACTAAGTTTGGTGCCTTCCAATTTCACTACGACATCCGGCAGGGATACCCCCATCAATTCACGAATGGGTTCCTGAGGAGTGTTAAAAGTAAAAAGCGAAGGTATAGGATTTATTAGCTTATGATTCAATTGATTAAGGTAACCATATGTACCTAAATTGGGATGTCCGCCAGATGCAACGATGATTTTAGAAACGGTAATTTCTCCCCTATCTGTACCTAGGATATAACCTTGTAATTTGGTTTTAATGGATTTAATTCCATTGGAAAGCTGGATTTGAACACCCAGCTTTTTTGCTTCTTCTTCCAAACAAGTAACAATAGTTTGAGAGGTATTGGATTCGGGAAATACACGTCCGTCCCCTTCAATTTTCAACAGCACCCCCCTAGATTCAAACCAAGAAAACGTATCGTGGATTGAAAAGTGGAGAAAGGCTTTTTTCAAGAACTTTTCACCTCTAGGGTAATTCCTAATCAATTTCGAAATCTCCATTGGTCGGTGTGTCACATTGCATCGACCCCCACCAGAAATTTTTACTTTGGAGAGTAATTTGGGGGATTTTTCAAAAAGGATTACCTGTATTCCAGGCCCACTAGCATGGATGGCTGCAAAAAAACCTGCAGCTCCTCCTCCAATTACAGCAATGATCACGTAGAATAAGATTTGTTCAAGGTCAAAAATCAACATCTTTTCACTGAAGCAAAAGGGATTACTCCTATTTTTTATAGCATTAAGTGTTCTTTTTTATCCAGCTGGAACCGAAAATGAAGATTTATTTTTCAGAAGTCTCACTTTTTCTTGAATGAACGATTTTCAGTTGCTTACTTGCTAAAAATTAGATTGAATTGAAAACTACTGCCCGAATTTTTTCCCTTCTTTTTTTCCTCCAAATTTATTTTGGGGTAACTGCTTCTGCACAGGTTAATCTTGGTCAAACAGACCGCTGGATGAAAGGTGCGTTGGCTGCCATGGAGCGAAGCGACTACCAAACAGCTAATTCTATATTTCGAAACCTCATTGATTCAGGCCTTCCTCTTCCCGAGGAGATGCCTTATTTTTTTTCCGAAACTCTTTTTCAACTAGGACAATACAATAACAGTCAAAATTTTGTCAACAAATACCTGGAATTGACAGGATTTACAGGTAAAAACTACGAATCAGCGACGCGCCTGAAAGAAAAACTCAAGGGTCCAATCGCAGAAATTCAAGCTTGCGACCTATGTGATCGACAAGGCTACCGCTTGGAAAACTGTACGACCTGCCTTGGTAAGAAACAACTTGAGCAGCCTTGCTCCTATTGCAAGGCTAAAAGCGTGGTAGGCTGCAGCCGATGTGGAGCCACTGGAATGATTAAAAAAGTAAATGTGTTTAACATCGTTGATTTTTACGAATGTGAACGCTGTGGAGGTAAGGGACGGCTGTCTTGTCCAGATTGTGAAGGCACTGGAAAAGAGATTAGTAGTTGCAAAATCTGCCTAGGAGCAGGAAAAACCCCTTCTGACAACTTATGTACCCATTCTGGGGAAATACACCTGCATGGAAAGGATCGGATCTTACCTTAATGGACTCCAGTGAAAATTTAGAATTAGAATGTTCAAAAAATTAGTTGCAATACTTTTGAAAAGACTCCTCTGCTCCGGGATATTCCAACACCATTGCTAGTTTAAAATCTTCACAAGCTTGCTTGTTCCTTTTTAAGGCAATTTTAAGTAAGGCTCTGTTGAAATAAGCTTGCCCAAAGTTTTTATCCAACTGAATTGCAATTCCATAAGCTTTTAATGCCTCTTCTGGCAATCCAATTTGATGCAGTGCCCTTCCTTTCAGCAAGGAAGCCAAAGCTGGAGCTCCTGGGATTTCTTCTGCTTTGGTCGCGTAAAGCAATGCACTGGCATAATTCTTTCGTTCAAGTTGAAGATTTGACATACCCAACAAAGCTTGGAAATTAGTTGGCTCAAGTGCCAAAGCTCTTTCAAAATCAGCTTGAGCTTCAACCAATTTCCCCAATTCTTGATACGACCTCCCTCTTCCATAATAGAGATGATAGTCATTTGGCTTGGTTTTTAAATTTTCCGAATAGCCAGCAACTGCACTTTTAAAATTACCATTTTTGAATTCATTATCTCCAGTATTCACTTCTGAACCTGAGGAACATCCCACTAAAATCAAACTTACAAGTATTCCAAAAAAATAGGTATTCACTGCTAGTCTCATCATGGCTTACACAGCTACGTTATTCTCCCGCAACGCATCATTAAGTGAGGTTTTTAGGTCTGTTGAAGCTTTTCTTTTTCCAATAATCAATGCACATGGGACTTGATAGGTTCCAGAAGGGAATTGCTTAGGAATTGTTCCTGGAATTACAACTGAACGAGGAGGAACGTACCCTTTGTATTCTATCGGGCTTGAACCGGTAACATCAATGATTTTTGAACTAGCAGTCAAAGTCACCCCTGCTCCTATAACTGCTTCCTTACCTATTCGAACCCCCTCTACTACAATGACGCGACTCCCTATGAATGCCCCGTCTTCTACAATTACAGGCGCTGCTTGTACAGGTTCTAGTACACCTCCAATCCCAACACCCCCACTCAAGTGGACGTTTTTTCCAATCTGAGCACAAGATCCAACAGTGGCCCAGGTATCCACCATAGTGCCTGAATCTACGTACGCCCCTATGTTTACATAACTTGGCATCATCACTACTCCTGATGCCAAAAAAGCACCGTATCGCGCCACTGCATGAGGCACAACACGGACTCCCTGTGCTGCATAGTTCGTTTTTAAGGCCATCTTATCGTGAAATTCAAAAGGTCCCACTTCAATGGTTTGCATTTTTTGTATAGGGAAATAGAGTATTACTGCTTTTTTTATCCAATCATTTACGACCCAGTCGCCGCCTTCAATAGGTGCCGCTACTCGTAAATTACCAGCGTCTAAATCAGCAATAACATCTCGAATGACTTCTTGAATAGCTGCGTCCTTCAGCAATTCACGATTTTCCCAAGCAAGTTCAATAGTAGATTTAATATTCATGGATTTTTAATTTCTGGCCGCCTCCACATTTCAATGGAAACAAGAGGTTTTAATTTGAGAACACGAAACAAAGAAATCCTGACTGAAGTTCATAGGTTTTTTATAGAAAAGACAAGGGAATAGCAAGGGCTTGAAAGGATATTCTCTTTTTTGAGTCCTACATTCTTAAAGCAAATAAGATTTGAGGCACATGACCATCCTCAAGTCTGTGGGGTGTCTTTAATCAGTAGTTTGTAAGCTTTATTCAATAATCCTTTTTGAATAAATCGCAGGGTAAAACCTCGAATCAATCCTAAGTTTTAGTGCTTTCATTTTTGAGTTTGGATAAAATAGCTTTCCTAGTACGTTTAAAAAATTGTGTCAAAGTATTGGTATAAAATAGGAATCTAGATCACTACAAAAAATTATAATTATCTCTGATTGAATCATATAGTGATTTTTTTAGATGAGACTATTTTTTAATTCAGTTTATCCTAAATCCGGACCCCCAATCTATTGTGAGTTATCCACAATACATTTAGACTACTTGAACATATTTTTTAGATTTATCTAATATTATTTTTATATTTGTCTTATTGACAAGCTACACATGGAATTAACGACTGCAGAAGAAAACTACCTCAAAGCAATTTACCATCTATCGGAGGAGGGTAAAAAGAGTGTATCAACCAATGACATTGCCACACAGATCCAAACTAAGCCTGCCTCAGTAAGCGACATGCTCCGCAAGCTGGGAGAGAAAGAAGTTATCCAATACCGGAAATACTATGGCCTTCAGATCACAGCACTTGGAATGCAACTAGCCTTACAGACCATTCGAAAGCATCGATTATGGGAAGTCTTTTTGGTAGATAAATTGCATTTTGCTTGGGACGAGGTGCATGAGGTAGCAGAGCAACTTGAACATATCCAATCTCCCCTACTTATCGAGCGTCTAGATGCCTACCTCAACTACCCTAAGTTTGACCCTCATGGAGATCCTATTCCTGATGCATACGGGGACGTGCGGACACGTCCACGTTGTGCATTGAACGAGATGGATATTGACCAAATTGGACAAATTGTAGCAGTCAAAGACAGTTCGGCAGCTTTTCTCCGCTATCTAGATAAAGTAGGAGCCTACATCGGTGCTCGGATCAAAGTACTCGACAAAGTAGAATTTGATGGTTCCATCGAGATTTTAGTGGATCAAAAAAAGACCCTATTCATGTCCAAAGATGTAGCCAGCAACATTCTCGTCCTGCAATCATGAAAAATGTCCCGTACCTTTACTTCTTCCTTCTCCTTATTTGTAGCTGTACCTCAGCTTCCAAAGCTACACGTGACAAACCCTTGATTGTGGCTACCACAAGTATTTTGGCAGACGGCATTCAGGTCCTTGTAGGAGATCAGGCAGAAGTAATTGCGCTAATGCCAGCTGGAGTAGACCCCCACTTGTACAAGGCTTCGGTGCGTGACCTAGACTTGCTTACACAAGCCGACTTGGTCATTTACCATGGACTGTATCTTGAAGGGAAAATGACAGAGATTTTTGAGAAGCTTGCCAAGCAACAGGTCCTTATTGATGTTTCCAATGGGATACCATCCGACCAACTTATT
>Ga0181563_10003959_pt1 | contig 13933 bp, 10 predicted proteins | sample 011ome_25_FD_133759 | JGI IMG/M metagenome (GOLD analysis project Ga0181563, IMG submission 133759) | Coastal salt marsh microbial communities from the Groves Creek Marsh, Skidaway Island, Georgia - 011512CT metaG (megahit assembly) | ecosystem: Environmental > Aquatic > Marine > Intertidal... | reverse complement strand
CATCGTATCAATTTGGCGCAGCGTCGATGTTTCAACCTGGTATCCGAACGGTTCACGTCCCCATTGTTAAAAACGAAACCTTTCGGCATGACCTTGGAGTTCGCCTCAGCGAAGCAATCGTCAAAGAGATTGATCGCAGAACTCCCTATAAAGTTACCGGTAATCCAAACGCTGATAGCGTCTTAACGGTCACGGTGACGCACGAAACAAAAAGAGTCTTATCCGAAACCAATGACGATGACCCACGAGCTTTGGATGCGATTATCACCGCCACTGCGAAGTGGACGTCACGCAGTGGTGAACAGCTAATGCTAAACAATATCTCTGCGGATGAAGACTTTATGATGAGTTTTGGCCAAAACTCACGATTCGTACCGGAAGGAGGCCAGTCGGTTGCAACAGCTACTCAAGAATCGATTGAGAAGCTCGCTGCTAGAATCGTCTCGCAAATGGAAATGAGATGGTGAGTGAACTAGTCTGGGATATCGGCCGACGCAAAATCCGAATGAGTGACGGCCCAATGGTTATGGGAATCCTGAATGTCACACCCGACAGTTTTTCCGATGGCGGAAGACATTTCCAAACAAGCAATGCAATCTCCGCTGCTTTGAAAATGGAAGATGATGGAGCGGCGATCATCGACATTGGTGGCGAGAGCACGCGTCCATACAGCGCCCCAGTTTCTGAAGAAGAAGAACTACGCCGCGTGATACCGGTGATTGAAGCCTTGACCAAAAGAGTCGATACACCTCTGAGTATCGACACAAGCAAAGCTCGCGTTGCAGAAGAGGCTGTTGCTGCAGGGGCAGAAATCATCAACGACGTAACGGGTTTACAGGGTGACCCGCGAATGCCCTCGGTGGTCACGCAAAATCAAATTGGCGTGTGCGTCATGCATATGCAGGGAACGCCCCAAACGATGCAAGACAACCCGACCTACCACGATGTGGTCGAAGAGATCAAACAGTATCTCACCGCACGACTTGATGCTTGCTTAGGACTAGGCATTCCCAAAGAAAGAATCTGTTTGGACCCTGGTATCGGCTTTGGGAAAACTCACGAGCATAATCTTGAATTAGTTCGCAACGCGGACCAATTCCTCGCAGCGGGGACACCGATACTGGTTGGCCATTCCCGCAAAGGATTCATTGGGCATTTGCTTGGAGACAAAGAAGCTGATCGGACGGCAGCGACACTCGCCGTTTCACTAGCGTTGGCAGCCCGAGGCGTCCATATCCTGCGAGTCCACGACGTTCGCGAGACGGTCGATGCCCTCAAAATTTACCGCTGCTGCATGGGCTGACAGCGAAGACCATACTCAAAAAAGACTCGATCCCTAAACTCGGGATCGGCAGTCGCTTCTTCCGAACTCATCCTGCTTGTTGGCAAGATAAAAACTACGATTTCGCGATGCGATCGGTCGTCTGTTTCCCCGTTGCATCACCTTTGGAAGTGATCGTTCGTTTAGGATCCTGATCGCGACTTTCATTGGGTCTTGTGAACACCCCGAGCGAATAGGACTGTTTGACACCGTGCACCGTTTCGAGTGTGAAAATTGCAGTGTTCATGGGAAGACCTCGTATCCGATCCATCTCGTCGGATCGACCAAGCGCTGGAGATGCGTGAATCACGTTTTGAAATCTTTTCGTCTGGAGTGCGTAAAGATCCAAGCGAAAAAGGAATAGTTACAACCATCGACCATGCTACCTGTTAGGATTATTCCGGTTAGGTAAGGTTAGCCATGGTGGACGCCCGATGCGAAGTTCATCCTCTCATTTTGATAGATGCGGTAAACTTTCTCGGCTTCCGCATTCCCAACACACATCCAACGCACATCCCAGACAACATGCACTCCGCAGAACACCCCCACAACGACAGAACCCTCTCGGTAAAAACCCAAGGCACCCCAATAGGGTTTCAAACACTGCGGCGAGGCTTACTCACCTTACTGCTCATAGTGTCGCAACTGACTTTGATGGGAATTGATTCCGAGGGGCAGGACTTTCCGATTCCGATTGTGCGAGAGATTGAAGGCTGGTCGGTTGAAATCGACCCAGAAATGCTGACGCAAGAGAATCGCGAACAAGGGGAACTTGCTCTCAAAGCGCTCGCAAACCATTTGCAACGAATCGTGTGGATTCTGCCGGTGGATCGCGTGGACACCCTTCGTAAACTGCCCATTCGGATCGACTGGAATCACGAACTGAGTAATATGCAGTATCACCCCAGTCGAGGCTGGCTGGTCAGCAACGGCTATGACCCAACACTCGAGAAGCATGTGCACATTCCTCGCGCCAAACAACTGCTGAATCCTTCGCAATGGGCAAAACATCCCTACGTCGTGCTGCATGAACTCGCACACGCATATCACGATCAGGTTTTGTCTTTTGATGAACCTGAGATCATCGCTAACTTTGAAAACGCAAAGAATGCTGGAATTTACGAACAGGTCATGCTCTACACCGGAGCAAAAGTTCGGCACTATGCGCTCACCAACCACAAAGAATACTTTGCCGAATGCTCCGAGGCCTATCTCGGAGTGAATGACTTCTTTCCGTTTGTTCGTTCTGAACTCAAAGAGCACGATCCACGAATGCATGCGTACATGGAAAAACTATGGGGTAAGATCCGGTGATGTCCCATCAGAGAAAAAATGTTCGGATGACGACGCGGAGCCAGTGATGCGAATTGACCTGATCATCACCGAACTATTTGTCGGAGGTGCTGAAAAATGTATCACGGAACTAGCTCTCTCCTTACATGACAAAGGCGATCGTGTCCGAGTGTTTTCGGTTGGGTCATTACCAACGGGCGAACAAAGTCAATTGGTCGATCGCCTGAAAACAGCTGGGATCGTCGTGGAGTCAGCAGAATGTGATTCTGTGAGTCGAGCGATTTCAGCATATCGATTCCTCAAACGCCGATTCATTGAAGACAAACCTGATCTCGTTCAGACCTTTCTTCATCATGCCAATATTCTCGGTGTGCATGCGGCGAGGTCGGCGGGTATTTCAAAATGCGTTGCGGCGATCCGAGTCGCAGAAAACCAACGTTTCAGAAATCATCTCGAACGAATTTCTCTAAGACGAGCAGATCACACACTTTGCGTGAGCCGAGCCGTCGAAAGATTTACGAAAGAAGTTCTAAAGTGTGCATCCAATCGAACATCCGTCATTCCTAATGGAGTTCACCTGGATCAATTCACAGGAATTACTCCGAGCGATTGGTCAAGCATTGGCTGGCCCGAAGACGCCAAAGTCATTCTTTTCATTGGGAGATTCGATCACCAAAAAGGAATTGATCTGCTCCAAGAACAAATTGATTCACTAGCGCCTGCTGGCACTAAACAAAAACTACTTCTGATCGGTGACGGGCCGCTGAGGGATCCGACCCAGCAATGGGCTCTCAAGATGGGGAAAGATCGAGTCCAATGCTTACCTTGGCAATCGGAAGTCGCGAGCTGGATTGCAGCCAGCGAATTACTAGTGCTCCCGAGTCGCTACGAAGGAATGCCGAACGTGCTGCTCGAAGCAATGGCATCTGCAAAACCTGTAGTGTGCAGCTTGGTTGAAGGAAGCGAAGAACTGCTAGGTCCAACGCGTTTGATTCAAGGTTTCAAAAGCGGCTCGGGCGATGAACTAGCACTTCGAGTCACCAACCTGATGAATCAAGAAGAACTAAGACGCGAACTTGGATCCGAGAATCGAGAAAGGATTTCCGCTCACCACTCCATGCCCAGAATCATGGACGAGTATCGCAATTTCTATCTATCTTTACTCCGCTGATTCATTGGTAGAAATGGTTATTTCGCCCTTCTGGGGGATGAAGTTACGGCCTTTGACCCGCAGACAAAACCCGCTGGGGTCGCTAAACTAGTGCCTGATTATTGATAGGTTCTGCCCCTTTTCTCAGAGAAGAATCAAGTGAGTTTCGATCCATTCGGAGTCCGCTCCCAATTTGACACAGGTTCCGGCCAAGCTACTCTCTATAGTCTCAAAAAATTGGAAGAAGCGGGCCTGGGAGCCATCAGTCGCCTACCATTTTCGATTCGAGTTTTGCTCGAGGCCGTCCTGAGAAACTGTGATGGATTTACTGTCACTGAGGAAGACGTCAGAAACTTGGCAGCGTGGAATGCAGAAGCTCCCGCCAAGCAAGAACTTCCTTTCAAACCTTACCGAGTGGTCCTTCAGGATTTCACCGGTGTGCCCGCGGTGGTTGACCTTGCAGCGATGCGTTCGGCAATGGAGCGAATTGGCGGTGACCCCGAAAGAATCAACCCGTTGATTCCTGTTGATTTGGTGATTGATCACTCGGTTCAAGTGGATCATTTTGGATCAGACCAAGCTCTATCCCAGAACGTTGAGATCGAATTCAAACGGAATCAAGAACGCTACGAATTCCTTCGATGGGGTCAACAAGCGTTCGATAATTTCCGCGTGGTGCCGCCTAATGTGGGAATCGTCCATCAGGTGAACCTTGAATACTTGGCAAAGGTTGTCGCCACGGTTGAAACTGAAGATGGCCCGGTTGCTCTCCCCGATACGCTGGTGGGTACCGACAGTCACACGACGATGATCAACGGACTTGGGGTTCTTGGATGGGGCGTCGGTGGTATTGAGGCCGAAGCGAACATGCTGGGGCAACCGCTTTACATGCTGATGCCAGAAGTCATCGGATTTGAACTTACCGGCTCATTACCGGCAGGAGCAACCGCAACCGACATGGTGCTTCAAGTCGTAGAAATGCTTCGACAGGAAGGAGTGGTCGGTAAGTTCGTAGAATTCTTCGGGCCTGGAATGAGCAAGATGAGCGTTGCTGACCGTGCGACCATTGCAAACATGGCGCCCGAGTATGGGGCAACCATGGGATTCTTCCCCGTTGACGATGTCACCCTTGAATTTCTGCGTCAAACCGGCCGAACCGAAGCCGAAGTCGCCTTGGTCGAAAACTATACCAAAGCACAGGGTTTGTTCAGAACAGACGACGGCCCTCAATTGCAATACACCAAAACGGTTTCCCTCGATCTCGGATCGGTGGAACCGAGCTTAGCTGGTCCGAAACGTCCCCAAGATCGTATCTCACTAGCAGGGATGAAAAAGGCTTTTAACGATTCACTCATCGCTCCGGTCGGCAAAACTGGCTTTGGACTACCTGAATCCGCTCTGGCAAATACTGGCACTGTGGTATCAGAGGGAACAAGCAGTGAGATCAAGCACGGAGCGGTGGTGATCGCGGCCATTACCTCGTGCACCAACACCAGTAATCCTTCGGTGATGATTGGCGCGGGTCTGCTCGCCAAAAAAGCAGTTGAAAGAGGGCTAACGGTAGCATCTCATGTCAAAACCAGCCTTGCCCCTGGATCGCGAGTCGTAAGCGACTACCTCGATAAGGCCGGCCTCACTGATTCGCTCAATCAACTTGGTTTTCATACCGTAGGCTACGGTTGCACCACTTGCATTGGAAACAGTGGCCCCTTGCCGACGCCCGTTGCCGAAGCCATTAAGTCGGGCGATCTTGTTGCCTCGGCCGTACTTAGCGGAAACCGAAACTTCGAAGGACGCGTGAATCCACTCACTAAAGCAAACTACCTTGCAAGTCCTCCACTTGTCGTCGCTTATGCCCTTGCCGGCACCACGGACATTGACCTAGTAACCGAACCGATAGGCACCGACCAAGATGGCAATTCGGTCTACCTTACTGAAATCTGGCCGTCGGCAGAAGAAATCAAAGCAACGATCCTGAGCTCGATCCAACCCGAGATGTTTGTTGAGCAGTATGAAGCTGGAGTTCAGGGAAATGAACTTTGGAACGCCATTGAAACCGCTGAGGGTGCGATTTATCCGTGGAGCGAAGAAAGCACCTACATTCATCACCCACCATTCCTCGATGCGGTGCAAGATGAATCAGTGCCGGACATCACTCCGATCAAGGGAGCGAAAGTCTTGGCGCTCTTGGGAGATTCGGTTACCACCGACCACATTTCTCCGGCCGGTGCAATTGCCAGTGACGGACCTGCTGGCAAATACCTTCAGGAACAGAAAGTACAAACACGAGACTTCAACAGTTTTGGATCGCGTCGCGGCAATGATCGCGTGATGGTTCGCGGCACCTTTGCGAACATTCGAATTCGCAACCAATTGGCACCGGGAACCGAAGGTGGCGTAACGAAGCATCTACCAAGCGGTGAGATCATGAGCATCTATGACGCTTCGATGCGATACCAGCAAGACGGAGTTCCGCTCGTTGTACTAGGCGGTGCAGAGTATGGCACAGGCAGTAGTCGCGACTGGGCGGCCAAGGGAACCATGATGCTTGGAGTTAAGGCTGTCATCACCGCAAGCTATGAACGAATTCATCGAAGCAACCTTGTAGGGATGGGAGTGCTGCCTCTGGAATTTGCTGACGGTGCAACATGGCAATCACTTGGGCTAACTGGCGAAGAAACCATCGAGATTCCCGAGCTCTCCAACGAACTTGCTCCTCGATCCACCATTACCGTTCACGCAACCGCCACCGACGGTACAACCAAAAGCTTCCCTTGTGTTGTCAGAATCGACACTCCTGTGGAAATGCAGTACTACCGCAACGGTGGCATCCTTCCTACCGTCCTTAGAAATCTTTCCAAATAAGATCACTATACCCTGTGGACCTTTTCCACCGGTTTCCTTAATAACGCCCGAGGCTCAAAACATGGCGACTGCAGCAGCAAGACATATCCTAGTTTCCACCGAACAAGAATGCCTTGATCTCATGAAGCGAATTGAGGCAGGAGAGGACTTCGGAGCCTTAGCTGCCGCGCACTCTGCCTGCCCGTCAGGGCAACGTGGAGGTGCCTTGGGTAAGTTTGGTCCTGGGCAAATGGTTCCAGAATTTGACCGGGCGGTTTTTGGTGGTGAGGTAGGCGTGGTGCAAGGCCCGGTAAAGACGGACTTTGGCTATCATCTCTTAGAGGTGACCGAGCGAACTGAATAAGCTCAACTCGAAACACCATTCTTTTACAGGGACCCCTACGAGCCATAGGCGGCTCGCAGCAGATACAGTCTGTCGCGGCGTGGCAACGCAACATTTTGACGCCACCGCATGATGAAATATCAAATTCGGTGATCACGCAAAGGCTTGTCGCAGCAAAGACAAGCTTTTGGGGATCGCGGTTTCATGGTTTTCTTTACCTTCGAATTCCAGCGAGATATAACCTCGGTAATCTACTTTTCGAAGTATCTCTGCAACTCGATCGTAATCTATCTCGAGGGTATACCACGTTCCGCCGCCGAAGTACGTTTTGGCTTGTACAAACACAGCTTCAGGTGCTAGCTGTTCATATTGAGCGTACTGATCATCTAAAAAATTCCCCGTATCGAGTGTGGCTCGTAACCACGGAGACTTCACTTGATCCAGTACGTGCAGAACGCCAGAGGCAGTACGTCCGAGCCCCCAGTGATTCTCTAGTCCCATCACAACCCCGCAACGTTCGGCAGCAGGAAGACATTTTTCCAAACTGTCGATAACCCACCCAAAACCATCTTCATCGGTGTAACCCTCTAACCGTGGCTCGATTCCTCGGTTGGCCATCAACTCATCAAAATCTTTTGATGTACCCCAGCGACCTGTATTCACTCGTATCGTTGGAATCCCTAGGGCGTAGGCCAGCTCAATGCACTCGATGGTGTGTTGAATATTTTGTTGCCTCACCTCTGGATCGGGCGACACGAATGTCTGATGAGTGGAAAGCCCACACAGATCCAAACCAAGCCGAAATGCTTTCTGCTTAATTCTTTGCAGCGTTGAATTGGATTGATCTTCCATCTGAACATGAAGTATCTCCACCGCATCAAAACCAGCTTCGCCCGCCAACTCTACGCACTCTTCAATGGTCAGCTTGCTGTCAGGACGATATCGCCAATAAGAGTAAGTCGATACTGCGATCGCATTACCCCTGCGTTTAGGTTCATCTTTTGGGGACTGAGCCTTGGCCTTGGAAGCCGGAATCGCTAACGAAGCTGCAGCGACACCCGAAGTTAACAAGTTGCGTCGAGAAACGGATCGTTCCATATCAGTGATTGCCCTTAATCCGTACAAGTGAACGACACGGAAACTCAGCTTAACGACATCGCCCCCGCGCCAAATATCTGTAGTGATCCGAATAAGATAGCAGATGCCACAAACCAAGCACCGCAACGCGACTAAAAAAACGCAGCGTGCTGAACTGATTTCGAAGCAAGACTCAGTTGGGACGAAGATCCGCAAGCAATCAGTCAAGTAGGCAACTTTATCCGCTCAAAGCACCGGCAAAACATGAAGTCTCGATTCAACCATGAGCAGGTTTCGCCGAGTGGGACTAAGGTGTTTCGATGGCGTCGGTCATTGCCTGAAGTGAATCTTGGCCAATCCTCGTACAAAAATCACCGACCGACTCGCCTTCTTCCCGGTTCGCCTTGTAGGCAGCAAAGATTCCGACAATCTCATCCACAACCTGATTGTCAGGAACCAAATCCTTGTAGATGTATGCGAGTCGATTACCTAGCCATCCACCACCGACATACAGGGTATATCGATCTTTTGCTTTACCGACCAAGGCAATATCTGCGTTATAAGGTCGAGCACATCCGTTGGGACAGCCGGTCATACGAATGGTGAAACGTTCTCGATCCAAACCTAACTTGGCAAGTGGTTGCTCCAACCCGTCGATGATTCCCGGTAATCGCCTTTCACTTTCGGTGATCGCCAGACCGCAGGTTGGAAGAGCAACACATGCCATGGACCACCGACGCACCGTACTGGTTTGCTCTGTTGTGGGTATCCCATGCTGGGTGATTAACTGAATGAGCCTTTCTTTCTTGGACTCATCGATGTCGGTGAAAATAAGACTCTGATGCCCGGTCATTCTGATCTCGGTATCAAACTCAGTGCAAATCGCGCGAATCGCCGTTTTGAATTGAATCCTTTCATTATCGTAGAGACGACCGTTCTCAACATTCAGACCATAAGACCATTTCCCGTCTCCTTGCTCTTGCCAACCCATGTGATCATCCACACCAGTCACATCATCGGGAGTGCAATCTTGCAGAGCGGCTCCAAAGTAGCTTTCGACTTCTTGCCGGAATTTTTCGATCCCCCAACGATCAACCAAATACTTCATGCGAGCAGTCTTGCGATCGCTTCGATCGCCGTTATCACGTTGAACCTTGAGCACTGCCTGACAAACGCCAACGACTTGATCAGGAGTAACAAACGCCATGCGTTTACCCAACGCCGGGTAGGTCACTTTTTTAGCGGGCGTCGTTCCCATACCGCCGCCTACCAAGACGTTGTAGCCAATGATCGTCCCATCCCTGACAACCGCAAGCAGACCAAGATCCTGCGTATAAATATCGATACAGTTATCTTCAGGGAGCGAGATTCCCATTTTGAATTTACGCGGCAGGTAAGTTGGACCGTAAAGAGGCTCTGACTCTTGGCCTCCTCCTACCAATTCCTTTTCTTGCGAACCTGGCTCAGAAACCCAAAGCTCATGATAGGCAGCCGTTTTTGGAGCCATTGCCTCGGTTAATTCATCCGTCAATCGCTCTAGTTCTTGATGGATTGGATCGAGACGCTTCGCAGGACAGCACATGATATTACGATTCACGTCCCCACATGCCGCTAGTGTGGACAGGGCAAGTTCATTCACTCGTTGAATCGTTGGCCGAAGATTATCCTTGACGATTCCATGCAACTGTATCGTTTGCCGAGTTGTGACCTTCATGGTTGAGTTACCCAATTCTTCACAGACATCTAGCATCGCCAGAAACTGTTCAGAGCGACAACGCCCCCCGGGAATTCGCAGCCGAAGCATCATCGAGTAGGCTTTATCCAAGCCTGCCTTTTTGCGATCGGTTCGAAGGTCTCGATTGTCTTGCTGATAGGAGCCATGAAACTTTAGCAGCTGGATATTATCCGAATTGAAATATTCGGTAGGACTCGCGATCTCCTCGGCAATGGTCCCACGAAGGAATCGACTCTCCTGCTTGATCCCCTCAACAGCGGTTAGCTTTGGCTTGTCGTTCGACATCGAACTTCTTTTATCCTGATTTAATTGATGAAGTAATTTGCATCATCGGCTCAGAGTACGAACCGTAAAAATGCGTTTGATTCGGGCAAGACCAAGCTTTTCCGAGGGCAAATTGTCCTAGGAACGCAAATTGGCATCGCCAATAACATCGACAAGCGGCAGCCCAAAAATCACTCTTGCCTGCACTGCCAAGCGTAGATTTTAGTGTGACAGCCACTTAGCCACCAGAAGCCTCAAAATTCACGCTTCACGCGTTTCAACGCCAATTTTTTTGACAATCAACGCTGAAAGCCCCAATTTGACCACGCCTTGAGAGACAACGTGACTGCCTCGCAAGTCTGAGAGCGACGGGTTTCACTCTCTCCGGTAAGTGTGAACCAAAGAATCGGGCAACCGTCAATCCCGACGCAAGCGTGATCTCCCACAAATATAAAAAGAGGGCAGGGGAGGGGTTTCACAAATCCCTCTGGATGGACGACGATAAGGGCGTTAAACCGATCCAGTGCGTGGACGGCTCGTCCCGACGCCCCAACGTCCCGACCACTAAATTCATTCTCTTTCAACTCCCAGAAACAGGACATCCGAATCATGACTGCGGAAAGACTAGACGGCAAAAAGATCGCAGCTGAGATCCGGGAGGAAATCGCCTCAAAGGTTGCGAGCTTTACTAGGGAAGGTAATGGCACTCCATGTCTGGCGGCTATTTTGGTGGGTGAGGACCCTGCCAGTCAGGTCTACGTTCGAAACAAAGAGAGAGCGTGCGAGAAATCTGGGATTATTGGCCGTACTTTCCGACTGCCTGACAGTACGACACAAGATGAACTCTTGACGAAGATAGAGGAGCTCAATCAAGATCAATCAGTTCATGGCATCTTGGTGCAATTACCTTTACCGAAAAAGGGCAATGATGGGAAAGGATTTGATGAAAGAGCCGTCCTTGATGCTGTCTGCCCACTCAAAGATGTCGATGCTTTTTCTCCTATAAATGTTGGTCTCTTGATGCAGGGTCGACATCGCTTTTTACCGTGTACTCCCCACGGCATTGTGCAACTGCTGCATCGCTATCACCTTGCCACCAGCGGAAAGCATGTCGTTGTTGTTGGACGCAGTGACATCGTGGGCAAGCCAATGGCCATGATGCTTGCTCAACGTGAAGGTAGCTGCGGAGCCGACACTGCGAATGCAACCGTCACTCTTGCTCACAGCCGCACCACCAACCTCAAGGAAATCTGTCGTCAAGCTGACATCTTGATCGCTGCGGTCGGAGTGCCAGAAATGATACGCGGCGAAATGATTCGTCCGGGAGCGGTGGTGATTGATGTTGGGATCAACCGAGTAGGTGACCGCCTTGTGGGAGACGTCCATTTTGACGAAGCGAGCAAAGTAGCTTCTGCCATCACACCGGTACCCGGTGGGGTTGGCCCGCTAACGATTGCAATGCTGCTCCACAACACCCTGCTGGCAGCCGAATTGCAAAACCAAGCCAACGCTTCATAACTGGAAGGACATTCTTTAGCACTCCTACCACCTAGTGCTTTTGTGGTTGAGAATCACCTTGAGTTGTATCGATTTGCGGGCAGGTGAGTATTTGAGCTACCAAACCGAAACAAAGATCTCACATGGCAAACTTAGAGTGAAAGATCTCAGACGGAAGCATATCCGTTTGGATGAGACTGATGCCATCGCCAAGCCGTCTCAACGATGGATTGAATCTCCGTGTACCGAGGCGTCCAGCCTAGTACTTCTTTTGCCTTGGTCGCGTCGGCAACCAATTCGGACGGGTCTCCCTCGCGACGGGGTCCCATCTGCTCAGGGATTGGGTGCCCTGTCACCACTCGACAGGCCTCGATGATCTCGCGAACGCTGGTCCCACGCCCCGTGCCGAGATTCAAACATAATCCTGCGCCTGGACGAAGATGTTCCAAAGCTTTCAAGTGCGCATCCGCAAGATCATTGACGTGCACATAATCTCGAACGCAGGTTCCATCGGGTGTCTGATAATCATCACCAAAGACCGTGATTTTCTCTCGCTGTCCCAAAGCAACCTGAAGCACGATTGGGATCAAGTGTGATTCCGGATCGTGGTCTTCACCAATCGAACCATCAGGGTGTGCACCAGCCGCATTGAAGTAACGGAGCGCAGCATAACCTAAACCGTAAGCTGCAGCATAATCCGCAAGAGCCTGCTCGATTACTAACTTGGTAAAGCCATAAGGGTTGATCGGTTTTTGTGGAGTGCTTTCTCGAATGGGTACTCGTTCTGGCTCGCCGTATGTCGCGGTTGTACTGCTAAAAACAAACTTTTTAACATCAGCCAATCTCATCGCTTCCATTAGCGATAATGCGGCCACAACATTGTTCTGATAATACAAGGATGGATCGTTAACCGATTCGTTAACCAACGCAAACGCAGCAAAATGCATCACTGCTTCGATCTGATGATCAACCAGCACTTGCTGCAATAACTCGCGATTAGTCAGCTCACCTTCTATCAGAAGATCGGCAGGAACCGCCGCGCGATGACCGCGAGACAAGTTATCAAAGACGTGAACCGTATGCCCAGCATCTAGCAACATCCTGACAGCATGTGAGCCAATGTAGCCCGCACCACCAACAACCAAAACATTCATTAGAATCGCATCCTTTGTTTTATTCCGTAAAACAGACAGGCACAAAGATAGGCTTGAGAACTACCCTCGACACTTCGGATAAAAGAAGCATCAGGCTGCATGCGTGTGACTAAAACTAGCTACCAAGATTGGTCTTTGAAAATGAGTCTAGCCTGGAAACCGTGGTTCTTTCATCAAATTCAATAACCAATCGTTTCAGCCGTTACATTCCTACGCTCCAAGTTTTCTCTCGGTTTCAATTACCGATTTGACCTAGCTCAAGTCAGAAACCTTCGACATTGAAGTATTCAATAAGAGCCTCATCAACGGATTAAATATCTGTGGGGAAACGAGTCACCAAACTGCAGCAACTTCAAAACCAAGGTGCATCCACCTCGGGCGGTCGTTCGCTAGATTCTTTGAGCGAAGACTTTGTGGCTTACCTGCGAGGGGAATGTCATCTGTCTGTAAACACGGTCACCGCCTACCAACACGATCTGAATCGTTTTCTCAATTGGCTTGGAGCGCGCAGACTCTCGAGCATCTCGGTGAACCACTTGTCCGACTATGTTGGTTCTCTTCATGATCTTGGGCTTGCCGCTACCTCGATTTCGCGAAATATCGTCTCGACGAGAACTTTCTTTCGATTCCTGCAACTTGAAGGAGTCGTTCGTGACAACCCAGCGGATCTACTGTTAACACAAAAATCATGGCAGCGAATTCCTGAAGTTCTCACACCCAATCAGGTAGAGGCGATTCTCCGATCGCCTCGCAAAACGGACTCTTACTGGCAACGCGACCTTGCCATTCTCGAAGTCCTTTACGCCACAGGCTGCCGAGCGTCCGAAGTCTGCTCCTTGAGGATCAAAGACTTATCGCTGGAGGAAAAACATCTTCGCTGCGAAGGAAAAGGTGGAAAACAAAGAATGGTTCCGCTTGGTGCGCGAGCGATTGAGGCCATCAAGATCTATCGTGACGAACTTCGAGCGACTCTCGCTACAAGACGGTCGCCGGAATCAGAGTCACTCTTTCTTTCAAGAACGGGTCTCTCACTCGATCGCATCCAGCTTTGGCGTCTGATTAAACGGTACGCGCGCCGTGCTGGCATTCGTTCGAAAATCAGCCCCCATAGCTTGCGTCACAGTTTCGCCACTCACCTTTTGGCCGGTGGAGCGGACTTGCGATTAGTACAAGAGATGCTTGGTCACGCGAGCATCCAAACCACGCAAATCTATACCCATGTAGAGAAATCGAGATTACAAAAAGTGCACAAACT
>Ga0181563_10003953_pt1 | contig 13941 bp, 13 predicted proteins | sample 011ome_25_FD_133759 | JGI IMG/M metagenome (GOLD analysis project Ga0181563, IMG submission 133759) | Coastal salt marsh microbial communities from the Groves Creek Marsh, Skidaway Island, Georgia - 011512CT metaG (megahit assembly) | ecosystem: Environmental > Aquatic > Marine > Intertidal... | reverse complement strand
TACATCAGTAGATGCCGGTGGAAATTATTACGCGTCTTCCACGGCAATTACGTCTGGTACCACGTGGATCGGCTCGGGAGGAGTCCAGACTTCGGGAACCATCCTTACTGATGGAAGTCTCGGCGTAGGGGTAACTAGTCCTGGCGAAAAGGTTGAAATCGCTCAAGATTCTGTATCTGTCACTAGCGATCCTAGTGTTAATAATTACGGACAGCTTTCATTGCGTTCTACTTCGAATTACAGTGGTGGTTCAAAACCATCAATCATGAAAATAGGTATAGATCATGCGGCCGGTGGATATGGTAAAATGTTTATACAGGGTATTGTTGATTACATACAGGCTAATGTGGATCTTCTTTTATGTCCCAAAGGTGGCAGTGTAGGAATAGGGGTAACTGATCCAGCCGAGCAACTTGAATTATCGGGAAACATATTGGCTAACGGGACAATAAGATCAGCGGGAGCTGCTACTAGATCGAAGGCATGGTTGTATTTTGATAAAGATCTTATAGCCGAAGGATATACTCAAACGATTGATCTCTCGCACAATCACGGATCTGTGAACAATAATAATGCCGATCCCGTTATTGCACATAATCATACCACAAATACTAAAAATCTTAGTGCCGACCATGATGGTCATCTCACGTCTTATGCAACTAGTACTACGGTTACTTATGGTATCCGTTCTTCAAGTTCTTTTGTATGTGACAATGGTGGTTTCTATTCAGCATCCGATAGAAGAATAAAGAAGCATATAAGGGATCTTGATTCAAATAAAATTGCGTCTTTGATGGGTAAATTGAGGTCTGTTGAATTCAAGTGGAAAAATACGAATAAACAATCATATGGTTTCATCGCACAGGAAGTTCAAAAAATTTTCCCAGAACTTGTGGATAATGTTGGCACGGAACACGTACAAAATTACAATGATTTCTTTGAGTATACATTAACGGACAATGTCATTAAAGTTAAAATCGTATCTTCCGATCCCGAAATCATCATCGTGGGGTCCCTTTTAGATTTCATTAATAAGAATGAAAATAATGATTACATAACAAAAAAGGTGAAAAGTGTTATATACGATGGAGATGCCACGTTCGTGGAAGTCGATTATGACGAGAATATGATGACAAGGGATGAAACTATTGCAGTGTCGGGTATATGTTTAACCGATTATAAAGCAATTAACTATATAAATTTCATACCATTTATTATAAATTATATTAATACTTTGAAAAAGAAAACAATTGTACCATATTCTATCATAGAATGGTATGGCATTCCGGAAGATATTCCAGAGGGATACGTGCTTTGCGATGGAACCAACGACACACCAAAACTCACGGAAAGAATTGATTGTGTAAAAAATGTGTTAAAAATTATGAAAGTAGATTAGTAAATGGATTTCATCTATGAATACGAAAATTCAATGGACTCGGATTTTTGCGACGAGCTTATTAAATTTTTTAATAACGACCCGGATAAAATGGATGGCATGATTGGAAATAATGTCGTGGACAAGACAATAAAAAATTCAAAAGAAATTATTATAGATGTAGAATCCGATCCCCAAAAGTACGGTTATATATTTAAAAAACTTCATAATCAACTTGTCATCGACATAAATAAACTATGTGAAAATGAAGTCATAAAAAAATACGCATGTGATAAAAATATATTAATAGATTCATTCAAAATACAGAAGACATCTGCTGGCGACGTATGTTATAAACCTCACGTGGATAATACGAACTCAAGTTATGAAAATTTATTTAGAAATCTTACATTCATATATTACTTGAATGATGTGGAGGAGGGTGGAGAGACGCATTTCACTTCGCAGAATAAAACCGTCAAGGCAAAAAAGGGAAAGGTCATCTTCTTTCCGCCTTATTGGACCCATGAACACGAGGGTCTCACTCCCCTTTCGGGAGACAAGTATATCGCGGTGGGATGGGTGAAAAAAAATCCACTTAATTAGTTAATGATAATACAAAAACAAGATGCATTTGAACCTTCCTTATGCCAAGAACTCATCGAACTATTCGAAAGGGACGTCAGAAAGGAGCCAGGGACCTTTGGAAACTATATTCATAATCCTCTTGTAAAGAATTCAATAGATTTATTTATTAATATAGATGACTATCCAGAAATATATGGAAATATATATAAAAAATTACACACTAAATTGATGAATGATTTTAGGGATTTGAAATTGTTTGATTTTTCAATCGAAATCGATACAATAAAAATTCAAAAAACGACAAAGGGAGATTTATGTTATATACCACACATTGACAACGATCATCATCCCTCGGTTTGCAATCGATTTATCGCATTCATCTATTATCTAAATGACGTGAAAGATGGGGGAGGAACACACTTTTTAAACCAAGGCGTGACCGTTTCGGCAGAAAGGGGAAAGGTTGTTTTCTTTCCACCTTATTGGACGCACGTTCACGAGGGTCTCACTCCCCTTTCGGGAGATAAATATATCATGACGGGATGGTTTAAAAAAATAATACTATGATAATTTAGAATGATAAAAATAACCGACAACTATCTACCGGATAAAGAATTCAATAATTTAAAAAATATAATTATGGGAAAGGGATTTCCTTGGTTCTTCAATGACGTAGTGGTAAATGATCACGAAGTCAATGACATTGAAATATTTCAGTTCGTTCATTCCTTTTACGAAAACGACCGAGGATGGGTGAATGAGGGAAAATTGTATTTGACATCTTTACTGAAAAAAATTGATCCCTATAAAATATTGCGAATAAAGGCAAATTTAAATACCTATAAGCCAATACCAAATAGTGAAAATTTTCATGAAGATTTTCCAAATTTCATAAAACCATATTTTTCCTCTATTTTCTATTTGAATACAAACAATGGATACACGCTATTCAAGAACGGAAGGAAGGTGGAAAGTGTTGAAAATAGAATGGTGACCTTTTCGGGAAATATGGAGCACACCGCGATTGGATGCACAGACCAAAAGAGAAGGGTAATTATAAATTTTGTATATGAGTGAAATACTGGTAGCCTTAGAGGGTAGATTAAAAGATTAGATAGAATGTTGCTGGTTCCCACATCCAAATGTACGTGGTGTGACGTTCCAGTGGGATGGAAAAGCGAAAACAAGTTTGTGGACTTTTGTCTGGAACGCTACGGCGAAGAGATGAAAATACCCATAAACTTGTATTTGAGGAAATACTATTGTAGGAATAAGAGGAGTTCGTCTCTGTGCCACTCGTGTAGGAGTATAGACATGAGGAAGTGGAAGACCAGGGAGATAACGGGGAGGTGCCCCCTTGCCTACATAGATTTTGTAAAGCACCACGACTACGCCGACGAATTCGAGGACAAGATGTACGATCAAAGGTGGTTCCATAAGTGCTACAAGGACTACATGTGGGTGGAGTTTCATTCCTACGACGCCTTCATCGAGGTCATCGAGGTCAGGGAATTCCTGGTATGTGGAGAGTACATAGACGTAGAGGAATACTTCGAAGAATTGCCAGACTACTACGAGGAAATGGTCCGTTCACATCTTAGGGTGGACGAAGAGATGGTGGCCCTTTGGGACGAGGACTTCGAAAATATAGAGGGTTTCGTCACGCCAGAAGAGCTCGAATTATTAAGTGATGTAGAATAAATGCACGTCCTCATTTCGAGCAACGGAACACCATTTGAGGGAGCAAAGGGAGGTTATCCCGGACAGATAAAGTACCTCATCGATATATTCATAGCAGGTGGACACACAGTCACGGTGGTCATGTGGGCAATCTGTGGAATAAAGCACGTGGGGGTCATCAATTACAGGGACCTGGTGGAGAACAACATCATGAGCAATGAGAACAGGGACCCATGGTCTCAGGCACTTCTAGACCGACCCGAGGTCACCTTCATAACCAACTTCAAGGAAAAATTCCCGTGCCAGTTGGAGGTGGAGGATTTCAATGAATGCATCAGGCGATGTGGAGCCAATCGTCTCATTGCTATTCAGGATATATTCATTATAAATGGAAAAACCGATGCCAAATTCGCATGTCCTTCTTACATCTGGTTTCCCCTCCACTACGATCCCATTGACGAACCCACACTGTCCGCCCTAAAGAAGTTCGACACGATCCTATCCCTTTGCCCCTCCACATCGGATAGGGTCATCAGTCAGGCCGAAAAGGAATCGATAGTGGTTCCACACATAGTGGAATTCAGAACTCCCCTCCATCCCGGGATGACCAAGGAGATCGTAAAGCAACGCTTCGGACTTTTTGGTCGCTACGTGGTGCTGACCAATTCGGGAAATTACGAGATGAGTGGGAGGAAGTCCATGGACACCACCCTTCTGGCCTTCAAGCTCTTCAAGGAAAAATGTCCCGAGGCCATCCTCTGGATTCACGCACCCACACTAAATCAGACGCCCATCTATGACATGAACTACCTAATCAAATCTCTGGGATTGAAAAGTGGAGACGTGAAGATAACGGAGAATACGGTAGACGAATCCACCCTACAACAGATGTACCTGGCGGCGGACGTATACCTGTGTGGATCCAGGGCCGAGGGGTTCGGCCTTCCTCAATTGGAGGCCCAGTACTATAAGGTTCCCGTGGTCACCACGAGCTTCGGCGCCATGGACGACTACTGCTTTCACGGGGTGAGCGTTCCCTACATTCAGAGGGCCTACAACCAGACCCAGAACGCATGGTGGGTCATGCCGAGCGTGGAGGGACTGGCGAGGGGACTGGAGAAGGTCTACCTGGGTGACCTGGAAACCAGCGGAGACGATGCCGCCAGAAAGATAATGACCTCAATGTCCATCGAGGAGGTCGGCCAAAGCATCCTCGCTATTATGTTTAAAAAATAAGATGGCTTTTTATTAGTTATGAGGGAAGAAACACCTTTCCTTTCGGTCTTCACCAAGAAGACTAATTTCATTACCCAGACCTTCAATACCGATTTTAAGAGAATCGCTTTCGGAGGTTCCGGAACATTTACCCTTCCCCGGCACGGCGACTTCGTGACCAGGATATTCGCGTGCATAATCTACGATAGTGCCAAGTCCACTGGCGTTAACCAGGGACACGCCATGATAGAATACGCGGAATTGCAGATGGGGGGTCAGACCATTCAGAGGGAGACCGGAGAGACCCTAAATATGAGAGTGTGCCTTACAAACCAGGAACAGGAGTCTTACTCGGTCGCCCAACTATATAGGATGCTGGGTGGAGGACCCGGCGCATCCTTCGTCAATACAGAACAGTATCCCCGTCCCTATACGCTCATGGTCCCCCTCGAATTCTACTTTAATGGCAATACCAGTCTGGCCCTTCCCCTTACGGCCCTACGATTCCAGGAAGTCGACGTGGTCATTGGATTTAGGGAGGCCGCCCGATGGGGAGGAACCGACCCCGGTGTGTCGGACGCCAAGGTATATCTTCAGGTGGAATACGGCTACGTAGATGCACCCACCCTGAAAAGTATCATAAGCAAGCCTTTATTCTTTCCGGTGGAGCAGTTTCAGTTCCAGGAGGCAAAACTATACCAGGGAGACACTACCTTTACTTTCCCGGATAGTGATATTTCCAGGAGCACCGGAGTTCCCTTTTCCAACCCGGTCAAGGCGGTATTTTGTTTATTTCAGTCCACCGACTTTGAGACGGGAAATGTATTCGACTACACGAGGGGATTCAAATATTCCCAGCTTACCGATTTGCAGGGGAATGACTTCCTCAAAACGTTGGAATTCGAACTGGACGGAGGGACGCTCATTCCCGAGCTGGTGGGTACGGTTGAATTCCTTAGGGGGTATCAATACTACGCCTACTTCCCCGGCTCCACCCAATCCCTCGAGTCTGGCGATGATCGTCTATTTTCTTATATCTATGCATTATCCTTTTGCAGGGATCCAATGAATAGACAGGTCATGAACGGCAGTCTCAATTTTTCCACCATTCGGAATTCGCTAATAAGGATAAAGGCCAAGGGGGCGGGTGGAAATGTGACGGTCTCCAAAATCAGTAAGGGAATTAGGAATAAGGGAATCCATCTGGATAGTGTAAACGGTATTTCCGTAGGAGACTACCTAAGGTCCAAGAACGTGAAGAACGACGCGACCGCCGTGACCATAGAACCCACTATGACAGTATTTTACAACAAGACGGGTGGAAGCGAACTGGTTATCACGGAGCACGCCAGGGCACTCAATCTCGTTTCGGGAACGACTCTTACCTTTTCGGACTCTACGACTGTGTCAGTCGACAGGGTTCCCTCGGGTTCGGGCTCCCTGGGTACGATTCATCAGGCGAATACGGGTGATTCCTTCATTGTTCTATCGTCCATGGACACACTTCCCATAGCGGGCGAACCCGTGAATACGTCCGCGGAAACTCAGACGGCCATCGTTAATGAGATAAAGGGTGGAATTTCTCCCTTTACTGCCACGTCCCTGACCACCGAGCTCACCGGAAACGTCTACTTCTCCACGGAGCTGACCGGGGTGGTAGAGGGGATGTTCGTCGCCGGCGCGAGCGTCCAGTCCGACACCTTCGTGTCCTCAATCTACGAATCCATTAGCGAGGTCACTGGAAATCCCGTTCCCGTCACTGTACTGGGTGAGATCTCCATAACCGGATACGATACCATCAGCGTCGCTAACCCCTCCTACCTCTACGTGGGTTCCAAGATTTTCCACGTGAATCTTCCAAAAGATTCTACTATCATATCCATCGTGGGAAACACCGTGACGCTTAGTCACAAATTCAATACCTACCCCGATATAGCACAGAACGGCGGTGGTATTACCTTCTTCATTCCCCATATAAGTCTGGATAAGCCCTTGACGGCCTCGCCGGTGTCGGAGACCATAACGATCTACCCGGTGGTGACGCTGACCGGAAACGTGGTGGGAACCCCCTCGGGTCAGGTGAAATTCGGGGACGTCGTATTTCTCTCCTCTACAACCACAAATTCCAAGACTGGCTATACCGTTACTGCAACCAATCTGGTGGAAATGTCCCTTGACGCCGTGAATATCGTATTGGGAGAATCCGATTTCACCGCCCACAGGAGTTCTTCCATTAGATCGCGCCTCTACGCGCTTTCCACTAATTTTCTAATCATAGACGGTGGGGTCGCCCGCCTCGCCTATAATAATTCGGAAATTTCACTTCCGAGATTTACGTGAGGGACATCTTTCCGTCTCCCACACTAAGACCCACAGTAGATATATAGTAAAATGAAACTATATAGGTTTCAACTTCCTTGATTTTAGTTCCGAGATTCAATTTTGATCCGGATTCAATGTCGAGATTTCCGGTGGCGCTGATGTCGCCCTGGTCGGCGGGGTAGCCCTTTTCGGAGCTCCACGCTGCCGTGGTCCCTATTGCAACGAAGGCATCTTCCGCGAGGGAGTATATATTTCCCACGTAGTTTCCCCATAAGGGATCCCCAACGGACTGCTCCACCAGTATCCACGCCTCGGTATTCCCTAAGGTAGACCACACCGGAGAAAATATCCCATTATAGATCTGCTTTATCTGCAATAGCCCCGAGGAATTCACATAGTAGCTCTCCACGCTGGGGGTGAAGGCCGTACCGCTCCGGGTGTAGGTGAGTCCCCACGGAACGAATCTAATGTAATAGGGATCTTCATCGTTGGACTGACTCTCGTATGCGGTGAAGGGGATACCCAAAAGGGCCAGGTTGGTTCGGAGGTAGGACTCATTCTTCAGGGACATATTATTTACGGGTTCAAATAGACCATTTTCTTCGTTAATAATTGACAGGGACTGGTTGAGAATGACCTTTTCATTAGACAGTTCGATGTCGCTGGGCCTCGCGACCTCATCCCAGAACACGTAGCCGGGATCGATACTCTTGAAGGTACAGTCTATGTAAGCTGACTGCGAAGAAGGCGCCTTGAACTCGTAGTCTCCCAGGACTACTTGAAGGGGGCGCTCGGAAAATGAATAAGCGTAAATATAGCCATTATTATGATAATCGTGCGTATAGGCCTGGAACTGTTGGTAGAAGGCCGCCGGACGGACGTCGCTCCTATTGGTCCTTTCAAGGGTGTTGATGGTTGTGTCGACGATGGGAGCGTAATAGTCGGGGGCGTAGGAGTCGGACTTTTCGATGAACGTCCAGAAGATGGCCCTACACGAATAGGATGAATTGAAATAATAGCGGAACTTTGTCTCCCTAAAGATGGATCCGTCGGGACGGATGATCTTGACCGGCACCTCGAAGTTTTCCTGGATGATTTTCTCGATCGGAAAGGTCTGCTTCTTATTTTTGATATTCTCCCTTTCCTCCGGCGATAGGGTGACCTCCTGGGTTATGATATTCAGGTTGGTTATCTCGTTGCTGGCAAGGTCGTCAAGGTCCGAATACACCTTGGCCCTTTCCTTGAATCTGAACACTATGGTGACCGTGGAATTGTAGAGGGCACAGAGGGGGAGGGGGGATCGGAAGGTATTGGTGTCCATCTTGTTATCGTCGTAGTGATTGCTGAAGAAAAAGGGGATGGGAACGAATATTCGCTGGGGGTCAGACGTCTTCATGAATCTCAATTTCAAATCGTAGCCATATCCCATGTTTCCCATCAGTCCCATGGTGTTTATTCGATCAATCTCCCGGGAATACATGGATTCGTAGTTCGCCATGTATTCTCCTGTCATGGACTGTATCTCCTCGCCGTTTACCAATAGGGAAATTCTATCGAATATGGTGTATCCTATATTGATCATGCCCGTGGTCCTGGAATTCTTAACGCCAGGAATGTAGAAGGAGAAGAATAGGCCGGTCAGTAGATGACCCATCTCCTTGGGATTTAGCACGTACTTGAACTCCTGTCCAAATACGTTCGCCGAGAGGATGGGCGTGTGAATCTTGTAATATGTAAGACCCTCTGTGTGCTGCTTGTGTTTATATCCAACTGGCTTCCTCTTCTTGCTGTAAAGGTAATCTTCCTGTGGTCCAACGGACTTCAAACCTGTTAGGGCGCCCGTTCCCGTGTCCCCTTTAAATCCAGTTGGAGGCTTATACATATTACCTCACTTAAACAAAAGGAACATTATAAATTTAAATGGACGGTCGCGAGCACATCATGAATATCATTGTTCCGGTTCTGGAATATGGAGTGTGGTTCGCTGCCAAGTACTGCAAGGCGTGCAATAGGTCCGTGGTGACCGCGAGGGACATGGAATACGGTCTCAAATTCAGTGCGATGCACATGTTCAACGAGAGCTACGGATCCGTACTAGACCACGAAGATTTGTGCGATGAGGAAAAGGAACTAGAAAACATCGTCAAGAGGATGGAAGCCATGGACGAGAACGATCCCGAGCGTCTCCGCCTTCAAGAGGTCGCCGAATCGATGGAGGAAAGACTTAATGCCGACTGCGTGGTAGAAGATGAATTTGGACACGAATTCACCGAGTATGCAGGGAACGACGAGGCTTACCTGGATGTCAATAAGGCCGTAAGGGACTGGGACAGCTGGGAACCGGAAGACCCCCTTCAGGTTATTATGAAGCACGCGGTAAATTCTAAAATCAATAATTAGATTAATACACTAGTATGAATGGTTATGATACCTTTTATTCTGAATATGCTAGACTCGAAGAAGAAGAAGAAGAAGAAGAGATAGTCAGGATAAAAAAGTCCCAGATAGAATACGCCGAATTGGACGACGTCGATATAGAGAGCGTGGAAGATTTAGATTTATGTGATTTTTTTATTGAAAAAAAGTTGGATTGTGATAATAGATGTCATCCTTCCCGGTCATCGTCGACAGCGCAGCCAGAAAGGACAGAGATTCAACCTTTGCAAATTCCTTCAGCGTCAGTCTCAGTACACCAATTTATGGAGTGAGTTCCATTCTCTTCACGTCGGCGTCCATCCCCTTCATTAGGAACTACGCGCAGGTGAACACCAATGTGAACGCTTATTATATAACCCTAGAGGTTCCAGATTACGGCGTACTCAATACGGGCGTTAGGACGGTGGATAATCCCTTCACCTATCGATACGACGAGGCAACCACCACGGCGACGGGAATCCTCGGCGCCTCAACGGTGACGGTCGCGTCATCTACGGGAATAACCGCGGGAATGCAAATCTATGGGCTGGGGGAGGTCAATACGATAACGTCCGTATCGGGATCGACCCTGACCCTGGAAAATGCCCTTGCGGCGAATTACACGAGTCAGACCGTCAATGTCGTCAGGGAGGTCAAAAATCGCTACGACGTGGGATTCACCGGTTCGCTGATCGTTCCTGCCGACGTCAATGCCACCATGAATTACACGATGAGCACGCTGAATGATGGTTTCTCCTTTGAAAAGGTCATACCGTCGATAGATAGGATAAAGATAAGTATATATTATTTTAATACCACCACGGAATCCTATGAACTGTACCCATTTCAAGAAGGAAATACACCAGAAGAATTCGTGATAAAGTTCGAACTCAAGGGATTCAAGGATAAGAGGATGGCAATCAAGAAACAAGATGAGGACGATGAAAGGATTGAAGTGGACATACAGGATCCAGTGGAAAAGGGAGAACGCCAGGGAATCATTGGACAGATTCTATCGATCTATAAGGGCGAGGAAGATATGGACAAAAAGGAGCTGGCCGAGCCGAGGGGGGCGATGCTTCCTCGGAAGGAATTCATGGGAATACCCGGAAGTAGGTTCCATCTCATAATCCCCATAGCCATCATCGTCATGGTTATCGCCATACTTCTCGCCAAAAAATAAAACCATTAATGTAATAAGGAATGGCACTAAATAGTTATTCATCCAGAACAGTTCCAGATTTCAACTACGAATTCCATATGGCGACCATAAGTTCGGTCAATCAGGCCAGCGCCAATACATTCACCGTGTATCTAAATACGCCACTGGAACAGGTCGTTCAGGCGCGCCTCATGGCTGCCCACATCCACACCAAGGATTCCGAGGAACATATCTTCATAAAGTGCAAGCAACTGGATACAAAGTTCAACGACTTCGCCACCGAGGTCCCTCCCCAAGATTACGCGTCGGATCCCAATCCATCAAGGCAAAGGGTTAGGGGTTCATTCGCCACCATACTTTCCAACCATACATCCCACAGCTCTGGAAATTCCGTATATATTTTTGAAGACAATTACCCGATGGTTGTACAGTATATTCACCCCTTGGAAAAGGTGGATAGACTGGACATTGAAATCCTGAATCCTGATGGAGATACCATAGTAAATGGAGCCAACGGGGAGGCAAACTATTTAATCATTCGTTTCACGTGCAGGAAACCCAATATACCAGGAGTTCCCACGGTTCCCTGGTTCGTCTAGATGTCGTCGTCATCGGGGGATGCCTCAACGGGACATACCAGTGCCACCGCCTCCGCCGCCTCCTTCTGCATCTTAGTCAGTCGGAGCGATACGGCCTTGGGCGTCCTTCTAAGCTTCTCGGCCATCTCCTCGGGGGTCTTTGAATCCTTATTGGCCAGGAGCCACTTTTCATCCTCGCTAGACCACTTTCCGGTCTTTAGATCGGACTGAATCTTTTGAAATTCAAGCAACATCTTGTCGAATTCGCCAACATGCTTCTTGATCTCGTTATTCTTATCGATAAGATCCTGAATACTCACCTTGGGCTTGGGAAGAAGTTCCTGATGACCGTGCTCCCTATGCCATAGAACCCTATCCCAAAAGGCCTTCATCACGGGCTCGTATTTGGCCCACCATTCTCTGTCCCGTTTTATCTCCACGCACACATATTCGGAAGGCTTGGGGTAGGTGATGGATTCGGGACGATACTGGACGAAATCGCAGACCTCCAGATCGAGACACTCCATCAGGACCTGGACCTGCGCGAGGTACCATACGGGGGGCGTTCCGTCGCCAATGGGACGCGAGCGAGGACACTTGATCTCCAAAAGGCGACCGCTGTGGGTGACACCGTCGGGGGAACCTCCAATCCAGTCGAGGGTGTGGTGCTTTTCCAATCCTATCTCGAAGGTCTTTTCGCCGGTTCTTTCCTCGTAGAGTATACGGGCCTCGTCCTCATATTTTTGACCGTGGGCCGTCGCCCAGGTACTGAATGTCTCCTTGACACCACATTTTGATAGAATCAACTTCTCCGGAGTACTGTAAGGATTCACTCCTATGGCCGTCCCAGCATCGGATGCGGTGAGCATCGTATTCCTCTGGGCGAACCATTCCGGCGTCCTCTGCTCGGGGTAGGTTTTATCAAAAAGTCGTTTAGCTGACGGATGCATCTCCATAATTTTGTTTCTAAATCTTTAATTATAGAGTTAGTCTCCTGAATGTTTTTTAGATGATTTCCGTGGGCTCTACGGGCTCCGAGGGCTCCGAGGGCTCCGAGGGCTCCACATAGCTGGTATAAGAGAAAGTCTTGGCGGATGTAAAGGTCTTGGTGGGCTCCACGGTCTCCTCGGCCTCCACGGGCTCCTCGGCCTCCACGGGTTCCACGGCCTCCTCGGCCTCCACGGGCTCCTCGGGTTTCACGTCCTCCACGTCCTCCACGGTCTCCACGGTCTCCTCGGTCTCCTCGGTCTCCTCGTCTTCAACGGCCTCAACGGGCTCGACGGGATCGGTGTAGCGTTTTTCGAATACCTTCCTAGGGTCGGTGATTACGATCGTCTCCCTGGGAGTTGGGGGAGCATCAACCACTTCAATCTTGATGGGGCGACCGACCGACTCTTCATCCACTACTTTATTACCGAAGATGAACTTCACAATTTCCATCACCTTGGGTTGCTTTGTTCCCACGACCACGTAGTCCGGATGAAAATCTGCCACCTTGGGGAGGATGCTCCTAATATCATTGGTGGGCGAATCGATGATTACCTTCTTGCTTTCCTTTCCCCAAGAATGAATCTGGGCATTGGGAAACCTTGTACGAATCTCATTGGTCTCTGGACTGATCAGAGCGATTTTCATATTTCTTATTATTTTCATACATTTTAATCATGGCATTGGGACGCTTAGATGGAAGTAATCTTCTTCCAAGTTTTTCTTGGAGTCTCCCCAGTGCGAAATAGGACCCCGCCTGTTCTGCCTTCTTCTTGGTGGATGCCATTCCCACACCGAGTTGTTTTCCGTCCACTATGACTCCCATCCTGAACATGCGTTCATCCACGTGATGAAGTTTCACGTAGGTTGGATTTTCCCATTTTTCCTGCTGGCATACGTGCATGAGAATTTCCTTATAGTTGTCTTCGACCATGAGTTTGGATATATCGACCAGTTCTGGATTTTCAATGATGGACAGTACAAATTTCTTGGCGTGAATCATTCCAATATCCAAGTATATGGCGCCTATGAAGGCCTCCAAAACGTCTTCCATGATCTTGGGATTCTTGAATAGGTTCGTCCTCATTCCCTTTTCATCCATAATGATCCATCTATCAAATCCCATTTTACTTGAGATCGACGCGAGTGTTTCTCCACAAACGAGTTTGGTTCTCGCCCTGGTTAAAAACCCCTCCTGCAAGTGTTCATACTTATCCAAAAGATACTTGGTTACTACCAAGCCCAACACGGAGTCGCCCATAAATTCCAGTGTCTCATAAGAACCGGAACCCCTGACGCCGTCGTGTTGAACTGCCGACTTGTGAGTGAATGCCTTTTGATAAAGGCCTATGTCGTTGATGCTCTTCCCTCCTAGAAGAGACTCTACTTCGCTAATGGTTATGCTCATATTCTATATATATCCCTTACTCTTTAATCTCCTTGATGAAGTGTGGCGCGATGTACTTTTGCAGTTGAAGGTAGGACAGCTGAACGCCTTCTGGAACTTTGAAGAGTCCCTTGAGGGTATTATCCTGAATGATAATTCGTCCATCGTCCGGATGTTTGAGTCCCTTGTCCTTAACATAGGAACTCACGAATTTGGTTACCTGAGATCG
>Ga0181563_10003941_pt1 | contig 13959 bp, 9 predicted proteins | sample 011ome_25_FD_133759 | JGI IMG/M metagenome (GOLD analysis project Ga0181563, IMG submission 133759) | Coastal salt marsh microbial communities from the Groves Creek Marsh, Skidaway Island, Georgia - 011512CT metaG (megahit assembly) | ecosystem: Environmental > Aquatic > Marine > Intertidal zone... | reverse complement strand
GGGGTTGAAGCCCCGATTTACGGGGTTTTTAAAAATAAGGGGCCAAAATCGGGGGGGGTAGACGGCCCCTTTTCGGGGTGTTTTTGGGGGGGTGGTTTTTTGATTTGGATTCCTCGTTCCGCCCCCACGGGGCCCCGAAGGGGGGGAGGGGGGCTAGGCCCACCTGGATTCGAACCAGGCACCTTTTCCTTATCAAGGAAACGCTCAAACCGCTGAGCTATGGGCCTGCGAGCAGGGGCTCGCACGGAGGGCCGAAAGCCCCCCGGGGAAGGGTTCAAGCCCCGCGCGCCGTGCCCTCGCGCCCTCGGGCCTCGGGCCGGGGGCCCGAAGGGCCGAAGGGCCAAAGGGCCGAAGGGCCGAGGGCGCCCTTCGGACCCGTCAGGGACTTCGGGCCAGGGGGACGGTGCGGGGGGCCCGGCCTTCGCCTTAGAACGCCGGCGCGGGGGTCGACGCCTGGGGCTTCACCCCGAGCTCAATCCACGCCCGCTCCGCCAGGCCGATGGCCGGCACGAGGACGAGGATGAACGCGAAGTAATACACCGACGCCACCTGACCCACCTCCACGTACGGGTACTCCACCGGACACTGGCCGATCCACCCCAACACCCCCGCGTCCATCACGAACAGGAGCAGGAAGCCCTTGTACACGGGACGGAAGGCGGTGCTGCGGAACGGCGAGGTGTGGAGGAACGGCAGGGCCATGAGGAGCACGATGGACGCGATCATGGCCACCACCCCCCCCAACTTGTCGGGGATGCTCCGCAAAATCGCGTAGAAGGGCAGGAAGTACCACTCGGGCACGATGTGGGCGGGGGTCACCATGGGGTTGGCCATGGTGTAGTTGTCCGGGTGCCCCAGGTCGTTCGGCAGGTAGTGCACGAACGCGAAGAACACCAAGGCGAACGCCACCACCCCGAAGAGGTCCTTCACGTAGAAGTACGGGTAGAACCCCACCTTGTTCCCCGTGCCCACCGCCCCCGTCGGGTTGTTCGACCCGTACTGGTGCAGCGCCGCGATGTGCACCGCCGACGCCCCCGCCACCCCAAAGGGCAGCAGGTAGTGGAGGGAGAAGAACCGGTTGAGGGTCGCGTTGTCCACGGAGAACCCGCCCCACAGCCAGTACACCAGGTCATCCCCCACCAAGGGGACGGCCGAAGCCAAGGACGTGATCACCGTGGCGCCCCAGAAGGACATCTGCCCCCAAGGCAACACGTACCCCATGAACCCCGCCCCCATCATCAGGAGCAGGATCACCACCCCCACGATCCACACGGCCTCCCGAGGGGGCGCGTAGGACCCGTAGTACAGGCCCCGCAGGATGTGGGTGTACACCACGGCGAAGAAGAACGACGCCCCATTGGCGTGGGCGTACCGCATCCACCACCCGTGCTCCACGTCCCGCATGATGTGCTCCGTCGAGGCGAAGGCCAGGTCGATGTGGGGCGTGTAGTGCATGGCCAGGAAGATCCCCGTGGCCAGCTGGATCCCCAGACACACCGCCGCCAACAGGCCGAAGCTCCACGCGTAGGACAGGTTCACCGGGGTCGGGTACTCGATCAAATGGTCGTTCAACAACGACAACAACGGCTGACGCAACGACGACTGACGCACCCCCGGCACGGCCACCGGGGCCCTCAACGGCAGGGTCGTCAACGCACGGCCTCCACGGGCCAGGAGCGGGTCCTTGAACATGGTCATGGGAGGAAGGGGGAGGAGGAGGGGGTTAGGCCGCCCAGACGTACATGGTCACGAACAGGAACAGCCACACCACGTCCACGAAATGCCAGTACCACGCCGCCGCCTCGAACCCCACGTGGTGGGTGGGGGCGAAGTGGCCCGCGGCCAAGCGTGCCAGGCAGACGGCCAGGAAGGCCGTCCCCAGGAAGACGTGGATGCCGTGGAACCCCGTGGCCATGTAGAAGGTCGATCCGTACACGTTGTCCGCCATGGTGAACGGCGCCGTGACGTACTCGAACCCCTGCAACGCCGTGAACAGCCCCGCCAACAGCACCGTCCCCACCAACGCCACGATCCCCGAACGCCGGGCCGACCCCCCCACCAGGAGGGCGTGGTGCGCCCACGTCACCGTGGCCCCCGACGACAGAAGGAGCACCGTGTTCCACAGGGGCACCTCCCACGCGTTCAACGGCTCCACCCCCGCCGGCGGCCAGATGCCGCCCAACGCGTCCGTGGGGTTCAACGCCGAGTGGAAGAAGGCCCAGAAGAAGGCCAAGAAGAACATCACCTCCGACGCGATGAACAGGCCCATCCCCATGCGCAAGCCCGTCTGGACCGCCTGGGTGTGGTGCCCCCCGAAGGTGCCCTCGCGCACGATGTCCCGCCACCAGCACACGGCGGCGTAGACCACGCCCGCCATGCCCAGCTGGAACATCAGGTCGCCGCCCTGGTACCCGTGGAACGTCATCACCCCCCCGAAGGTCATGGTCAACGCCATGAAGGAGGCGATCAACGGCCACGGGGACATGTCCACCAGATGGAACGGGTGGCGCTGGGCGTGGCCCCGGGTCTTGGCGAACCGGGTCACCCCCGCCCCGTGGGCCACAGCCACGGTCACGGGCGCCGCCAGGGCGGGCGCCCCCGCCACCACGGCCTCCGCCTCAGGGGCGACGGCCTCGAGCCCTGCGGGGACCGGCGTCGAGGCCTCGGCCGCCGACCCGAGGGCCGCTAGCCCTCCGGCCCCCGACCACGCGGTCAGGTCGCCCTCGGCCTCCTGGATCTGGGCGGCCAACCACGCGACGAAGCGGTCCACGGACACCACGTCCAGGGCGATGGGCATGAACCCGTGGTTCACACCGCAAATCTCCGAACACTGGCCGAAGAACGTGCCCTCCCGGTCGGCCAGGAGGGTCACCATGTTCATGCGGCCGGGCACGGCGTCCACCTTGATCCCCAGGGACGGCATGGCCCAGGAGTGGAGGACGTCCGCCGCCGTCACCAGCAGACGCACGGGCACGAGCTCAGGGAGCACCACCCGGCGGTCCACCTCGAGGAGACGCAGCTGCCCCGCCTCCAAATCGTCGTCAGGCACCATGTAGGCGTCGAAGGCCACGTGGGCCCCCGTCTCCACGGCCACGTCCGAGTACTCGTAGGACCAGTACCACTGGTGCCCCACGATCTTCAACGTCATGGCCGGGTCCACCAACGCGTCCATGGCGTACAGCAGGGAGAAGGACGGCAACGCGATGGCCACCAGGATCAGGGACGGCACCACGGTCCAGATGATCTCGATGGTCGCCCCGTGGACCACGTTCTCCGGCCCCCTTTGGCCCGAGAACCGGCGCACGGCCTGGCCCAGCATGAAGGTCACGAAGACCGCCACGAAGGTCAGGAAGAACATCAGGTCGTGGTGCAGGTTGATGATCCCCTGCATCACTGCCGAGGCCGGGTCCTGGAACCCCGTCTGCCACGGCTCCGGCGCGTCCATCGCGGCCCCCTGCACCCCGAGGCATCCCATTCCCAAACCACCTACACCCAGGCGCAGAAGCACGGCGAGGGTCATCTTAGTGGAGGTGAAGGGCGTCATTGAGGTAGAGGCAGGTCAAGATGGTGAACACGTAGGCCTGAAGGAAGGCCACGGCGAGCTCCAACCCCGTGAGGATGAAGACCACGCCGAACGGCACCACGGAGAGGAGCATCACCACTCCCCCCACGTGGGCCATGGACCACGCGAACCCGGCGAGGATCTTCACCAGGGCGTGGCCGGCCATCATGTTGGCGAAGAGTCGCACGGACAGGGCGATCACCCGGAAGTTGTAGGACACCAGCTCCAACAGCACCAGCATGGGGGCCAGGACGATGGGCGCGCCCTTGGGCCAGAACAGGCTGAAAAAGTGGGCGCGGTGGGTCTCCAACCCCAGGATGTTGATGCCCGCCCACAGGCTGCCCCCCAAGGCGAGGGTCACGGCGATGTGGGACGTGGTGGTGAAGGCGTAGGGCACCATGCCCAGCATGTTCGACGCCAGGATGTACAGGAACGTCGCCGCGATCAGGGGGAAGTACACCGAGGCCTTGGCCCCGGCGCTCTCCTGGAGCAGGGTCCTCACGAACCCGTACCCGTCCTCGACCGCCGCCTGGTACCGTCCCGGCACCACCATGGCCCGGTCCCCCGAAGGCGCCGCCGCCGTGAAGGCGTAGACGATCAGGGCCACGGCCAACACCATGAACAACGCCGAGTTGGTGAAATCGGCGTACCACACCCCCCAGTGCAGGGGGATCAACGGGAACAACTCAAACTGGGCCAACGGGGACGCCATGGCCACCCGTCCCACCCCGGCGCCCAAGGGCGCCCCGGGCAGGGCCGCGGCCATCCACGCCACGAGCAGTGCGGAAAGGTGCATCGTCATTGGAGGTCGGAAGGGAGGGAGGGGGAAGGGACGCTTAAAGGGCACGGGACTCCTCACCGCCCACCCTGGCCTCGGCCTCGACGGCCGCGGCTGGGGTCGGGAACACCATGGAACCCTCTCCGGCCCCCGCCGCGTGGCGTGCGGCCGTGGCCCACACGCCCGACGTGGCGGCGCCCAACGTCTCCAGGGTCGCCGTGGGACGCCCCAACGCCTGGCCGACGAAGGTCAACGCCTCCCCGGCCTCCACGAGGGCCGGACGGGACGCGTCGGCCAAGGTCTCCACCAGGGGCGCCGTGGCCCCCTCGAGGGCGGCCTGGGCCTCAGCCCACGGGGTGTGGGCTTCCGCCACGGCGATCTGGGTGCGCAGGCGCGCGGCCTGGGCCTCGCTGTGGGTGGCCATGGCCGCCCTCAGGCTCGCCCCCCGGGCGTCCAGGGCCTCGCCGATGGCGTCCCCGAACCGGGAGTAGATGAACAGCCCAAAGGATCCGGTGGCCGCCAACACGACGGTCTCCACGTTGAGGATCAAAATCTGCTGAGCCAACAGGGACAGGGCCATCAGGCCCAATACGGCCTTCTGAGGGGCCGTCATCGTGGCGTAGGTGGGCATGGAGACGACGCGGCGGGATTACAGGGTGGGTTCCTCCAAGAGGGCCAACCCCGCCTCCGCCGCCACCCCGGGGGCCGCCGCGGCCCGGCCGTCGTAGGTCGGAGCGAGGTGGGCCGTGGCCTGGCCGTGGAGCCAGGCGTGGGCCGCCATGGCCCCCGCAGGGGCCGCCACGGGCCACGGCGTGGCCGTCCCCGTCCCCGCTGGGGCGGACGCCCCCGCCTGGGCCGTGGTGCCGCGCAGGGCCTCGAGGGTCCCCCCGAGGGCCTGGGCCATGGCCACGTCCAAGCCCTGAGACGACGCCCCCTTCGCCCCCTCAAGGGCAGGGGCCTCGGTCAGGGCCGCCACCATGCGGGTCCGCGCCTTCAACCCGCGCGCCATGGCCGGAAGGCCGGTCTTCGCGAGGAACAGGTACAGGGTCCCGAAGGTGATCAAAAACCAGAAGACTTGACCAAACCAGGTCATCTTATCCAATTGAGGCATGAAACGGGCTAGGAGGGGTCCAGGGAGGGGAACGAGCAAGAGACGCGACGGGCGAAGGGGACACGACGCGAGGACACGGCCGAGAGGAGACGGGGGAAGGGGACCCGGACGGACGTCCCACCCCCGGCCCTTCGGCCCCCCGAGGCCCCCCTGGCCCTTCGGCGCCGAAGGGAGGGAAGGCTTCGGGGGGGGGGCCGAAGGGTCCGGGGGCAGCGCCTGGCACGGGGTCCCCCCCTCACCTTGCGGGCCTAAAGCCTGAGCCTCGGGGGCCCTTAGGCCCTAGGCCATGGGCGGACCCCGAGGCTCCGGGGAGGGGGGGACGCGAGGCAGGATGGGACGCCGCGCCCATGGATCCCCTGAAGCCCCCGACCCACGGCCGAGTGCTCAGGGGGAGCGCCCATGCCCATGGCCTCCCCAAGATGGCCCCCACCCTCCTCCCGTACGGCCTGGCGTGGGCCGGGGGACGCCCGAACGCCCTCAGGCCTTCGGTCCCCCGGCCCTAGGGCCTCCGCGCACGGAGGGCCCGAGGAAGCAGCGGGATTCAAACCCGCGGAGGGGCGAGCCCCTCAACGCCTTAGCAAGGCGACGCTTTCGATCGCTCAGCCATGCTTCCGTCGGTCCAACACGCCCCGAAGCCCCATGGGCTCGGGGCCCTCGGACCCGTCCATGAGGGCGGGGGGGCCTGGAGGCCCCCCTTCACCCTCCCTGAGGTCGCCCTAGATCCCCCAAGAGTCGAACTTGGCTCTCCTGCGCCGGAAGCAGGCGTGCTGCCGATCTACTAAGGATCCACCCACGGAAGGGGCCTCCCCCCCGGGCGCATCCCGCCCGGAGGGACGTCGGCGACGCGTCGAGGCCCACGGGCCTCCCGCGCCGTCCGATCCGAGCCTTACTCCCAGTCCAGCGCCCCTTGACGGAACTCGTAGACGAACCCCAAGGTCAAAATGGCCAGGAACACGGCCATGCTCAGGAACCCGAACATGCCCACGTCCCCGAGCACCGTGGCCCAGGGGAACAGGAAGGTGACCTCCAAATCGAACACGATGAAGAGGATGGCCACCAGGTAGAAACGCACGTCAAACGGAGCACGCGACGAGTTGAAGGGATCAAACCCACACTCGTACGCGGAAATTTTCTCGGGATCGGCTTTCGGCGACGCCACCGCCAGGGACAGGCCCAGGATGATGAGGGCCAGGGCCAAGGCGAAGGCGATCTGCACGAGCATGGGCACGTACGCGGTCATGGCAGGGCGAGCGGGGGTTCGAAGGGGCAGGTCGGCGGCAAGAGGGACGCAACACACCACGGACGTCGGCCTCGTGGGCCTTCGCCCCTCGCCTCGGAGGCCCGAAAGGCCTTGGGGCCCGAAGGGCCGAAGGGCCGAAGGGCCGAAGGGCCTCAGAGGCCGAGGGCGCGAAGGCCCGCGAGGCGAGGGTTCAGGTCCGGCCTTACTTGGGCTGGCCCGTCAGGTAGGCCCACCACCCGCGGGTGGCGGGGGCCTGAGGGGCCTCCAACGTGCCGTCGGCCCCGGGGTGGGCCATGGCCCTCTCGAGGGCCTCGAGGGCGGCGACCTTGGCCATGGTGAAGGCGGACTCGGACTCCCCGACCCACGGGGTCGACGGCGGCGTCACCTGGGCCGTGAAGTCGGGCAGGGTGACCTCGGCCACGGCGTCGGCCCACCCCACCACGGCGTCGGGCACGGCCATCAGGGCCACGGTCACCGCCAGGGTCACCGCGACCACCCCCTGGGTGCCCGCGGTCAGCCCGCCCTCCACCCGACGCACGGGCGGCGCGTAGCGGTCGGAGTAGGCGGGCGAATCCTCGGCCTCAAAGGCCGGGTGCGCCGCCCGGAACGCCGCCGAGGGACGCAGGCGCCCCGTCGCGGGATCCCGCGCCGGGTCCGCCTCCAGGAACATGGCCGCCCCCACCACCCGCAGGTAGTAGTAGGCCGCCACCACGGACATGGCCGCCCCGAAGGACGCCAGGCCGTAGGCCTCGGCTTGGATCAGGGCCATGAAGACGTTCATCTTGGCCAGGAAGCCCGCCAACGGCGGGATCCCCGCCATGGAGAGGACGAAAGTCATCAAGGCCACCGCCGCGCCGGGGTTCCGGCCGTACAAGCCCTTGAGGTCGTCCACGGTGGTCCTGAAGGCCAGGTACGCGTGGCCCGACCGATTGATCCACACCGTCCTCAACGAGGCCACCAGGGCCAAAGCCCCCACGGTGGCCGCCACGTAGGCCAGGGCGTAGACCATGAGGGCCGCCGTCCCCGCCGTCGTGTTCACCGCCAAGGCCAAGCCCATGTACCCGATGTGGGCCACGGCCGAGTAGGCCAGGATGGCCATGAGACGCCGCTCCTGGAGGGCCCCGAAGGTGCCCACCGCCAGGGACAGGGCGGCCACGAAGGCCATTCCGTCGGCGCCCCACACCCCGATGGCCCCGGCCGCCTCGACCCCGAGGGTCGCGAAGACCTCAGGGACGAGGCGTCCCAGGAAGCCCAGCATGCCCAGCTTGGGCACGGTCGCCAGGAGGGCCACCACCGGCCGCGGGGCCGCCGTGTAGACGGCGGGCACCCACTGGTGGAACGGCGCCGCCCCCAGCTTCCACGCCACGCCCACGCCCAGGAAGGTCCACCCCAGGGCCAACGTGACGGTCACGCCCCCGGCGTGGCTCTCCGGCCCCCACTCGAAGGCGTTCCCGGCCCTCGCCGCCAGCCACGCGCCGTGAAGCGCCAGGGCGGCGAGGTCCGTGGTGCCCGTGGTCTGGTAGAGCACGGCGATGCCCAGGAGCATCATCCCCGAGGCCAACGCCCCCAGGATGAAGTAGGTCAACCCGCCCTGGATCGCCGCCGCCTCGTGGGTTCGGGACGCCACGAGGATGTACCCCGCCAACGCCCCAAACTCCAAGGCCACGTAGAAGGCCAAGAGGTCCGCCGACGACACCATGAGCATGGCCGCCAACGTCACCCAGAGCACCAGCCACGTGAACTCGTACCGGGCCATCCCCTGGGCCGTCAACGCGTGCCCCGTGGCCAGGAGCACCCCGGCCCCCGCCAACGCGATCAACGCTTTCCACGTCTGGGTGAAGGCGTCCACATGGAGCATCCCCCTGCCCACCGTGGCCATCCTGCCCAAAGGCACGCCGGGCCCCACGGGGCCCGTGAGGCTCAACCCCGCCGCCAGCATGAGGGCCAGGGCGGCCATGGCGTTCACGGCGGGGAACACGTCCTCCTTCGCCTCCTTGGGCCACGCCACCGCGTAGGCCATGAGGATCAGGGACACCGTCGCCAGGTACCCCTCGGCCAGGGCCCTGGGGGCATCCCCCGCAAAGTACGCCGCGAAGCCCGCCTTCGGCGTCCCCGCGACCATGGGCTCCCAGGCCGCCCCCTCGGGCGCGGCCTCGAAGGCGCACGCGGCGCCCCCGCCGAGGAGGGTCCGCGCGCCCTCCAGGATCCCGACCCTCGCCGTCCATCCCAGGCTCGTCGCCGTCTCCAGCACCGTCCTCATCGTCCTCATCGTCCTCGGGTCGGTCATGAGAAAAAGGGGGGAGGGAGGGGGGAGGTTAGCGTGACGCCGGGCCGGATCCCACCAGGGACGCGAACCACCCGCTCCAGGTGCGGGCGGGGGCGGTCGGCACCCCTTGGCTCAGGTCCACGCCCCGGCCGAACCAGGGGTGGGACTCGGGGACCATGGCCCCGAGGTTGGTGCCCGCGGCCACCTCCCCTTGGAGATCCTCGATCACCAGGGTGGTCAGGCTCTTGGGCAAGCTCGCCCTCCAGTGGAGGGGATCCACAGGGCGGCCGGTGGCCTCGGCGTGGGCCGCCGCCACCCGATCCAAACGGCCCTGCCACGCGATGCGGTGGGCCTCCGCGGCCGCCTCCGCCTCCTCGTGGGTGGCGAAGGTCCCCCTCACGTCCACGAGGAAGGGCTCCCCGAAGCCCCGGGGATCCATCCCCACGATCCTGCCCACCACGGCGTGGATCTTGGGCGCGGCGGCGAGGGCCTGGAGGGCCGACCTGTCCCCGGTGCGGACCGCCTCGGCCCCCAAGGCCATGAGGGCCGAGGTGGGCAGCCTCGCCAAATCCAGCCTGGGCCCCCGCACCACGGCGTCGTGGAGGGTCTCCACCAGGCCGTAGGACGAGGCGTGAAGCACGTGGAGCACGGGCTCAGGGTAGACCCCCAGGAACACGACCCCCACGGCCAAGGTGCCCAGCATGGCGAACTCCCGGGAGGAGACGTCCATGAGGACGGGCAGGGTGGTCTTCAGGTGGCCGTAGGACACCCGGTTGTACAGCCACAGGCTGTACGCCGTCCCCAGGAAGGTCCCCAACACGGCCACGATGGCCGCCGTGCGGTGCTCGGCGTAGAGGCCCTGGAGCACCAGGAACTCCCCGGGGAAACCCGAGGTCCCGGGCACGGCCATGGTGCCCAAGGTCATGAGGAAGAAGAAGGCGGTGAACACGGGCATGGCCTGGACCACCCCGCCGTAGTAATCCAGCACCCGGGTCTTGGTCCGCTCGTAGGCCATCCCCACCAGGAGGAAGAGGCCCGGGGACACGATCCCGTGGCTGATCATGGCGAGCATGGCCCCCTCCACCCCCTGGGCCGTGAAGGCGAAGATGCCCAAGGTGCCGTAGGCCATGTGGGCCACGGACGAGTAGGCGATCACCTTCTTCCAGTCGGTCTGACGCAGGGTCGTGGCCGAGGCGTACACGATGGCCACGAGGCTCATGGTGATCACCAGGGGCTGGAAGTAGACGCACGCCACGGGGAACAGGGGCAAGCTGAAGCGCAGGAACCCGTAGGTCCCCATCTTCAACAGGACCCCGGCCAGGATGACCGACCCCCCCGTGGGCGCCTCGGCGTGGGCCTCAGGCAGCCACAGGTGGAAGGGCACCATGGGCACCTTCACCGCGAACGAGGCGAAAAACAGCAGGAAGAGCACCTTCTGCAGGGTCGGATCCAAGGCCAACTCCCGCACCGCCAGGTAGGACGAGCTCCCCGCCAGGGACGTGAGCACGAGGATCCCCAGCAGGAGCAGGATGGACCCCGCCAACGTGTAGAGGAAGAACTGGTACGCCGCCTTCACCTTCCGGGCCCGGGACCCGAAGGTTCCGATGACCAGGAGCATGGGGATCAACACGGCCTCGAAGGCCACGTAGAACAGCACCAAGTCCAACAGGGTGAACACCGCCGCCACCAAGGTGCCCAGGCTCAAAAAGAGCACGGCGTAGGTCTTCTGCTGGGTGGGACGCACGTGGTGCCACCCCGCCATGAGGCAGATGGGCAGCAGGGCCGCGTTCAACATCACGAAGGGCAGGCTCAACCCGTCCACCCCCAGGACCGCGTGGCCCGCCGCGTCGTGGACCCCCTGGGGCCCTTCGAGGCCCTCCAAGGTCCAGCCCCGCTCGGGGGCGCCCACGAAGGCGGTCACGGGGAACTGGAAGGCGGCGGTGGTGGTGTCGAAGGCCAGGTAGAGCATCCCCGTGGCCACCACGGTCGCCATGGCGAAGGCCATGGCTACGGACTGGATGCGCCGGGCCTCGGGCGCCGCGTCCCAGAGGCCTTTGCCCCGGGGCGGCGTCACGGCGTCGGACGTGGGGGACGGGAGCACCGCCACCACGGCCGCCCCCACCAGAGGCAACAGCACCACGATCAGGAGGAGGTTCGCCCTCAACGGGTCCACCACCCCCTGAATCAGGGCGTAGATCACGTAGTCGTACCACGCCCACTGGGTCAAGGCGTCGATCTCGGGGTACATCCCCGGGACGGACGCCGCCCTGCCGGACGTGGGAATCGCCGACGTCACGGACGTCAGCGGGTCGAGGGGCGTGGAGGTCATGAGCGGTCAACGGGGGGGACGGGGGAGGAGGGGACGGACGAAGAAGCCCGGGCCGGCGCGGCCGGACGGGCGAGGGACGGAGTCACGCCGCGCGTCAGGCCGCGCGTCAGGCCGTGGCGTCGGGCGGCGTGGCGCAGCTCCGCCGCCAGGGGCGCCGTGCGGGCGCGGACCGTGGCCGTCAGCCACGCCCCGGCCTCCCGCACCAGGCCCCGAGGGCCCGGGCGGACGCTCGCCTCCACCGCCGGGGCGTCGGCCGGAGCCCCCCCGTCCCACGCGGCCTGGGCCGCCTGGAGACGCTGGGTGTGGTCCAGCCTCAACGACACACGCTGCACCCCCAACGCGATCACCCCAAACGCCCCCAGCATCGCCACCGCCTGGAACGGCCACGCCGCCTCCAAAGTGGGCGCCATGACGCTCTCGAGGGCGTCGGGGTCGGGGGCGTTCAGGACCGCGTGGGACGTCAACGGCTTCAGGGGCACCACCCCCCTCTCATCCAGGGCCACCTCGGTCCCGAGGGCCTCGAGGTCGGTGCCCTGGGCGCCCTTCGTGCCGCCCAGGGCGTGGTAGCCCCAGCGGAACATGGCGACGGGGATGTAGGCCATGAGGCCCATGAAGGCGGCGGTGAAGAGCACGGTGTACGCGTAATTCAAATCCTCCGACAGGCTGGTCCCGCTGGGCGAGAACCGAGGGTCCCTAAGGAAGAAGGACGGGTCGAGGAAGAGGCGGTACCAGAAGTCCTCGGACCCCCGGAGGGCGTTCATGAGGGCGCCCAGCTTGGGGTCCGGATCGTCCAGGGTCACGGTGAGGGCCAGGCCCGTGAGGAGGGCCACCGCCCCCACCACGAAGGTCAGGGTGTAGTGCTGGAGGGACCCCGTCTGAAGGGCCGTCACCTGACGGTGAAGGAAGCCCGCCCCGGCCACCAGCCCCGTGGGTCCGAAGACCTCGAAGGCCCCCTTGTCCAGGGCCTTCAGGGAGCCGTGGTACGCCCACGCCACCACGGGCCGGGCCAGGAAGGCGTTGATCACCCCGTCGAAGTACCACCGCTGGTTGGCGAAGGCGTACGCCGTCTGCACCCACGGACGCCGCTTCATCGCCCACCCCCACGCCATGCCCCCCCGGGTGGAGACGGCGTAGGCCACGAGGAACCCCCCGGCCACCATGGCCAGGGGCACGTGCTTGATGAGGGTGGGCAGAGTCTCCATCTCAAAGGACGCGGACGACGCCCCCGGCCTGAGGCTCAGGGCGGCGCCCCAGTAGGCCGTGCCCTGGCCCATGGCCGCGTCCTTGGCCAGGTACCCCACGGCCAAGCTCACGCAGGCCAGGATCCCCAGGGGCAGCGCCATGAGCACGGGGGCCTCGTGGACCCCGGCGTAGGTGGCGGCCTGAGGGGCGTTGGCCCGGTTGAGGAAGGTCAGGTTCACCAGACGGAAGGAGTAGTAGGAGGTGCAGAAGGCGGCCAGGAGGCCCAAGGTCCAGGCGAAGCGTCCCGAGGCCGTGAGGGTGGCGTAGGCCCCCTCGAGGATGGGGTCCTTGGAGTAGAACCCGGCCAGGAAGGGGAAGCCCACCAGGGCCAGGGTGCCGATGCCCATGGCCGTCGCCGTGAAGGGCAGGAGGGTTTGGAGGCCCCCCAGCTTGCGCATGTCCTGCTCATCCCCCACGGCGTGGATCACCGACCCCGCCCCCAGGAACAGCAGGGCCTTGAAGGCGGCGTGGGTGGCCAGGTGGAAGACGGCCAAATCGTACTGGGACAGCCCACAGGCGAAGACCATGTACCCCAGCTGGGAACAGGTGGAGTAGGCGATGACCCGCTTCAAATCGTTCTGCACCACCCCCACGGTCCCCGCGAAAAGGGCCGTGGCGGCGCCCCACACGGCCACCACGTTGAGGACCCCGGGGGTCCTCTCGAGCAGGGGGGACATGCGCGCCAACAGGAAGACCCCCGCCGTCACCATGGTGGCGGCGTGGATCAGGGCCGACACGGGGGTGGGGCCCTCCATGGCGTCGGGGAGCCAGGGGTGCAAGCCCAGCTGGGCCGACTTCCCCACGGCGCCCCCGAAGAGGAGCAGGGCGATCAGGGAGAGGGCGTGGACCTCGACGCCCCCCAGGGACACCGTGGCCCTGCGCACCTCGGCGTTGAGGCTGCCGAAGAGGGTGGCGTAGTCCAACGCCCCCGTGAGGTCCACGAGGGCCAGCAGGGCGAGGGCGAGGAAGCAGTCCCCGACCTTGTTGCAGAGCATGGCCTTGAGGGCCGCCTTGTTGGCCCCCAGGCGGGTGTACCAAAAGTTGATGAGGAGGTACGAGGCCACCCCCACGCCCTCCCACCCGAGGAAGAGCTGGAGGAGGTTATCCCCGGTCACGAGGATCACCATGGCGAAGGTGAAAAAGGAGAGGTAGGCGTGGAACCGGGGCAGATGGGGGTCCGTGGCCATGTAGGCGATGGCGTAGAGGTGCACCAGGGCCGACACCCCCGTGACCACCACGAGCATGGTGACCGTCAGGGCGTCGAACAACAGGCCCCACTGCACCGCGAAGGCCCTGGACTGAACCCAGGGCCCCCCTTCGAGGTGCACGGGGGCCCCCCCGAGGCCCACCTCCACCCACGCCGTGACCGCCAGGACGAAGGTGGCCATCACCAGGGCCGTGGCGAGGGCCGGAGACCCCCGCCGCCCGAGC
>Ga0181563_10003925_pt1 | contig 13995 bp, 10 predicted proteins | sample 011ome_25_FD_133759 | JGI IMG/M metagenome (GOLD analysis project Ga0181563, IMG submission 133759) | Coastal salt marsh microbial communities from the Groves Creek Marsh, Skidaway Island, Georgia - 011512CT metaG (megahit assembly) | ecosystem: Environmental > Aquatic > Marine > Intertidal... | reverse complement strand
CATCATTGGAGTCATGACGCGGATACCCGCCACGCGTGACTCATATCGCCGACCAGCTTTACCCTCATAGCGGCTGACATCGGTGCTGGTGCCACCCATGTCGAGACCGATGACCTTGGATTGTCCGGTTTGAGATGCGAGATCGCCAAGCGCAACGACGCCGCCGGCAGGACCCGAAAGGATACTATCTCTACCTCGAAAGGAATTTGGCTCCACTAAGTTGCCATTGCTGGTCATTAGCTGCAACCGACAGGTATTTGCACCGCCGAACTGATTCCAAACTCTTTTTAAATATAAATCCAAGACTGGATTGAGATAGGCGTCGAGTGAGGTTGTTTCAGCGCGAGCAACGTATTTGATTAGCGGCGCAACTTCACTGGAACGCGAAATATCACAAAACCCCGCTTCCCGCGCAAGTGATTCGACTTTCTGCTCATGGACACTGTTGCGATGGCCATGCAGCAGGCAGATCGCGATCGATTCGACCCCCATCGCTAACGCGTCGGCAAGATCCTTTTCAACCGCGATCGAGTTGAGTTCTTGCAGTACCGTTCCGGACGCATCCAGCCGTTCATCAATCTCAATCACGTGTTCTGCAAGTGGTGCCGTTTTTTTAATATTGAGCGAGAACAACTCGGGCCGATCTTGTTCTCCGATGGACAGCAGATCGCGAAAACCCTTGGTCACCAGCAACGCTATTTTAGAACCCGTTCGCGTTAAAAGAGCATTTGTGCCTTTGGTGGTTCCCAGTCGAACACTCAGGGGCGGAAGTGCATCTCGAAGTGGGATTCCAAGAAGCAGGCGAGTTGCCAGCACAGGAGCTTCGAGTCTTGGATTCAGTTCCAAGATCAACGGTCCACTAAGATTACGGATTTTTTCAGCTGGTGCATGTTCCGTGATCAGTCGATCTTTGTTTTGAGAGATTACAGCACCAAGATCAACCGTTCTTCCATTTCGGTCGATGAGGACAGCGTTCGCTCCTCGCCAGAAATCGCAACAGGTGATACCGAGATAAGCGTGCAGTGAGAATGTTTCGTTCCCGTGGTATTCCCGTACCGCGGCGCGAGTGAGACCGCTGCTAAGTACTTTGATTTCTTGACGCTGTTTCTTTCTCAGAATAAAGACATCAGTAAAGGTTCCACCAATATCCGCCCATACTTGGATCGTCTCTTGCTGTCTGGAATCAGAGAGGGGCATGGATAAATCGTTGATCATTGATTGAATAGTGCGACGCTTTCTTCTGCGGCTTCTGGGTCGATCAAGGCGACGACGATGTCTCCTGGCTCAAGCCGATCACTTGCTTGGGGAACGCGCACGAAACCGTCTCTTTCGACAGCGGCGATCAAGCATCTTCCTGCTAAAGGTAGTTCCGCAAGTGTTGCTTTGGTTACCGCTGCTCCATCGATGACTTCCAGTTCAAACACGCCGATCGCACCATTGGGTAGACGTCGCTGGCTAATCACGGCGCCTTCATTCAGATAGCCGATGATTTGCCTCGCGGTCACATCTCGCTCACTTACCGCATGATCGATACCCAACTTGCCGACGACATTGGCATAGTCGGGTCTGCCAACCACACACATCACTCGGTTGGCACCGAGTTCACGTGCTTCAACGCCCGCCATGATATTACTTTCATCATTTCCAGTGCAGGCGACAAAGTAGTCAACGGTTCCTGCTCCTTCATCTTCGAGAATCGTTCTGCGATTCGCGTTGGCATGAATGATGGTTGCGTTGGGAAGTAAGCGTGAGAGTCGACTGCACCGGTCCGGATCATTTTCAAGCATGACGATGCGGTAATCCCGACGAGATAAGGATTCCGCGAGGTGATAACCGGTTTCACCACCTCCAGCGATCATCACCCGTTGCTGGGGACCACGGTCTTTTGAGATTGTGAAGATCTCTCGACTCTTGGCAACAGCCTCGGGGCTGCCGATCAAGCTAATGCGATCCTTGCCGTGTAGTTCGTCTTCACCACTCGCAATCCACATCCGACCATCTCGAGCGATCGATCCGATCCGTACGGAGGAGGGTAGTTTAATATCTCGAAGTTTATGGTTAGCGGCTGAGGCTCTCGCATCCACTTCAACCTCATAGACTTCCAGTTGTCCTCGAGCAAAGTGTTCGAGTGGAATCGCATCCGGATTTCGAATGGCTCGAGCGAGTTCAAAAGCTGATAATTGCTCTAGGCTAAGCAAGCTATCGATTCCGAAATGGCGTTGGTAATCAAAGGTGCTTAGATCTTGAAACGCCGGTGCATAGACTCGTGCAATGCTTCGCCGAGCGCCGAGAGCCTTTGCCATGCTGGCAGCGAGAATATTGACTTCGTCGTCTCCGGTGACCGCGAGACAGACATCCGCGGAACAAACATCCGCCTGGAATAAAACCGTGCTGCGAGCTGCGCTGCCGACCATCGCACGGACATCTAGCTCGCTGTTGATCTGCGCGACATTTTCTTGGTCGGTGTCGACCACGGTCACACTATGACCGCGTCGGCACAATATATCGGCAACCCATCGTCCTACCGTTCCAGCGCCTAAAGTGAGAACTTGCATTTTCTAGGGGTATTTTTATTTAATGGGTTGCCAGATTAGGAGTGATAGCTGTTTAAAAAGACGAGGCATAATCGATTCTTATGAGAAGGCCATTCACGGGGGGAATCCTTGAATCCCACACATTCTTAAGTGAATAAGCTTAGCACATAAAGCACTGCGAAAATGATCCCCATAAAACCGGTGATCCACCTGGCGGTTTGCCAAGCATGGCTGAGAATGAGTTGCGTGTTTTCGTGCCGAGTCGCTCCGAAAACAAGAGCCACCGTGATGATTAATGGCACGTAGTACAAAAGGTAAGTGGGTGAGATGGAAAGCATGTTTAGGCTCGGCTCAATCCCGATCACCCGAAGGATGATTGGAGAGGATGACAATCAGGTTGATGAATAATAAATCAGTGGTACGAGAATCAGGTTCGATCGCCTTTAGTCTTTGAATGAGTGTCAATGGGTTGCAGCTTTTCCAGACTTTGGTTGAGTGCGATCAGCTATCGGGGTTTTGATCGGTCTCCGTTTCTTCTTCTCGCTTGCGCCCACTGATCGGTACCGACAGAGGACCGCCGTAGGCGTCATAAATAACGAGAATATTCAACAGTCCAGCAATCACCGTGTACCACGTGCCCATTTCATAGCCAGCGCCGTACTTTGCGTACCATGCTGCGACTTCATCCGCTTCGCTTTCCAGTACCGGACGAAACGGCGGAGCCATGAAACCGCCCCACAGTGGCTCGTAATCGCGATTGGTTTCGCGGGTAAATGAATCCGTTGCATCGTTCATTCGGCGACCTTGCAAGTAAGCCGGGAATGCGACGATCCCAGCACCCGCTTGCAGGTAGTAATGCCATCGCTTGTCACCAGGTTGCCAGGAAGAGTAAACAACGTGACTTCCACCGACGCCGAAGCCAAGAATCCAAGTGGAGAGAATGCAGACAAAGAAGATCGCAGCCTTTGTCCGACGACCTTGGTAGAAGTGTCCGGCACCGGGAATCATCCAAGCCAGCAATGCGGCAAGCGGTCGATTACGCAAGTCAACCAATTCACCGTCGACGGCGATCGTATTGTTTTCTGCTGAGGTCATCAATTTGATTTATTGGAGGTCTCGATAGGGTGGAAATCAAAGGGTGCTTGGGTGAAGATTCATGCACTCGCTTTGACGCCCCCTCCCTATTGTGGAAGAAAGACTCGTGGTGCGATAGGTGAATACAGTCCTGTCATCACTTGCAGGGCCCTAAAAGATGAAGCTTCGGTCCCCAACTTGCACGCCGACAAACAATCATCGCTTGAGGATTATCGATTGTTGACCGGCGTAGGGACCTGAAAAAATCTCTTGACGTACAACCGTAATTTTCGCTAGACCCGTGAGTTTGCGAGAGATTGGTTACCGCTTCACTCCAGCAGATCGTTGACTGCATAGCAAAATGGCTCCGAAAGATGACTCGTTTTTTTACACTCCTGCTCTTGATTGCCCCCCTGTGCATTGCCCCCCTTTGCATCGGTTGCGGAAGCCAAGGAGAGCCGGTGGCAAGCCAAGCACCGATTTCGGCGACCGAAGAGGCTGAAGCAAATGCGCTCGTGAACACACCGACTGATGTGGTGAGCCAGTTTCTTGATGAAGTGCGTCGCGGCGGTCAAGATTCGCTGGCCCAGAGTTTGCTGACTCGAACTGCTCAATCGGAATTAAACCGCATTGGCCAAACGGTCCAACCAATCGGGTCTCCCGACGCGTCGTTCCAGGTGACTCGGGCAGAAATGGTTCCTGATGAACCGGGCTCTGCTCTCGTACACAGTCTGTGGATTGAACCTAATCCAAATGGAGGTCAAATTGAGAACCAAGTGGTTTGGGCGGTTCAGCAGGAGGATCGCTATTGGCGGATTTCTGGTTTGGTGATCGCTATGGGGGAAAGCCAAAATCCAATGGTCCTTGATTTTGAAAACGGCGATATGATGGCGAGACTGCTTTCCGGTTCAACGCCTTCACCGCAGCCAGGGGCCGGAACCGCTGGAGGTAACCAGTCGGCGGCTTCGCAGGCTGCTCGCCCCGATGCTGATTTGAATCGTTAGGTCGCGTCGCAGCGACTCTTCTATTTTGAATACTAGCTGTCTTGTTGGATCCAGCCCATTCCAGAGAAAATTTTTTGGCTCGCGTTGCAACCGAGTCGTCTGATGGTGCAAAGCCATGCAGTCTGCTAGCCACTAAATGCACTTTCTGTGCATCAGTCGAGAGTTGAAACGAAAAAGATCCATCGTCGTTTCTTGCATGTGACAACTGCGAAGTTGTCATGCATTCAAGATCACTCTACGATGTAACACGTGATCGCTGGTGAAAAGCATTCTGCTATTTGCGGTCACAATGGGGATCAATGTCATTTTTTTAGTGTGGTGCATGATGATGTCAAGGATTTTGAAAGAACGTTTATGGACGGTGGTAATCTTGCTGACGATATTCGCCGCCAACCATCCGACCGACGTCTCGGCAATGGGACGAAATGGAATTCTGTCGAAGCTAAAATCCGGTGAAGGTGGTTGTTTCTTTTCATGTCACCACGGCGCTGAATCGGAAATGGTTAGTGCTGAAACCACCGAAGGTGATGCAGAGGTCGCGCCAGCGGAAAGTGTAGAAGAGACATCAGAGGGTAAGCGTCGAAGCGGTTTGTTTGCGAGAATTCGCTCAAAGAAATCCGAAAAGGAAATGACGACCGACGCACAAGACTTGAATGAGCAGAGTAGCAGCGATTTGCCGGTAGAAGAGATTCCACCAGCACCAAAGTCTTAGTCTGGGACACTTCCCTGCTGAGTGTGAATCGCGATTTGCAAGATTTTTTAGCTTAGAACCAGTCTGAGTTGATTAATTACTTTCGCAAAGACGTGTCGATGATGATCCGTTTTTTCTAGGTAAGCGTCGTTAGGCTATCGATCACATCTGGGCGAAGCCTGGCGACATTATTGAAGTCGTCGATGTCATCCGGCTTTAGGAATAGATTCTCTTCGCCGTCAGAGTCAATCACGCAAAACCATTCTGGGCTGATCACCGCCGCTCGACTGCGATTCGAGGTGATTCGAATGGATTGAGCTTCTGATCGGGATCTTGCCCATTGTTCGCAAGAATAATGCTCGGCATTTTCATTGCCGAGTGTCGCCAAGATTTTTGGTAATTGGTCACCGCTTGTGAGATGTGGGATTCTCAAAGGGCCGCCACCTGAAATTACAAGCGGCAGATGAACGTCGGCGAATCGAAGTTGACTGGGACTGCTGCCAAATGCTTTACCCTGTCCTAATCGAAAACCACTGATGCCCGTGAAAACCAAGCGTGCATCGAGGGATTCGGCTTCCTCTGCTAGGTAACCAAATAACAGATCTACTAACCCGACCTGGGATGCGTACCGATCCATCCACTGCGGAAGAGCATCCGGGTCATCGTCCGGGTGAATTTTAAAATTTGGTGGGATGACATTGAGTGGAAGGTTTTCATTGGACACGGGATTCCAATCTTGATCTTCGCTCTCTAACACACCAGTTCCTAAAGAATCATCCTCTGCATCGAAAGTTTCTGGGGATTCCTCATCGGCAAATGGCTCTTCCTTTGGCGTTAGTGGAGCATCCCAGCATTGCGCAAGAAAGTTGCTGTGAATCCAGATAGCGCCTAATGCATGAGGTTGTTTAAGACGCTCAATTGCTATCGCAATCAGTTGGCCAAAGCGTGTTTCAAAGGCCTCATCGCAGGGGAATTGATCTTCGGATACCGGGGCAACTGGAACGATGGTGATTTCGTCAAAGCAATGATCACCAAGGTCATCGACTGGAACGTCAGAAACAAGAGAGATTGCGCCAAGGTTTTGATACGGATCAGCCCAGCGGGCGCCCTTCGTCAACCAACTCTGTAGAACTTGTTTCGGTTGATCTATCGTTGCTACCAATCTGTCCCAAATCAAACCACCCGCACACACTTGATCAAGGGAAGGGGTTGAATTCCAAGAACACCCGTAACAACTTAGTGCATTCGGAGTGATTCCCTCGAGCGAAACAACGATCAGAGGTTTTGTGCCCACGGTTGACCTTCATTGACGGAGGGAGAACACATCGAAGTTCTACTGAGCGAAGGATTCTATCACGCCATCGAAAGCATCAATCACGTTCCCGGATCGATGGTTATCGCTTTTTGGGTTTGTAAATTTCCGTTGCGGTTCCAAAGTGAACTTCTCCAGCATTCATGAGCGTTTCACTTAGCGTTGGATGCGGGTGGACAGAATCCGTGATGTCGTGAACTTCACAGCCCATCTCAATTGCTAACACCGCTTCGGCAATCAGTTCACCAGCTCCACTGCCCACGATTCCACAGCCCACCACTCGATGGGTCTCCGGGTCAACGAGCCATTTGGTTAAACCGTTGGTCACGCCGATCGCTTGGGCGCGACCGCTTGCAGCCCAAGGATATACTTCTACTTCGACGTTTCTGCCAGCCTCTTTGGCTTCTGCCTCCGTCAAACCGGCCCAAGCGATTTCTGGATCGGTGAAGACCACAGCAGGAATGGCGACCTTGTCCATAGCCGAGGATTTACCTGCGATGACTTCTGCAGCAACACGACCCTCATGGGTAGCCTTGTGTGCAAGCATTGGGTCGCCAGCGACGTCACCGATTGCGAGAATGCTCGGATCGGCGGTCTTTTGTTGCGAGTCACAGACAACAAATCCACGCTCATTCACGACGACCTTCGTGTTCTCAAGACCCAAGCCCGCAGTGACAGGACGTCGTCCAATACTCACGAGAACGCGGTCGTAACGTTCATGTCCAAATTTACCAGGGCCTTCGAAGGTTACTTCGACCTGATTATCAACCTCGGCCAGTGAACCGACTTTGGTGTTGAGATAGATTCGACCTTCAAACAGTGTGTCCATCGCCTTTGCGAGTGGCTTGACCAGATCGCGATCCGCACCCGGCAAAAGTCCATCCATCAGTTCGACAACGGTCACTTTGGAGCCCAGTCGTGCGTAAACCGAACCCATTTCCAGCCCAATGTAGCCACCACCGACTACCAAAAGCGTTTCGGGGATATCTTGAAGAGCGAGTGCTCCGGTGCTGTCTAGGACTCGCTCGCTATCGATCCGAAAGGCGGGTGGCATCGCAGGGACGCTTCCGGTAGCCAAAATGCAATGGTCAAACGTCAAGCGTCCGCCTTCTGGAATCGATTCATGATCCCCTTCAAGACATAAGGTGTTGGAGTCGACGAATGAACCTTTCGCTTGAATGATTTTGACGTTACGACGTTTGGCAAGATTGGCAAGGCCGCCTGTCAGCGTTGAGATCACACTGTCTTTCTTTGCTCTTACCTTATCGATGTCGACTTTTGGCTTCCCCTCGTAGCTGACACCCCAATCATGGCCAAGTTCTTCGACTTCGCTGATCACTTTCGCTACATGCAGGAGAGCCTTACTCGGAATGCATCCTCGAAGTAAGCAGGTTCCACCAAGACGTGGTTCAGCTTCCACAATAGTTACATCGAGGCCTTCGTCAGCAGCTAGGAAAGCTGCTGCGTATCCACCGGGACCACCACCGAGAACGACGACGGGAGCGTGCATGGTTTCGAGATCCAATCAGAGTCTTGCGTAATGAAGTGAGACAGAATCCAGATATCGGACTGCCTCTGAGGAAACTGAGAACCGCATACAACCAAAGCGTCTAACCCATTTAGGGAGAGACGCTTTGGGCGTGTTCAAATCATTTCGACGTGATTCGCATTCGGAAGCCACGTATTCCTGTCTCAGTTTTATCGAGACAAGAATTCGACCACGCTGTTCGCGTCCACTGGCAAGCTGATATCGCTTACTCCAGGAATACCGAGCATGGTTGCTTTTAGGTTTTCACTGTCAAAGGAAACCCAATCGAGTGCGTCAGGGCTCGCGTTAGCGATGACGCCACGATACAGATTTTTCAAGTTTTCTTTTCCGCGAACTTCGATGATGTCGCCAGGTCGAAGAAGGTAGTTAGGCTTAGTAACCTTGACGCCATTCACACGGAAATGGCCGTGGGTAATTCCTTGGCGAGACTGAGGGCGAGTTTTGGTGAAGCCCACTCGACGAACCACGTTGTCCAATCGACGTTCGCACATCAATAGCAACAATTCACCGGTGTTTCCTGGCTTGCGACCAACCGCATCAAAGTAGCGACGGAGTTGTCGTTCACCCAGTCCGTAGTAATGCTTGATTTTTTGCTTTTCCATCAAAGCCGCACCGTAGTTACTTGGGCGGCGGCCACGTACATGCATCCCCGGAGGATTCGGACGTCGATCCAGAGCACGCGATGCTCCGGCTGTTTCGTAAATCAAAGTACCCAGACGACGGTTGATGCGACCTTTTGGGCCAGTATAACGAGCCATGCTGTTTTCCTTTTCACGTCCGAAAACGCGTTGTAAGAGGCTTGGTGCACAGAAAAGCACCGCGTGATCCATTCGTCATTCGAACAAGGAGCTTTCTCTCTTGTGGATTGACGATCCCTACCGGCTCACGATGGCCAGAGGCGGTCACGCTCAAGTTTGTTAATTTGGGTCGTGTAGTCTCGCGATTTCACCCTCATTTCACAAGGGGGAACGATTCGAGAATCTGCTGAATTGTCGATGAAAACTCGACTTTCCCGTCGCCGGGGATCAAGCGATTCCTCACGATTCGGCCGGTTTGATTGTTTCGCTCCAGTGAATCCTGAACTTTCGACCAATGCACCCCCCGGGTGGTTGTTTGGCTGGCGATTGCGGACAATTCGGGGAGGCTTTGGAAGCCGCGACTCGAATCTGACCAGCGGGGCTCACGAAATTTTTCGCTCGAACGAGAAGTTGAGCTTCCCCCCCACCCATCGCAAGTTTCCCATCGCAAGTTTAGTTGGTCACTGCATCCTTGATGCGTTCGCTAATGGGATTGTTGCCGGGATCCCGCGCTATTTCTGATTCCGGCGTCATTACCGCGTTCTGCATTGTTTCTGTTTCCTGATCAGGCATATTGGAGATGACGAGGAATTGTTTTGATTTGCGATCTGGCAATCTTTTGGGGGGTAGTGTTTTGGAGTGAGTGCCTCGTGCTAGGAGTCACTTATGACGGGGTACTTTCCCTCACCGATACCAAGCAGCACTGACGGTGAGTGCCTTCGTTCAACCCATCCACTCCCCGTAACGATGTTCGTTGGGCCGCAGAGCTGTGCCATCAAGCAGAGGGTCTGGGCAAGGCAAACAGAGGGTCTGGGCAAGGCAAGCGGCCGGTTTGATCCATGAGGTCAGCTTGGCGTTGGTCCACTCTTGGGCTACGGTGTCGTTCACTCGACGTGTCTGAATGGATCTTGTTTGAATCGATCGGGCAACGTGGTAGCCGGTGAAAAATAGGTGCAGCTAGCAGCCTTTGAATCGCTGCGAAAAGTATTGGGTAATCAAATTTCGATTGTTGGGAATCAAGTCATGCCAAGTATGGACGTTGTAGGGGTTGGAAATGCATTGGTCGACGTGCAGACGCGAGTCGATGATTCGGTACTCCCGGAATTAGGGATCGACAAGGGTGTAATGACTTTGGTTGATGACGCTCGCCAAGCAGAGGTGCTGGCGAAGTTAGCGGGGTTACCGCTTAATCGCTGCGCCGGTGGGTCTGCCGCAAACAGCATCGTTGCTTTGGCGGAGTTTGGAGGTAAGGCTTCGTATGTCGGTAAAGTGGGTCGGGATGAAGTGGGTCAGTTTTTTCTCGACGATATGCAAAGCCTTGGGATCGAGATGAAAGGTCAATACGCTGATGCCCCAACTGGCACCTGTGCGGTTTTGATCACCGAGGATGCGCAGCGAACCATGCTGACGAACTTGGGAGCCTCGGCTACCTTAACGGTCGACGACATCGATCGTGATTTGATCGAAGGTGCCAAATATGTTTACATCGAAGGGTACTTACTTACCGGCGAAACAACCAAGGCTGCGGCATACAAAGCGATGGATTTGGCGGTCGAATTAGGTGTGAAAGTCGCATTGACGGCTTCAGATCCTTTTCTCATTAACCTCATTCGAGATGAGATTTGGGATTTGATCACTGGGCCCGTCGATCTTTTCTTTTGCAATGAGATGGAAGCCAAAAGTCTGACGGGCGAGAGCGATCCGGTTGCCTGTGCGGCAAAAATTCATGAGCACGCAGAGAATGTAGCGCTCACCCTGGGTGAAAAAGGATCGCTAGTCATGCACGGCGGAGAAGCCTTCCCGATCGAGGGCCTTTCGGTAAAAGCGATCGATACCACGGGTGCTGGCGACATGTATGCCGGTGCCATGCTTTACGGAATCACCAATGGTATGACTTGGAGGCAAGCAGGGCATCTCGCGTCTCACGCGGCATCTCGCGTGGTTTCACAAATGGGGGCGAGGTTGGAAAAGAAGTTTCAGGCTGATGAGATCGCTGCGATTGTTGCAGAGGTGGGTTGAACCCAGTGGTTGAGTCAACTCGGCGAAGCATTCAAGTGGTTGATTCGAATTGACGATGCCACCTCCGTTGAACGCTTTTGTGGTCGCGTCAAATCAGAGGAGGTGCGTAAGTTTGTGCCGATTACACCGAATGATCGGATTGGGAGTGGTGGTCAGCCGGGTTATCTACGCTTTGCTGTAATGACTTCAATGTTTGGATCGCGGTTGATCTGCCGATAGAAGAGAAGAGGTTTTGTTTTCTTCTCAACGATTGCCATACACTATGTCAGCTGAATCTCTTCGATACGAGGATCGCAGCGAACGCGAGCCCAACGTGGTTCGAGATGTGGCAGCGATCAGTTTGGTGGCACTGACGTTATTGCTGACGGTTTCTTTAGTGACGCGTAGTGCCGCGGATCCTGTGGAAACCCCTTCGTGGCCGGTGAGTGCCTTGTACGTCCCGGATGTGGTTGCCTATCCGCCTAATCCGGTCGTGACCAACGCGTGCGGGTATTGGGGTGCACTGCTTTCCTCGGCACTGCTTGATTCCGTCGGACTGGCTAGTGTGGTCTTGATTGCGGGTATAGGTGCGTTAGCGGCATCCTTGTTGATGCAACCATGTCTACAGTCGCCTGTGGCACGTTCGCTCGGTGCGACCATTCTATTGCTTGGTGTTGCAACCACCGCAGCTTTGGTGCCCTTTACGATCGAAGGAATGCCTGTCGTTGGAAATGGAGGCTATCTTGGAGCGATGAGTTCCACTTGGCTTCTTGAGCACTTTGCACCGACAGGAGCATGGATTCTGACCTTCACGACACTTGCAGTTGGCGCACTTTTAACAAGTGATTACGCCATGGTAAGGCTCGGAGCGAGGTTTGCTCGCGGAGCTTTGAAAGTGTCCCAGTCAGGTGTCAAGAACTCACAAAAGGTTCTCCCTGCTCTGCGACGACGGCGTCGTCCCTTCACCGATCTCGAAGATCCAATCACCTTGGATGTTGATCGAGAATCGGATGGATCGGACAGTGGGAGTGAGCCGACGATTAAGTTTCGTAAGGCTCGCGCGAAACCACAGACCGACGGTGAAGATGATTTTGGTGAAGAACTAGATGGTTCACTCGGTGTCGACGGCGAATCCGAGGAATGGGAAGAGTACGAGTCAGAAGCCGAGTGGGATGATTCGGAAAACGCTGAAGAGGATGAACCAGATAGTTCCTACGAGCTCGAAGTCGGTGAGGAAAACGTCAGTGTTCGGGGGGATGTAGAGCATGATGTTCCGCCTCCCAAGATACGGAAGCCTCGTAAGCGAGAGAAGTCCGACGCTCGTCGCGATTTGATGGCAGAAATGTCCGAGGCAATGCCACGAGGGGTCGAGGATTATCACTTGCCTTCGTTGGAACTTCTTGAGCAGAGCGATGACATCAGTTTCGAAGAGCAGGAATTAGAGGTTCGAACCAAGGCCAAGATCCTCACCGCAACCTTCCGTGACTTTGGCTTCAACATTCGCGTCACTCATATCGATACTGGGCCGGTGATTGCGCAGTATGAAATTGAGCTCGAAGCGGGTTTGCGTCTCAGCAAGATCACCGGGCTTTCGGACGACCTTGCGATTGCATTACGTGTGCCAAGTGTGCGGATTGTCGCGCCAATTCCCGGTAAGAATACCGTTGGTATCGAAGTCCCAAATGAACATCGCCAAGTCGTTCGTCTTCGTGATGTGATTGAGGAATCGGATACGCAAAGTGCGAAAATGAGCATTCCGGTTTTCCTAGGCAAAGATGTCTCTGGAAATCCAATGGTCGTTGATTTGGCTAAGATGCCGCACCTGCTGATCGCTGGTCGTACTGGTACCGGTAAAAGTGTTTGTCTCAACGCAATCATTACATCGATACTGATGTGTTGCAGGCCGGATGAGGTTCGAATGCTGATGATTGACCCAAAGATGGTCGAACTCAGTGGCTACGGGCGGTTGCCTCATCTCATGCATCCGGTCATTACCGATATGCAAAAAGCCGAAGCCATTCTGGCTTGGGCGGTGGAGAAGATGGAGGAGCGATACTCGCTGCTGGCTAAGGTCGGTGTTCGTCACATCAATAGCTATAACGATCTTGGGCGAGACGAAGTGCTCAGGCGGCTTGAGGTGGATGAGTCCGAAGATGGTAAAGCGGATGTTCCCGAAAAGCTTCCATTTATCGTCATCGTTGCCGACGAGATGGCTGATTTGATGATGACTGCCGGCAAGGATGTTGAGCAGCACATTATTCGTCTGGCACAGAAAAGTCGGGCGGTGGGGATCCACTTGATTCTTGCAACTCAAAAGCCAACCGTCGACGTGATCACTGGTTTGATTAAGAGTAATTTGCCAGCACGTTTAAGTTTCCAAGTCGCCAGTAAAACAGACAGCCGAGTGGTTCTCGATGAAAACGGAGCCGACAAATTGCTCGGTAATGGGGACATGTTATTCCTTTGGCCCGGAACGAGTACTCTGATTCGAGGACAAGGTACTTACCTCTCGGATGATGAGATTGATACAGTTGTTGACCACTGCAGTGAGGGTGAACAAAACTTTGTCGGCGAACTAATGAATCTGAAGGTTAGCAAAGACGAAGATGGTGAAACCGCTTCGATGGATACCATCAAGAAACGTGACCCACTTTATGATAGTGCGATTGAGGTGGTGATTCGAGAAGGTCGAGGCTCGTGCTCATTGTTGCAGCGTTGTCTTGGAATCGGCTACGGTCGAGCAGCCAAGTTGATCGACTTCATGGCAGAGGATGGAATCGTCGGTGATTACAATGGCAGCAAAGCTCGGGAGGTCATTCTGACGATGTCGCAGTGGAATGCGATGCAAGGGATTGATGATGAAGAAGAATCCGATGACGCACAGCATCCTGTTTCCGTTGCAAATTCAAAAAGCCGGTCTGACGCGAGCGAAGAAGCCGAAGAGTACGACGAAGAGGATGATGAAGAGTACGAGTACGGAGAAGACGGTGCCGGCGATGATGATGGAGAGTATGGAGAAGATGAGTATGAAGACGT
>Ga0181563_10003912_pt1 | contig 14031 bp, 9 predicted proteins | sample 011ome_25_FD_133759 | JGI IMG/M metagenome (GOLD analysis project Ga0181563, IMG submission 133759) | Coastal salt marsh microbial communities from the Groves Creek Marsh, Skidaway Island, Georgia - 011512CT metaG (megahit assembly) | ecosystem: Environmental > Aquatic > Marine > Intertidal zone... | reverse complement strand
GACGAAGACGAAGACGAAGACGAAGACGAAGACGCGTGGAGTGGACGAGGACGAGGACGAGGAGGATAGACGGGCGTTTGACGCGTTCGCGGCGGCAATGATGAAGGATGACTCGACGATTGTTGGTGTGGTGTGTAGACGTCGTAAGCGCGCGCCGTACGTCATCGGGCAGGATTTCGTGGTGGAGACGATGACGACGTGTGACGGTCGTCGCATTGTTGAATTCAAGCACACCGAGGGGTCGTTTTCGAATCCAAATCCCGACGTCGCCGAACTCACCGCGAATTTCTTGTGCGACGTTGCGCGCGAGCTCACGGCGAATGGCGGCGAGCGCGCCGTGCGATTTGTCGAGCTGTACGCGGGATGTGGCAATCACACGGTGACGCTCGCGCCGTATTTCCACGGCGGCGCGTTTGCGGTGGAAATCAATCCCGCGCTCGTCGACGCCGCGCGAGAGAACTTTGCGCGAAACAACGTGATGAACGCCACCATCGTCAACGTCGCCGCGGAGGATTGGGTGAGCACTCAACGAGCACTGCGTGATGACGACAACGAACGCGCCGTCGTTCTCGTCGATCCGCCTCGCGCCGGCTTGGATGCGAAAACGCTCGATTTCATCACCTCATCAAAGGCGTTCGACGCCGTGATTTACGTCGCGTGCGATGCGTTGTCGCTGAAACGCGACATCGAAGACCCCGAACGAGGGTTCATCGCGCGCGGATTTACGCTCACGCGCTTAGCCGCGTTCGACCACGCGCCCACGTCGAGGCGTTGGATCGAACTCGTCGGCGTCTTTGTGCGCAGATAGAAGGCGCAAAACACGTGTAGCGATATAGGTCTTAGCGGCGATTTGTACAATAACAGCATTGATTGATTGATTTAACGAATGCGTGAATGACATGACGTCGTCGCCTCGAGCGACGAGGCGATGGGTGCTCGGTTTATGTCATCGAAAGCGACGTACGTCGTCGGGACGTCTACATCGAAAGCCAGCGTGCACGAAAAATGACCATCAAACACGCCGAAAATATAACGATAAAACTAACGCTCCTGACGGCTCGATCCATGGCAACCACGACGCCGCGACCATGTGACCGCGTGACCATGCATGTGACCACGTGACATCACCACCAGACCCACGCCACGAGATGGTGCATGTATGTTCCAAGGAATGTAAAATGAACGCCATCACTTCTATCATACCGGTAGTTAGAACTACTGGTGTATACCAACAATGTAGAACGGATAAACGTTTTTATGTTCCAAGGAATTAATAAAAAACAGAATGATGGGCTTAAAAAAGGGGGCATATGGGAATCGAACCCATGACCTTTCGCAGGTTAATCTCGTCTCCATTACGACGAGGAAAGGTTGTTTGGGTTGTGTCAACGACGTCACGCCGTCATCCCTAAGCGAAAATCATACCACTAGACCAATGCCCCATATTTTCCACGTGTCGCGACGAACACACACACATGGGAGTGAGACGTCGTACAATACGTGAGCAGGTAAATCTCTGGGACCACGCGTGCGCGGGCTAGGGGTGCGAAAGTTATGGGTATAAATAAAGACGACGCGACGCACGACAATTGGACGTCAGATCGACGCGCGGGCGCGATGTCGGACCGTTCGCCGCCGCGACACGCGAACGGCGGGCGCGGACGAGGGCACATCGAGCGCGGCGCACCACCGCCGGTGCCCATGGGCGCGCCGCCGGGCGCGACCACGCCGCACGGCGCGCCGAATCAGTACTCGCGCGGGATCGCGCCACCACCAGGGATGCTGACGCCGACGCCGACGCCGACGCCGTCGTCGCGATGGGGTTCGGGCGCGCGCACGTCGTCTGCGCCGGTGCCGCCACCGGTGATCGCGACGGCGGGGCGGGTGAACGTGCCGGCGAGACCTGGGTACGACATTGTCGCGTCGCCCGCGTCGACGACGCCGCCTCCTCCGCCGGGGATGCGGCCGAGTTTATTAAAGGATGTGCGACAGACGCAGCACATAGCGCGGCCGAGTTTATTGAGTCAGCAGCGACCGCCTGCGGTGGCGGTGTATTCATCCGCGTCGTCGTACGAGACTGGGGAAGTCGTCGGGGGACGTGGAGGAGTAGGGGGGGTCGCGCCGCCGACGACGACGCCGACGCCGACGCCGACGAGCGACGCGGCGACGCCGAAAAAGAGGAAATTTGGTGCGTGGGGTGCGGCATTGGAGCGGAGTGCGCCGCCGGTGGCGCGTGCGCCGCCGGTGGATGATGTGACATTGGAGCATGCGTCGCCCACCCCCGCGCCGGCGCCGCCAAAAGTAGGAGCGCGGCACGTAGCGGCGCCGGCGCCGGCGGCGACGACGGTGGACCCGGAAACCGTTAAGAAGGCCAAGGCGGCGGAGCAACGATTAAAGATGACAAAGGATGCGCTGTTGGGACAAATGGAACGCGTCGATGGCGAAGTGGCGTCGCTGGAGAAGGAACTCGAGGCGCTGAAAAACTCCGCCGAGGATGAGAAATACGACGCCGCGAGCGATCGTAAGAACGCCATGGCTCGACACAAAAAGGAAACCGAGGCGCTGCGACAGCGACTGGTGAATGCGGAAAAATCTGCGGCGCGCGCGATGGAAATCGCTGGGGAGAAGATTCGAGAGGCGGCGGCGTTGGCGCGAGACGCCCAGAACAAGCGCGTCGCGCCGCGGGGCGCGGCTGGGGCCAAGCGCATGAATCGAGACGCCGCCAAGATGGCGGCGACGTCGGTGCGCGACATGACGCGTCGACGTGCGCCGCGGCTCGAAGAGGTCGAAGCCGCGCTCGCGAGTAATAAATCGTTGGAGGCGCGCGCGCTCGAGCGCGTGAAAACCGAGTACGGGTTGCCGCTGCCGGGCGACGTCGAGCGCGTGGATTTCGACGCCGTCGTGAAGCGCGTGATTGATGCTTCGAATACTGCGTATGGGCAGAACGTTGCGCGCAGAGTTTCGGAAACGTTGCGAAAGCGTCATGACGACGTGAAGCGTCGGGAATACGACAACGCCGTGCGGTACATCAAGCAGCGCGAGATTTGGCGCGTGAAGATTGTACAAGCCGCGAACGACAAGCTCGCCAAGGAGACCACCAACGCATCGTCAAGGAAGGCGACACCGGCGGGATTTGGAACGCCTGGAGGTTCGGCGCGCGGCGTCGGGCGAAACCGCGGCGGCGCTGGTGGTGATTTGAGCGCGGGCGTCGCGCGTTCCGAGTATGACGAAATGCAAATCATCAAGGCTTTACAACGCAAGGAGGAACTCCGACACATGACTCGCATTCCAGATATGATTCTCGACAGCGAGGATCGTCGCTGCGCGGTGTTTGACAGTCGCAACGGCCTCATCGAAGACCCGGTGCGCGCGATGCGTTTGGAGAATGAAATCAAACCGTGGACCCCGGCGGAGAAGAAAATCTTTCACGAAAAGTTCAACGCGTACGGGAAGAATTTCAGACGCATTGCGCAGCACTTGGAGCGGCGAGATACTGGCGACTGCGTGATGTACTATTACAAGTTTCAAAAGACGGATGATGGCTTTCGCGGACGACGTCGCGCGGCGGCAAAGAAGAAGCGCGCGTACGCGGACGCCAAGCGCGCGTTGGCGTTCAACCCCGCGTCGGTGGAGGCGCAGCGCGAGCGCGAAGAACGTTCGGCACCGACTGCAGAGGCGCGTTTGGAGCGCGCGGCGTTGGCTGCGGCAAACAAAGCCGCTAAAGCCAAGGCGCGCGCGGAAAAAGCCGCCAAGGCGAAAGCCAAAGCCGACGCCAAGGATGAAAACGCCGCCAAGGAGGACCGTCCTAAAACGCCAACGACCGCGGCATCGACCGCGGCACATAAAGGCCCCGAATGGACGGATATCGAAAAAACCAAATTCATCTCTGGTTTACTTCAATACGGCACCGATTTCGTCGCCATTAGCTCCACCATTCGTACTCGGTCGTTGGACGCCGTCACGCAATTCTACCGCGACAACCGCGAGAGCATGGATTTAGATTCCTTCGCCGCCGCTGCTGGCGGTGGAGAACGCACGTAGCTTTCACCGCGATCACGATGATCACGATCGCGCACACGGCGCGTTGATTGATTAGCACACACGAGCGCATTTATTTTGTACGATACCACGCCACCACCAGACAACATCCTATACCCTAGCCTCGGTAACACCAAACGTTGATCGTTCCTCCAACCGCCGCGCCACACATCGACGCCCGCAACCGAACGCTCGCGTCGTCCAGAACCACGCTCGCGATCGCTCCGATGCCTTTCCTCGCGCGCGACGCCGTCGACGTCGAAGCGTCGGCGTCGTTATTGCCACGAACATCACCCGTCGAGGGCGCAACACCATTCGCATCATCACACAAGACAAATTCGTCGTCGTCGTCGTTCGCGGCGGCGGTGGCGGTGGCGGTGGGATGTTGCGTCGGCGTCGCCGCCTATGCGTCGTCGATACCGTCGTCGGCGGCGATGCTGGGATCGGCGAACGGAGGTGTGGATTTGTTGTTGGGCGCGACGACGTTTCCGCGAACGACGCGAATCACGCCTAAAACCATCGATGATGACGACGATGCGGCGACGAGCACGAGCATGGATGCTCGCATGCGTGCGAATTGGGATTTATACCACGGTCGAGGTGGAAGCAAGGACAGTGATCGGGTGGTGGAGTATGATTTCGAAAAGAACTGGCCGAGCGCGGAGCTCGAAGACGCGCTCGACTGGTTACGAAGCGCCGCGCCTGAGGTTTCTGAATCGTGTGCGGCGATACAGTTTGATGGTGGTGAACAGTCAAAGACTTTAACAGCCGAGCGCATGGGCGCCAAGGGGGATGCCGGGAAGACGCTTTCGCACGTCATCGCGTGGGTCAAGGCGCGGGACGCCAACGTGCAGAGCGTCGTGTTGGCGAGCGCCGGCGCCTTCATCAACACCCACACCGGACCTCCGAATGAGTTTGACTCGATCATCGTGAGTTTTCTTTTGCGTGGACCGCAAACGTGGGACGTGCTGTTCCTCGATCGCGGCGAACGCGGTGTTGGGTTGGATGACGCCCAACGCCCAGAGGCGTTGATAAGCAACAAGGCGTGGTTAAACCCCTACGTGTTGTATCGAAACCGCGCGGTGTACGCCGGGGAGAACCTCCCAGTGGGGCTGTACATGGTGTCCAAGAAGTTTTTAGACAAGATGGCGGTGCACATGCGCGAAGAAAAGCTGTATAAGCTTGATAATTGGTTCAACGCGCTGTGCGCGAGCAAATTGGAGTGCTACTCGTACGCGTCGCGCGGATGGTATGAAGGCGCGACCGCCAAGCACAAGGCGCGCATGGCGAAGCCGCTCGAGGAAGCACCGATCGTAGATGATGCTGCGGTCGAGGCGGCATCGGCGGCGAATGCTGCTGCGTCGCGCGCCAAACGCCTCGCGGCGGAGGACGCGGACGCGGACGCAAACGTTCCGGCGGAGAAGATGGCGTCCACCATTTGAGACGCCAGGACGACAGACAACCTTGTAGCACGACACAACACAGAAAACAAACAAACAAAAAATGTAGCAGTGTGGTATTATTATACGATCGTATATTATGATAGTTTTTAAAAATCTTCATCCGTTTCGTCGTCCCATTCCAACGGCGTCGTGCCGCTCGCCTTACCCATCACCGTCGATACCAAAATCGGAATGTTCTCTTTAAACTCCGCACCTCCCCAGAACGACCCTTCGCGCCTCGGGTCCCAGCTCGCGCTCAATACCCCATACGAAATCCCCAAAAACGCCGCACCAAACGTCACCGTAGACGCGGTAAAGAATACCGCCGGCGGTACGTCGATGTGTTTCACCGCCTTTGCGAAATAAAACGCCGGTCCCGTCATAAATCCAAAAATCAACGGCGTACCACAGAAAATCCCCACGCGCTTCAACATGCGATCAGTGACAACTTCAGGAATCCCTTGCGTCGATCGCTTGGCGTACTTGACATCGAACTCAGCGCGTTTACGTTCCTCCTCCGCGCGTCGCTTATCCGCCTCGAGCTTCATCTTGACTATGCGTTTACGCTGCGCCGCGTCTGCATCACCCGGAACCACATTCGCGAGCGACGCCGCCGCCGAAGACGACGACGACGACGCGTTCCGTCGTCGTCCACCGCGCGCGTTCGCCTCGAGACGCTCCACGCTCTCGCCATCGTCCTCGTTCGTCGTCGTCTGTCGTTCGGGTTCTCGGTCGCGTCTAAACCGACTGTTTCGTCCCTTGGCGCGCGCCACGACGGCGCCGCGCGCGCGTAAAGGCGATCGCGTCGTCGCCAAGGGTGTCGTCGCGCGCGTCGCGACGGGCGTTGACATCGTTCGCGTCGATGGTGTCGCGTCGCGCGATGGCGCGCGTACGCTTATCCACTTTTCGTTGCGTCGTCACACCGCCGCGTGCGCGCGCGCGCGCGCGATGATGATGATGCGTCGCGGACGTCGCGACCGGGCGCGAGATGATGGTTTAGAGCGCGCGTGGTGTGCGGTGGAGGCGTTCGCGGCGGCGTGTCGCGCGAGCACGGCGGCGGCGACGGTGGATGATGACGATGACGATGGCGATGATGATGATGATGACGACGGCTGCGCGACTGCTGCCGCCGTCGCCGACACGGCGTCGGCGACCGCGTTCGATGCTCGCGCGATATTTCAAGCGTTTACGCAACTTCAGAGCGAAGACGACCCGCGCGTGCTTCTCGTGGAGACGGCGGGGATATTTCTCGACGCCGCGGATGCGATGCGGCGGGCGTCGACGTCGACGTCGGCTGACAATGATGACGACGGTCCACGAGTCCGCGCGATGACGCACGCGTGTGTGATGTTTATACGTGCTGAACGCGCGTGGGGCGAACGTCGCGTCGTCGGTGCGCGCGTGAAATCGGCGCGTGCGGAACAATTGGAGTACGAAGGCGTATTGCTTCGATGGCTCGCGTGGGCGCTCGAGGAGTGCGAGCGTTTGGATTTACAATCGTACGTACTCGAGAACAGCGCGCGTAAAGATGAACTTTTAGGATGCGTCATTCACGCGTTATTCGTTGATGTCAACGCCGACGACGGCGAGAAAGACGGAACGCAAGACGTGGCGGCGAGTCAAACGCGCGCGTTTCGCGCAAACGCCGTCGGCGTCGCGTATTTGGAAGAAAAGTTATTGACGCAAAGCACGCACTCGTCGCCCGAACCACTGATGCGCGAAGTATTCTTGCGTGGGTTTACCGCACACACATGGCTGGTGTTTATCACCCGCGCGTTTGACCGTGTACGAACGCTGGCGTACGAAGACGCGTTCACGCGAGCCGAATCGTACTCGGTCGACGGCGTCTCCATCGAACGCGCAATGGCTCGACGAGGCGCCGTGCTCGCCATGTACTTGAGCTGGTTGAAAGATGCGTCGTGTCGGGACGGTGATGGCGCCGATGCGGACGATGAACTTCTCATCGACGCGTTGACATTCATACGCGAATGCCTCGCGACGTTGAAGCGTCACGCCGAGGAAGATGATTACTCATTCGCGTCAAACGTCGCAGACGCGGCGTGTAACACCGCATACGTCTTGGTGAACCGCATGCGCGTTCACCGCACGCCGTGGGATGTTCATGGACTTTTAGAGAGCGTGCAAGGCGTCGTCGACGCCGTGCGCGCGGTGGAATTGGAACGAAGCGACGAGGATGCGTTTTCGCTCGCGTGCGTCGAGCTCGCGAGCGACAATCTGTGTCGCGTTTTACGTCAGCGCGTCGAAGAATAATGTCCACGTGGTGCGTGTTTAAGTTGTACTACTAGAATGTTTTGTGTGATTATACTACTGTAATGCTGTATTTGTTGTTACACTACACGACGCGCGACGCGCGAGAGAGCTAGGATGCCACGCCGTTGGACAACCGTCCGACGCCCTCGATGTCGATATCCACAACATCACCGCTCTTAAGAAACAACGCGTTCGGTTTCTGCCCCGCACCCACGCCCTTCGGCGTGCCAGTGAGTATCAAATCTCCAGCGTAAAGCGTTTGGTATTGCGAAATGGTTGAAATGAGCGTCGCGACGGTGAAAATCATGTCTGAAATCTTCGCCCGCTGCCGTTCTTCTCCATTCACGTACGTCACGAGTTCAGCGGCGCCGCCCAGAGGTAACGCCGAGCCTGCGACGATCCAGGGCCCGCATGGGCAATGTGTGTCGCAACTTTTCCCCAAGTACCACTGTTGATGTTGTTTCTGTAACGTTCGCGCCGTAACGTCGTTGGCCACCGTCCAACCGACGACGTACTTTTCTAAAATTTCCTCCTCCGACATCGACTCTAACGCGCGGGTTCCGGCACCGAAACACGTCGCTCCGATCACGCACGCGAGCTCACCTTCGTAATCCACGTCTAATCGTCCGTGCGTGCGTATGTCTTGCCCGTACGCGACGACTGACGTCCCGGCTTTGGGGAAAATGATTGGCAACTCTGGCACCGCGTCGCGCGAGATCCCAGGCATGGACGAATCCACCTCACCCACGTGTTCAAAGTAGTTTTTCCCGACGCACACGATTTTATTGTGCACGCCACTGGCGGCGGTGGAGTCGTCGAACGGCGCGAGCACGTCGACGTCGCCTAAACCAAACGTCGACGCCGCAAAAGTAACGCTCTTCGGGTCGGCGTGATACGCCTCGAGCGCGCGAGAGAGCGACTGTGGACGCGATGACACGGATGATCCCGCCGCGGCCGAGCCTCCGTCGTCGTGTACGACGTCAAACACCGTGTTTCCATCGAGAGGGAGCAACGCGCCGACGCGCGCGGGCGCGTTCGCTCCGCGTTCGCGGTAACGAATAAATCGCACCGTCGTAAACGCGGTGTTTGACGACGAGAGTAACGGTGTCGCCATCACTGCGCACGGTTCGCTCGTCCTTTGTTTGTCGTGCGAATCGAATAGCGGCGTCGAAGAGTGACGCTAATACTACTACTACGTCGTCGTGACTTTTTGCACCACCTTGGCGGACTCCTCGAGCGTCGTGGCGATTTTATCCGCACGCGTCGTGAACACAAACGTGCGCGCATCACTTACAGGAAATCCTTTCTTCACCAGCGCCTTGCGTGGTCGATACGCTGGGTACGCACACCGATCAAAGATAACCATGCCGGCGCACGTCAACGTCGCCGACGCGTCCGACTCGCCCGTCTCTGACTGTTGCGTCACCGTGCGCTCGTGAATCCCCCAATCGCACTGCATCCCCACCTTATGCGTGATGTGTACTTCGCCATCATCGCTCGCCACCAGCCGCGACGCGCCTTGGCAAAATTTCTCGACTAAAATTCGATTCGCTTCGAGCTCTTCGGCGCTTCTCGCATCCGAGCCGTTCAACGCCGCTTCTTGCGCTGAACCATCGGCGTTGCGCGCGACGCACGGGAAATTCCAAACCACGCGATCGAACGCATACGCGTTGTCACCATCATGCGTATTGTCGCCATCGCTCGCCGAGCGAGGCAGCGTTGACGCTAAATCGGCGGCGTCGACGCCGTGCGCCACGCGCGCGCCCGACGCCTCGAGCTCGCGCAGCGTCTCCATACACGACGGGCCGTAAATCCGCTCCAGCGACGCTCGGGACTCATACGATGTGGCAACTATGCGCTCACCCCCGAACGCGCGCGCGAGAGCGAGGGAGAATGAGAAATCTCCGTCGCCGACGGTGAGCACGCGCTGCGTTCGCGAATACAGCCCCAACCGTTTCTCACCCCCACCAGGCGCCTTTGCCGCGTTTGCCGCGTATCGTAAGCACGTCTCGGGACGAGCGTTCGCACCGGGTGGCTGTCCCGCGGCGTTTAATACGACGTAGCGACACGGCACGCATCCGAGGCGGGCGCACTTGAGCATCGCTCGCGCGACGTAGAGCGGAGGCGGCGGCTGCGTCTTTGGTTCGTTGTCAATGCGCGCACGTTTCGCCGGTGGTGGAGTGTTTGATGTATCGACAGCGATGTCGTCGTTGCCGTCATTATTCGTCGCAGAGGGCGTCATCGTCGCGCGCACGCGCGTGCGTGCGTCGCACGGTGTGGGATGGTATCGCGCGCGTGGAGGCGTATGGTTGTGCGTCTATTACAAGTCGTCGTTGTCGTCGCGTGTTCGGGTGCGTTTCGAAGCTCGTCTGCCGTCAGCCTTTTCAGCGTTTTGCAACGCCGCGACGGCGTCGAGTTCAGATGCGCTTCGCGCTAAATACGTGCGAACGAATTCATCAGCGTGGGACGGATGCGCTTCGAACTCGCTCATCAAGCGCGATAAATCGCTCGAGTACTGTCGCGATATTTGTCGCGACAACCCACGCGTGAGGGGCGTTCCGGGCGCGCCGAGCGGCGGTATAGACGCGAACAACTTTTGAATATCCATCGGTACCGCGTTGGCGCCGCCTGTTGTCGGAATTTGCGGCGTGCGAGACCGCGACGGCGGCGGAGGCATGGAAAACGCCGTCGCCGGTGCAGCCTCCGCCGCGCCGCGGCCTCCGCCGCGGCCACCACCGCGAATCATTGATTCAAGAAACGGCTCGGGTTCAGGCGGCAACGTCGTCTCGGGTGGAATATTCAGCGGCGTACCGCGCGGGAACCCTCTCGAGCTTTTTCTGGGCTGGCCTTCGTACACATTCGCGACGTCCCTGGCCGTCATACCGAGCTTGCCCAAGACGTCTTCGTCGAGCACCCACTCCGCCGCCTGCCGCTCTTCTTTCTTCGTGAACAAGTATTTCACGTCATCATTAGCCAAGTTCAGCCGACCGTCGCTCGCCACGTACAGCACCGCACGGAAAAACGGTTCAATTTCGGCATTCTTGTACCAGTAATGTCCTTCCTCGAATGTTTCTCCGTACGTCTCAACCAAGAAACGATCAAACGCCTTGCGGTAACCCACGCCTTCGCGGGAAATAAAACTCGCGTGACCAGCGGCGCGAATAATCGCCGTGGTAAATCGCGCGATTGCACGTCGACGGTCGGCGCGCTTGGGAATATACGTCCAACCATGATGGTCTCCCGCATCCGATGACGAGTGCTGTGCGTTCACGCGTGCCAGGGCGCCGCCAGCGGCGGACGACGACGCGCCTCGACGCCCAGACGCACCCTTCGTCACCGTCGCCGCCGGCGCGTTTGTTTTCGCCCGTCTCGAGCTCTTGCGCGTGGGATTTGACCGCGTCGTCTTTGTCGTCTCCTTGCGCGTTTCGCCGGCGGCGTTATTCTCATCCTCGACGAGCAGCGACCGCGCCGAGTCCAACCGCCCCAGCACCTCTGGCAACGTGAACGGATCCGGTGCAAACGACGCCGTCGACGACGATGCCCCACGTCGCTGCCGTCGTCCACTACCTATAGCTCCGGCGTCATTCTCGTCACCCTCGACGACGACGCCCACGCGCCCGTCGTCCACGCCGTCCCCGACCACCGCCTCCGACGAACTCGTGCCGCGAAGTAAACGCCCGAGAAACTCCATCGTGTTCTGTCGCGTCAATCCCCCAGCCATGCCGTCGCTCCCACCGCTCATCGATCGTCGAAGCGGCATATTGATTCAATTCAATGAATGGATTGCGATTCAAATCCAAAACACGCGCGCGTCCTTCTCACCGTCCCGTCGCCTCGATCGACGACGACGACGACGACGACGACGACGACGACGATGCCTCTCTCTATATATATATAAACACACGCGCACCGTGCGCCCGGCGCGACGGTCGCGCACCGCAGTTTGGCGATGACGACATCGTCGTGCGCTGGCGCGATCCGAGGCGTATCTACATACTATACATATAATTCATCTATCACGCTATAAATAGTTATGCTTACATAGCCATATATGTGATACAATATGAAAGAGTCGTTTGTGTGCGCATCCACGCGTCGTCGTCGTCGTCGTCGTCGTCGTCACACTCGCGCGCACGGCGCGTGCACGCACCACTCGCGCGGGCGCGTAAAACTCTACACACACACAACACACACATATTTATCAGACGCATGGTGTTTAGGTGCGTGACTCGAGCGCGACTCGCGTGCATTCGCGCGTGCGATGCGAGAGGATAATACACCGCAGCCGCACCAGATGGGCTTTGACTGACGGAACGACGTACGTGCGACGACAGTAGTAGTCATAATAATAATTCTAGGCGGTACGCACACGGCAAGGCGTCGTCATCGTCGTCGCCGAGCGCAGCGGCGGTGGTGTGTGGGTCGATGCGACGAAGAGCCGCGACGGCGACGCTCGTCGCGTTGGCGTTGATGTACTTTGCGCTCTCGGCGGGCGGGCAGGATTCGTACGGCGCCAAGGTTTTGCGCGATGGGCCGTTGAGTGTGTTTACGATTTCGGCGAGGTCAACGTCGCGTAAGGTTTTGATGCAGTCGTGCGCGCGTAACGTCCCGACGGAAGAAGTCGTTTTAGTGACGGGAGCGGCGGGTTTTATAGGCTCGCATGTCTCTACGGCTTTGAAGCGTCGAGGCGCTGGAGTGATTGGGTTGGATAACGTGAATGATTATTACCCTCGTGGGCTGAAGCGCGCGCGGATTCAAAAGCTGAAGGATATCGGCGTGCATACGGTGGTGGCGGATTTGAACGACGCGGCGACGTTGAGGAAAATTTTAGACATTTGCCAGGTGACTTCCATAATACATCTCGCCGCACAAGCTGGGGTGAGATATGCGGTGAAGAATCCAGCGGCGTACGTGCACTCCAACGTTGCGGGATTTGTCACGCTGTTGGAAGCCGTGGCGCACACGGCGCCGATGCCAAAGGTGGTGTTCGCGTCGAGTTCGAGCGTCTATGGTTTAAACACAAAGGTACCATTTAGCGAGTCGGATATTACCGACTCGCCGGCGTCGTTGTACGCGGCGACAAAAAAATCGGACGAGTTGTTAGCGCACACGTACAATCACATCCACGGCATGTCGCTCACGGCTTTGCGGTTCTTCACCGTGTACGGGCCGTATGGTAGACCCGACATGGCGTACTTTTCATTCGCCAACAACATTATGAAGGACAAGCCGATTAAGATTTTCAAAGCTGAAGACGGCGGGGAGCTGGCGAGAGATTTCACCTATATCGATGACGTCGTGCGAGGCACCATCGCCTCGCTCGACACGGCGCAACGTTCGGGGAAAAACCAAGACGGCTCCAAGCCGCCGTTTCGTGTCTACAATCTCGGCAACACCAACCCGGTCACCGTGAGTGATTTTGTGTCGAGCTTGGAACGCGCGTTGGGGAAAACCGCCAACCGCAACTACGTGCCCATGCCGAAAACTGGGGACGTGCCGTTCACGCACGCCGACATTTCGGCAGCCAAGCGCGACCTCGGGTACACTCCCACCGTGAGCTTGGACGACGGGCTGAAGCATTTTGTGTCGTGGTACTCGAAGTATTACGCCAACGGGAAAAATGCCGAGGACACAAACTATGTGCCCATGTAACTTTTTAGCGCTCGAGCGCTGGGACGTACATGGTATGATAGAGAGTAGAGAAGAAGAGCAGCAGTAGTACTGTAGTCAGCATTATTTCAAATTTCCTACACTACGAGTGTATTTGTTCGCATGGTGGGCATCGACGGGAGGGCACTCGCGAGAGATTACTCGCTCCGCCCAGTACTTGGCCTTTGTTGGTTGTTACCTTCGCTGTATTTCGTGCGTTGTTACCTTTGCCGCATGCGTTGTTACCCCGGCCTTTGATGATTTCTACCCGTAACTTTTGACAGGGTGGGTCTCATTTTTACTCGTCTGCGTCGTCGTGTTGCACGTGCGTCGTCGTCGTCGTCGTCGTCGTCGTTCTCTTCCACCAAAAAAAGCCCTAATTCTTAGGGTATTTCATGCGATGTTGCCTGTCTTTGATGATTTCTACCCGTAACTTTTGACAGGGCAGTGGAATTGTGAAAGCGAACAATGTAGAGTGGCGAGTGGCGAGTGTGGCCACATCACTTCGCGGGAGTGTTCCGTTCAATGTGTATTTTTGGCGGTTTATTCTTGGTGCTGTATATCAATCACTAGTGGCGTGCTCTGGCATCCGCGCGTGCTCGCGCTGTTTCACTTTGCATCGTAAATCAAT
>Ga0181563_10003906_pt1 | contig 14048 bp, 10 predicted proteins | sample 011ome_25_FD_133759 | JGI IMG/M metagenome (GOLD analysis project Ga0181563, IMG submission 133759) | Coastal salt marsh microbial communities from the Groves Creek Marsh, Skidaway Island, Georgia - 011512CT metaG (megahit assembly) | ecosystem: Environmental > Aquatic > Marine > Intertidal... | reverse complement strand
CGATTTTGGATTCTTTTCCTCGGAGCACGCCTGGCGTCGGGTGCGAGGGGAGTGCGTGCGAGCGCGCCTTTAAAGCCGCGTCGCGGTGCGCGCGACACCCGGGACGATGCTCGACGCGGAACGTAGTGGCGCCGAGGGTATCCCCCCCTGCTCGTTCGTGGCCAAGAGAGGGGCGCTCCGATGCCAGTTTTCCTTCGGTTCCTTCGGTTCCCCTTTCGGCCACTCGTTGTCGCACGCTCGAACCTTTAAAACTCGACGAGTTATTGAACCTTCACCGACCTCGAATGCTTGAAATCCAACGTTTCCGAAAATTTTGTCTTTCTTTCGCGAACGTCCTCGGCCCCGTTGCTGACGGGGCGAAAAGCAAACGCGCGTTTCTTCGGATATTTATGCTCGCGTCCGAACGACAGTCGGCAACACTCGCGACCCGCAGCCTCCGCGCCGAATCGCCCCTTCGCGTTTCGATTGTCCCCGAGTCACCGCACCCGAACCCGAGACCGCGTCGTCCGCGTTCGCGCCGTCAAGCCAGCCGCCCGTCCGCCGGTTGTTGGATTTCCGTTCCGAGTCACAAAAAGCGAGACGATGTCCGCGCGACCGATGATGATGACGCGCGTCCTCGCACCCGCGTGCCGCGCCCCGGGCGTTCAGCGCCGCAGGCGCGCGCCCGTCACCGTGACCCGCGTCAAGTTCGGTCGCGTCGTCGCCGCGTCTCGCGAGAGGCGCTTCTCGAGCGTCGTCCGCCGCGCGGGCGATGAGCCACCGAAACCGCCCCTGGCCGATCCCGACGCCTCCATCGAGCCGTGCCTGGTCGGGTGGACCGACGTCGACGAGAACGGGATCGACGTGTACTGCTGCGAGCAGCCCGGCGGGGCGATCCAGTGCAAGACCGTCGAGGCCAACCCGGAACACGAGGAGTGCGAGCTCCTGGAGCAGGTCGACGGATCGCTCGATATCAGCTGCGACGAGGACGACGACCTTGCCGGGGGGCCGGCGAGATGAACGTTTTATGAGGAGGACACGTTCGCCGAGCGGGAGCGAACGTTTCTCGCTGGAAAGGCGTACGCGCGCGCCGCCGACGTAATAATAGACCGGCCGGATGACACGCGTGACCGAACAAGTCAGAGAAAAGAATGAAATCGTATCACACCGCCTCGCGATCGTCACGGGGTCGCGCTCTCAGAAGCGTCACTACTTGACGTCGATCCCGTCGTCGCTCTCGGGCGAAGCCGCGCCGCCGCCCATCTTCTTGAGCGCCTCCGCGATGGCCATCCCGCCGTTCATGGCCATCCCCAGGCTCGCCGCCGCCGCCGCCGCCGCGCGCATGCCCGCGTCGCCCTCGCCGACGGGCGCCCCAAACGCCGCCGCCGCCGCCGCCGCCGCGCCCGCCGCGGTGGGCGGCGCCGCCGCCGCCGCCAGCGCCGGGTCCTCCTTCCCGGCGACGGTGACGCACGTGAACACCTCGCCGTCGTCCAGCCCGAGCTGCTGGTACACCTCGTACAGGTCCTCCACGGTGGCCGCCTCGTACATCGCGGGCAGGTCGGCGATGCAGGAGACGTCCTTCGCGGGCGCCAGCACCTCCCCCAGCGCGGTGTACTGCATCAGGTCCACCCAGTACGCGTTGGTCTTGAGCTCCGTCTCGTGCCGCGTGAGCAGCGTCATGCGCGCGCGCTCCACCTCCCGCTGCGTCACGCGCTGCGCGCGGAACCCGCGCAGCACGCGAATCGCCGCCGCGAGCGCGTCGTCGATCTTCGCCGGCGTGGACGTGACCACCAGCCGGAACGTGGTCGCGTCCGAGTTCTGCAACCCGAACGCGAGCTGGAAGTTGCAGTCGTACGTCAAGCCGAGCGCGTCGCGCACGGTGGTGAACAGACGCCCGCCGATCACCTCCGTGAGGAGCATGCCGGCGACGAACATCGCCAGCGGGTTAGCGCGGCGCGCCGAGCGCGCCGCAAACGGGTTGCCCGCCGCGTGCGCCGCCGCGTTCACCTGGTCCGCGGGGTGGAACCCCGCGAGCGCCGCGGGGGTCAACACGGGATTCCCGTCCGCGTCCACTGGTGTCTCGATTTCATCGAGGGGCGGCAGAGGGGGGTTGTGCATGGGTGCCCACATGCGCGGGCCGGGGCCCGCCAAAACCGCGCACGCGCGCTCGTCCGAGTCGCGCAGCCACATCCGTTGCGCCCGCGCGGCGACGTCGCCCGGCGCGACGTCGCGCAGCGCGAGCGGCGTCAGGTCCAGCGGCGCGACGTCCAGCTGCGGCGTGAGCGCGCCACCGGGCGCGGCGGTTCCCAGGAAGCGCACCAGCATGGCGTCCAGTTCGGCGGGGTCGACGTCGCCGGCGATGTTCACCTCCAGCGGGCCGGCGCGCAGCTGCGCCTCAACCGCGCGCACGACGCCGTCCAGGTCGAGCGCGGCGAGCTCCTCGCGGCTGGGGTCCATCAGCCGGCGGTCGCCGAACACCGCGTGGTTCACCTTGTCGTGCGTGAGCAGCTCCAGGTTGCGCTGCGTGTTCAGCTCGAACATGCGGTAGATGTCCTTAACGCGCTCCAGCGCGTTGGCGTCCCACACCGGCTGCGAGACGAGCAGGTGCACGATCTCCAGGGTGGTGCGCAGCCCGCCCTTGACGGCGAAAGCGGCGTCCAGGAACAGGTACTCCGCCTCGGGCTCAACCTCGAACATCACCAGGTTCTGCATGGTGATCAGCTCCACCTGCTTGCGCGACCACTGGCCCACCGCGCCCACCTCCTGCAGCGTGCGGAACCCCACGGCGGCGGCGCCGATGCCGCCCGGGCCGGGCGCCGGGGACTCGGCAGTGCGCCCGCCGGGAACCACCAGCCGCAGGAACGCGCTGCCCGGCTCGTTGTTGGTGACGCGGTAGTTGACGCGGACGCCGTTGGACAAGACGCGCTGGTGCACGCCGGTGGCCTCGTCCACGGAGGAGGACACGATGGCGGGCGCGCGCGCACGCACCAGCTCGTCCAGCTCCTCCTCGGAGAGGAGCTCGTCCGGCACGAAGACGTCCTCCATCGCCTCGATCTCGCCGTAATCCGCCGAGAGCACGTCGATCACCTCCTGCTCGGAGACGGAGAACGGCACCTCGACGCCCGCGTTGTCCGTGGTGGTGGAGGGCACGCACGCCACGATGGCGGTGGTCACGCCGCCGGCGGGGTCGCGCTCCTCGGGCGCGGCGCCGTACTCGGCGAAGAACCCGAGCAGCTCACGCGCGACTTCGTTCACCCCCTCCAGGCAGATGACATCGTCCAGCCGCACGAGCGCCTCGTGGCCCTGCACCTGGTCCATCACGACGTGCCCCAGCGCGTCGTGCTCCATGACGAAGTCGAGATTCTCCAGCGACGGCACGAAGCCCGCCTGCTGCGCGAGCTGCTCCGAGTCGCGCATCATTGCGCTCTTGAAGCGCGTGAGTTCGCCCGGGGTGAGCCCGTACTGCTTCAGGCGCCGCGCCTCCTCGACGGCAACCTGCAGCGCGTACTTCCAGTGCAGCGGCTCGCACGTCACCGTCACCGTGGACACGGTGCACCCCTCGCGCGCGGAGTCGCTGTGGTCCAGCTCGCACCGCTTGTAGTGCTCGTGGTCGAGCTCGGCGTAGCGCGACTGGATGCGGCTTTGTAACACGAGAAGCGCGATGCGCTGGTTCACCGTGCGGTGCAGGTCGCCCATGTGCCGCAGCGGCAGCACCGGCAGCTTGCTGAAGATGTTGAAGGAGACGTGCGACAGGTGCTCGTGCTGGAACAGCTGCACGCCGGACTCGTGCGCGACCATGGGCTGGTACGGGTCCACCACGCCCGCCGCCGCCGCCGCCTCCGCGTTGCGGCGGATGAGCTCCGCCGCGGTGGGCGGGCACCCGTACGCGTGCCGCACCGGCGGACGAACCGAGTGTCGGTCGCGGAGCGCTCCAGCAGAACTCTCTTCCGCGTCCTCCGCGTCCCCGTCCGCTTTCAGTCTCGGCGGCTTCGTCGCGCCTTCGAACGCGGGCGTGCTCTCCGGGTTCTCAGGAACGGGCCCGACGAATCCCGGCGCGTGCGTCGCGGGGTCCGCCGCGCCGAACGCCTGCTCGATCATCTCCACGACGCCCGGGACGTCGGCGTGGAAGTCGCCCACCACGTACAGCGTGGCGTTCGCCGGGAAGTACCACCGCTCGTGGAACTGCCTCACCTTCTCCGCGTCCCAACGCTCCACCTGGTCCAGCTTGCCGATCGGGAAGCGGCACCCCAGGTTGTTATCCCAGTGCAGGTGCTGTAACAGCTGGCAATCCACGCGGTACTCGATGGTGTTCATCATCTGCGCCTCCGCCAGCACGGCTTTCTTCTCCTTCGCCACGCGGGTGTCCAGGAGCTGCGGGTTGAACGCGACGTCGTACAGAATGTCCAGCACGTTGGGGATCATGTACGTGCTGTCCTTGTTGTACGTGGGCGAGTGCACGTGGAACACCGTGTGGTGGAAATCCGTGTACGCGTTCCCGCGCGTCCCGGAACCGAGCCACGCGTCTCTCTTCTTGGAGCCGAGAAACGTGACGTGCTCGACGAGGTGCGCCAAACCCTGCTCGTCCGCGCGCTCGTCCACGGACCCGACGTGCATCTCCAGGTGCGCCTCGAAGCGGTCGCCCGGAACCTTGTTCGGGAGCACCACGTACCGCAGGCCGTTCGCCAGCCGCCCGCGGTGGATGTCCTCGTGCGCCGGGAGCTCTTCGTCGAGAAGCGACGCCACCGCGGAGGGCTCCATCACGTCCGCGAGCGCGCGCACCACCGAGCTCCAGCGCCCGTCCGAGGCGCTCGAGCCGGGCTCCTTCGCGCCCGCGCCCGCGGACGGGTCCGGCTTGGACGCCGCCGCCAGCACCGCGGGCTGCGCCGCGCGCCGCGCGCCGCGCGGGACCACGCGGCGCGCGCGGAGGGGCGCGACGACGGCGGCGTGGCGAGGGGCGCCGACGCTCGCGCCGGACGCGGCGGGTCGGGCGACGGCGACGGGCTGCGCCATCGCGCGGGGCACCGCGCGGGTCGCGCGGGTGCCGGCGGCGCGGGGCCGAGCGACGCGCGGCGCCGCGAGCGACGTCGCGAGCGGGGCGAGAGCCGTCATCGCAGACGCGCTCTAGAACCCGTCTTCCCGTGCGCGAAACTCGCGACTCGCTCTCCGCGACGACGCGTAGCCCTTCCACGGGCGCGCGGTGGCACGAACGGACGCGCGCGAAGTGCTGAGGCGCTCGGTGAGCCTCCCAAACTCCAACGCTCTCCCGACGCGGACCGTACACGGCGCGAGGGTAAGAGTGCGGGCGTCGTGCCACCCGGGCGGCTCCTGGCGAGGATTATCGCCAAGCAAGATCTCTCGCACCGTCCCACCACGTGCGCCCTCGACGAACGGCGCGAACGTGCCAGATTTCGGGCGCCCTCGCGAGATATTACTTTCGCGAAACTCGAATCCGCCGTCGATTTATTACTCGAGAATCAGACCCTGGATTTCCTCTGTTCGCCGAACGGTCGATCGAGGGGTTAAAAAACGCAAGGCGAAAAGGCGGCCGATTGGCGAGCGTTGGCGCGAAAGCGATCTTCTCGAACTCACTCCTCTCACTGTTGGTTTCGGGAGGAGTTCGGTGGTCGAATTGGTAGGTTTCCGGCATTGCCTCGCGCGCTTCGTCTCGCGGTCGCGGCTGGTCCCGGTTCCGTCGCGTCCGCGAAGGTCGTCGCGCTTTCGGTGACCGCGCGTTCGGAGCGGCTTCGGATCGAGCGCAGAGGCGCGCCGCGCGCTCATCGCGATGGCGTCCGACGGCGAGACGCCCGCCGGGTTGAGTCGGAAGTCCAGCCGGAACCAGCTCGAGGATGCGTTGGAGGTTGACGTGAACGATCTGCAGACGCTCGGGACGTTCATCATCAACACCGCCAAGGACGAGGACACGTCGGACCTGTCGATTTTGATCCAGAGCATCGGCACGTCGTGCAAGTACATCGCCAACTGCGTGCGCAAGCTTGGGCTGGCGAAGCTCGCGGGCAAGGCGGGCACCGAGAACGTGCAGGGCGAGGAGCAGATGAAGTTGGACCTCGTCGCGCACGAGGTGTTCAGCCGCGGGCTGGACCGCTCGGGGCGGTGCACGGTGATGGTCAGCGAGGAGGTGGAGGAGACGATTTCTTGTGCCACCTCGCCGCACGGCAGGTACGTCTGCGTGTACGACCCGCTGGACGGGTCCTCGAACATCGACTGCTCGGTGAGCATCGGGTCCATCTTCGGCATCTACAAAGCGGCGACGCGGGGCGTGCGCGACGACGCCGACGCTCTTCAGCCCGGAAAGGACATGGTCGCGGCCGGCTACGCGCTGTACGGCTCCGCGTGCAACCTGGTGCTCACGATCGGCGGGTGCGTGTACGGGTTCACGCTGGACTCGTCGCTCGGGGAGTTTGTCCTGACGCACCCGAGAATAACCGTGCCCCCCGCCGGCGCCATCTACTCGGTCAACGAGGGCAACTCCAAGTTCTGGGACCCGGGGTTCCGAGCGTACGTGGAGCACGTGAAGACGGTGGAGGACCCGCCGCGGAGCCTGCGGTACATAGGGAGCATGGTCGCGGACGTGCACCGCACGCTGCTGTACGGCGGGACGTTCTCGTACCCGCGCGACTCGAAGAGCCCGGACGGGAAGCTGCGGCTCCTGTACGAGTGCTTCCCCATGGCGTACATCATGGAGAAGGCGGGCGGCGCGGCGTCGGATGGCGCGCGGCGCATCCTGGACATAGAGCCGAAGCACATCCACCAGAGGTCGCCCATCCACATGGGCAGCGCGCAGGACGTGGAGACCATCCAGAAGTTCCTCAGGCAGGGTCGCGCGGAGTGAGGGAAGCGAGGGAATTTTGAAAAGTCTCGAGTACGTCACGGCGTACCCGTACGTCAATTACGTCGCGTACGCGTACGCGCGCGAAAAAAAAATGTTTCGAAAGATGTCGCCGCGCCGGTCACGGATCTTTCGTGTACGGAATCACAAAAATAGCCTCACGCGCGGTCGCTCGAGTTTCTCCACGCGCGCACGGTCACGGTATTCCCCCGAGCGCGGACGAGGGCGTCAGCCCCCCCCCGCGCCTGTGCTCCACCAGGATGTGCAGCAGGTACCCGAAGAACACGAGGTTGCCCAAGATGAGCACTTTGTTGAGCGCGGCGTGCTTCATCCCCAGCACGGTCATCCACATCCCCGGGGCCATCATCGCCAGCTTGCGGTCGAACGCGGGAACGTCCGGGACGTCGTAGAAGTACAGGAGCGCGGCGACGCACAGGAACGTCGTGAAGTACACGGGGATCTTATCCGCGTCCGCGGCGTCGTGCTCGTGGTCGTCCTTCCCTTTCGCGCCGGACCAGCCCCCGGGCGACTGCCCGAGGCTCCCCCGCGGCGACTCGGGCACGCCGTTGCCGGACAGGATCAGCTCCTCCTGCGCCGCGGTGAGCCTGTGCTGCATCTTGTTGCGCATGCGCTCGGACTCGCGGAGCTTCTCGTACACGGTCTGCGTGATGCGCGACGTCGCGGCGGAACGAGCGATGTGAGCGACGCGAACGACGAGGGCGTAAGGAAAAGAACGAGAAATGCTCTCCGTTTTTCGCGGAAAACGAGAAGCGCGAGACGAGCGTCGAACGTCGCGCGTCGTGGCGCTTCGGCGGAGAAGACGCGATGCGTCGGGAGGAAAACGCGATTGAAAGCGCGCGTGCGCTACGTACCTTGTATCTCGAGTCGCTGTCGTCCAGCTGGTCGTGCAGCGCCGCCATGGCGAGCTTGTGTTTCTCGCGCAGTCCCCTGAGCAACGCGGTGTCGCTCTCTCCCGCACCGCCCGGCGCGAACTGACTGGCGAAGAGCTCGTCCATTCCCTTGCCCGACACGCCGGCCAGCGAGCGGAACAGCGCGGCGGAGACGCTGAAGGGCAGCGCCAGCAGCGCGTAGGCGTGCATGGAGAACGCCACGGGGTAGATCAACGCGGACTTGGCGATCACCCGCGACACCTCGGTGATGCGCGGCATCGTTTCAAGATGTTTTTGGTCTGCCAGTTTTTCAAGATGCTCGCTTGCCACCGCAGCTGCCAACGCGGACGCAGGCGGAACCGCCGAGCCGCTGAAGAGACGCGGGAGGCGAACGCGCGCGGCGCGAAAGGTGCCGTCGGTCGTCCCGGGGAACGTCGCGGACGCCCGGACGTTCGTAGGAAGCGCCGCGTCGTGCGCTGTGCCGCGCGCGCCGAGGCGAAACCAAAACTCGCGCGCTGGCGCGCGCTGTGGAAGTTGACGACGCTTCGCGGAGTTTCTCAAAAAACAAAAAAAAAGAATCCGAGCTGGCACAACGAGAGGAGGCGAGCGGCGCCGTCGACCGGCGTCTCGAGCGACCGAGCGCGCGCCGCACGTGGCGGTTCGCTCGAGGCGGGTCGCGGAAACGCCGAGGCCACGACGCGTTTGAGCGAGGAAGACGACGTGGGGGGTACGGGAAGGGTGGCGAACGACGGCGCCGTCGTCCGGCGGCGCTCGGGCGATGTCGACGGCGCATCGTCAGAGTTTTGTCGTTATGCACACTTCTTCGCGCGAACCGTCGCCGTTCGCGCGGGCGCGACCGCGCGCGTTTCCGCGGAAACGCAGATCCCGTCGATTTCCTTAAGAGAAACCGCCTTCACCGACCCTCCTCCTTCAGTCCTTCTTGGCGGCGGTGGCCTGCGCCTCCTTGGCGGCGGCGATGCCTTCCTGCGCCATCTTGGACGCCTCCGCGGCGGCGCTCATGGTTTTCTCAAACGCCTCGCTGCCGAACTTCTGGAGCTTGTCCACGTCGACGTGCTTGGAGAGCTCGGCGCGCGCGGTGTTGATGTCGCCCTTGGCGAGCGAGCCCGCGACGGTGTCGATGATGGGCTCCGCCGCCTTGAGCGCGTCCTTGAACACCTTCTCGTACAGCATGATCGCGCCCTTGAACCGGGGCGACGCGAGCCAGAAGATGAATCCGCACTTGGCGAAGCGGTAGCCGGGGATCCAAAACACGGAGTAGTCCGCGAAGGATTCGAAGATCATCAACATCGAGTACACCACCCAGTACGTCAGCCACTGCGTGTCATCGTCGGTGGCCTCGGACTCGATGGCCTTGTACGACGCATAACTGCGGGAGGGGGGGAGTTTCGGAACGACGCGGTCAGTCGTGATTCGCGCGCGCGCCGTGCCGAGACCGCGAGGGGGCTCGCGGGAAAAATGTGCGTCCGTGGCGCGTTCACGCGTCGCGAGGAGAAAAAAGCTCCTTCGGCTCTCGGTCGGTCCGAGGGCGCGGGGGCGTGCGGCGCACTTACGCGGGGTACAAGAAGCCCAGGAAGAAGGTGTAGACGCGGAAGATGGCGGAGAGCATCTTTGGAGCGAGTCCGTCGTGCGGCGACGCGCAGTTTGGAGTGGCTTCGCGCGGGCCACGACGTTTCACGATCACTGGTTCGACACGCACAGGACCATGGCTTTACGGCTTTACCCCTATTTCACGATTAAAAGTTTCGCGACATGGTTCGCGCCACTTTTGGTGGTTACGACAATATGCGACTCAATACCCATACGAGAGAGACCACACGAGAGGAGTTCGAAATCGCACGCCGGCGAAAGAAAAATCTTTTGGATCTCTTCGCGCTCTTCGCCAAGTGTCGGATGGCAACCCTCGCGGAGTCTATTACGCACCTCGCGTCGTGCCTCCCGCGAGATGATTTGCGTCACCGCCCCCGTCGCCGCCCGCGTCCTCGCGAAGTCTGGCGCGCGCCGCGCTCCCGCGCGGTCGGCGCCGCGCCAGGCTCGCGTCTCCCCGCGCGTCTCCCCCATCGCGTCCCGCGGTGTCACCCTGCGCGTCTCCGCCAGCGAGGACTCCTCGTCCTCCTCGTCCGTGGAGACCAGCCCCCCCCCCGCGTCGACGCCCTCACCCACGCCCGCGCCCTCCGCGGGCAAGCCCGGACAGGGCAAACCCCCCATCAACCCCGCGTTCCTCGCCGCGGGCGACTTCTCCGCGGCGCTGCTCATCGCCGTCATCGCGCGCGGCGTCGCCGGCCAAGACATCGTCTCCGCGGGCACCGCCTTTGCGGCGGCGCCGTTCGTCGTCGGCTGGGTCGGAGCCGGCTTCCTCGCGGGCGACTACGACTCGGACTCGCCCAACGCCGCGTTATGGGGGGACGCGCCCCGCGCGATGACCACCGGCGCCCTGACGTGGTTCTCCGGCTCGGCGTTCGCCATCCTGCTCAGGAACGTGGAGGGCTCCGTGATGATTGTCGCGCCCGCGCTGGACGAGAAGGTGGCGTTCGCGGGCGGACTGGGGCTCATCTGCGCGTTCAGAGCGCTCGTCGCGGCGACAAAACCCGGCGTCGAGAAGTGAACGCGAAGCGACGCGAAGCGAAGAAGTGTCGCATAGGGAAACAGCGAAGAACGCGAAGGGGGGTTTGGAGTGCTTTGTAACGCGCACGCTACTATTAGTGCGCCGACGCTCGAGACGGATGCGATTCGCCGAAAATGAAAATGGGAACACGCGAAAAAAAAAAAATCATCTGCGCCGCGTTTTCGCGAATGCGGGCGTTTCCGTGCGTTTGTCGTGTTTGTAATGGCGAATGGGCGAATCGGCCGTTCAGAATCCCGCGCGCGCGAACGACGACCGACACGCGCGACTCGTTGAAGATGCCCGCCGCCTCTTCGATGACGGTGGCGCAGCTCCGCAAAGAGCTCGGCGATCGCGGGCTGGACACCACCGGCCTGAAAGCCGCGCTCGTGGCGCGTTACGAAGAAGCGCTCGCCTCCGGTGGCCCCGCGGCCGACGCCGAGGTGGACGCGGGAGACGCGGCCCCCGCGGCGGCCGCGGCGGCCGCGGAGAAGGAGGACGACGTGGTCTCCCTCGACGCCGGCGACGAGCTCGGGGACGCGCCCGCGAGCGACGGCGACGAGCCTTCCTCTAAGAAGACCAAGACGCAGACCGCGGGCGGATCTGTTCAGGCTGAGCCCGCGGAGGGCGCGGACAGGCGCGAACTCGAGAAGGAGCGCAAAAAGTCCGGCGCGTGCCTGTCCTGCGGGTCCATGGACCACAAGGGTTTAGACTGCCCCAAGCGCATCGCCGAGATGTTCTGCCACATCTGCGGGAACAAGGGACACAAGCACGCGGACTGCCCCGAGAAGGTGGACGCGCCCGAGAAGGGGTGCATCATCTGCGGCGCCGGCGACCACGGCATCTTCAAGTGCGCCAAGAGGAAGATTGACCCGAACGCGAAGCCGCAGAAGGACCCGTCCCGGGGCCTGACCTGCTCCATCTGCAGGAAGCAGGGCCACGTCAAGAAGGACTGCCCGGACAGACCCGAAGGCGACGACCGCGGGAAGACGGAGCTCAGGGAGCAATGGTGCTTCGTGTGCGGCGCGCGCGCGACGCACAAGCGGACCGAGTGTCCGTCGGCGGTGAAGACCGCGGACAAGTCCTCCTGCTTCGTGTGCGGCTCGGGCGAGCACAGGGCGTTCGCGTGCCCGAACAAGAAGCTCGACCCGGACGCCAAGTGCGGCACGTGCGGCAAGTCCGGCCACGAGCGCCGGGACTGCCCGGACAGGCCCCCCGAGGACGTCTCCAAGTTTTTCTGCTTCGTGTGCGGCGAGACCGGGCACAAGCGGCTCGAGTGCCCGGCGCGCGTGCCCGCGGCGGACGTCCCGGAGAACGGCTGCATCATCTGCGGCGCCGCCGAGCACAACATGCACAAGTGCCCCAAGAAGAAGGTGGACCCGAACGCGCCCCCGCCCAAGGAGAAGCGCAAGCGCGACGACGGCCGCGGGCGCGACGACGGCCGCGGGCGCGACCGCGGACGCGACCGCGGACGCGACCGCTCGCGCGACCGCGGGTACGGCGGGCACGGCGGATACGGCGGCCGCGCGGACTCGCGCGACCGGTACGGCGGCGGCGGGTACGGACGCAGGGACGACTACCGCGGTGGCGGTTACGGACGCAGGGACGACTCCAGGGACAGGTCGTACGGCGGCGGTCCGAGGTACGACTCGAGGAACTACGCCGGCGGCGGCGGCGGATTCTCGGGAGAGCAGACGTGCCGCGACTTCCAGCGCGGCGCGTGCAACCGCTCGGATTGCCGGTTCAAGCACGTCGGCGGCGGAGGCGCGCCCCGCTCGCCGGACAGACGCCGCTCGCCTCCCCGGTGAAGCGCCGAGACGACGGTGGAGTCGGGCACGTTAAACGAGGAGGAAGCGAACGAGACGCCGGCGACGCCCCCGCGTCGACGGACGCGTCGCGAGCGTTTGCGGAGACGCGCGGTGTACGTTTTGGGAACCGAAACCTGAGAGACAGATATTGTAATAATCTACACGACGTACGTACCCGTTCGTAGTCAATCATCACCCGCTCATCTTGGCGTCCTTGCCGTACTTCTTGATCATGTACGCGGTGATCTTATCCAGGTCGGCGAGGGTCTTGACGTTCACGCCCCTCGTCTTCCAGTACGCCTGCACTTTCTGGACGTCCACGATGGACCCCGCGCCCGTGCTCATCACCGCGCGATTGTACCACACTTTGTCGAAGATGCCATCCACGGTGCCGTCGTCCACGGCGCGGCGGATAGCCTTGAGCTCGCCAACTTTGTTGAACTCCTCGACGTCGTACCCTTCCGCCGTGAGCTCCTCCTTCAGGCGCTTGATGGTGGCGTAGCCGTTGGTCAGCACGTACCCGATATACAGCGTGCCCGCCACGCACAGCGCGGGCCCGAGGCCGGTCTCCGCGAAGACGTCGCCCGCGACCTCCGCCACCAGAGACGCCTGATCGTGGGAGGCGAAGGCGCGCGCGGGGGCACCGCGCGCGGGCGCGCGGCGAGGGAACGCGGTCGTGCGGGATAGGCGCCCCCGCCGGTCTGAGGTGGCGACGGGCGACGCCCTCGCGAGGGCGGCGGAGGTGATGGCGTGGGCCATGTCGCGCGACCTGGAAAGTGTTGACATTGACACTCGAGAGACGACAATTGGCGGAAAGAAAAAGGCACGAGATCGACCCGGTCGCGCTCTGATTTGCGTTTTTGCGCTCGCGCGGAGGTGACACGTCGATGACATTGGATGTACGCCTCAGAAAAAGCGACGAAAAGGAAGGCACTCCGAGACGCGCGCTTCCCACGCCGCCTCGACCCGTCCCCCTGCATCGACATGGCGTCCACGGACGACACCGGGTCGCTGAAGATCTGCAACCTGGCGTACGCCTACCCCGGCGGCAAGGAGATCCTCAGCGACTTCAGCCTCGACCTGCCTCCCGGCTCGCGATGCCTGCTTTCCGGCGCGAACGGCGCGGGGAAGACCACGTTGCTCCAGATCCTGGCGGGCAAGACCATGGTGAGCGAGGACGCCGTGCGCATCATCGGCAAGCCCCCCTTCCACGACATCAACATGACCTGCACCGGCGAGCTCGGGTACCTCGGCAGCCAGTGGCGGCGTAACATCGGCAGCGCGGGCTCCGTGGCGCTCGCCGGCGATTTCTCCGCCGGGAAGATGATCTTCGGCGTCGAGAACGTGGATGCCGAGCGCCGCGCGCGGCTCATCGAGCTGCTGGACATCGACGTGGACTGGAGCATGATGACCGTCTCCGACGGCCAGCGCCGCCGCGTGCAGATCTGCATGGGCTTGCTGAAGCCCTTCAAGGTGCTCCTGTGCGACGAGATCACGGTGGACCTGGACATCCTCGGCCGCCTGGACCTGCTGCAGTTTTTGCGCGAGGAGTGCGAGACGCGGGGCGCCACCGTGGTGTACGCGACGCACATCTTCGACGGGATGGAGCGTTGGATGACGCACATCGCGTTCGCGTCCAACGGCGAGCTCAAGTACGGCGGCGCCAAGGACAGCATCGAGGGCCTCAAGGGCGTCCGGCATCTCCTCAGCACCATCGATCGGTGGCTGCGCGTGGACCGCGACGAGCGCCGCGCGCGCGAAGCGAAGGAGGCGCTCGAGCCCAAGAAGGACGCGGGGCTGGCGAGCAAGTTCCAAAACAGGCACATGGCGTATTACCGTTGATATCGACGCGCGCCGTCGTGAATCCGGACGAAGAGTACACACACGAAGCAGTAGGCACACAT
>Ga0181563_10003905_pt1 | contig 14049 bp, 6 predicted proteins | sample 011ome_25_FD_133759 | JGI IMG/M metagenome (GOLD analysis project Ga0181563, IMG submission 133759) | Coastal salt marsh microbial communities from the Groves Creek Marsh, Skidaway Island, Georgia - 011512CT metaG (megahit assembly) | ecosystem: Environmental > Aquatic > Marine > Intertidal zone... | reverse complement strand
GGTCCTGCACCTGCAGCACCCGCATGTTTCATCGCTTCCTGTCCGAGTTGCTCAAAAGTCTTCTGCAATGAATCTTTTGCTTCTTTAAGTTCGGAAAGTGAAGCTCCTTGATTTTCTAAAACCTTTTTGGATTCAGCGAGGATTCCATCAATAGATTCCTTTAGCTCTTTGGGTGCTTTATCACCTAGGTCAGAAAGTTGTTTTTCGCACTGATACACCATGGAATCTAATTCATTGCGAACCTGCACCTGATCCTTCTTCTCTTTATCAGAATCTGCAAACTTCTCAGCTTCTTTCCTTAAACGTTCAACTTCATCTTCATCCATGCTTGATGAACCAGAGATCGTGATCTTTTGATCTTTACCCGTATCTTTATCTTTAGCTGTTACATTTAAAATACCGTTGGCATCAATATCGAAGGTAACTTCAATCTGAGGTGTTCCCCGGGGGGCGGGACGAATCCCATCCAACTTAAAATCGCCTAATTTTTTGTTGTCATTCGACATGGATCGCTCACCTTGCAGAACAACAATATCTACAGCAGGTTGATTGTCAGCAGCTGTTGAAAAAACTTGAGATTTTTTGGTTGGTATAGTCGTGTTACGCTCAATCATTGGAGTCGACACACCACCCGCTGTTTCAATTCCAAGAGTAAGTGGAGTGACATCAAGAAGTAGGACATCATTAACATCACCCTGAAGAACCGCACCCTGAATAGCAGCACCGATAGCAACTACTTCGTCCGGATTAACTCCTTGGTGAGGGTCTTTACCACCAAGTTCCTTAGCAAGCTCGACAATTTTAGGACTACGGGTCATTCCACCTACAAGCACAAGATTACTGACCTCACCAATGTTAAGACCTGAATCCTTCAGGCATGCCTCAAATGGTGCTTTGGTTCTGGCATACAGATCGTCGCAAATTTGTTCGAGTTTCGCCCTGGTGAGCGAAACATTAAGGTGTTTTGGACCTGATGCATCAGCCGTAATAAAAGGTAAATTAATGTCAGTGGACTGGGAGGATGAAAGTGCCATTTTCGCTTTCTCTGCTTCCTCCTTAAGGCGCTGCATAGCCATGGGGTCACCGGCCAAATCGATGCCTTGGTCATTTTTGAATTCTTCAATAAGCCAATCAATAATGTACTGATCCCAATTATCACCACCGAGTTGGGTATCGCCGTTGGTCGCTTTGACTTCAAAAACCCCTTCAGCGATTTCCAGAACACTGATATCAAATGTGCCCCCCCCTAAATCGTAAACCGCTATCGTTTCCTCACCTTTCTTGTCTAATCCGTAGGCAAGAGATGCTGCGGTAGGTTCATTAATGATGCGCTCCACCTCTAAACCTGCGATGGCACCAGCATCTTTTGTGGCTCTACGCTGATCATCGTTAAAGTAGGCCGGAACAGTTATAACCGCCTTGGTGACAGGCTCTCCTAAGTAAGACTCAGCATCTGCCTTCAATTTCGATAGAACCATAGAGGCAATCTGCTCGGGCATAAATGTTTCAGATTTTCCATCAATATCACACTCAATGACAGCTGCTCCATTCTTACCCTCCACAACTTTAAAAGGCAGAGTGGAAATTTCATCTTTTATTTCCGAAAACTTTCGGCCAATAAGTCTTTTCGCAGAAAAGATAGTATTAGCCGGGTTGGTAACGGCTTGCCGTTTTGCCGATTGACCAACTAGCCTTTCCCCATCCTTGCCAAATGCAACGATCGAAGGAGTTGTGCGGTTACCTTCAGAATTTGGAATTACCTTAGGTTCACCAGCTTCCATTACTGCCATACACGAATTACTCGTGCCTAAATCAATACCTATAATTTTACTCACGAAACTTCTATTGCAACTTGCATGCCTATCCCGCCACAACCTTAAGTTATTTATGGCAAGCAAGATACATCAAAATAAAATTCAAGTAGAAGAAAACAGTGCGACACCAAGTCACACCTTGACCCTTAGTATGTCACATAGAGTGACACTATGTTTCGTTCTTTTCCTGGGTTTGATCTTGATTCTCTATCTCATCCAAAATTTCCATAACCCGATTACCCCGCTCTATACCATAATCACGAACAAAATGAAGCTTTGGCGAGTACTTAAGAATGACATGCTTACTTACAACCTTGCGGATTTCACCTGCCCTTTTCCTAAAAAACTGAATAGCCTCTCTTGCATCTGATTCTTCCCCAATTACTGAATAGGCAACAGTTGCGTTTCTCAAATCAGCAGAAACTTCAACTGAAGTGATTGTCCAACGTACGGATTCAGTTCTGTAACGAGTGCTTAAATAAGTGGCTATCTCTCGGCGAACCAATTCATTTACACGAGCAAGACGTAGGCTCATTGTAAAAAGCTATGGTTACAAGGTTGGACGGGTCTTCTCTAATTCGAATGATTCGATAACATCACCCTCTTCGTAACGATCAAATCCCTCCAAATGAATACCGCACTCAAATCCAGCCTTAACCTCAGTCGCATCATCCTTAAATCTCTTCAGCGTATCTATCTTACCTTCGGCTAAAACTTCATTACCACGAAGCAAACGGGCACCTTTATTACGAGTAATCGAGCCCTCCATAACCATGGAACCAGCAACTGTACGTCCCTTGCTAAGTTTAAATACCTGGCGGACTTCTGCACGACCGGTTTTCTTCTCGATGGTTTCAGGCTCAAGCAGATCTGCCATGTTATCTTTGATAAGATCGATGATCTCATAAATGATGCTATTTTGGAAAACCTGAACACCTTGATGCTTCGCTTCACCCATGACACCGTTATCCAACTTAACATTGAACCCGATAACATCCGCACCGGAAGTCTTCGCCATCTGAACATCGTTCTTGGTAATTGGGCCAACATCGCCCTGTAAAATTTCAAGTAAAACCTTATCGCTTTCAATTAGCTCAAGCGAGCCCTGCAATGCTTCCAGTGATCCTCGAACATCTGCCTTAAGGATAACTTTGTAGCTTGTGGCTTTACTCTTAGAAATTGCTGCGAAAAGTGCATCGACTCCTGAAGACTCTTCTTCTCCACTCTCTTCTGGGACTATGACCTCTTCTTTGCTTACTTGCAAATATTCATCGACCTCTCTGCGAGCCTCACGTTCATTCTTACATCTTCTGAAAATTGCTCCTGCTGCAGGGACTCCGGACCATCCAAGTATGTTAACAGGTGTACTTGGAGGAGCACTCTTAACTTGATTCCCCTGATCATCGATCATTGCCTTCACCTTACAATAAACATCTCCACTGTGAATAGCATCGCCAATTTTCAGGGTACCTTTCTGCACAATAACTGTTGCGGTTGGACCCCGTCCGACTTCCTGCCTTGCCTCGATGATAACTCCCTCAGACACGGCATCGGGATTTGCCTTAAGTTCCATGACCTCAGCTTGCAGTAGAATCATGTCTAATAATTCTTCAACATTATCACCGTTCAGGGCTGAAATTGGAACTGTGACGATATCTCCGCCCCAATCTTCAGAGGGGATGGACCTTTCCTGCATTTGCGTCTTAACTTTATCAGCATCTGCACCCTTCGCGTCCATTTTGTTAATGGCTACAATAAGTGCACTCTGGGATCGTTGTGCAAACTTTAACGCTTCATCAGTTTGAGGCATGAAACCGTCATCTGCAGCTACCACAAGGACGGAAACATCAGTAAGGTTTGCTCCACGCTCTCGAATCTTAGAGAAGGCCGCATGCCCAGGAGTATCCAGGAAAGTGATTTTGTTATCCCCGTGTGCTATTTGATAAGCCCCGACATGTTGGGTAATCCCCCCTGCTTCACCGGCTACGACATTGGCTTTACGAATAGTATCTAAAAGAGTGGTTTTTCCGTGATCTACATGGCCTAAAATACAAACAACTGGAGGACGCAGTTGAAGTAAACTCTCATCATCCTCGTCTATCTTTTCTTTTTTGGCTTTTGGTTGATCAGCTTTCTCGCCTCTGTGTTTTATTTCAAGATCAAAGCCTTTGACTTTGGAAATCTTTCTGGCTACATCCTCCTCGATCGTCTGATTCATGGAGGCAAAAATACCCATTTCCATAAGCTCGGAAATTAGCTGGAAGGGCTTTAGACCAAGCAAGACTGCAAAATCCCTGACGACAATCGGTGGCTTTACAATGACAAGATTACCCTCAACTATACCATCCTGTTCAGACGGCTCAGTTTTATCAATACCTGCGGAAGCAGGTGGTGGCGGCACCTGAGGTTTTCCTGCCGAAACTGGTGGAGGAGGCGCACTCGCTTTGGTAGAGGGAGGAGGCGGCGGGGCCATAGTTGGTTTGACCGGTTCGGGTGCCTCTACTTGTGGTTCCTCTTCTTCGGAAACTGATTTTGTAGGTGCCTGACTTTCTTTTTCTGCCTGTTCCGCTTCCTCTTTCTCCTTTTTTTCTCTCTCTATATCTTCCTTGCTCTTAACGAGAGGAATCTTGGAAGGTTTGGTATCTGACTGAGTTTCGGAAGCTGAATTTTTAGAATCAGAAGCCTCCGGGTCAGTAGACACATCATCGTCGGATTTAAATTCTTCGATTAAAGACTCCGCGGTAATGTTATCTATGGTAGAGGATGCACTTTTGAGTTCGTATCCACGTTCTGCCAATATATCGAGGACTTCCTTACTGGTCTTTTTTATTTCCTTCGCAATGGCGTGAATTCGTACACTCATTTATTAGATAAAATCTTTTCTTTGGGATTAGGGTTAATTATTCGTCAGCAGAGACTTCTGTGGAAACCTTGGATAATACATCTTCGGCAATGGGTTGCTCAAAACCGAGACCGACTAGATCTTCCGCAGTAACTCCTTCAAATGCTTCTGGACTCACCAAACCAAATGCCACCAAGCGGTCAGCTACTTCAAACTCAATTCCAACTGATGTAAGGGCTTCAGCAGCTTTAGTTTTTCTTTCATCAAAGCCCACTTGTTTAACCACAACTTTGCCAATATCTAACTTCCAACCCAGTAGTCTCGAGGTGAGGCGTGCGTTGATACCTTTGCGACCAATCGCGACAGATAAATCATCCTCAACTACTTCAAAATACATTCTTCGTTTGTCCCTATCCAAATTTACATTTTGAGGAACCGCTGGCTTCAGTGCTTCTGCTAACTGCTCAATAGGGTCTTCGTACCAACGAACGATATCTACTTTCTCACCATTCATCTCACGGACAATACTTTTAACGCGAGAACCTCTGGCACCCACGCAAGCTCCAACCGGGTCAACTTTGGGATCCGTGCTTTTGACACATACTTTCGTGCGATATCCGGGCTCACGAGCCATGGCTGCCAAGGAAACTGTTCCATCCGCAATTTCGGCAACTTCCATTTCAAAAAGCTTGCGAACAAAATTAAGGCTGGAACGACTAAGAATGAGTTCTGGACCCCTGCCTTGCTGCTCAAGCTTGTGCAATAAGCAACGAATTCTTTCACCTGGAACCCAGTCCTCCCCAGGCACTCTTTCACGCCATGGAAGAAGAGCCTCAGCTTTGCCAACTTCAACTACCAAATCACCTCTCTCTTTCCGGCGAACAATCCCGGTAACTAAACCTCCGACTTGGTCGCGGAATTCATCATAAATATGCTCTTTTTCAAATTGACGAAGACGTTGCTTAATTGCCTGCTCCGCCGTTCTTGCCGCAATTCTTCCTAAGTAAGCTGGGTCCAATTCACGTTCTACAAAGTCACCTACTTGTGGATTGTCTGCATATAATCGAGCTTTATCCACATGAATTTCAGTGGCCGTATCTGATACCGATTCCACAACTTCTAACCGGGTCCATGCCTGCATTGCACCAGTCTTGGGGCTAATTTCGACACGAACCTCCCCCTGTTTATTGACTCCTCTTTCCGCGGCAGCTTTGACTGCACCTTCAATGGTGGCGATCATGTCATCACGACTGATGCCCTTTTCTTTTTCCATGTACTCGAGAACTGCGAGGATTTCGCTACTCATAATATTGGCTTCTATAGGTTAGAGGGAATTTGGAGAATAAAAAAGGCGAGCAATGCCCGCCCCTTGTTGGATTAGACTGTATGTAATCCTAAATGCATAAATTTTTTCCATAAATTTGTCAACGAATACCGCTCGTGCCTTGAATGGCTTTCTTTTCTGCGTTGCAGATCGTAATGTTTCACTTATGAATGCTCTTCCTTCATGAATATTCTACGATTCACCAATCTTCCTGGTGATGGAATTGGCCCGGAGGTCATGTCCGTCGCCTTAAAGGTACTCGAAACCCTCGGTCAACGAAATGGATTTTCCATCGAAACCACAGAACACGATGTGGGAGGGATAGGTATCGACAATCACGGATCCGCCCTACCCGATTCCACCTTATCTGCCTGCAAGGATGCAGATGCAATCCTGTTTGGATCAGTCGGGGGACCCAAGTGGGAGTCCCTGCCTCCCAAAGAACAACCTGAAAGAGCAGCTTTATTACCCATCCGCAAAGCTTTCGAACTCTTCGCCAATTTAAGGCCGGGCAATCTTTATCCTGAACTCGCTGACTTATCTCCTCTTCGTCCTTCCACTGTTTCCAATGGCATTGATGTCCTGTGCGTTAGGGAATTAACCGGGGGGATTTATTTTGGTCAACCGAAGAGTACCCAAACATTGGAAAACGGGGAGGAACAATCTATCGATACGATGGTTTATAAAACCAGTGAAATCGAAAGAATTACAGAAATTGCCGTAAAAGCTGCCTCCCTGCGGCAAAAAAAGATTTGCTCAGTGGACAAGGCCAATGTTTTGGAAACTTCAGTTCTATGGAGAAAAGTTGTGAGTGATTGTGTCAAGCGACTCGATCCCAGCATTGAATTGACCCATATGTATGTTGATAATGCAGCCATGCAATTAGTGCGGGACCCTAATCAATTCGATGTTCTTGTCACAGAAAACATGTTTGGCGATATTCTTTCCGATGAATTAGCGGTGATTTGTGGTTCTCTGGGGATGCTCGCCTCCGCAAGTTTGGGAACGGGTAAAAACCGGTTGGGATTCCCCTTTGGTCTGTATGAGCCAGCCGGAGGTACGGCTCCAGATATTGCGGGGAAAAACTTGGCCAACCCATGTGCACAGGTTTTGAGTGCAGCACTCATGCTCCGCTACAGTTTTGGGATGGAGAAAGAGGCGTCCGCGATTGAAAGTGCAGTAAAACAAACCATAAGGGACGGATTCCGTTCGGGAGATATATCATCAGGATCTGAATCCGTGGGCACGACCGAAATGGGAGAGGCCATCATTGAAAGGCTACCTGCCTAAAAAAAGCTAACGCTCATGAAATCCTCGGAAATCAGACAGTCTTTTCTCGATTTTTTTGCCCAAAAAAATCATGAGATTGTATCTTCGGCTCCATTACTCCCTGAGTCTCCTAACCTGCTTTTTACCAATGCGGGGATGAATCAGTTTGTACCCTATTTCCTTGGTGACCAAAATGCTCCTTACAAACGGGCTGCTGATACCCAGAAATGCATCCGGGCTGGGGGTAAGCACAATGACCTGGATGATGTTGGCTTCGACACATATCACCACACATTTTTCGAAATGCTGGGTAATTGGTCTTTCGGAGATTATTTCAAAAAGGAAGCAATCGAGTGGGCATGGGAATTATTGGTCTCCGTGTGGAAATTCCCCCCTTCCCGACTTTATGCAACTGTATATAAACCTGAGGGAAATGATCCCGCGGAATTTGATCAGGAGGCTCATGATGCTTGGTCTGCCATTTTTACAAAAGCTGGGTTGGATCCTGCGGTACATGTAGTAAACGGTGGAAAAAAAGATAATTTTTGGATGATGGGAGAGACGGGACCGTGCGGTCCATGTAGTGAACTCCATCTTGATCTCACCCCTGATGGGGACACACAGGGTAAATTGGTCAACGCTGATTCACACTTATGTATTGAAATATGGAATCTTGTTTTCATCCAGTTTAATGCCGACAGAGAAGGGAACTTTACGCCCCTTGCAGATAAGCATGTCGATACCGGTATGGGTTTTGAAAGAGTCGCGGCAGTTATGCAATCCACTCAAGGATTCACCGACTTCTCCAATCCAACATCTAATTATGACACCGATGTATTCTCTCCGATTTTCGAGAAAATAGAAGAATTATCCGGAGAAAAATATCTTTCTACTCTCCCAGCAACTAATCAAACTCCCTCCTCCCAAGAGGAAATCGATGTATCTTTCAGAGTGATTGGGGATCATTTACGGGCAATTTGTTTTTCGATTGCCGATGGAATTTTACCAGGAAATACAGATCGTAATTATGTTCTGAGAAGAATCTTGCGAAGAGGTGTCCGATACGGAAGAAATTTGGGATTCAAAGATCCCTTCTTTCACCATCTGGCTCCGGTTTTGATCGAACAAATGGGACCATTTTTTCCCGAATTAAAAAAGCGTAAAGATTTAATCTGTAAAACACTGCTTTCTGAGGAAACTTCTTTCAATAAAACTTTAGACAGAGGCATTGAGCTGTTTAATCGAGAGTTGAGTACTTTAAAGAAAGGAGAGCCAATCTCCGGTCCTTTTGCTTTTAAATTGTACGATACTTATGGCTTCCCTTTGGACTTAACTGAACTACTTGCCAAAGAAAACGGAATCCAAATTGATACAAATGGCTTCAATCAGGAAATGGAGGCACAAAAAAAACGGGCAAGAGAAGCTCATAAATCGGTCGATGTGTTAGTGAACGACTCCAAGGAGGCGGGTCAAGGAACTGAATTTATCGGCTACGATCAAACTAACCTCAGGGAATGTGAAGTCTCATTACTTGATACCATTACCCAAGAAGGTGAGACCTATTTAATATTCGACAGAACCCCATTCTATGCGGAAATGGGGGGGCAAAGGGGAGACGAAGGCACCGTTTTCATTAACGACCACAGTCTTATTATAACTGATGTAATAAAAGACTCGAATGGTCACTTCCTTCACAAAATAAAAAAGACTGAATACCCAGATCCATTTTCCGGTAAAGCCATCGTTTCGGTTAATCAGTCAGTGAGACAAGATATTCAAAGGCATCACACCGCCACCCATATCCTGCACTGGGCGTTACGAGAAGTGCTGGGTGAACATGTTAAACAGGCAGGTTCGCTGGTTGAACAAGATCGTCTGCGCTTTGACTTTTCACATTTCGAGGCATTGAAAGATGATCAATTATTGGAAATAGAAGCCATAGCCAACCAGAAGCTTCTCCTAAACGAAAAGGTCGAATCTTATGAAGTGCCATTTTCCGAAAAACCTGATGAAGTGGTGGCATTCTTTGGTGAAAAGTATGGAGACATCGTACGGGTGGTCAATGTAGGCGGATGGAGTCAAGAGCTTTGCGGAGGAACCCATGTTTCTTACGCAGGAGAAATTGGATCTATTCGGATAACCACTGAATCCGCAATCTCTGCTGGCAACCGAAGGATTGAAGCAGTTGCAGGCAGTGCCGCATTCGATTGGGCAAATCAACGAATTCTTACTTTTAACCAACTCCTCCGACAACTTGCCTGCAAACCGGAAGAAATCATTCAAAGAATTACACAGATCCAGGAAAAGAATAAAGATTTGGAGAAAAATATCCGCTCTTTCACCCAGAAGGACCAAGCTGGACTAGCCGATAAGTTAATCAAAAACGCGACCGAGGTCGGAAACATAAGAATCATCAAGGCTTGCGTTGAAAATATTGCTGCTAACGATCTTCGCCCTTTGGCTGCCCAAATAAACAAAAGATCGGCCCCATCTGTCGTTCTTCTTGCGAGTGAAAAGGATAACAAATGTGGGCTCATTTGTATCTGCTCTGCCGAAGCAGTCGATGCTGGCTACGCGGCTGGACAAATCCTCGGACAACTTGCCAGTAAGCTTGGTGGTAAAGGGGGAGGAAAGCCGGATTTCGCAATGGGCGGTGCACCCGCCGGCCAAGGAGTTGAAGCAGCCCTGCAAAGCATTACTTTGTCCACAACAAACGAGTGAGACTTCGTATCCTGCTGCCTCCAACGATGGCGGGATGCGCACAACGCGATTCGATCCCTGCCAAGATTGAACTTGAAGATGATCATGGCAAACGGCATCCGCCTGAAAAAGTAGATTTTTCCCTGCTTGGAGATCTCCCTGACGCAGAAAGAAGTGCTCTTTTTGCTCTCACTCAGTGGTGCCAAGGCAAACTTTCCTCCTTTCTTCAGTTGAATCTTGAACAGACCGCTGAGTTGGTAAAAATCCTAACCAAAACACCTTGCTTTTTTCCTGCAAACAAGCCGGACCAGCCACTTGACTGGAGCGACGATAACCTTGCAGGCGTGAGTGAATATCTTCCAAGTAAAACCTCACCCACTAAACGACCTGTTCGAGAAATAACAGAGAATCGTACAACAGAAGTATCCCGAGAAACGAGTAACGACCCAGAATATTACGGACCTCCAATAGAAGTAGAAGGCTCTACGGAGTATCTCCGTATCATTTTACCATCATCGGAACTCCCCGGATATAAAGAACTACTAAGTCTTCTTCGGGAATGGAATTTCCTTCGAGACCGTTCACACCGCCATTGGTGGTGGCTACGGGATCCATCCAAAGTACTGGACTTCCTCGCCTCTCACCAAGAAGACCTTGAACTTGATTATGATGCCCAATTTACAGAAAACTTTAAAAAGCTTACCAAAGTCATAACCCGTGCAAGTCTCAGGGCCAAAGCCACTGAATCAGAAAGTGGAACAACCCTGGAGGTTACCATTGAGGCGGGGGATACTCCAATTGATGAAATCGAACATGCCCTTTCCACGGGCCAAAACCATATCCGGCACGGGACAAAAGTATATCTTTTAACCAAGGAATTGAAGGACAAAGCCAACCAAATTCAGAAACGAATAACTGGTGACATGGATGCTCCTCTTTTATCCCAATTTTCTCATGCGGTTGAGAAATACCAGGCCACTTCGCTTGAAGAATTCATTATATCGGCAGACCCCCGTTTCAAACCCCCAGCAGAGTGGAGAAAAAGGTGCAAGGCACTAAAAGATTTGGGGGCGCTCCCCTCCCCCTCTCTTTCACCATCCCTGGATAAACTATTGCGTCCATACCAAAAGATTGGGGTGGCCTGGCTACTCCACCTCTTTCGAAACCAACTCGGAGGAATTCTAGCCGATGAAATGGGCCTTGGTAAGACCTTGCAAGCCCTAGCCTTTCTATCGGCTTTAAAAAAAGAAAAAGGATCAGGCTTGCCTTCGCTTGTGGTCTGCCCCGCTTCACTGGTTGAAAACTGGCGGAGAGAGACACTTCGTTTTTGTCCTGAATTCAAAGTTTTGGTGCATCACGGCAGCTCCAGGACATCGGTTCCAACAAGCCTGACCGGTAATGATCTGATCATTACATCATACGGAACTCTGGTAAGGGATAAGGAAATGTTTGAATCGATCCCAATGCTTTGCGTGATTGGTGACGAAGCCCAGTACCTTAAGAATCGTAAAACTCAGAACGCCAAGGCAATGTCTTCCCTTTCCTCAGAGGGAAGGATTTTGCTAACAGGAACACCGATTGAGAACAGCGTTTACGATCTGCTGGCTCTGCTTGAATTCCTGCTACCGGGAGCAAGGCCGGAAATCCCCTCGAGCACCCGAGGAGATGAAAGAATTTGGCACGAGCAAAGAATCCTGAAAGAAGCGGCTCCATATTTACTCCGGAGAAAAAAGAGTGATGTGGCACCCGAGCTCCCCGACAAAATTGAACAAATCCTGCATATCAAATTATCCGAGGAACAAAATGAATTATATCAAAAAGTCAGAAAATCTTCGGAATCGGAATTAAATAAACTCGCTGATTCGGGTGCATCCGAAGGTGCATTGCGCATGAAGACCCTGACGCAGTTGCTCCGTCTGAGGCAGACCTGCTGCGACCCTCGGTTGATTGATGAAACAATGGAAGCCGACCATTCCGCGAAGCTCCGGGCATTTAGGGAACTTCTGTATACCTGCCTGGAAGGAGGACACCGCCTCTTGGTTTTCTCACAATTCGTTCAAGTCCTACAGTTAATTAAACAAGAGCTGGAATCGACCGCCCTTCCCTACTGCTATCTCGATGGTTCATCCAAAGATCGGATGAAACAAGTTGATCTGTTCCAGGATGATGAATCCATTCCAGTTTTTCTGATTTCACTGAAAGCGGGCGGAACAGGGTTAAACCTTACGGGTGCAGATGTCGTTGTTCATTTCGACCCATGGTGGAATCCGGCCGCTGAAACTCAGGCGACCGATCGGGCACACCGGATAGGCCAGGATAAAGTCGTTACCGTTTACAAGATGATTGCTTCGGATACCGTGGAAGATAAAGTGCTCCAACTCCAACAGGAAAAAAGAGCCCTCCTCGAACAGGTTTTTGAAGAATCAGAAGCGGCCAACCTAAAACTTTCCGTATCCGACCTTCGCGAATTAATCTAGAGTAGGGTTAGGTTTCAGGATCCGATTCAATATGCGGTTCTTTCACCTTGAAAAAGAAAGGTCTGTTTGACATGTTAATAACTTTTACAAAACCTAAATATCATGAATACCCAATCCATTAGACAACCTGATCCCGAAGTCCAAGGCGAGCATGGTCCCGCCATGAAGGGAGCCGACGTCCTTGTCGAGGCTCTCGAGCGTGAAGGCGTGGATGTGGTGTTCGCGTACCCGGGTGGAGCCTCGATGGAACTTCATCAATCGCTCACTAAATCCGAAAAAATCCGTACAATTCTCCCCAGACAGGAACAGGGCGGAGGATTTATGGCTCATGGGTATGCCCGAGCCAAAGGAAAAGCCGGCGTTTGCATGGCAACCTCAGGTCCTGGGGCCACCAACTTGGTTACTTGTATCGCAGATGCGTTCATGGACAGTATACCATTGGTTGCTATCACGGGTCAGGTATACCAACAGTTTATTGGTAAAGCAGCCTTTCAGGAAACTGATTTCTTTGGGATGACCCTCCCTATTGTTAAACATAGTTATCTTGTGCTCACGGCCGAGGATTTACCCAAGGTTGTAAAGGAAGCTTTTTATCTGGCCGAGAGTGGTCGTCCTGGTCCAGTGGTCATTGATATTCCGAAAGATGTTCAACAAAAAGTATTTGAGCCATTTTTCCCATCCAATGTGGAAGACCTCGACGGTTATAAACTTGATGATCCCCGAGCCACGGATGATGAACTCATTGAAGTCCTGAACCTTATTTCCAAGGCTAAAAAGCCTGTTCTTTACACCGGCGGTGGTATCATATCCGCAAATGCCCACGAAGAACTCAAGGAATTTGCTGAATTGTCAGGCTTACCAGTTACGCACACCCTTATGGGACTTGGTGTTTTTGACCCCGATCATGAACAGTCACTCTACTGGTACGGTATGCATGGGACGGTTGCCGGAAATTGGGCGGTTTGTGAAAGCGATCTGCTTTTGTGTGCAGGTGCCCGCTTTGATGACCGGATTACGGGCAAGGTAGAAAAATATGCTCAGGAAGCCTATGTCATCCACTTCGATGTCGATAAATCTGAGCACAATAAAAATGTGCACGCACATTTCCCCATTCGAAGTGATATCAAATATGCACTCAAAAGAATGAGTGAACTGATCAAATCCGGTAAATTTCAAAAACCTGATTTGTCCGAGTGGATGAATACACTTCAAGGATGGAAAAAAGATTATCCATTCAAATATAACCAAGGAGAACATATCACTTCACAAGAAGCGGTGGATGTCCTCTATCAAGAATCGAAAGGTGAGGCCATCATTACTACGGGAGTTGGGCAGCACCAAATGTGGGCAGCCCAGTATTACCGTTTTAAGGAACCAAGAACTTACATTTCTTCACTAGGGCTTGGTACAATGGGATTTGGATACCCCGCTGCCGTGGGAGCAAAGGTCGCATTCCCGGACAAAGAAGTAATCGACATAGACGGTGACGGATCTTTCCTGATGAATGTCCAGGAATTGGCCACAGCCAAGATTGAGAAAATTAATGCAAAATGTTTGCTTCTCAACAATCAGCACCTTGGCATGGTTGTCCAATGGGAAGACCGTTTTTATGAATCGGTTCGT
>Ga0181563_10003893_pt1 | contig 14070 bp, 2 predicted proteins | sample 011ome_25_FD_133759 | JGI IMG/M metagenome (GOLD analysis project Ga0181563, IMG submission 133759) | Coastal salt marsh microbial communities from the Groves Creek Marsh, Skidaway Island, Georgia - 011512CT metaG (megahit assembly) | ecosystem: Environmental > Aquatic > Marine > Intertidal zone... | reverse complement strand
GCTCTACCCCGTCATTTGTCACCACGTAAACTCGAAGCGCATCCAGCCCGTTCTGATCCTCGGTCTCCATGAAGTAGTTGAAATACAACATTGGAAGATCTTCGGAAGCGTACCCTTCTAAGCTGAACTCGAGGCTTTGAACGACCCCCTTAGCACCACCGGGGACATTGTAAGAACCTTCGATTCCCTGGGTGGAGGAGCCATCCAACCGAGCTCCGATCGGTTGCTCTCCAACCGATGGATAATTCGATGCAAAAACAAGGTTCTCGTAATTGAAGGCAAGGCTAGAACCACCCTCGGTCTGCGGTCTTGCACCGTTGAAGGTCTCATTAATTCCGTGACCTGGATCCGTGTCACGCTGTTCGGTGACATGCCACAAGTTGAAGTCAACGACGCTAAAATCGAGACCAGCGGCTCCCGGAATACCCGTGCTAACTACGCTCTTGCCACCTGCAAACACGGGAAGGAGTTCACCGGATGTGTTGAAAGCGTGAATATCGCCGCCTGCGGTAATACCAAATAGAATCTGGCTATAGGCTCCATTTTCCACCGACATCGGACCCGCCCGCAATCCGGTAAAGTTGATACCGCGGAGGTCAGTCGAGCCCTTGACGTAATTACCAACGTTGTTGTGACTCTGACCATTAAGAGATCCGGCACCGACGCGATACAAGCCACCAGCATTGCTGATAGCGAACAACTGACCATTCACCAATTCAATACCAGTGATCAGGCCACCATTCGCAGCACCACCAACCGTGAAACTTGAAGACGCTTGCGAAACGAAGCCACCAACAAATTCGACCGAGTGGCTTAGCTGACCGGTGCCGAATGCAGAAACGTTCGGCAACTCTCCGGAATCGTTAGCAGCTTGAACCGCCAAAGCAATACGGTTCGCAAGCGTCGCTGCAGTGTCGGTCGGCAATAACTGAATCGGAATATTCCCTAACGCAACGCCAGGAGTACCCTGCAAACGCAATCCACTAGGCCGAATCGAAGGATCAGGATTAATGGAAACAACGCCTGACGCGGGAAGACTTAACTGAGTACCTTTGTTGGATATCGAAATTCCTGCGCCGCGAATCGCCTTTGCCAAACTTGCAATGACTAATTCGGGATCTGTGAGAGCAGCCGCGCTAATCGGCACTTCCACGGCACCACTCTGAAGCACGCCGTTACCTCCACCGAGTTGCACACCGGGTCCGTTGGTAACGATCGAAACTGGCTCGCGGTTAAACGTGACAACATCAATTGACGAAACAGCATTGACACCTGCAACGTTCGCATTGATAGAAGCTGCCAAATCAGAAAGAATTCGAGCTAATGGCCTTGCATTACCAAGACCGTTTCGGAGCAAGATCTCTACGTTCGCTGGATCGGTCGATAATGTGTCAACAAACTCGAAAGTCGTTGAACCACTCGACCCTTGCACCACAATCGTAGTTCCAGCGGCCAGTTGTCCGGTTGGTGTTACATCCGTGAAACGAAGGTAACTAGCGGTGTTGAACTCAAATACCAAGCCGTCGACAACCACCGAGTCACCATCGCGTACCGTGACCCCGGTATCTGCAATCAGAGTAAAAGATTGATCGAGTTCGAACGTAATAGTTTCCGACGCGTTGCTAACACTGAATTGGTCGCCGTCGAAGAAACGCGGAGAAGCTATTCCGTTACCGCCAACCACCGTGGCATCACTGATACCAAGATTGGTGTCAAAGAAATTGGTATTGAGATCAGTTGTGTCAATTTGACCAACCTCCCACGGGGCAACCCCAGCTCCACCAAGAGTTGGCGGTCCACCACCAACTACAGACCCAGTTGAAGGGTCAAACTGAAACAGTACATTCGATGCGTAATCGATGAACGGATCATTAGGCCGATTGCCGACGAAGTATCCTCGCTCACCGCCGAAGAAGTCTCTGATGGTGATCGCCTCGACTTGGAAACCAACATCGGCTGTCGGTGGCGCAGCACCCGCCGCAGGAGGCGGACCCTCGTAGGTCGTGATGTTCATTGGCCCTTGCGAGGTCAAAGACGCATCTGCTGTGTTGATTAGCATGTACTCGGGAACGTCATCAGCCGTTCCAAAATTATCGGTGTAACCAAATAGTTCACCAGTCGAACGGAACGCGACATCCCTAACAACCTCACCACCAGAGAACAAGCCGAGGCCGTTTGGAGAATTAGTCAGGTAACGTTCACCGGTATTAGGATTGACAATCCACAGTTCGCGGCCCGTGTTGACATAAAGCATGACATCGTCGAACGAGTAAGAAATGATCGATGTGTCATCAAACAATAGCGGAACCTCTGGTGCGGAGGCAGTACCTCCACCCGAAGTGCCAATACGATCCTCAACGACTCTTTGAATGGAGTCAATCGGCTCCAATCTCAAAAGCGGATTGGTCGGATTCTGTTGGAAGAACTGATCGAGTTGCGAAGGGACTCGAGTCTGGTTCGCCACCGCGACAAAATAGGTACCCTCGGATAGCTCGCTAACTCCGATAAACGGATCAGCGTTACCAAAGGACCCTCGCGATAGCTCCGGATCTGCTCCCTCTTCGACGACCTGATCATCCGCGATATTACTGTCAGTGCCCATCAGCACGAGATTACCGGCCGCGTCGAACACATAAAGTGACGTGTTAGGACGTGCCAAACCATCGGCGTAATCAAGATCGAACACTGTCGAAAGGTATCGAGCCGTTGAATCTTTCGTTAACTGGGGATACTTGATATCGAACTCATACCAATCGACATCGCCAACATCATCCAAGAAACCAGCGATACTTTTAGCCAGTCGATCACTGGATAGCGGACCCGCTGGATTTTCGAGTATTACGTTTTCGACGTTGGGGTCGCCTGCAGCGTTACCAAGGTTTCGATCAAACCCAAGGGTGCCGGAAACATCAAAAGCAGTCTCGTAGAGACCCAACCTCTGAGCAGTCGCGAGTGTGTCATTGTTAGACTTGGTCTCATACTCATCCGCTAACAATGGACTCGCTGTTGGCCCCCCAATAATCTCGATTCCATTTTCAGCGAACCGAATGTCACTGAATCGAACTTGAGTTCCGGGGAAAATATCTTGCTCTTGAAGCCGAATTTGCAATTGATAAGCGCCTTCGGTCAATCCTCCACGAATTTGATTTGCATCAAGAAGCGAGGCTGCGGATGGAGCAGCGGCATTATTACTACGCACTCGCACATGGTACAAGAAACGTTGCCCAGCAACCCCCGGCAGCACTAATCGCATACCCGCGTCACGAGCATTTGTTGAATAAAGATCCTGAAACTCAGCAAGGCTAGTAGCGTTAGGATCCTCGAAAACGGTTTGCATCGACCGTGCTTGTTCTTGCTCGAAGTTTGGAGCTAGCCGATCGGTGGAACCCTGAGCCTCGGTAATCGAATTATCAGAAAGAACTCGAATATTACCATTCGCGTCGATCAATTCGACGACAGTATCTAGCTTTGAGTTCGTTCGATCAATATCAAGCCATATCTGAGTGCCGGCCTCACCAATGAAGGAATAAACATCAAGGTCTCCTGGCTTGGCTATCGTACCTTCGACAATAAAACCAAGTCTTCGAACGTTATCACCTGCAGATGTGCTGTTAGCGATCTCACCCAAGAACTGTGCATCACCGGGTATTTCGTTTCTCGCCTTAAAGCGATTTGGATCGTTAACTTGCAGATCACCAAGATTTCTTGGCTCGTTCTCGTTGGTAATAAGAACATTTGAATCGGAAGCAGCTTCTCGAATCGTCACGCCATTCCACGTACCGGTCGCGGCAGTGGTTAGGTCTTGCGAAAGTTCAAGCGAACTGGAGCCCGAGCCTGCAAAGCTTCCGTTATTGTCCGTGTCATAAACCGCCTTGCCGTCAGGCGCAAACCCCGAGCCGACCGTGTCGTCCATGAGCGAGGTAAGAACGACGGGGAAGTCGGGATGACCCACAATCTGCAGACTGCCGCCAATTCGATCAGCAATGTCCACAAATTGATCTTCTGCAGTAATTAAATTCCCACCGGCCACGATACCAGCGTGACGACGCTGAAGCGTGTCCGGATTATCACCATCTTGACTTTGGAATTTAAGAACCAGTGAACCACGAGCATCGCTCTCGAGCCTCATGCCGCCATAAATGTGCTGATTAGGGATTTCGATCGTATCTCTAACAATGTGAACGATGTCGACATCATCGAGTACAACACCCGTTGTGACTTCACCTCCGCGAACCTCCATACCCAATAAGGTTGCGAAGACTGGATTTCCGTTCGCATCGACGGCAGCGTTTTGACCCAATGCATCAAAAGGAGCGTAATTGCGGTTGATTGGATCGCCGGCCGCAACGGTAGGATCAAGACTATTCAGGCGGGAAGTCCCTAGACGGTTTCCGTAGACCAGCGGACCGCTGTTTCCACCACCGCCTTGCGAATCCACTACCCCAGTGGATCGCCCTGTGTCAACAACCTCTTGCCAGCTGAAGCTATTGAGGTCAATGGATAACACAGGTCCGTTGCCATCGATGAAGTCGTTATTCACGATGACAGGCTGACTACCTCGCACAAATACGGTACCGCTGGCGTTACCAGACCGACCGACTCGGTCAAAAGTTAGATCGCGAGGATCGTTGACAAGCCCTCGGCCATCAGCGTTGTCTTCTAAACGACTGTTTGCAAGACGCAAATCAGCCTGATGTACCTCGATGACATTGAAACTTGCAAACCCACCTTCAATTCGAGTCGATCCGCCGCCTCCGGCTAACGTCGCATGATCAAGGGAAAGCGTTGCGCCAAACCCCGCATAGATTCCACCCCAGTCTCCAGCTAAACCAGTCACTTGGGTCTCTTCAGAGGCAACCGTTTCAAAGGTGCCACCCGTTCCGTATCGAGTATCGCGTGCACTGGTGAATACGATTGGGTCTGAGACCGTACCCTCTGCATACAGGTGTGCCCCGAAGGTAAGTTCAATTCTTGAACCTTGAAGCTTGACTACCGTGCCCGGGTCAATCGTTAATCCCGCACTGAGCCTTCCGAGACGCACATCTTGAGGACCGATTTCGATATTGGATGAAACCTCTGCTCGACTGAGCGTATCGAGGTACTGAAGATCGCTAGCGTTGAGATCTGCGACCTGACGGTACTCACCAATGATTCCTCCATCTGCGTTCGCTCGGTACAACCGTCGACCGATAAAACCTTGATCGACTAAGCTCTGAGGAATCACCGGAAGGCTACTTAGCTGAATCGCATCGCGTCCCAATCCAACCGAGACTGTCTGAGTGGCTGCACTAGGACTTGTTTCATAACCTTCTTTGTTGAAGAAAGTTATTTTGTAATTGTACTCGCCTTGTTCGACGCTACCGCCATTGGCAGCCAATCCTCGAATCAACAAAGACTCCGGTGAGGCGACCGAAGCATTAACACCACCAGCGGATCCTTCGAGGATCAGATTCTCGGCAAGGACGTGAACAACGTCCGTATCGTCCAGTCTGGCGTTCGTACGAAGCTTCTCGAGTTCACCACCGGATGGTGTCTGAATGCGGAATAAAACACCGTTGATCGTATTATCAACAAGCTGATTGCCTCGAATATGTGGTCCGACTCGACCGTAATCCGGAGAGAACAGGCCATCTCGCTGGAAACGATACTCGTCGAAACGCGTTTCCGTAAAACTCTCGGGGGTAGCAGCGATTGCCGCATCCGCAGAATTAGTGATCTCGCTGTTTATGATGGTTGGTCTCGCAGATGCCAATTCAATTGGACTGACCTCCACCTGCCGACCGTCAATGGAAACCGCTCCACCACCGTACTGAATATCCGCAAACTGTATGTGGTTGTAGAAGATCCCACGACTCTCGTCATTCACGCGGCTCCCATCCGAGCTATCGATATCTTGCCGAATATCGATTCCACCCCAATCTCCAGGTTGAGGGTTGGATTGTGCACTCGTGAATCGCACGGGATTTCCAGGGACTCCTAAAACTTGAATCGATGATTGACTTCGATCCACCCCCTCTGTAGTGCTGCCAACACCGATTCGACTCCGGCTCATTTTGAAGGTTGAACCAGCATCCACCAATAGTTGGACTCCCTTCGGAAGCTCGAGCGTTGCTCCATCGAGCGGTATACCAAGATTATTCAATCCAATGGTGTAATCACCGCCAACGACGCGTACTTGTTGAACCGCAGTTGGATCCAATCCAAATCGAGAACCTGCACTCTCAATAGCTTCATTGACGCTCGAATACGGGTTACTAATCGATCCAAGCAGGCCGGAACGGGCCCCACTGTAAGAGGAGTCCACGTAAGTCGTCGTTGTTGGGCTTGATGGCAGAAACCAGAAGTTGAAATCCCCACCCTGTTTCCCATCCATGTCACCATCGAGTTGCAACATATGTTGATCGACAAGATGAGACTGTCCATCGGCTTTGAAGGTAATTCGAAGATCGTACTCACCCTCGGTGCGTCCGCCGATTCCTGTTCCACTGATTGAAGGGTCGTAGACATCATTACCCGAAGCACTGACCCCGACGATGTACTCACCGGCAGTGAGTTCTAGATCGATCAATGAGTCGTTGCTTAGGTAGTCGTCATTGGCAGCGATCTCAACCCATGAACCTTCTTGGTTTTGATACAAGCGAAGTGCAGTATCAAGCGAACTAGCTGATTGCAAACGTTCCGCAATGGTCTGAATGCTCACAGCCCCATCGTTTTCGAGGGTAAATCTGTAAAGATCGATATCATTACTTTCCGGCCTAAACAAATACTGGCCATTAACGATATCCGCAGGGCTTGGAAATGTCGCCTCATTGTCGACACCGGGCGACAAGACTGAAGCAGTCGCCTGCGTGACCGGCTGAGACAAGTGATCAGCGTATCCATATCCTAATAACTGCCCTACGCCCAGCATCGCACCGCGGAAGAATTCCCCGCCGAGTTGATCATCGGTTGAATCGCTGAAATCCTGAAAATCCATCACTAGCAGATTGTTGCCAGCAGCTCGCTTGACATCTGCATCCGGATCGTTAGCAAGGAAGGTATCACCCGCGCCGTCCAAAGGCCTAGTTGCAACGGTAACTCCGCCGACTTCGCTATTCTCGAATGTCGTGAAGCCAGCTCCGTAAAGCTCACCAACAGCAATGGCTATGTAGGTTGCATTGTCTGCAACGGCTTCCTGCGGAACTCCACTGGTCTCCACAAACTGTACACCAAGGTACTCGCTGTACATCGAGAGTGCTTCGCGAACTCTCTGCTTCTGCTGTTCAGTGATCGAACTCGAATATTGCTTCAAGCGATCTGGCTCAGCAATCAAACCACTTTGGGGATCGTCTCCCATCCAAGTATCTGGAAAGTCGTAATAGACCGTCGTGATACCGTTCACTTGATCTGCATCTTTACGCCACACGTCCAATGGAACGGCGAGATCTAATCTTGCAGGATCCTCAGGACGTATATTCCTAACACCGGGAACGTCACTACCACCGGGAAATTGCAAATCATAAGGAACTGACCGATTATCGATACTACCTTGAAGTATTACCGTCTCTGTACCACCGGTACCGTCATTTAATGCTGCACTGTCAATTGAAAATGCTTGTGAGAAAGTATCACCCGGTTCCGATCCAGGAACAATTTCACTCGGAGTTGAGGTAGCGGGTCTTGCTCCACCTACTCTCAATCTAGCAGCACCAGTTAAGACTTCCGAAGGAGCGATAGGATCTGGCACGCTGGAAAGATCGGACGCAAATTCCAACCTCGCCACTTTGTTAATTGAATCGTAGGTAACATCCGTTGGATGAATGACTACATCGTCGAGATTCGAAACGGTATCACGCGTGTAGATCAACTCGTAAAAGTTGATATCGGTCGGATTCGCGATATTTTCAGTGAAATAAACTTCAACAACATTACTTGCCGCCACTAGCGTACCGTTCGAATTTCTACGAACGGGATTCGGTACTACCGCTGCAACTTGTGGAGCATTATTAACAGAGAATCGCAAGCCGAGATTTTGACCATCATCAAAGGCTTGACCCGCAGTATCTTTCAGCGCCAAAGGACCGACACCAAAAACCTCTACCTGATAGATATCCTGAGGTAGTGGCTCGTTGAATCGGAAAACAACCTCATGCGGGGTATCGCCAAGCCCAACATAACCTGGCACGACGACCGTATCGGTGGCGCCGACCAGAACTAACGGCGAGAAGGAAGTGCTGCTGACAACGGTATCAAGATTGCCGGATTGAAACTGAGCGGTAATCAAGCTTGACGCATCGATGTTGCTGTTGATTGCTGCCACAAAGTCTCGAGCAGTTGACTCTCGACCAGGTGTCGAATCCAAAATGACCTGAATCGTTTTACCGGAAACGGAAACATAAGGGAGTTGTCCGTCCGCCAGATTAAGCGGGATGCGACTAACATCGACGCGAGTACCGACGCCTTGGCTGCCACTGGTATTGGCCACCAAACGAGTCCACACTTGGCCGCCTGTACCGAGATCAGTGACGTACTCGGCCGAGTTAGCACCGATCAACTCCAGATCGATCCCATTGCCTACGTTGTCACCCACGCCGTTCAAGGAAGACCCTGTGACCTGGTACGCTTCAACGAGAGAACTTGCTTGTGGGTTTCCAGCTAACGCCGTTAGCAAATCCCTTACTGTCGAAGGGCTAACAGCGTTGCTATTGAGATCGAAAGAGATGACCTGATCCGTTAAGTCAACATCTACGAGCACCTGCTGGGTACTCGTTCCGCGATCACTACTTCGCAGATGCAACTGAATGCCATTTCCACTTGATCCCGGAGCGAGCGAACGAAATTCGACGAGAACCTGACCGTTAGTACCAAAATCGGTGCTCGCAGAAGCAGTCTCAAAAGTTCCATCACTGCCCGCGCGCGTAATGCTGATCCCATTTTGAATCGTAGTGGGATCGATGGGCGTTTGATTATCGAATCGAAATATCAGCTCACGCGGGGCATCCGTTAAGACCTGATTGTCTTGGATGACCTGATCGCTGTGTTGAATCGCTACCAAGTCCGGTCCAGCAAGCAATTGCCGTTGCTCCAATGACTCAGTCAACAGCCTTCTGTCCTTACGACGAAGCTTGCTGCGAAGACGTTCTGAAAAGGTTCGAATGCCCTTTCGAGATTGATTGCGATCACTCGAGTCACGGAGAGTCATCAAGTAGCCTCGTTTCCAGGTGCCAATTCAAATTGGCTATTAATCGTTGATGTCAAATACAGCACCCCGAGTACCGTTAATTTGGTACTCGCCGTGCCAGTGCTAAAAAGCCGTAAAGCATGCTGTCTCGGCACACTCTACAGTGCGTCGATTGGACAAATTGTCTTTTACATACCGCAAAACCTTGGTTGCTTCCAAGATAGAACCTGTGTCGGAGTGTAGTTGGACGCTGCAGGGAAGCAACGAAAATCACCTGTAGCACTACTGTTGGATCACGTTGCACCGCTCCTCAATCGCAAGGCGGACTCACGAACCAAGAAAGCTGTGCCTATGGATCCACGATCTATTTCGACTATTCCACCCCTAAAAAGTTCCGATCTTGCGAGCTTTACCAGCCTGTTGCTACCGTCCCCGTTAGTTCCGAGGGTTTTCTCGTGGCGATGGAAACCCATAACCCCCCCACAGAACCAATATGAGGCCGGTCGTTTGGCCGGGTTTCCCCATGCCTGTGCGGTATGATCACACGACCTTCACGACGAACAGTCTGCTCGTACGCAAAATGATGTATCGGCAAGTTAATAGCGCAAGGTTTTGCGTCTTTCGAATCTCGGCGATTCTTGTTTTGGTGATTTCGCTGATTTTGACGGTTGGAGGTTGTAGATGGGCTGCCAGCGGCCAAAACACGGTCGGCGCGCGGCTCTACCAGCAGGGGCAGTACTCAGCTGCTCTTCAGCAATTCCAGAAAGTGATAGCAACAGACCCCGATAACGCTGATGGTTACTACAACTTAGCTGCCACTAACCATCGCCTTGGAATTGAGCAAAAAGATCAAAAAATGCTCAATCAAGCCGAGGCGCTTTACAACCAATGCCTCGACCACGCTCCAAACCACATCGAATGTCACAGAGGTCTCGCCGTGCTTCTGATGGATACGGGACGACCCGATCGGGCCTTCGCACTCATGAAAAACTGGGCCAATCAAAATCCGAATTTCTCGGAGCCTCGGATTGAGTTGGCGCGTCTTTACGAGGAAGCAAACAATCCAGACCTAGCTTTAAAGTACCTAGAAGACGCTGTCCAGAAAGATGCAAATAATTCACGCGCATGGCTAGCACTCGGCAGGCTTCGTGAAAAAGCGGGGGATTATGCTCAGGCCAAGCAGAATTACGAGCGGAGCCTAGCGATCAATAACCAACAACCGCTCGCGTGGGAACGCCTCGCTAGTCTTAATCAGCAGTTTGGAGCATCCCCGTCCTCATTTGGCAGTACCGATTCCACACGCATCGCGGCACCCAATACACCCTACGGTGGGGGATTTAACGTGAGATATTAATAAACGCCCGACTTAACTTGAAGACAGTCTGCCAAACACAACAGGCTTGATCCATCGCCTTCGACGCGATTCGTGCATACCCGTTTCTGAATAGATGATCGAAGCGACAAATAGATCTGCATTGCATCCTGAGATCGAATGCTGATTTTTCTGCCAGATTGCCTGAGCAACGATTAGCTCACCAGAATTGTGGGCTATGGGCTCGTCGAGTGACCAAAAAAGGCTGATGCACTACTCGCCCAACTCGATGGAATCGGCAACATTGTTCGACCAATGGTGGTAACAACAGCCACTCAATTGCTCATTTTGCCTAAAACCACACGTTTACTATTTTCAACTCCTATCAATTGATCATCTCCTAATGAAATCGATGGAAAAAATCGTGTCGCTCGCGAAGCGACGAGGCTTTCTATTTCAATCAAGCGAAATCTACGGTGGAGTCCAAGGTTTTTGGGACTACGGCCCGCTAGGAGTTGAGCTAAAACGCAATCTAAAAGATGCTTGGTGGCATGACATGATTGCAGGCCACAACGAACTGTTGTTGGCGGAGGGTGCACCGAGTCATTTTGAGATGGTTGGTCTCGACAGCACCATTATCATGCACCCACAGGTTTGGAAATGCAGTGGTCATTACGATCTTTTCCATGACCACATGGTGGACTGCCGTGAGTCCAAAAAAAGATATCGGTTTGATCAAGTTCGAGGGAGATGGGTTGAATACCAAGATCAAAAGATCTTCGTATCAACCCTCGCAGATATCGAACATGAGCTTGATGAAGTCCGTCGGCGCGGAATGAAGTATTTTCGGCTTCGCAACAAAGATGCTGACAAAATCTCCGTTGGCGAAGAGTCGTTAACGATCGATCAACTGGACTCAACTGCATCGGTACTCGCCCCCGATGCGAAAAGCTTGGATACACTGACCGAACCTCGCGAATTCAATCTGATGTTCAAAACAACCCTTGGAGCTTTAGGAGGGGAGGAAGATGCCACTTTCTTGCGTCCCGAAACCGCTCAAGGCATCTTTGTGAATTTCAAGAACGTCCTCGACAGTAGTCGTGTCAAGGTGCCGTTCGGAATTGGACAAGTTGGAAAGAGCTTCCGAAACGAAATCACTCCGCGAAACTTTACTTTCCGCTCACGAGAATTTGAGCAGATGGAGATCGAATTCTTTTGCCACCCAGACCAATCAAGTGAGTGGTATCGGTACTGGCGAGATCGGCGTCTTGCTTGGTACACAAAACTAGGTTTATCGAGTGAATCGTTGATCATGAGAGAACACCATGTGGAAGAACTAGCGCACTACAGCATTGGTACCGCCGACATTGAATATGCGTTTCCGTTCTTACCCGAGGGTGAATATGGGGAACTTGAAGGGATTGCCCATCGTGGCGACTTTGATCTTCGCAGCCACATGGAAGGAAAACTGGACCCCAAGACACCGAAGGGCCAACGAATGGAGGTCGAACTTAATGAGCACGGAAAGCCAAAACACCGTGGATCGGGTAAAGATCTTAGCTACCGTGATGAAGTAACCAATGAAAAGTTCGTTCCGCATGTGATCGAACCATCCGCGGGTGCAGATCGCGCAGTCCTGGCATTTCTTTGCGAAGCTTTCACAGAGGATGAAGCACCCGATGATCAAGGAAACCTGCAAACTCGCACCGTGATGAAACTTCACCCTCGGCTCGCACCCATCAAAGCAGCCGTATTCCCCTTGGTTAAAAAAGACGGGATGCCGGAGGTTGCAAAAGAAATCTACGGGGAACTCAAGCAAAAATTTACAACGTTCTATGACGAAAAAGGTGCGGTTGGACGTCGATACCGAAGACAAGATGAGGCCGGAACTCCGTTTTGTATCACGGTGGACACCGATTCACTGCAAGATGGAACCGTCACGATTCGTGACCGTGATACGCTCGAACAATGGCGAGTGAAAATTGATGAAGTTGCTGATGAGCTCACTGGGCGGATCAACCAATAACTTGTGAAGGATTAACTTTCCAATCCTCGATCTGCCTCGTGTATCAGGTTACGCAGGGGTGCACGTTGTCTATCTTTGAATCGCTAAAATCACGAATCAAGTTAACGTACCGTTTGAATGGGTCTCGCGTTTATCGCAACACAAGCTTCGCAAGCCATGACTTCGGTTGACTCACAAAAACGTCATGGGCTGACCAACCCTCTGTCTCTGAGATGCTGGCTACTGCTTGCTTAGCGCTGATGATTGCGCCTTCCATCGTGGCAGGCCAACCTGTATCAATCCAGTCACCGGCCAAATGAAAGAAGGGCAGGGGGGTTCTAGCGACTGGCCGTTCCAAGGTGGGGTGACACACAAATACTGCTCGCGGATCTGTCACGACACGTGCATGCACCAATCTGGTTTCCTTTCCACCTGGAATCAAACGCTGGATTTCTTTGATCACTTGATCGAGCAGTGCTTCGTTCCCAACCGATTCATTCGCTTGTGATCCGCTTATGACGACTTGATAGTAGTGAGCAGATTTACTCGCATCGATGGGATCGTCAACAAATCGCGAAACCTCATCATGAGACGGCTTAAAAATCCACTGAATGACGGTTCCGACGCTGACCAAGTGTTCATTGATCTGAAGAGGTTTATCAAACCAAAGATGAACCCCCGTTATTGCGGAACTAGTAATCGAAGCAGCATCTTTTAAATAACCTAGTTCTGAAACACCCGCAGTAATTCGACTAACGGCATGCCAGGGAACAGCGCATACGACATGATCTGCAGCTAACGATTCCCCGTTTTTGGTCATCACTTGGCAACCGGAATCGTGAGCCCTCACATCCAAAATCGACTCCCCCGTTCGGACTTCAACTCCCACCGAATTAAGATGCCGAACTAAGTTGACGCCAAAAATCTCTGAGAGCGGCCTTCGAGGAATCCACAGATCAGCAGCATCGCGATGAGCAGCGAATCCTTGGACGAACAACTGTCGTAAAGCCTCGATCGAAACTTGCCGCACTTCATCTCCTAGCGCGCTGCAAGAGAATACATTCCAAAAATTGCGTATCGTTTCTCCAGACTGGCCATGAGACGCCAACCATTCCGCGGCTGTCCATCGCCTAGAATGTATATCCAATTTCAAACGAGCAAGAGACAAAAGCGCTTTTTGAACTTCATAACGCTGAGTAGATTTGAGAAATGGCAACTGCCATAACAAAGGCAACTGATGCAATGGCGCTGGCAACCACTTCCATGGTCTCACAGGGATAACGCCTGATTTGGAATGAAAAAAATTCAACTGCGATGTCGTTAACCAATCGTTTTCTAAACCACACTGGCGGATAAAAGCGAGAAAATTAACGCAACATCCCAGTGCAACATGCTGGCAATAGTCAACGGTTACATTCATGCTTGAATCATGAAATGAACCGACTCTCCCACCGGCAAAGCGTCTTGCTTCTAAGACGGTTACCTGAACTTGTGAACCGTAATACTGCGATAATACTTTGGCGGTGGCTAGCCCGGCCAATCCGCCGCCAACAATTAAAATTTTTCGGCGATGCGAGACTGAATTACCGGGAG
>Ga0181563_10003890_pt1 | contig 14076 bp, 12 predicted proteins | sample 011ome_25_FD_133759 | JGI IMG/M metagenome (GOLD analysis project Ga0181563, IMG submission 133759) | Coastal salt marsh microbial communities from the Groves Creek Marsh, Skidaway Island, Georgia - 011512CT metaG (megahit assembly) | ecosystem: Environmental > Aquatic > Marine > Intertidal... | reverse complement strand
GTTTGCAGCAGACGTTCCAATCGCTATAGCATCTGCCCCTTGGCTCGTTCGTCCTACATTATACCCGATAGCTGTAGAATAAGCTCCTGGTACTACTAAATCCTGACAGTTTTGTCCTATGGCAATATTAAGACCAGTCATGCCCGCCATACCCGATGAATCGCCAATTGCAATTCCAGCGACTCCTGAAGAAATAGCGCCGCGTCCAATAGCAACACATCCACCAGCTTGAGCAGATGACGACTCTCCCACTGACACACCGTCTAGGGCTACACCATCAGTTATATTGGCATTCTGAGCAATCCAGCTGAGGGTTCCTACTCCATTGGTCTGCATGACCTGGTCCGCTATTCCGTTATCTGTAGGAAAGGTATATTGAGTGCTTCCAGAGCCATCCCGATAAATTAGTTCATTAGAGTTGCTAATTGTTAGGACTTTGGTCCCACTACTTGTACATAAGTCCAGATCGCCTCCTCCTGTACGAGTCTGAACCTTGTCGCATTCTACTGTGCTGGCCGAAAACGTGCTGAACACTAGTGTCCCATCGACTGTTGCATCGCCATCCACTTGCAGATCGCCTGTGATCTCGACATTTCCTTGATGTAAGTTATCTAGATTGCCTCCGTTGATGTCCATTTGATAACGTTGATTCAAACAAAGTTTGAAGCAACTATATATACTCAAAGAAAATTTTTTTTCACTAGCACATATATAGGACCAAGCGTTCAGAGTTTAAGCTTCGTCTAACTCTGAACTGATGGATGAAATTGATACAACATTATTTGATTTTGGCGAAGAACAAAACCCATCCGAAAGGGGAGAGCCTCCTCTAAAATTAGCGACATACGAAGAGACCATAAGGAAGAGCAAACCAGTTAGTCTGCCCAAAGAGGCTAAGAAGGCTGGACTCAAGATAGTTCCTTATAAAACCAACAAGCATAATATTAAGCAGAGGCCTTATATGAAGCAGCATGTGATTCCGACCCATCCCAGCAGTGTTATCTTTAACGGACGCTCTGGCTCTGGTAAGAGTAATCTAGTGGTGAATCTTCTAACCAGGCCTGAGTTCTATGGGCGCACAGACCCTACTAACCCTAAGAGCCACTATTTTGACTTAATATTTTTGTTTAGCCCTACCGCGCATGGTGGAGATGATCTTGTACAGCATCTACAGCTACCAGAGAAGCGGATATTCACTGACTTTAATCTGACGGCATTAGATGACATCCTTTCTACTCAGGAAGGACTTATAGAAAACAAAGGCTTACTGAAGGCTCCTAAGATCCTCCTCCTTTTAGATGATGTCCAGAGCGATGCCGCCTTCTTACGCTCCAAACAGATCAAGCGTATATTTATTCAGAACAGGCACCTAAACGTTTCTACCTGGCTCTGCGGTCAGAGCTTCAAACTAACGCCCAGATGCTGTAGGCTCCAGTGTAATAACCTGATGTTCTTCCCTGGCTCTGGGAGCGAGATGGAGATACTTTGTGAAGAGTTCTGCCCATCTGGTATGTCAAAAAAAGAATTTATTAAGCTCATAGAGCACGCTACGAGCGAGCCATATCAGTTCCTTCACATCAATATGAGAGAACAACCGAAGACCAGATACCGTAAAAATCTTGATACCTTGCTAGAGCTTGAGGCCTAGTCCGTCTCCATAGCATAGAAGACCTTTAATACTACTATCATTTTACTAGTGCCAATGTCCAGCTTTGCGCCAAGATTGTCCCGTAAAACAATGCGGATTCTTGAGAGATTAATAGATTTGCTACTGTAATCAATCAGAGCCAGTTCAGCATCAGGGTTCTGCATGTATCCCATAGCACCGAAAGCAACGTTATGGAAGCTCAGAGAATCCATAGCAGAGATAAGACCGCTGTCGCCATCAATAGCATGCGATAGGGCTACGTCTTGCGAATGAACAAAGACTTTATTAACACCACTGAGGTTAGGAAGACTGTCTGCAACAACGCTAGCTGCAATAGCAGAGCTTGTGCCAATTCCAACCAAGTCAGCAGCAGTCGAGCCATCAGCATTGCTGTAAATTTTTGCCGTGGTCGATGTGAAGGTAAAGGTCAGTTTCTGTGTCAGGGCATTTTGAGTAGTGGCCACGGTCCCGCCAACTAGTTGAGCGTTTATTGCTGTGTCTAATGCTGTTAAAAGGGTGGTGGTCGTATATTGGCCCTCAGGGATGGTCGCTGTGGCGTCTGGCTGTCCGTTTTCTTGGATAAGCAGAGTATTATTTTGCGTGCCGCTTCCTGGGGCCCCAGAGCCGCTCCTTACATTGTAGAACACATTAGGCACCTGTATAGATTTAACGAGAACTCTCGCGATATTCTGCGTGTTGTACCGCTCTTTAAGATTGACAATGAAATCACTGTTCGTGTTAGACTCCGATGCGTCTCTATCCTCGCTGCTGATGATGATAAGCTTCTCAGACATGGTTATATATATAGTCAGCGAAAAGTTTTTTGCAGACTCCAGAAAAAAAGTTTTTTTTTGAACAACGATAAAATAATTTTAACGAACTAAGTCAAAGGTACTTTGAGCGAACTCAGGCTACAATACCGTATAACAGACTCTCGTTGATAGTATCGTCTAACCCTATTATAGGTGTTTGCTGTGGAGCATAAGCCCTCTGCAGAGGAACGTTTGGATCCCAGTCATGCTCTTCGAGCTCGTATTCACCGAGATTCAACTCCATTGAAGGCAGATTTAGCTGGTTGAATGGTATCTTGCTTCCAATCATCTCAGCTCTTAATTGCAGCTGGGTTGGAGGCTGATCTTCGTTAGGAGCAAACCACATTGGCGCGTAAGTAAATCCTGGCGAGCCATACTGTCTTAATTGGTAGTTCCTGTAGGCAGACTTCTTCATATTGCTTTCAGCCATGGTGTATCCATCACCTTCCGCGGTAGGCCTGATGAAGTCAAACATATCAAACTCCGCTCTGTCTGCGTTTATTTCCTTGCGCGTGGGCATGAATGCTTTTACACTGGGCACAACAAATTTAGGTTTTAGTGTCCCTGCAGAGGCGTTCTGGGCCTGTTGATCCTGGTAAGCGTCTTCTGTTGGTGCGGCAGCTGCCTGAGCCTGAGCTTCAATGATCTTTTCTTTAAAAATGCGATGGCCTGATACTCCTGCGGCTATACTTCCAGCGACTCCCCCTGCTACTCCTGAGAGTCCAACTGCTTGAGTTCCTGCTGCTCCTGCTAGTGCTCCTGCTCCAGATAAAGCACCTACCATAGCGGAGGTTCCAGGGTCTGCTCCACTAGCTAAAGAACTCAGTCCGCCAGCTAAAGCCGCGGCTACCATAGCGTAAGTTCTTCCTGCTCTTTGATTGCTAGCGTATGCGGCGTCTGAGAGCCTTTCTGCCATTCTCTTAACAGCTACAACAGTACCTCCTATCGCTCCTTCGGCTCCCATGAACTGAGCTGCTAGATTATAAGCTTCTGGTGTAGGATTCTTCCCATCAGAGAAGGTTAGCAAGACCTCCTCTACCTTTTGGCTGGGTGTAAGGTCCTTAAATTCTGGATCGTTTTGGATAGAATTAAAACTAGCCCTGAGTAAGGATGGGTCTTTTAGTAATTGTTTGTTGTCTGGGTTGTCAAATAGTTTCCTCTTTACAGGATCTTTAGCAAGTCTTCCAAATTTTGAGCCCAGTGTGCTTAAGTGGCTGTCTAATCGCTTGATGTCAATGGCGTTAGGTGTTCTGATGATGCCTGAAATGACTGAGTCAGGAACTTCGTCAAAAGACAGCACTGCTAGATTCTCTACGATTGAGTTAAATCGTTCTAGATGGGCGGGAGATGCTTTGCCTTCCGCTATAGCATTCACAATTATGCCTCTAGTAGTGGCCATGGAATCAGCTACTTTGGCCTCAACTCTCTGTTTAGCCTCTTCAACAACGTCGCCTACTGTCATTTCAATGAATTGCTCAATCAATCCTCCGTCGTCCTTCAAAACAGAAGAAGTAAAGCCATGGGCATCCTTCAAACCTCTTGCTATTAAAGGCTGAGCCATTCCCAGCGCTGTTATAACGAATGGAGGCAGATTGGGCACGAGACTCAGACGGGCAGCTAACTGGAGAGAGGCTAGTACTATACTAACTGGGTTATTACTAGCCCATTCCGCTGGATCCTTTGAGCTAATCATCTTCATAAAAGCATCTATATCAGCTCCCAAGAGTCCTAGCTGTTCTTTAAATATCTTTCTCATAGTTGAAACACTAGAGCCGCTGACTGGTACAAATTTTTGCTGAGATGGTGCTGCCGACTTTGACTCTACAGGAGCACCTGGAGGAAGACCTATTGTTGGCGTTGGTGTTGTCGCTTCTCTTGCCTCTGCTCTGGCAAGAATTCTAGCCGCTTCTTTTGCCTCTGCGCCTCTTCTGGCGAATGGAGTTTTCGCGGCTGTTTCTCTTCCCGATGCAGCCACTTCCTCTCTGGTCTTCTTAAGCCGCTCTACTCGTCTATCTCTGGCTCTAGACTCTCTCTCCCTCTTCTTAATAGCCTTTTGAGCATCTTCTATGTCCGATGAGATAGTGATGAGGGATAATAATTCTGCCTTCTTCTCAGGGTCATCCATAATCCTCTTTATTAGAGCTTCGCGGGCATCCTTACGCTTCATCCGCATGAGATTGCCGTCCTTTATCTCTCTATGAAGGAAGTTAAATATGGCGTCTGTTGATTGGCTCTTCAGCTTTGTCTTAAGGGTAGCTTGTATGAGCTTTTTAGGATTCTTTTTAGATCTGATCAGAGGTATCATACGAAGCCCTTTCATATCTCCACTGGTGTTCAATTCTTCCGAGAGTCCTTTCATGGCATTAACCATGATATTTAATAAGTCGTTGTCATGGCGCTCAGCTGCAACTGCTGCTGCCTGCTGGCCACCTACCACAGGTTCTTGTGAAGCTATCCTTCCTGATTGCTTCTGTTCTTCAGAGACGTTGTCAGTTCTTGAGCTTTGAGACATAGTATATTATAGATATTCAAAATTTCTTTCGTTCTAAAAATTCAATTTCTGTGAAAATTATTTTATTTCGATACGTCAAAAAACTTTGACTTAGTTCGTTAAAATTATTTTATCGAACACTATATAGATACGATGACCGACGAAAAAAAAATTGTTATTAAGTACCAGGAAGAGAGTGAGGACACTAACTCTGAGTCTCTTGACGTGGAGGCCATATACAAAGAGTATAGCAAGCCTACGCAGGACAGGGTAGAGAGAGAGTTCCTAGATAAGATTCAGTCATATTTTGAAACTGACATGGATAGGGACGTTTTTAATAGGCTTCCTTTATCAGACTCCCAAAAGGTAGAAATTCTTATGGGAATCCACCACCAAAAGCCTCTCGAGCCTCAAAACCGAACTGCTCATCCCCTCGCTCTCCAAGATTAGCAGCAAAATGAGCTATCTCATCGCCGAAATCTGGCGCAATATCCATCATTACATGAATTATATCACTAGATCCACCGCTTCCCATCTGTGCTGAAGTTTCAGTAATAGGTTTTAGGAGTGGCTGGTATTTTTTTTGTGGAACAGCTGCTGGCCTTCGACGTGGTGCATTTAGATGATCAGAGGCGAACGGGTTGTCCATTCGCGCTTCTTCTGGAGTAGTAGGCATTGTTATGGGCATATCGTCAATGCCTCTGACTGGTGGCGTATATGGTTCTTTTGGCTTAACGCGCACGCTTTCTGCCCTTGTAGGTGGCCTAATTTTATCCGAAGGTATATCGACGCTAACAGGTACTCCTTTCTTGCTGATATCATGACCTTTGGTAGAACTGGTAGAACTGGTAGATGGTGGCCTAGCAGGTGGCGGAGCAACATCTACACGAAGGGGAGCAACAGCACTACGAGGCGGCTGGGTAGGAGGAGCTTTTGCCTCCGCGTTTTGTTGTTTAGCAAGACCTGTTGCAAGATGGTACATTCCTTTCAATCCAGCGGCCTCTATGTCTTGATAATTCTGCCTCCCGTCTTTATTTACATCACCAGTCTGCCTATAGAAATCATCCAGGGACTCTTCCATGCTGACTTTATCAGGAGGAGGATTAACGAGGAATAGATTCCTTTCCTCTTCGTAAGCTTGCACACCTTCCTTCATCTCATCAACAAAATCCTCAGGGTTCTCCGAATAAATATTAGAACCTTCTTCAAAGGCTTGTTGCCGTACAGCCTCTTCTACACGAGGGTCTAACTGCGTATCCATGCTTTTTAAGACTTTCTCCATATCAGACAATGGACGGCTATGAGCCTCGTCAGCGAGATTTTGAGCTGCTTGTAATGTTGTTAGCGTCTGATACTCTGCGCCAGGGACTATCTCGCGAGGGTCGTCGAGCTGTTTAACGTTAGTGCCACTGACATAAGGGACAGGTGCATCTGTCAGCATAGGGTCCAATAGACCTCTGTTTCTGCCGAGGCTGGCGATCTTAGCGAATTCCGTACCCAGTTCATTATTATCTGTTCTTGAGTCAAATAAGAGAGGGAAACTGAACGACATGCTATATAATATATTTTTATTTTTTTTTTATCGTTCTATATATCTATATATATAGTTCTACCAATGTCAGCTATTCCAGTCGATCGCAATGTGCAAGCCGATGGAAGGATGGTTGATAGTCTTTTACAGGTCAATCGCATGCTTTATAAAATGCCTCCGAGCATCAGTATCGCCAACTCCCGTCAATATCAGACAGGGTTCCCTCAAGAAAGTTCATATGTCGCTGGACGTACGATGATCTTTGACAGTCAAACGGGGAGCCAGTTTGTCGATGGACGTACTTCTTACCTGCGATTTAAGGTGGCAACCAATGCTGCTTCTACAGGCGATTTTGGTCAAGGCTCCGCTATGAATATTTTTGAGCGTGTTTTGATCCGTTCCCGCCAAGGTAAAGAGCTCACACGCCTTGAGGGAGCTAACCTTCTCAATCTCTATAGGGATAGATTCTCGTGCCCTAAGGATTATTTCACAACTAATGGTCTCTGTGAAGGTCATCCTGCAGGGGCTGGTGCTGGAGCTACTGTTGTCAATGAAGGAGACGGCTCTTCTGACATGACTGCTGGTCTGGTCTGGGTCTTGCCTCTTCATAAGCTTCCGTTCTTCGATCAGGCTCGCCTGTTGCCTCCTCAAATCATGGAGGGCCTTCGTATTGAGATTACTCTGGCCGCCGTCGATGCAGCTTTTTATACTTCAACAGGGACAGCACCTACCACTTACACCGTGAGCGAAATCGAGCTTAAATGGGATGTCTATGACGTAGCCGATCAGTTTAAGCGGGCAATCATGGAGATGTCTGCAGCGCAGGGCTTAAACCTTGTGCATAAAGAATATTACCGCACTATCGTCTCTGCGAGCTCTAACCAGTTTGATTTCGACGTGAAGAAGGCAGCCAGCAAAGCTCTGCAGGTTATCACTATCCCTCGTATCTCTGATAATGTGGCAAAAGACTCTGTTGATTCCATGAAAACAGAACCTTACCTATACACCAAACAGCAGTATCATGTAGGAGGAACTTACTGGCCCAATGCTCCTTTGGAAACGAGTGTTTTTACTGGAGCGGGTGTCAATGAGGCTTATTACTGGACTCTCGCCGCATTTGGCTCTACCCCTTGCCGTAAGCCAGTAGGTACAACTCCTCTGGAATATGCTGCTGGACATGCCATTTCTTCAGCTAGTCTTAACAAGAGCCAGACCTCTGATATCCAGGGGACTATTATCAACAACTCTCGAGCTTTGCTCGCTAGTATTTCATTTAGCACTACCGTGGCACGCCGTCTGGACTGCTACCTATGCCATCTGCGTGCAGTCAAGGTTTATCCGTCAAATTGTATTGTTCGAGACTGAGAGGCTAATCTCGTACGACAAAAAAAAAGAAGAAGACGCTCATAAGTGATTAAGAACATTCCATTGATGACCAACCCAATTGATGTGCATTTTAGACTTATGATGACCCTTTATATTTTTTGTAGTATATCTGCCGCCGCACTCACATGAATGCTTAGTGGTATAGCGCTCTCTATTCCTAATATAATGAGCTCTCTGCCTTGCATCTTCTTTCTCCTTGTTATCTATATGCCATTGCTTTGCAGCGTCCTTTCTCTTGATGTTAGATGCTCTCTGTGTTTCCAAATACTTCTTGCGGTTATTGGTCCTGTATCTTTTTTCGTACTCCTTTCTTTTATCTGGATTGTCTCTAAACCATTGGGAGTTGGTACGCAGTGGCACGTTCCTATTAACGCATTCAAAGTTTTTGATATAGTAAGCTTCTCTTGCATGCAGCTCTTCCTTAGTCGTGCATGGATACAGTTCAACCAGGACTATCTTACAGTCGCCTGTGTCAAATATCTCGAAAGCTTTTGTTCTATTGCATTGGTTCCGATGCTTAGATTTATGTCTAGAGAACCTTATCGCTAGAGTCTCAACAGTAGAGCCATAATATACGAGGCCGTGCCCGTCTCCGTATAACTTATAAATCTTTCCATTCGCATAATTAACAGGCATAGTCTCTGGTACTTTTTCCTTCCTTTATATTCTTTTCGAGACTAGTCTTTAATACGAAAAAAAAAAGAAGAATTATTTATTTATTTTTTTAATTGTCTTCCTTTGTCTGGATGATGCCTGCCTCCTTAAGCTTGCTCTTAAGGTGCTTAAAGTCTCCTTTGATAAAGAAGCTCTGTTTTACCAACCATTTAAAGTAGTCCTGGCCTTTGTTGAGCTGTAAGACAGTGTCTATCCTCTCTCCTTTGTATTTACCAAGGGGCACAATATCCTTTTTAGCGTCCCACGCATCCTTAAAGATGCTCTCGAACTCTGCAAATAATTTTGCGAAGGTTCCCTCCTTCCCCTTAGATTTAACAAATTCCTTAAATTCTTTATACATGGTAGAAGGTAATGTATCACCTATATAATAGGCACCATATTTTTTTTTTAATTAATTATTCGTTCAGCCGAACAACTTTTAATCTTTAATCTTTAAGGATTAAGGATTAGAGATGCACAAAGCGGCAACCCTTCGACATGTTATCCAATGCCCACAGAGGCTGTGTGTTAGTGTAATGCAGTCTCTTTTTTACTTCACAAATATCTGGAAGTTCGCCTCTTTCCTTATATCTAATAGGTTTTTTATGGTCTATGTGCCACTCACCATAGTTCTCCCAGCTCATGCCTTCCAGGAACTGCTGCTGTATATGAGCCTTAAACTCGTCTATAGAGCAGCATAGGTACTCCAATGATGATAGCTCTTTATTATTTTTCAGAGCGGAATAAACGCGGGATGAAACAACAGAGTGCAGATGCCCACCAGGATTGCATTCCCTGCAGCGAGCTCTCTCTTTATTATGATCACAGATAGATGCTCCACGACAAAAACGACACCTGTATCGTCTCCTATCATGATAACATATGCCTACCCCCTTGCATTCACGGCATCTATACTTCCTTTTACCATGCTCACAGGGCATGCCTATATATTGATGCGGGAAAAAACTTTCACGGGCATCTTTTAAGGATGCATCTGAGATATATTTTTTTTGGGTATCTGGCCAGCAAAAAAAAGTACCCAACTTTTTTTAGGGTATCTTTTTTGGGTACCCATAAAAATACTGATCAACGCCAAACTTTCCTGAGATTTGCCCCTCTCTGGCTATAGCTCTTATTAGGTATGGTACCCGCTGGCCAAAACCACCTGGGAACTTTTTCCTTTCATGATCCAGGGACTATGGACCCAGATACATCCATTACATGCATTGTGTTTTGTTGGGGAAAAAGGTACCCTTTTTATTTTTTCTACCGCGGTATATTTTTTTACTGGGGAATATTTTTTATACTGTTATTATTTTATATGGGTACTTTAGGTACTTTTATAAAAGATATAGTATATATAGTAGTATAATAAGAATAACGCAGGGAATCAGGGTAGAAATGGTACCCTTAACTATGGGTACCGTGGGGATACCGCTGGGTACAAATGGATACAAAAAAAAAGAACAGCTAAATACGGAGTTATTCGTCTCCATCATCACTATCATCACTATCGGTGTCGTGGTCGATCGTACTGAGTTCAAAGTCGGGCATTTTTAAGAAGTCTCGGAAGCCCTGCTCTATCTCATCCTTACTAATGCGGTATCCTTTTTTGTTTTTCCCTCCAAGCTTAACGCTCTTGTATAGTTTTGAGTTGATGACATCCAGCAGATGGCTCTTAAACGTCTTCATAGCATACCGTTTGCAGCCCGTGCTCTCGCAATGCGTGCTATAGCTGTTATAAATGCCCTGATAGGTAAATTTTAAAATCTCCTTATTATTATCATACTCTAAGTCCATGGCTCGCGGGAAACCGTTCTCAAAAGAGTCCTTGATGTATGTGAGGCAGTTGCTGAGGTTTGCGAGCTTCTGTTCTGTCTTGTATTCAGTCTCCAGGCCCTTAAGGACGTTAGATGTCTTGTATTTCCTGCTCGCATAGAACTCGAAGGCAGCCTTTTGCATGTCTCTGTCATTAACCTCTTCCCAGATAGGGGCAAAGTAAGTCATATCGCCAGCCTTCTTACCGCTGCATTTATGCATCGTAAAGCGTCTATCGCTGCTCTCCACGTGTAGAGTGCGCTCGTTGTTAGTGAATGTTGTGTATCGCGCGCAGTGCCGCACCTCATAAGCGTCCTTTCCCTTTGGCTCAACGCGGATTGTCTTCCTGTCAATCATTCCCTTAAACACGTCATGATTCTCACGAGAAGCCCCTTGCTCTGATAGCTCATTGATCCGTACGTACAGCTTGTTAGCTTGGTCCATATTGAAGTCCTTAAAGAACTGTTTCTCGTTCTGGTAAGCCGTGCAGTGTTCTTCGCCCAACAGAGAGCTAATAAACCTACCCTGCATATCCTTGCCCTCTCCCTGCTTGCCGTAGAAATGCTGGACGCATGCGACAGGTCTGTGAGGCTTCTGTATGATATCAGCAATCCAGTCTTCGAAGTGGTCAAACTCTGCCGCGGATCCTCCACACATGTGCTCCTTCAAATGGGTCCTAAAACGGCTGTTCTCATAATCCTTGACGCTCTTTGGCTTGTAATCCTCAAGAGGAAAGCCTCCGAACATGTTAAACCTATCTCCGATATCTGGGATGCCATTACGCTTGAGATACGGGAAAAATTCCAGGTCTGTGTATCTCTTTATTATACCCTTCTGAAAACAATGGTGAGCGAAATCAGACAGGCTGGTCGCCATGTACTGCTCTGACCATTTGGTTTTACCCTTCTTGGCGGCCTTCAGCTCATCCTTCTGCTCCTGGCTCCTAGATTCTTCAGGGATATACGCGGGATTCATTACATTACAATCAACCGACAGTGTATTATGTAGGGGAACTCCTTTAACTAGCTTGTAGCTGCAGGTGTGCTCAGAATAAGTGTCCATAATGTATGTCTTTTTGTTCTTGGTAATGTAATATGAATCACCGCCGTTAATGAAGATAACAACACAACCAGACAGCCACTTCCTTGCCTGTTCATATGTTATTGTCTTGTTAATCAGTTTTGAGTAGTCGCTGAAGTACTCCAGGTCTGACACGCTAACAGTCTGCTCGAACTTGGAGCACCATCTACTATATAGCTCGCGGAACCTATCAGAATCATCCTTTTTGAGGTAGTACCACAGGAGACCCATGTAAGTTTTATTCTTGGCAGAGGTCATACACCTCTGTACGTCTTCTGTAGAAACATACTTTGTTGATTTCTTGGAAAACTCGTCGGCAAGGCTAAGCATGTCGTCAGAACAGTCGTATAGATGTCCCAAGGTGTTTAACACGGAAAGAACACTGACCCACTGCCCTGTTATGTCTGATCTGGTTGTATCAATGGACGAAACAACATCACGAACCAGCTCAATGTATTCCTCCTTGTTCTGATTAACGGCCTCCATCTCTGCATCACTTACTTTGTGCTTATCATGGGCTTCCTGGGCAGCCTTTTCAATAGTTTGCATCTCCGCGCGGCACTCGTCATTTAGGATGGTCCTATTTTTATTGGTGTTAAGCTTCTCGCATCCCCATTTATGCAGAGATAGCTCCAGAGGCATGTTATACCTCTTTGCATAAGAAATGGCCTTTTTATGAGTAATGGAAACCTCTCCATCATCTTCAATATTTATCTTAAAAACATGCTTGTATAAAGAATAGTGGTCTTTCCTGCCAGGCTTGACACTCCCTAACAGGAACGCAGGGACATGGGCACTGCCGCCATCGATCACCTCGCCTAGCTTATCATCGTTGGTAATTATGCAATCGCTGAAGACCTCGCTGATAATCTTGCTCTCCTGGAGGCCAGCTATTATGTATTTCTTCTCCCTGCGCGTGAATACGAACCCTGGAAACAATAGATGGAGACCGTCCTTAAAGTATTTGTGCTTCTCGCTGTACTGGAGAACATCTTCATCACTGCCATATTCCTTGTCAAAAGGCCTGCGGATAACACCTACCACCATATCAATATCCTCAAACTCGGGTATATCGATCCTCTTGGCAATGAACTCTGAGACCCTCTTAACAAGGTCCTGGATATGGCGGCCGTGGATGGTTATCTTACTGTTCTCGAAGAAGAAGTCCAGGTCTATCATTAATCCACAGGCTCCGTTCTGAAGCTCAGCCACTCTATTGGTATCACCAGAAATAAAGTCGTCGTTTAGTTTCTTAAATAATTCGGCAGCCTTGCTTGTGTTAGGATGTGCATCAGCGTAATACTCCTTGTCCTTGAAAGGGCTGAATAGAATCCTATCTGGCTTAATACTCGGGATGCGCTCACTCGCACCATGATCTGAAACGCTCGGGCTTCCTGGGTTAATTAATTTTTCACCAGGAGAAATTTCACCATCAAGATATAGGGCATCCATAATTTCTTGTATATTTATCCAGATATTTTTTATCTGATATTTTATTAAATTATTATTAAATGTTTAGATTAAATTCATTAATTATTATCTAAACAAATATATATATATAGATACTGATCCTTAAAGATCTGTATGGACAATAAGAACAATCCTACTAATGATGAAGACTGGTATGATCGATCAAAGCGCAGGGCTGTTGCGTGGAACAAAGCCAACCCTGGGAAGGTCAAGGAATCTCAGAGAAAGCACTATATCAAAAACAAAGAAAAAATTAGAGAGCAACAGAGGAGATACTACCAGCGCAGAAAAGCACAGCGCATGGAAAAACTTCAGGCTGACAAGACAAAAGGGAATGAAGTACTGGCTGCTCCTAGCGGCTCTACAGAAGCTAAGCGATCCCTGTGATACGGATATAGAACTGTTCGACCAATGGGAGTACATGAACAAAGTCATAGATTACGAGACCAACTGCCATTGCGGGACAAGGATCATAGATAACATATATATCCGCAATAAAATAACCAGACAGGAGACCAAGGTAGGTAGCGTCTGCCAGAAATATTTTGATAATGAAGAGATGGCCAACATCATAAAAATAAGAAAGTACGAGAGGACAGAGCGCACCAAGGCCAAGCTTTGTAAGTACTGTGGGACTATGATAAGAATAAATTCCGTCAAGGATTACTGTAAAAAACATGAATGCGAGTGTAAGGGAGCTGACGAGGAATGGGAGCTTAAACAGCGCAAGAAAGCACAAGAGCACCTCGATAAATTCAAGTCCAAGACCATGAGATTCGGCAAGCACAAGGGCAAACGAATGAGAGACATACCCAGAGATTATTTGCGATGGCTGGCATCTACGGACTGGTACAGCGATAAAAATATAGTGCTGGAGATGTTGGACCAACCAAAATAATTAGGCACATATTTTTTTTGCCACGCGGCGACATGCTCCAAGGGCGTTAGATACGATCGGCGACATGCTCCAAGGGCGTTAGATACGATCGGCGACATGCTCCAAGGGCCTCAAACACAGTCGGCGACATGCTCCAAGGGCGTTAGATACGATCGGCGACACGCTCCAAGGGCGTTAGATACGATCGGCGACATGCTCCAAGGGCGTTAGATACGATCGGCGACATGCTCCAAGGGCCTCAAACACGATCGGCGACATGCTCCAAGGGCGTTAGATACGATCGGCGAC